>VAPH01038207.1_pt1 | contig 15606 bp, 14 predicted proteins | sample 3393861 | NCBI WGS metagenome assembly VAPH01 (sample SAMN08290439, study PRJNA428436) | hydrothermal vent metagenome | isolation source: Deep-sea hydrothermal vent chimney | place: Atlantic Ocean: South-mid Altantic Ridge | reverse complement strand
GAATACAACTACAGCACTAATTAACCCACAACTGAATATAGATGCTCTGGCAGCCGAGTTTCGGCTTAACGGAAAAATTCGCATCTCGGACGTGTTGATAGACGACTTTGCCAGCAAGGTTTTTGATTGTTTGGACACCGAAGTGCCGTGGCGACTGATGTACTACAACCACAAAGGAAAGGGGCCGGAAGTGGTTGGCAGAATTTACCCGCAGCAATGGCAGGCCATGTCGAAAGAGCAAAGGCAGGTGCTGACCAATAAAATCTACCAGGAGGCCACGGATAATTTCCATTATTTATACAACGGATATGATGTACTCGACGCCCGGCGTAAAGGCCAGGATCCTCAGTTATTCCTGCAGACCTTCCTGGATTTTGCAGGTTCGGATGAGTACTTCAATTTTATCCGTCAGGTCAGTGGTGATCAGGTATTCAACAGGGTTGATTGCCATGCCGCGCGCTACTTGCCAGGGCATTTTTTAAAAGAGCATGTGGACAGCAGCCCGTTTGAAAACCGCCATATGGCCTATGTATTCAATTTCACACGCAACTGGGATGCCGACTTTGGCGGATTGACCCATTTCCTGGACGATAACCACCAGATTACCGACACCTTCATTCCAAGCTACAACACCCTGACACTCTTCAAGGTGCCCGTGCCCCATTCGGTCTCGGCGGTTACAGCTTTTGCACCCAACCCACGCTATAGCATCACTGGTTGGTTTACGCATTACAACTGAGAGCTTGCTAGCCAATTCGCCTTTTTCTTCCAAAAAGTGAAGGGTGTCCACGCTTAATCTATGCTTAAAGCCTCAATTGAAGTAGAACTTGTGAGAAGTGGTGGGTGTCCACACTTACAGCACGTGAAAGTGAAAAGTGGTGGATGTCCTGAATTGAAGGACTTCCGCGCCTCGCTGAATGGTGATTGAATTGGATGCATTATGAAAAAATTATCAGTTACATTGCTCTCCCTTATTGTGTTCTTTGCCGCTGCTGTGGCACAGGCCTGGACGCCAGATAGCAGTAACGAGTTGGAGTTGTCGGTTGCTGAGGCGCTGCTCAATGCCAGGGAAAAAGATCCTTCCACTGAGTATTGGTTTGAGTCAGCCTATGCCTATGCGGTGTTTCCGAAGGTGGGCAAAGGTGGGATCGGGCTTGGTGCTGCACGCGGCAAAGGGCTGGTAATCCGTGGTGATGAGGTCGTTGGCAAGACCACCCTGTCGCAATTGACCATCGGATTTCAACTCGGTGGCCAGGTTTATTCCGAGTTCATCATGTTCAAGGACAAAACGGCCTTTGATCACTTCACCCGTGGTAATTTCGAAATGGGTGCGCAAGTGTCTGCGGTTATTCTGACTGCCGGCGTGTCAGCTGATGCCAATTACGATGGTGGTGTGGCCGTGTTCACCATTCCCAAAGGTGGCTTGATGTATGAGGCTACCATTGGCGGGCAAAAATTCAAGTACAAAGCAAAGTAGTGGGTGTCCTCGCTTGACCTCTCCTCGCTTGACCTCTTGGTAGTATCCTCGCTTGAGAAAGTGGTGGGTGTCCTCGTTTTATTACTCGTTTTACCTCGTTTTAGGGCTTCCACGTTTGAGGGCTACAGCAGGTTGTATGCAAATGCCAGCATTAGCGTTAGCACTACCCACATCAATAATGTCAGCGGCGTGCCCACTTTGACGAAATCGTTGAACTTGTAGCCGCCGGCATTCATGACCAGCAGATTGGTTTTGTAGGCCATGGGGGTTACGAAGCTCAGGTTGGCGCCGAACAGTACTGCCAGTACGAATGGTTCCAGCGGCATGCCCAGTTCCTGGGCGATGCTGATGGCGATTGGGGTACCGATGACGGCCGCTGCATTGTTGGAAATCACGTTGGTCATGATGGCCATTAACAACATCAGGAAGGCCAGGATCCAGGCCGGCGACATGCCCTGCGTCAGGTACAGGAACACTTGTGCGAGGTATTCGGCGCCACCGGTTTTCATTAATGCGGAGCCCAGTGCCAGCGAGGCTACGATGATTAGAACCACCTGCACACTGAGTGCACGTGTGGCCTGCTGCCATTGCAGACAACCGGTTCCGATCAGCGCCAGCACACCCAGCACCGCACTGATGGCGATAGGCATGATGCCAAAAGCAGGCAGAGCGACAATGGCGACCATGATCAGCAGGGCGATTGGCGCCTTGGAGGAACGGGGCAGATCGGTCGTGCTGTCGAGGACCAGCAATTCGCCACCCATTTTCAACTCGTGAATGGCCTGCACACTGGCCTGCACCAGCAATACGTCGCTGGCCTTCAGCCTGCGCTGGTCCAGCGCGGGTGCATCTGCTGCGACCACATCACCACGGTAGTGCACGGCCAGTAAATCCAGCCCGTAGCGTGTTTTGAGCCGGGCGTCCGCGACCCTGAGGCCATGCAGCCTCGAGGCGCCTGTAACCACCACCTCAGCCAGTTGAAGATCACCACTGGGTTCAGCCTCCCGGTCTTCCGAACCGGCCAGTAATTTCACTTCCAGCAGGGCCTCGTATTCTTTCAATTCCTCCGAGGTAGCAGATACCATAATTCTGTCCCCTGCCCGAATTTCAACATCAGGCAGCGGGGCAATCAACAGGTTGTCATCCCGCACAATGCGCCTGACCGGCAGGCTGCCACCCGCCTTGTGGATGACATCGGCCAGCGTTTTCCCCACCAGGTCGTTGTCTTTCGAAAACAGCAGGTGCGCCTGGAAAACACGGCTGGAGGTATCCGCCATCGGGGGCTTCCGCTCCGGTATCAGGCGCGGCGCGACCAGCCACAGGTATAAAATGGCCACCCCGCCCGCGATTACCACCAACGGCAGAAAATCGAACATGCCAAAACGCACCATGCCCATATCGGCCGCCACCGCCACGACCAGCAGGTTGGTTGACGTGCCGATGGTCGTGCCCATGCCACCGATCAGCGTTGCAAAACCCATCGGCAGCAGCACGCCCGTGGTCGAACTTTTACTACGCGCCGCCGCGCCGATCAACATCGGCAACATCAGCACCACGATGGGCGTGTTGTTCATGAAAGCACTTAAAACCGCACCTACAATCAAAGTTAGTAGTAATGCAATTCCGGCATTCCACTTCCATAGTTTAGCCAGTTGACGGGCCACCGGTTCAAGGGCGCCGGTGCGTACCAGGCCTTCCCCGGCGATCATCAATGCACTGACGGCCACCAGTGCCTCGTGGCCGAAGCCGTAAAAGAATTCCAGCGGTTCGATGGCACCCTGGGGACCGGAAAACGGAAAAAACTCAAAACCGATGACGACGATTACCAGGATCGCCAGGCTGGAAGACTCCAACGGGATTTTTTCACGGGTAAACAGGTACAGGGCCACGCCCGTCATCAACAACATGGCCAATGCATGCGTATTTGGAATGACTGGAAAGTCCATAGTTACCCGCCGTTTTATCGTGAAATGTAGTGTAACAATATGTGGGGTTAATGGATTCACTCATTTACAATGGCCTATGCCGTCGAAAAACCCACGTCTGCTCCCGCTCACCACTATCCTGCTCGCCGCCTTCCTGCTGGCACTGTTGCCGGCCTGCGATGTGCAAAACGATCGGCAAACTGACCAGGCTTCCGCACCAACAGTCAGCCTCAAAAGAATGGGCTATCTCGATGCCAGCCAGATCAATGAAGCCAGCGGCATGCAGGCCAGCTTTTCAAACAACGGTGCTTATTTTGTGCATAACGATGAGGGCAGATCACTGCTCTATGTCATTGACGAGAATGGCAATGACCTGGGTGACGTATCCATCGATCCGGCCAGGAACAAGGACTGGGAAGACATCACTTCTGTACCGGTGGGCGACTCACGCTGGCTGGTGGCCGGTGATATCGGCGACAACTGGTCAAAACGGAAATATATTACGCTGTACTTTGCGAGGGAGCCCCGGGCCGACAAAGACGGCCGCTACTCCGGCATGCAGTTGCTCGAACACCGGCTAGATCTGAGCTACCCGGACGGCCCGCGTGATGCGGAATCCATGGCCTATGATCCGCTGGGCAAACAGATACTGATACTCAGCAAGCGCGACAAACCCGCCCATCTGTACGCCGTGGATCTGGAGACCGCACTCAGTGAAGACCAGGCAGAGCTGAAATTCCTCGGCACCATCGCAGCCCTGCGGCCACCCACCATTGCAGACCGTGCGATGTGGGGCGGCAGGGTGGACTGGATTTCACAGCCGACCGGCATGGATATATCCGTAGACGGCAGCGAAGCGGCCGTCATCACCTATCGCAGCCTTTATCGCTTTGATCGCCAGGCCGGTGAAGACTGGCTCACGGCCATGCAAAGAAAACCGGAAGAGGTGGTCGGCCCGCCGGCCCCGCAAAATGAAGCCATCGCCTACTCGATCGACGGCAAGTCCATATTTGTCACCACTGAGAAGCTGCCCGCACCCCTGTACCGTTTCCGGTTCAGGGATCCAGAGGTGGCAAAGCAATCTGTGGACAAAAATTAACGGAACCTTCCTCTCTACGGACTGCTTTCGAGCGACTCCAGGTAATCCAGGAACTCCGCTTCTCTCATGACCTTCACACCCAGTCGGCGGGCTTTTTCGAGCTTGGAACCGGCGGCTTCACCGGCCAGCACCACGCTGGTTTTCCCGGAAACGCTACCCGATACACGCGCGCCGAGGGCTTCAAGCTGGTTCTTGAATTGTATTCTCGGCATCGACAGCGAGCCGGTCAGCACCCAGGTCTGACCGGCGAGTGGTTGCTTGCCGGCCGGTTTTTCCACGGCTTGCCAGTCCACGCCGGCATCTTTTAGTGCCTGGATCACTTCACGGTTGTTCTGCTGTTGAAAAAAGGCCACCACGTGGCTGGCGACGATCGGGCCGACATCGCTGACCTCGGTCAGGGTTTCTTCATCCGCCTGCTGCAGGGCCTCCATGCTGCCGAAGTGGGCCGCCAGGGAATATGCGGTCACCTCACCGACTTCGCGGATTCCGAGCGCATATAACAAACGATCCAATGGCGGTTTTTTGCTGTTCTCAAGGGCCTGCAGCAGGTTCTCGGCCGATTTGCCACCCATGCGCTCCAATGACGCCAGTTGCGCATGCGTCAGGTGATACAGATCGGCCACCGTGTGCACCAGGCCGGCTTCGACAAGCTGATCCACCAGTTTGTCTCCCAGCCCTTCGATATCCATGGCCTTGCGCGAGGCGAAATGGCGGATGCTGTGTTTTCTTTGCGCCGGACAAAACAGGCCTCCGCTGCAGCGGGATACCGCCTCACCCTCGATGCGCTCCACCGCCGAACCGCATTCCGGGCAGGTCTTGGGCATCCTGAACGGCACCAGTTCCCCCGTACGTCGTGAATGGATGGCCCGGGCAACTTCGGGGATGACATCCCCTGCCCGGCGCACCACCACCCAGTCGCCGGCACGCACGTCTTTGCGGCGGATTTCATCCTCGTTATGCAACGTCGCATTGGTCACCGTCACGCCACCTACAAAGACCGGTTCCAGCCGCGCCACCGGTGTCAAAGCACCGGTACGCCCAACCTGGACATCGATCGCCAGCAGGCGCGTCATTTCTTCTTCGGCCGGGAACTTATGGGCCAGCGCCCAACGCGGTGCACGGCTGACAAAGCCGAGAATATCCTGCTCGGCAAAGCGGTCGACCTTGTAAACCACGCCATCGATGTCGTAGCCAAGCTCAGCACGTTTCGCGGCAATGGCGGCATGATAGTCGAGGCAGCCCTGCAAACCGGTGACACGCCGGATCTCTGGGTTGACCGGAAAGCCCCAGTCACGCAGGCGGGCGAGTGTATCGAACTGGTTATCGGGCATCTGCTCGCGATTCGGCGTGTTATAGGCAAAAAAAGCCAATGGCCGTTGCGCTGTTATGCGCGCATCCAGTTGCCGCAGGCTGCCGGCTGCCCCGTTGCGCGGATTGACCAGTGGTTTCTCGCCACGCTCCACCGCCCTGCGGTTAAAGGCCTCGAAACCGGCACGCGGCATGTAGATTTCCCCGCGCACCTCCAGCAGGCCGGGCCAGCCCTCGCCGCGCAGCCTTAGCGGAATCGCACGAATGGTGCGCACATTGGCCGTGACATCCTCACCACGCTCGCCATCCCCTCGGGTGGCTGCGGTGGTCAGCAAACCTCCCTCATAGCTCAGCGAAATAGCCACGCCATCCAGCTTGGGCTCCGCTGCAAAGGTCACCGGTTCCTGTTCCAGCCCCTGTGATACACGGCGGTAGAAATCGGCCACCTCTTCGGCTGCAAATGCATTCGCCAGAGACAGCATCGGCAGGCGGTGCCGAATCTCCGCAAAGCCCTCCATCGGCGTGCCACTGACCCGTTGAGTGGGGGAATCGACACGGATCAAATTGGGATAACTGGATTCGAGCGACTCCAGTTCGCGCAGCAGGCGGTCATACTCGGCATCCGGAACTTCCGGATCGTCCAGCACGTAATAACGGTAATTGTGTTGCTCGATTAAACGGCGCAATTCTTCAGCACGCTCATGCGCCTCGGCAGGGGTCATGATTGCTCGTTTTTCTGCCGCTCGTATTCACGCAGTTCATCCTTGATCTGGAGGGCGCGCTGACGGGTGAATATCTTACAGGTGTCATCCAGCAGGTCTGCTTGCAGCAACTCGGCCAGGCGGCGGCTGGTCGCCAGCATTGAATCCCAGGCGTCCAGCGCATTGCGCGGCCCGGGCAAGGTCATGAACATCGTCACGCCCTTGATCTCAATCGTATTCCAGGCGGTTTTATCGAAGGTTCCGGGGTTCGTCAGGTTGGCCATGCTGAAGACCGGTTCCAGGTCTTCTTCGTGGATGCGATGGAAAATCCCCTGTTCGCCGAATACCAGGCCCAGTTTTAATGAAACATCCAGCAGTTCCACACCGCTGATGAAGTGGTTATCACGGGTCTGCAGGAACAGCGTGACAATGATATCGGGCGGTGTCACCTGCGGGGCATCCGGATCATCGCCGTTACCAGTCGCGTCAAACCGGAGTTCCACACGGTCGTTTGAGCCATCCGCAGCACCGATCGCCAATTCGCTCTGCCGGCCATCATCAGTATCCGCCTGCTGCACCTGTTCGGTCTCGGAATCCAGGCCGGGTTCGCGCCGGATACGCTCGGCATGAATACGCTTGCGCGAGGCTCGCGGCTTGCGTTTTTTATCCGGGTTACCGAACAGGATGATGCCGGTAATAATTACAATACCCACCAGGATCAGTATCCAACGGAGGTTCGAAATATCCATAACTCAATCTCCAGCAAACTTGGCGGCTTCTTCGATATCCACCTGAACCAGTCTCGACACACCCGGCTCGCGCATGGTGACACCGCTGAGTTGATGCACCATCTCCATGGTGAGCTTGTTGTGCGTCACCACGATAAACTGTACGGTTTCAGACATCTCCTTCACCATCGCCGTGAAGCGGGAAACATTGGCATCATCCAGCGGTGCATCAACTTCGTCCAACAGGCAAAACGGCGCCGGATTCAACCGGAATATGGCGAATACAAACGATACTGCAGTCAGTGCTTTTTCGCCACCCGATAACAGGTGAATGCTGCTGACGCGCTTGCCGGGCGGGCGCGCCATGATGGAAACGCCGGTGGTCAGCAGATCATCACCGGTCAGCTCAAGGTAAGCATGCCCGCCACCGAATAATTTCGGGAACAACTCCTGGATACCCTTGTTGACATTTTCAAAGGTGTCCTTGAAGCGGGTGCGTGTTTTACGGTCGATTTTCTTGATCGCGTTTTCCAGCGTCTCCAGCGCATTGCTCAGGTCCTCATTCTGTGCGTCCAGGTATTCCTTGCGTTTAAGTTCCTCTTCGTATTCAGAGATGGCCGCAAGGTTGACCGGTTCCAGGCGGGTAATTCTCAACGCCAGGCGCTCCAGGTCTTCCTGCCAGGCTGATTCCTCAGCGTCTTCCGGCAACGCCTGCGCCAGTTCCTGCACGTCGTGCCCCATTTGCTCGACCTGCCTTTGCAGATTGCGGGCATTGAGTTCCACTTCCTGTTGCTGCAGTCGGGCCTTCTCCAGCGATCCGCGGATCTCCTCCACATGCCGGGCTGAACGCTGCCGCTCCGCATCCAGCTTGCGGTAATCTTCTTCCAGTTGCTGCAGGCCACGCCTTGCTGCAGCGAGGCGCTGTTCGGCTTCAATGCGCGATTGCAACAGCGCATCCATATCCTGCTTGTGCTTTTGCTCCGGGTCTTCGTTCTGTGCGATCTGCTCGCTCAGGTCGACGTAGCGCTGTTGCAGGTGGCTGAACTGGGTGTCCATCCGTTCCAGGGACTGACGCAACGAATCCAGGCTGGCACGCCGGGAGCTTGTTTTCAGGGCCAGTTCATGGCGCTGGTTACGCGCTTCCCGGGCGACGTTACGCGCCGTGTCCCTGCGCTCCAGCAGCGACTGGCGCTGCGCATCGAGCGTCGCGCGTTCCTTTTCAGTCGCGGCCATCGCTTCAAGTACTGTGGCAAGTTCGGCCCGTGCAGACTTGATCTGTGCCTGGTCGTCGCTGTTCTGTTTCTGCAGGGCAGCGGATTCATCGGCAATCCGCTGCTGGCGCCCGCTCAGGTCTTCGATCCTGGCACGTCCGGTGTTGAGGCGGCTGTTAATATCGGAATGTTGACGATGCAGTTCGTTGACCTGCTGTTGCAGTTCCCGGTTGGACTGCTCCATGTCCGGCAGAGCCTCGCGTTCACGCTGGTTGCTGTCGCGCAAAGCCGACCATTGTTGCTGCAGTTTTTCGATTTCAGCCTGCAGCGCTTTGATCTCCTGCTCACGAGCCAGCATACCGGACTGGCCGGACTGGCTGCCGGCAACCCGTATCCAGCCGCTGCCCAGCCAGTGCCCTTCGCGGGTGACTACCGATACCTGGCCCTTGTCTGGCCAGCCGGTGACAGCCCGCAGCGCCGCCTCAAGTGAATCGGCAATCTGTACCTGGTTAAGCTGATGGATGATGGCATCCGGAGCCGTAACCTTTTCTGCCAAGCTGCCCACGGTGGCCTTGGTTGCGCCATGCCCCCCGGCCAGCAGGGTCAGTTCAACATCAGCGCCCTGCTCGCCGGCAAGGCGGCCGAGCCCGTCAGACAACGCCGCCGGATCATCCACCAGCACGGCATCCAGCCAGAAGCCCAATACCGTTTCCACCGCGGCTTCCCAGCCTTTTTGCACTTCAAGCTGTTCCGCCAGACGGGGCGCAGATGCGAGGCCGCTGGACTCCAGCCAGGCCAGTCCGTCACCACCCTCAAGCGCGGCCTGTTGCAAGGCACGCAGGGATTCCAAGCGGCCCTCACGACGGTTGACCTCACCCTGCAGTTCGTGTTGCCGGGCAGTTGCCTCCTGCAATGCCTGCCGTTGCTGATCCAGCTTGCCGCGATTGGCTTCGAGCAGTTTCTGCTGCGCTGCCAATTGCTTTGCGACCGCCTTGCCCTGTTGTTCGAGATCGACCAGTTGTCGGCTCAGTGCACCTGTATCGGTGCCCTCGGTTTCACCCGCCAGGTTCTGCAGCCTGCCGGCCGCATCCTGCATGCGCTGATCAAGCAGCTCTATCGTGGCGTGCAGACTGTCCGCCTTGCGGTTTAATTCGTTATTTTTAACATGGTGCTTTTCCAGGCTTTCCTGCCAGGCCTGCACGTCAGCCTCGGCCGCCTGCATTTCTGCGTCGGCGGCCAACTCCGCCTTGCGGGCTTCCTGCAAAGCCGGCTCGACCTCCGCCAGGCGGGTGGTCAGGTCTTCGACTTGGGCACGGTCCAGCACCATGTGCTTCTCCATGTCCTGCAGGGAGGTGGAAGTTTCCTCGTATTCCTTTTGCTGCCTCTGCTGCAACTCACGGCTGTATTTAATGGTCTGCTCGAGGCGCGCGATATCACTGGCGATGGCGTAAACCTCGCCCTGCACCGTGTTAAATGCTTCACCGGCGCTGACCTGCTGCCGGTGAATTTCTTCCATGCGGGCCTCCGCAGCGCGCTGCTCCGCCAGTTGTTCCTGCATGGCGATATCCTGCACGGACAGCCCTGAGAGCCCGATTTCAGCATTCTGCCGGAAAACCGACCACTGCAGGGCGAGCAATTTCGACGCCAGTTCGCGCTGTTCGATTTTTAACTTGCGATAGCGCTCCGCCGCATTCGCCTGGCGTTTAAGGCGGCTCAAATGACTGCCGATTTCATCCCGCAAATCAGCCAGGCGGTCGAGGTTCTCGCGCGTGTGCCGGATACGGCGCTCGGTCTCCTTGCGGCGCTCCTTGTAGCGCGAAATACCGGCAGCTTCTTCAAGGTGCGCGCGTACTTCCTCCGGGCCGGCATCCACCACCTGGGAAATCATGCCCTGCTCGATGATGGAATAGCTTTTTGAGCCGAGACCCGTGCCCAGAAACAGGTCACGGACATCCTTGCGACGGCAACGGGTGTTGTTAAGCAGGTACTGCGAAACACCATCCCTGCCGATCTGGCGCTTGACTGAAATCTCGTTGTAGGCGGCAAATTCGCCGGCGATCCGGCCCAGCGTGTTATCAAATATCAGTTCAACAGTGGCCGTGCCGACCGGCTTGCGTGTGCTTGAACCGGAAAAAATGACATCCGCCATGGATTCGCCACGCAGTACTTTTGCCGAGCCTTCGCCCATGACCCAGCGAACCGCATCAATGATGTTGGATTTGCCGCAGCCATTGGGCCCGACCACGCCGGTCAGGTTGGTCGGCGCACTGAAAACGGTCGCGTCAACGAAGGATTTAAAGCCGGCAAGTTTGATTGCAGTCAGTCGCATAGATTGAATCTGTGGTCAGGGATGAGTAAAGTTCTCATCCGATTTTTATTTTCCGGAGCTTTGTTATGGCGACCCAGCCCAGTCGGGAACTGGAAGTTTTTCCAAATCCCCAGCCAGCGCGTGATTATACCATTCGAATCCGTATTCCGGAGTTTACCTGTCTGTGCCCGAAAACCGGCCAGCCCGATTTCGCCACCCTGTTGCTGGAGTATATTCCCGAGCAGCAATGTGTTGAACTTAAATCTCTCAAAACCTACGTCTGGAGCTTCCGCAATGAGGGTGCCTTTCACGAGGCCGTCACCAATGAGATCCTCAGCGACCTGGTGGCTGCCACCGATCCCCGCTTCATGCGCCTGACGGCCATTTTCAATGTGCGCGGCGGCATAGACACGACCGTCATCGCGGAACACCGGGCCGAGGGTTGGCAAGCACCGGCGCCGGTGGAGCTTCCGTAGGAGGGACCAGCTGTGCTGGTCGCGAATGCCTGACCGTGCAAAAGAGCTCGCGACCAGCGCAGCTGGTCCCTCCTACAGTTCGTCGCTGGCGACGGCATCGATGGCCAGCGCGTGTATATCGGTCTGCATCATGTCGCCCATGGCCGCATAGATCGCACGATGGCGGGCCAAAACCGGCATGCCGTTAAAATGTGCACTGACGATAGAAATGCTGAAATGCCCAAGCCCGCCTTTGGCGCCGGCATGGCCGACGTGCTTGTGGCTGTCATCGTCCACCTGCAGCGACTCGGGTGCAAAGGCCTGCTCAAGCCGTTGCCGGATCTGTGCCACGCGGGTCGCGTTCATTTCGGCAATGCCTTGATAAACGGACGGACCTCAACGGCCGCATAGACGCCCGCCTCGATATAGGGGTCGGCGCCGGCCCATTCGCGCGCACCCTCGAGGGAGTCAAACTCGGCGATAATGGTCGAGCCGCTGAAACCGGCCGGCCCCGGCTCCGTTGAATCGATATTGGGCATCGGGCCCGCCACCAGCAAACGCCCCTGCGCCAGCAATTCCTCCAACCGCACCAGGTGCGCCAGGCGCGCCCCCTGACGTGCCGCCAGGCTGTCTTCACGGTCTGACGCGTAGATGATATACCACATGAATTCCGATCCCGTTTGAATTGGAATAAGTGTAATCTGTGGGCAGCAAAAAATCACTTAAAGAACCATGCCCAAAGAACTGCAAATGCGGGTAAAATGGCTGGATTATGAGCGAGCGCATCGAGATAAATGGTTTTGGCCCCAAGCCTCGTCAACTCGATCATATCGTCGCCGTGCTGGTGCGTGGCGGGCTGATCGCCTACCCGACCGATTCGGGTTATGCGCTGGGCTGGCGCTCCAACAACCGCAAGGCGCGTGACCGGGTCATCCGTTTGCGTGAGCTTGATCGCCACCACCACTTTACTTACTGCTGCCGTAACCTTGCCGATATCGGCATGCTGGCACAGGTGCATAATTCCGACCATCGGCTGATCCGTCAATTGACACCCGGGCCCTATACCTTCGTGCTGCACGCCAGCAGCAAAGTGCCACGCAGTGCACAACTGGATAAACGCCGCACCATCGGCGTGCGCATTCCGGACCATAAAGTCGTGCAGGGTCTGCTGGACGTGCTGGATGAACCGCTGTTGAGCTCATCCCTGATCGTGCCGGATCCGGAAGGCAAAATTTTCGACAGCGAAGACCTTTATGATGAGGTTTACGGCCAGATCGACCTGTTCGTGGACGCCGGTTACTGCCCGCTTGAACCGACCACGCTGATCGACCTGACCGGCCCACAACCTGAAGTCCTGCGCCGTGGCGCCGGCGTGATAGACTTCCTGTGAAAAAAAAGGATCGACGCTTGGAATCCGCAGAACAACAGGACATACCCATCGGTGACAGCAACCATCAGCAGGCGGAAATGCCCTTTGCCCTGGTACAGGGCCTGCCGGTTACCGAGATCCCCCACGACCTGTACATCCCCCCGGATGCGCTGGAGGTTATTCTTGAGGCTTTCGAGGGACCACTGGATCTGCTGCTCTACCTGATCCGCCGGCAAAACCTGGATATCCTGGATATCCCGATCAATGAGATCACCCGGCAATACATCGAATACATCGGCATGCTGCAGGATATGCAGTTTGAACTGGCGGCCGAATACCTGGTCATGGCCGCCATGCTGGCCGAGATCAAATCCAGAATGCTGTTACCCAGGCCGGGCACCGCCGATAGCGATGACGCCGATCCGCGTGCCGAACTGGTCAGACGCCTGCAGGAGTACGAGCGCTTCAAGCAGGCAGCCGAGGATCTCGACGAACTGCCGCGCACCGGCAGGGATTTTGCCCTTACAGAGGCCTATGTCGAAGACCGTTCCGCGGTGCGCTTGCCGGTGCGGGTTGAATTGCGCGAACTGCTCTCAGCGCTCAAAGATGTCATCAGCCGGGCGGAACTGTTTACCAGCCACCAGATCACGCAGGAACCCCTGTCGGTGCGCGAGCGCATGTCCCGCATCATCAGCCAGTTACGCGACAACCCGTATATGGAATTCCAGCACCTGTTCGACCCTGAAGAGGGCCGCATGGGTGTCATCGTCAGTTTCCTGGCCCTGATGGAGTTAACCCGTGAACAACTGGTCGACCTGGTTCAGAACGAGCCGTTCGGGCAAATTTATATCAAGGCACCTGAATAATAATGGTAAAAGCATGGTAGAAAAAAGTGACACGGCGATACTGGCGGTCCAGGGTGAGCAGTTAAAGCACATCCTCGAAGCCGCCCTGCTGGCGGCCGGGCAGCCCCTGTCCCTGGCGCAGTTGCGTGCGCTGTTCAGCGACGAAGAACGCCCGCCCAGCGGTGAAATCAGCAAGGCCCTGGAACAGCTCGAAGAAGATTGTGCCAAACGCGGGATTGAGCTCAAGGAAGTGGCCAGCGGCTACCGCCTGCAAGTCAAACAGTCCTTGCATGGCTGGGTGTCGCGCTTGTGGAAGGAACGCCCGCAACGGTATTCACGCGCCATGCTCGAGACCATGTCGCTGATCGCTTACCGCCAGCCCATCACGCGCGGCGAGATCGAGGCGGTGCGGGGGGTGTCGGTCAGCACCAATATTATCCGCACGCTGCAGGAACGGGAATGGATACGGGTCGTCGGCCACCGCGATGTGCCGGGCAAACCTGCGCTGTTCGGCACCACCAGGGCCTTCCTGGATTACTTCAACCTGCAAAATCTCGATGATCTGCCAACCCTGGCAGAAATCCGCGACATGGAAAATCTTGAGCCGGAACTCGATCTGGAACCGGCGCCACCGGCAGCCGATGTGCGTGATATGGACGAACCGGAGCTGCAAGATGACGAATCCTGAAGCGGAACGCCTGCAGAAACTGATGGCCACGGCCGGGCTGGGTTCCAGGCGCGTGCTGGAACGCCAGATCAAGTCCGGTGAAGTGCGCCTGAACGGTTCGGTTGCAACGCTGGGCCAGCGTGCAAGCGTGGGTGACCGCATCGACTTTGCCGGCAAAAGCTGGCAGGTGGTCACCACCGGCAGCCGACAACGCAGCCTCGTTTACAACAAAAAAACCGGCGAAGTCACGACCCGCTCTGATCCACAGGGACGTCCCACGGTATTCGACAGGCTGCCGCGCATCAGTGGTGCCCGCTGGATCGCGGTGGGCCGCCTCGACATCAACACCAGCGGCCTGTTATTGATGACCACCGACGGCGAACTGGCACATGCCATGATGCACCCCTCCAACAAGGTCGACCGCGAATACGCCTGCCGCATCTTCGGGGAGGCCACCGCCGGGCAAATAGAAAATCTGAAAAAGGGTGTCTTGCTGGAGGACGGCCCGGCACACTTCAGCGACATCGTCGCCTCGGGTGGCAGCGAGGGCAACCACTGGTATCACGTCACCTTGCTGGAAGGCCGCAACCGGGAGGTCAGACGCCTGTGGGATTCACAGGGCCTGACCGTCAGCCGGCTCAAACGCGTGCGTTACGGTGCGGTGTTCCTGCCCAAACGCCTGCGCATGGGTGAGTGGTCGGAGCTCACGGCCCGCGATCACCAGGTGTTGCGGGAAGATGTGGGTCTGGATTCGCTGCCGGTGCAATTGGGATTAAAGCAGGAGAAGGGCCGTCGGCAAGCGATCGGCAGGTCGTCGTCCGGTAAAAGTTCCACGCGCTATAAAAATGTCGACGCGCAGCGCCCGCCGGGCACCGATCAATGAAGCTCGATGAACTGCAGGCGTCATGCCATGATTTCCTTACTGACAACATGGCAGGCGACCCAGCACATGATATTTCCCACGTGCAACGGGTGGTCAGCAACACGCTGCAACTGACCAAAGCAGAGCACGGTGATATCGAGGTCACGCTGCCGGCCGCCTGGTTGCACGACTGTGTATCGGTGGCCAAGGACTCACCACAGCGCAGACAGGCTTCGAAACTGGCCGCGGCAAAAGCCGTGCGCTTTTTAACCACACTGAACTACCCGTCCGCATTGCTGCCTGCGATTCATCACGCCATCGAGGCCCACAGTTTCTCAGCCGATCTTGAAACCAAAACCCTTGAAGCCCGTATCGTGCAGGATGCAGACCGACTGGAGGCACTGGGTGCGATCGGCATCGCACGTTGTTTCCTGACCGGCGGCAGCATGGGCACGCCCCTGTATGATCCTGACGACCCCTTCGCCCGGCACCGGGAACCCGATGACCGCCGTTTCGCCATGGACCACTTCTACTGCAAGTTACTGGGTTTGGTGGATACGATGAAAACGGAAGCCGGCAAGGCCGAAGCACACCGGCGTACCGGCTATATGCGTGGATTCCTCGAGCAGTTACGGGTGGAGATTGCCTAGT
>VAPH01015812.1_pt1 | contig 15620 bp, 15 predicted proteins | sample 3393861 | NCBI WGS metagenome assembly VAPH01 (sample SAMN08290439, study PRJNA428436) | hydrothermal vent metagenome | isolation source: Deep-sea hydrothermal vent chimney | place: Atlantic Ocean: South-mid Altantic Ridge | reverse complement strand
GCGGCAGGTCTGGAGACGCTGCCGCCAGCCGCTGGTCGCAGGTCTCTGACCAGCGACGTCCCTGCGGTTTTAGACGGGATTGACGCGGCAGGTCTAGAGACACTGCCGCCAGCGATTTTTATTTATGAACATAGAACAAAAAATAAAACAAAATATTTCCCTTTCTCCGTTTACGACTTTCAAGATTGGCGGTCCGGCTAAGTTGTTTATTGAAGTTAAAAGCAAGGAGGAATTAAGCGATGCTATTGAATGGGCGAAAAAAAATAAAGAGAATTTTTTTGTATTGGCTGGAGGGAGCAATATTTTAATAAATGATAATGGCGTTCTCGGGCTGGTTATTAAAATGGCTAATAATAATTTGCGGGTTAAGGGAGAGCGGATTGAATGCGGAGCGGGCGCGCGTTTGGCCGCGGCGGCAAGTTCGGCGATCGGCCAAAATTTAACCGGGCTGGAGTGGTCAATCGGCATACTGGGCGCTACTGTCGGGGGAGCTATCAGAGGAAACGCCGAGGCGTTTGGCGCGTCTACGTCCGATATTATTGAAACCGTTGAAGTGTTTAACGCGAAAAAATTAAAATTTAAAACATTAAGCAACCGCGACTGCAGGTTCGGCTACCGCGCGAGCATATTCAAAGAGCGCGATGAGTATATTATTTGGAGCGCGGTTTTGCGGCTGAGAAAAGAAAGGCCGGATATTATCCAGGAACTTGTTAAGCAAAGCATTGATTTTCGCCAACAAAAATATCCGAAACTGCCGAGCGCCGGAAGCGTTTTTAAAAACATCCCGATTAAAATAGTTGAACAGCAAAATTCCGTGTTAGCCGAAGAGGTAAGGCAAAAACTATCTTCCCCGCTTGAAAATGTCGGCGCGGGGATGATTATTGATATGCTTGGGCTAAAAGGAAAAACTATCGGCGGAGCAAAAATAAGCTTGGAGCATGCCAATCATATTGTTAACACCGGCAAGGCGACAGCCGGAGATGTCGCGATGTTAATCAGCTACATAAAACAGCAAGTTAGGGACAAGTTCGGCGTTCAACTGCAAGAAGAGGTGCAGTATTTTGGGTTTTAATTATCCGCAAATTACAAATTAGTTACGAATTCACGAATTTCATTATAAATGGGAGAAAATAAAAGAAAGCGTTCGGGACGCTCCGTAGCGTCCCGAACGCTTTCTTTTATTTTCTCCCATGATGTTCTGCTTGCAATTAGAGGATGTAGGGGGGGGGTGATATTTGTTATTAAGATATTAACCGTGCTCCCGCTCAAAGCTCGGGGGCAGGGAATCGAACCCCGATTGACTGGACCAAAACCAGCTGTCCTACCGTTAGACGACCCCCGAACTTTAAGAAAGAAAAAATCGCCTATTTGGCAATTATTCTAAGAATAATTGTAATACAGTTTAGTTTTTTTGTCAAAAATTCGTGCTCGTTCAAAAAAGCGGACGGGATACGACTGATAGTATTAATAAAATTTTATTTTATATTGACGTTTTCTTGGGGTTCAATAACACCCTAAGCACTACAAAATAAAAACACTCCGCTTTCGCTTGAGTATTTTTATTTTGTAGCCCTAAGGGGAATCGAACCCCTGTTTGATGGATGAGAACCATCTGTCCTAACCACTAGACGATAGGGCCAAATATGGGTTATATCTTCACTTTTTCCACAGATTTATACACAGGAAAACGGCGCTTTCACACAGCTTATATACCTGTTGTCCTCTTGACGATTTGTCCGGGATGAGTAAAACTATTAATATGCAATGTTATTACTGTAAGTTCGGGCGGGTCCTTCGGGACTAGCCCTAGACTTACGGTGAAAACAGTTTCAGCCGAAAGGTTGAGCATGGGGATTAAAGCGCCCGCGTATCTGAAAGGATGTGCGGGTGCTTTGTTTTAGCTATTACGCTAATCCGCTAATTGCGAATGCCGCGAATTAAATCCCCCCAACCCCCCTTTACTAAAGGGGGGAATTAATATGCTTTTATTTTAATATACTTCCAATTAAATTTTTGTATCCCCGCAGGAATTCTTCCGCTGTCATTTCTTTTTTACCTTCAAGCTGGAGTTTTTTAATAATCAGGGCATCTTGTCCGCATTGAACCGCTAAATTTTCATCGTGTAAGAATAATTCGCCTGTTTTGTAGTTATTAATTTTTAATATATTATAATTAACTTCTAATATTTTTAATATCCGATTATTCTTGCCGTCTGCCTTTAATCCCCCAACCCCCTTTATCAAGGGGGCTATAGTGAACGCGCTTGGCCATGGCGCCATGGCCCTGATGAATCTTTCAACCTCAATGGCTGATTTTCTCCAATTAATTTTGCCGTCTTGTTTTTTAAGCAGCCCGGCATAACTGGAGAGGGAGTCATCTTGTGGCCGCGGCTCTATTTCGCCGGCAATGTATTTCTTTAAACAAGGCGATAAAATTTTCGCTCCCAATTCGGATAATTTTTCGTAGAGCGAGCCGGCAGTATCGTCCGGTAAAATATCAATTGAGGATTGCGTCAAAACGGGCCCGGTATCAAGCCCTTTATCCATTTTCATTATGGTAACGCCTGTTTCCGCGTCTCCATTCAGAATTGCCGCTTGGATACAGGACGCTCCCCGATATTTAGGCAAGAGCGATCCGTGTATGTTTATCACTCCGTGCTTTGGAATACTTAGTATGCTTTCCGGTATAATTTGCGCGTAAGCGACGACAACTATTAAATCCGGCTTTAACTCTTCAATCTTTAATCTTAAATCTTTAATCTTTTCCGGCTGATAAATTGGAATGTTGTATTTCTCCGCCTCAATCTTTACCGGCGGGGGAGTGATAATTTGTTTCCGACCGGCTTTTTTGTCCGGCTGGGTCACAATCGCTATAATATCAAATCGCTCGTCATTAATCAAGGCGTAGAGCGGAGGGATGGAAAAAGACGGGGTGCCTATGAATACACAGCGGATTTTATCGTTATTTTTATTGCCCATACAATAGTGGTTAATATTGGTTAAAATTATAGTGTCTTTAGCGTAAATTACAAATCACAAATTCTAAATTCCAAATAAATCAAAAATAATAAATTTAAAATTCAAAATATTTTATTAAAACTAGTATTATGGAAATTAAAGTTTTGGATTTGATATTTTGAATTTTGAATTTATTTGGAATTTGGTGTTTGTTATTTGGAATTTTACGGATTTAACCGCTCTTATTTTATTTCAATATTATTTAATAATACTTGCTTTCACACAAATTAACAAATTCTTTTACGAATCTGCAAATGTTATATCAAATATTTTAGTTGATGTTTATGGTTTAGTGAAAGGATTTGTAAATTTGTGGGATGAATTTTAGTTTAGTCCCGGCATTCCTCCCATTTCTTGCATTTTCTTCGCCATTAATCTCTGAGTTTTTTTAATGGCGTCGTTAACGCAATCGGCTAAAATGCCTTCCAAGCTGTCCTTTGCTAAATCTTCATTGATGGCGATAGAGGTAATTTCCATATTGCCGTTCATTACCACTTTAACTCCGCCTCTTTCAATAGTCGTGCTTTCGCCGGACAAGGCGTTTTGCATTTGTTTTGCCTGGCTGCGCAGGTCTTTTAAGTGTTTAAGTTTACTGAACATTTTTTTAAGCTATTAGCTTATAGCTTGTAGTAATTTTATTACCTACAAACTAACAGCTACAAGCTGATTTAATAATTAAAAGTAAAGGAATTTGAATATAAATCACCCCAACCCCTCTTTACTAAAGAGGGGAATTATCAGATGTGCCGTTAGGCCTAATTAAAATTCAGGCGGCGATTCCGGCAAGCTTCTTTTCTCAAGATTTTTAAAACTTACCGTGTTTTCGTCAAAAAATAAATTTACTTTTCCGGTTGGACCGTTTCTGTGTTTCGCGATGTATAGTTCGGACGACGCCATATCTTCTTCGGTTAATTCTTCTCTGCTATATCCGCGATCAGCGGCTTTCCTGTAAATAAACATAACCACGTCCGCGTCTTGTTCAATTGATCCGGACTCTCTAAGATGGGATAGTTTGGGAATAGCCGGCTTGGATTGCTCAACTACGCGCGAAAGCTGGGAAAGCGCCAAGACCGGGATATTCAGCTCTCTGGCGATGCCCTTAAGCCCTCTGGTTATTTCCGATACCTCCTGAACCCTATTGTCTCCATACTTTCCGCGTCCTTCCATCAGTTGAAGATAATCAATAACCAAAAGATCAAGTTTTTTTTCAATCTGCAGGCGGCGCGCCTTTGTTCTGATTTCCATAATAGTCGCGTTGGCGGAATCGTCAATATATATAGGCGCTTCGGAAAGCTGCCCCATAGCCGTTCCGATATTGGCAAAATCATTATCTTCTTCACGGTCGGATAATTTACCGGTGCGCATTTTCCACAAGCTCACGCCGGCCTGGGCGCAAAGCATGCGGTCAACCAATTGTTCTTTACTCATTTCCAAAGAGAAAACACCGACAGCCGCTTTGTTTATAACGGCGGTTTGGCGGGCAATGTCTAGGGCTAATGAGGTTTTACCGACCGAGGGTCTGGCGGCCAATATGATTAAATCCGATTTTTGCAGTCCGGCCAGCAAGCCATCCAGTTCGGTAAAGCCGGTGGTCAGTCCGCGCAATTTTCCGCTCTGTTTATGCAGTTCGTCAATGCGGTCAAAGGCCTCGGTCAAAAGATTGTCAATCGGCAAAAAAGCGTTTTTTAAATATTTTTGCGATACTTGAAAAAGTTTTTGCTCCGCCTCGTCCAGTACTTTATCAATATCCTCGTTCTCGTTATATCCCATCGCGATGATTTCGCCGGACGCGGTGATTAAGCGGCGCAATGTGGCTTTGCGTTGGATGATATTGGCGTAATGCTCTACATGCGAAGCGGTAGCCACGGAATTGGTTAATTCGGCCAGATACGTGCGGCCGCCGATGGCATCCAACTTCTCTTTTTCTCCAAGCCGGTTGGTTAAAGTTAAAATATCAATCGGATCGCGCCGGTTAAACATATCCTTAATGGTTTCAAATATGATTTGATGGCTATCCTTATAAAAGTCATTTTCATTGACAATATCCGCAACCTTAATGATGGCATCCTTGTCAATCAGAAGACAACCTAAAAAATGATGTTCCGCTTCAATATTCTGCGGCGGAAGTTTTTCTCTAATTTCATTAGACATATGGTAGAATAAGATAAATAAGAATAAAAAGATAAATAAGAAGTATTTTCCTTATTACTATTCTGGCCTCGCTGGAGTCTCTCGCGAGAGGACTCCAGTGGAAAGCCGCAGGAAGGCGACATTATCTGCGTAGTTCGTGCGTTGTAGTAATGTCCAGCCGGAGATAAATAACGAGTAGGAGCAGGGACAGGGATAATGTTTTCTATTCTTAATACTACATTAACAATTTAATTTTCGCAAGCCCGTTTTTTCCACGATTTATCCACTTTTACGAGTAATTTATGGTTAGCCCATAAAACCCTTGCAAAAATATTATAATTTTGTTATTATAGAAAAAGTTGTTGAAGTTAAGTTATAAAGTTATAAAATTCGCAAAGCTATAAAGTCGCCGTTTTATAAGCTAATTTTCGCGCCATAACTTTATGAACTTTATAACTTTATACTTTATAACTAAAAAAAGCGCCTATAGCTCAGCTGGTAGAGCAGCTCCCTTTTAAGGAGAAGGTCCAAGGTTCGAATCCTTGTGGGCGCACCATTCTTCGTTTCCTCCTACGCTAAAATTTCGGAGGACAAGAAAAGTTGCGAATAGCAAGCTATTTAGGTTGCCATTAAAGCTTTAGTAAAATAAAATTAATGCCGAGGTAGCTCAACGGTAGAGCAGTAGTTTTGTAAACTATTGGTTGGGGGTTCGATTCCTCTCCTCGGCTCAACAAAATTTAAAACATAAAATTTAGGAGGGGTCCATGGCATTCATAAGAAGAGATTTGCCGGCGATTATTGTATTCGTTGTTATTTGTTGTTTGTTCTTGCTTGTCGGGGACTACCTTTTCCCCGAAAAATTAAAAATCGGGGGAAAAGCATTCCCGATATTATTTTGCTTAGTCTTATTTGCGGTCGCTCTTTCTATTCGTATGCAATGTAAAAAATGGATTCCCAGCCGGAAAGACTGGAAAGACCTTACAAAAAGCATAAAATAAATTTCACAGAGGTTGCTTTGCCAACCTTCTTTTTTTGCAAAAGATGGAATTATTCGGACGCAAGATAATTAAAATCAGAACATTAAAATTAAAACCAATCTTATCCGCTCTTTGCTAAAAAAAATGATGGGGGCAAAATTTCCCTAATTTTTACCGAAAAAATAGGGGCTTGAGTTAAAGTTTTTCAAGTTTTGGCTCTATGCGCTTTAGCATTACCGCGTTTGTCGCTACGATGATTGACGATGCCGACATTAAAAGTGCTGATATTTCCGGCCTCAAAGACCAGCCCAGAGAAGTATAGAACAGTCCGGCGGCGACAGGGATCGCGGCGACATTATAAATGGCCGCCCAAAAGAGGTTTTGCTTCATTTTTCTGACAGTCGCTTTTGAAAGCATAATCGCCTTTAATATATCCGCCGGATCCGATTTCATCAAAACAATATCGGCTGTTTCAATCGCCACATCCGTGCCGGCGCCAATAGCAATTCCAATATCTGATTGCGCCAAGGCGGGGGCGTCGTTGATTCCGTCCCCGACCATCGCCGTAAACTTTCCTTCTTTTTGCATCTTTTTTACATAATCGGCTTTTTCAGACGGCAATACATTGGCGAAGACTCTTGTTATGCCTATTTCTTTAGCGACAATTTCCGCAATCTGATTATGATCGCCCGTAATCATAGCGGTCTCAATTCCAAGTTTTTTAAACTCTTTGATGGTTCTTGCCGCCGTTTCTTTAATCTCGTCGGAAACTGATAAAACCCCGGCGGCCTTCCCGCCTATTGAAACCAGGCTAACTGTTTTTCCGCTCTCAAGCAGTTTATCCGCCGCGTTTTTTATCGGAGAAATATCAATTTTTTCTTTTTCCAGAAATCGCATTGTTCCGACCAAAACAGGCTTGCCGTCAACAATCGCTTTTACGCCGAGTCCGCCGACGGCTTCAAATTCTTTAATATCGCTTGGCAGGGTGATTTCGCGCTTTTCAATTTCTTTAATAATAGCCTCGCTAAAAGGATGTCCGGAAAGCTTTTGCGCTCCGCCGGAGTAATAAAGCAAGTCTTGTTCGGAAATTCCGCCTACGGCGATTACACTGCCGATAACAGGGCGGCCTTCGGTCAATGTTCCGGTCTTATCCAGAAGAATGGCTTGTATTTTTGAAGCCCGTTCAAGCGTTGCCGCGTCTTTGATTAAAATATTATGCCGCGCGCCTATGCCCGTGCCGACAGCGACCGCCGTTGGAGTGGCTAAGCCGAGAGCGTCAGGGCAGGCGATCACAACCGCGGAAATGGCAAAAGTCAAAGCGGTAAGCAATGTCGCTCCCGCTACGAAATACCAGCCAAAAAAAGTGGCGATACCGGCGCCTACCGCCAAAATTACCAAGTAAGCGGCCGCTTTATCGGCAATGCGCTGGCCGGGAGCTTTTGAATTTTGAGCCTTTTCCACCATCTTTATAATTTGCGCCAAGGCGGTGTCGCTTCCAACTTGCGTTACCTTGAATTCTACCGATCCCGTCTTGTTTATAGATCCTCCGATTATCTTATCGCCGATTTTTTTAAAGACGGGCATAGACTCGCCCGTTACGAGCGACTCGTCAATAGTGCTCTCTCCTTTGGTGATTTCTCCGTCAACCGGCATTTTGTCGCCGGGTTTTACAAGAACAGTATCGTTTATCTGTATTTCGCTTGTCAAAACTTCAACCTCTTTGCCTTGGCGCATAATAATCGCCTTGGGAGGAACCAGATCAAATAAAGCCCGCAATGAATCGGACGTCCCGCGCCTTGATTTCATTTCCATCCAATGCCCGAACAAGACAAATGTTACCAGCATAGCTGCCGCCTCAAAAAATGTTTCACCTCCGATAAACAAGGTTATCGGCACACTGAAAATATATGCCGCTAAAACGCCGACTGAAATTAAGACTGACATGTTAAGCGTTTTATTTTTTAAAGAGCGGTAAGCGCCGGTAATAAAAATTGAACCAACCCAAAAAACTATCGGCGTGGTAAGAATTAGCAATAGCCAGTTAATCGGTATAAAACTTGGAGCCGGTATATTGAAAAAATTCATTACCAGCGGTGAATAAATAACAACAGGAATGCTTAAAATTAAAGCGATCCAAAATCTTTTTTTCATATCATTTTCCATTTCTTTCGCCATTTGCGGATTATTCATTGCCGCCTCGTGGTCTGTGTGGCTCATTTTTTTCATATCACGCGCATCACGGCCATCATCTTTTGCGCTATGCTCCCCATGTTTTAATTTTTTATTTAGATTGTATTCATATTGTTTTGCTTCCATTTCGGATCCGGAGGTGACGGACAGCCGTTCGCTTTTGCACGACAAGCATTCTTTACCGCAAGAGTGATTTGATGAATGGTGTTTATGTGGTGATAAAGAATTTTTATTCATAGTTTGATTTGTAAGTTATTTAAATTATTTTTTATTTTTTTCCAGATAATCCAACGAATACCCCGCCTCTTTCCAGCCGATCATTCCGCCCGAAAGGTTGTAAACATTCGTGTATCCCAAATCCGCCAATTCCTGAGACACCGGTTCGCTCATTCCGCCGCTTTGGCAGTAAAGGACAATCTTCGCGTTTTTGTCGCTTGGAAGCTTATCTAAACTATTTTCTATCTCGTCAAACGAAATAAAATCATCAGTGCCGGGAATTTCTCCTATATACGGAGGATGGACATTAACGAGGAAAAAATCTTTGTCGTCAAGCATTTTTGATAATTGGCTTGCGTCAATATTTTTAACTGATGCTTTTTCTTCTGAGGCAATATTTTGCCTATCTAGCATCGCGTTGTGCAGACGAATAAAAATCAACCCCGCGCCAACGATTAAAATTATTATTATCGCGGCATTGATTATTTTTTTATTTTTCATATATTTATTTTCTTTTTGATAATTTATAGATTTTAAGAATTTCAGCAATGGTCTTTTTTTCTTGTCCATCCTTGATTTGATTAATTACATGGGTGGATAAATGGTTCTCTAAGATAAGATTTTCCATCCCCGAGAGAGCTTCCTTTACTGCTAATGTTTGCTGAATAATATTTACGCAATACTCTTCTTCTTCAGCCATTCTCTGCAGCCCGCGAACCTGCCCCTCAACAATTTTTAGCCTGCGTATAACCTTTTTTTTAATATCACTTCTCATAACATAGATAATACTCCCTCCAGAGCATCGTTGTTAATTTTTTTTAAAATTATCGTATTGATTTATATCCTCCCTGAACACCATTTTTGGACAGCACAATTTGCCATAAATGATTCTTTCTGGCGCGAAACATTCCGGCGCATGACAATAAATAATATCTCCACATCCTATAAAATCTTTCGCCGTAATTCAATTCTATCTTATCCCAATTATCTTTAAAATTTTTATCCCAAGCCATTAAGGTTTTATCGTAGTCAGTCCCAAAATTATGCCAATCTTCCATTACGAACAGCCCTTCAATGGCCTTGCTTATTTGCTTAATAGACGGAAGCAGCGCGTTGGGGAAAATATATTTGTTTATCCACGGATCCATAGAAATTACGGATTTATTGTTGCCTATAGTGTGCAGTAAAAACAAACCGTTGTCTTTTAAGAGGCGGCTGGCAATTTGCATGTAGGTTTTATAATTTTTATAGCCGACATGCTCAAACATCCCCAATGAAACGATATGGTCAAATTTTTCATTGACATCCCTGTAATCCTGCAGCTTAATATCAACAGGCAAACCCCTGCACAATTCTTTCCCCAGTTTAACCTGTTCGGCGGAGACAGTAATGCCCACCACTTCAGCTTTGTATTTCTCGGCGGCGTATTTCGCGAAAGATCCCCAGCCGCATCCAATATCAAGTATTTTTTGCCCTTCTTTTATTCCGATTTTTTTACATACAAGGTCAAGTTTCGCTTCCTGCGCCTCGTCAAGATTATTCGCGTTTTTCCAGTATCCGCAGGTATAAACCATTCGCTTGTCAAGCATCGCTCTGTACAAGTCATTACCGGCATCATAATGCTTTTCGCCTATTAAAAAAGCGCGCGGCTTGCTTTGCAGGTTAATCGCCAAAGCTAAAAAACCGTATAAAAGCACTTGCGGGTTATGCCTGACTTTTTCGTCAATTCTTGTCTTTAGCAATCGGTTAAATATTTCGTCTAATCGTTCGGCATCCCACCAGCCATCCATATATGATTCACCGAACCCCATTGAGCCAGACCTTAAAATACGGTTGTATACGCCCTCGTTATGGACTTGTATGTCCCAAGGATTATTTCCATTTATCGCGACACCTGTCCCGCTCAGCAATGACTCTATAATTTTTTTCTCTTTTTTCATATTTTTTACCGGTTTTATTGCCGGATTTATTTATTTTCCGCAGGGTGGCCGTTATTTTTGTTGTTTTTTATTGTGAAGATGCCGCGCAAGCAACGCAACGGCGAAAAGCAGCCCAATCGCCAAATACTGTGTCGGCGTCAGTCCCAATAATCTCGGATCGGTTGACTCTATCCTGAAAAAATCCAAAAATATTCTTAGCCCGGCATACATTCCCACGTAAGCCAAGAAGAGCATTCCGTTGGAATGTTTTAATTTTTTCCCAAAATTAAATATAATTATAGCAATAGCCGTTAGCCCGATAATTTCGTATAAAGGCACCGGATGCCTGACGGCGTTTTCAAGAAATATTCCCCAGGGCAGCTGTGTTATTTTGCCCGGATGCGCGCCAGTCAGATAGTCGCCGAAACGGCCGATAATATGCCCCGCGATCAGGGGGAGCGTGAATATATCGGCGTATTCCCAAAAATCTTTTTTTTTAATTTTTACATAGGCATAGCCGGCAGCCAAAGCGCCTAAAAACCCGCCGTAAAAAGCCATCCCCCCGTTCCAGATTTTAAAAATATCAAAAAATTCAAGAGGAACGCCGGTGGGCCAATAGAATAGGACATAAAATATTCTAGCTCCGATGATCCCGCCCAGAAGAGCGTAAAACGCTATATCAAAAATAATATCAGACTCAATTCCTCTTTTTTTCGCCGCGCGAGCGGCTATCATAATCGCCGTCAAATATCCGGCCGCGAACATTATCCCGTACATATTGACGTGCAATGGGCCGATTTTGAACATAGGAATAATCTTATATGGAAGCATATAGTAATTTTCGATTTATCAATTATTGATAATAGTTCGCTGGTTTTATTGTATAACGGTATTAGTAATTTTTTGTTCAATAAGTCCCGTGGCTTAATAATTACCACTCAAAACATACCTTCGTCCAGCTCTTCTTTAATAATTTCCGGTTTAGCGATGAAATTCAGATAGGAGCATCATTAGTAATTATTTAACCGCAACACCCTCCCTTTTTTTTAGGGTAATCATCGCCGGCAATTTGGTTTTGCTCTTCATATTTCTTTACGCAATTTTCCGAGCAAAATCTCTCCCCGTACTTGGAGATAAAATTTTCATTGGCCGCCATGCCGCAGATTGGATCTTTTTGTTCTTTTTTCTTAAATAAATTAAACATATTTTTGCGGTTAATTAACCGTTAAGAAGCTTCAAGCGCGCGAAGTTCGTTTAGAATTAGTCGGCTTTATCGCCTTCTGTTTTTTTATTTTCGCCGGCTCCATCCATTTTGAATTTATATAAGCCAAGCGGAACGATAATCATAAGCAAGAGAACAATCCATGACCACGGGGCGGGAATGAAATCGCCTCCATCTTCGTGTTCCTGGGTTTTTTCATCTGCGGCATTTCCTGCTTCTTTGATTTTGTCCGCGTTGACAGCCTTTTCCGGCGAGTCTCCTTTTTCCGTAATTTTATCCCCTGCGACCGTCTGAACAATCTTATTCCATCCGCTATGAATGCCGGTGCTCTCATACCATTGATGCGATGTTCCTGTAATGAATATGAAAGCGCCGAGCAGAATAAGGGCAATCCCTGTCCATTTTTTTACCACAACCGCTTTTTTTGCGATATTGCCCACGGCGTTAACGCCTAAAATGCCGAGAATCGCTAAAAATATCAACGGGGTGGCTCTGCCGACTCCGTGGATAAACCCGAGCCACCAGCCGTGCGTAACGCTTCCGACAACGGCAATGTCTCCCAGTAAAACATAAAATAACGGGTTAGGGCAGCCAACTCCGGCATTTCCAAGAAAAAGCCCGAGAAAAAACGCTTTTAAATAATCGCCCTGATTTTGAATTGACTGGGGAATAGCGCCGCTAAAAGAAGGCATCTTAAATTTAATAAGGCCTAATTCCGAAAGGCCGAAAGTAAACGCCGCTAAGCCGCCGATTATAAATAATATTTTGCTTACCGCTCCGGCGCCGCCTATAGCTTGATCCAGGCCGATACTTTTTCCGATAAAGGCGACAAAAAGACCGTAGATGGAGAGCATAAGCGCTAGCCCAAGGCCGAAAAAAACAGACATTAAAAAGCCTTTTTTCGGGGTTTTACCCATAGCCATCGGCACTATCACAAATGCCAGCGGCAATGTGCAGGGCAAGACAATCATTGAAAGCCCGACAGCATAGGCAAAGGCGATATTCGCGGTTTGCCCCGCCGTTGTAAATAAATAGAAGATGCCGACCAGTAAAATTGAAAATAAAATAAAGGCCGTTAAAACCAGCCGTTTTTTAGCCTTGTTGCTCATACTTATTTGATTATTGTCTGTTTGATTTTTCATTTTTATAATTTTTATTTAGTAATATTACCTAAGTACATAATACCCCATAGGAGTATTATGGTCAAATTTTTAATTGTGGATAACTATTAATATTCTAAAATGTATATTCTTGTTTATTTTTTAATTTATCGCTTATTTTCGGTGGTATAATGAAACCACCCTCGTGGCTATAAGCAGCGCGAAAACAACGGCAAATCCGCACATAATGGATATCATCCCTTGGTACGTAAAATCGTAAAAAACAAAAACGGCTCCCATCGGCAGTATAAACGACAAATATCCCGCTATCATCCAGTAGAGCGCTAATTTTTTTGCTCCTTCTTTTCTTGGAAGGCGCGCCGCTTGTTTGAACGCCGCCCAAATTCCCCAAGATAAAAATCCAAGGTAGTATACGCCGTAAACCCAGTAAAAGGTATTTTCACTTTGGAAAACTACATAATTTCCACCGCATGTCGCGCCCGTTATCGCTATAGCGGATAAGAAAAAATACGCTACCATGGCAGCTACGCCGCCATATATCCATTTCATAATCCGCGTATTTCCTCCAATTATTAAAATAATATGAAGCCCCAAGACAGGTAATAAAGTTGTCGCGATAATTCCTGCCCGCGCTCAAAATATATTGTTCAATCCGCCGCATACCTGATATTCAGCCGCCTGGACAAGCCCAAGCATTATTAAAGTAGTTCCGGCCAGTCTTCCTAAGAATGTCAGCCTGTATCGCGCAAAAACATACGCCGCTAAAATAATTTCAATAATAAAAGTGGCCAGCATTATTTCTGGCGTAAAACAATGTAATGTATTTTTTCTTTTGAGGAGTTTAAGTATTTTAATAATTATACCAATTTTTATTGGCTTAGCCAAACGCGTTGCCTTTACGGAAGAAATAAGGTATTCTAAATACAAATAAAAGTTCTTTTTAAAAGGAGGTGATGATAATGTTGCCAGAGTTAATGATTAAAGGAAAAAGAATAGAAATACCGATTATACAGGGCGGAATGGGTGTTGGCGTATCATTGCATCCGCTCGCAAGCGCTGTCGCAAAGGAGGGGGGCATTGGCATTGTTTCAAGCGCTTGTCTTGACAGGCTTGTTTCAAAGCGAAATGGAAAAAAATTTAACACTTATGATGCCGCGTATGAAGAGATGTCGCTTGCAAGGGCTGCCGGAGGATATACCGGCATAAACATAATGGTCGCGCTGATTAAAAGTTTTGAGGATTCGGTAAGGGGGGCTATTGATGCCGGAGCGGATTTTATTATCGCGGGCGCTGGATTGCCGTTAAACTTGCCGGACATTCATCCTCCAGGCGACACGGCCCTGATACCGATAGTTTCATCCGCCAGGGCGCTTGAGTTAATATGCAGGAAGTGGGAAAGATTCGGCTATAGGCCCGATGCCGTTGTGCTGGAAGGCCCTCTTGCGGGAGGTCATTTGGGATTCAAGATAGATAAGATATATTTTGAATCCAACAAGCTGGAAAATCTTTTTCCGCCTGTTAAGGATATGGCAATGAAGTACGGAGATTTTCCGGTTATCGTGGCGGGAGGGATTTACACGCACAATGATATAGTAAAATTTTTAGAAATGGGAGCGGATGGCGTTCAGATGGGAACAAGGTTTCTCGCGACAGAAGAGAGTAGCGCCGCAACAGAGTATAAGCAGGCTGTTGTCAACGCCAAGAAAGAGGATATTCTTATTGCTGATTCGGAAAAAAATCTTCCTGGCTCTCCATGCGGTTTGCCGTTCAGGGTTATAAAACAATCAGCAATGTTTCGTAATTGCGAATTACGCAATCTCAAATGCGACAAAGGATATGTGCTTATTAAAGACGTGAGCAGAAAATTTACGCGCTGTTTAGCGAAAGAAAGCAATAAAAAATATTTTTGCATCTGCAATGGCCTCTTAAGTTCCGCGGGCTATAACCCCGGGGAGGCGATGCCTCTTTGGACAGTGGGCAGCAATGCCTATGTGGTCAACAGGATAGTTCCCGTTAAAACTCTTATGGATGAATTAAAGGGCAAAAGCTAAAGCATAAGGAAATTATGCGATAACTTTTGCCTTATTTTTTTAGGCGCACACTAAAAAAATAAGGCTTAATTTCTTGACTTCAAGTTTGGGTCACCCTAAGTAATTCTAGTTGCATTTCGCTTAAACTGGCAGAAATAGTTTCTATTTTTCCTGATTCCGGTAATATGACCGTTATTTCGTAAATCGTATCCAATAATTCACCGGCGGACGGGACGCTGATTGATGCCCAGTTGATGCTCTAACGGGCATGGGGGTAGATTCAGGGTTGTGTTGTTGATGTAAATATGATAGAATAAGAAGAGTTTAATAAGCTCGTTGCGTAATAATTTTCTACTGCAATTTTTAAATTTTGCTACGAAACTTATTATGCAAAGGGTCTAATGAAATAAATATGCTGCTTGGAATTAAAAATAAAAAAACGATATTTTTACGCCACTTGCTTATGGCCGCTATTTCCGTGGCCTTAGTATATGGGGTTTGGCGCGTGAACGGAACTTGGAGCCCTGACATGCGTTTATGGAAAGCGTTTGGAGGCGCGTCTTTTGCATTGCTTTGGTTTGCTGTTTTTATCGGCCCCGCGGCCAGGCTATGGCGGCCGCTTACGAAAATTATAACATGGCGGAGGGAGTTGGGAGTATGGTTTGTTTTAATAGGGTTGGTTCATGGATACTTAATCCTGGACGGCTGGACGCGCTGGAAATTTTGGGAGTTTTTGGGGTATCAATATATTCCGGAGCTGGGTACATATCTTCGTTCTGAGCCCGGCTTTGGATTGGC
>VAPH01055354.1_pt1 | contig 15635 bp, 15 predicted proteins | sample 3393861 | NCBI WGS metagenome assembly VAPH01 (sample SAMN08290439, study PRJNA428436) | hydrothermal vent metagenome | isolation source: Deep-sea hydrothermal vent chimney | place: Atlantic Ocean: South-mid Altantic Ridge | reverse complement strand
TAAGGATAACATCGATAACAGGACGAGAAGCAGGTGAAATGTAACAAGTATTAAGTGAATTTTTATCAGGAGCATCACCATGATTAAAAAAACTAAAAAAAGTTTTTACATGCTGATAGCGTTACTGTTGGCGGCACAACCAGTGCTTGCCGACCCCGAGATAGTCAACTCTGATTTGACTGCTGAAGAAATTGCAGTACTTATGGACCCCGATCTTAGTACCGAAGAAATAGCAGCACTCAAGAAAAAATGGAAATGTAAATACTGCCCCGATGCATCCGAAGAACCCTGGTATTTGCAAATCGATGCCGGTCTTGGTTATGTCAGCAATGATTCCTACCAGTTTGGTCAATACAACGGCCTGAATAAAAAAGGTGTATTCGCGGTTCTAAATTTTGACAGCCAGTATCGCGATGGCAGTGGCAATTATTTTAAGGCAAGAGGCGACCGGCTGGGCCTGGATAATCGTTCCCTGGAACTGGAAGGCGGCAAGCAGGGAACATATAAACTTAAATTATTATACGATCAACTATACAAGTACGACGAAGACACTGGCCGCACCCCCTATAGCGGCGGTGCAAACCAATCACTACCATCTAGTTGGGTGGCAGCACCGGATACTTCCGGATTCACGACCATAAATGAGAGCCTGCGGGATGCAGACTTATACACCCGGCGCCAGAACATTAAACTGGGTGCAACCTATAACCAGAGCAGTCGAATTTCCTATGACCTGAATTTTGATCGCCAGGCCAAGGAAGGCCGGCAAAGTTTTGGTGCAGCTATTGGCTCCAACTTTGCGCAGGCCCGTTCTGCGATCCTGGCCGCGCCTGTAGACTATGTAACAGACCAGGTGGGTTTGGCAGCCAACTATAAAGGTAATGATTTTTCAGGCCGGCTCGCTTTTATCAACTCCAGTTTTCGTAATGCCAATGAATCACTGCGATGGCAGAATGCTTATACCGAGCCAGCCGGACCACCACCTGTGACCGTAGGCCAGGCAGCGACTGATCCTGACAATGATATGCAACAGTTGATGCTGACAGTCAATTACCACGGTGTCGACAAACTGAACCTGGCCGGATATTTTTCTTACGGGCGTATGACCCAGGACCAGGATTTTTTACCCTACACTATAAATAGCGCGGTGGGTGCCTCGGCCTTACCAGTTGCATCCCTGGGTGGTGAAATTATTGCCAACACCGGCACATTAAAAGCTAACTGGCGCTTTCTTCCCCGGACGCGACTGAATATTTTATATGATTACCAGGAACAGGTTAATAATACAAAATCAAACCAGTATGATTATGTCATCGCGGACACCACCCTGTCTGCAAACCCCAGAATAAATCCCGCCTACAGTTTCAGGAAACAAAGATTTAAGTTTGATCTGGGCCATCGTTTTGAGAATAAAATAAAACTGGATGGCGGGGTAAAATATGTTACCAGGGATCGCACTTTCCAGGCCGTCGAAAAACAAAAAGAAACCGGCCTGTGGGCGGCCATCGGCAATAGTATTAGTGATGCAGTCCACGCCCGGCTCAAGGTAGAGGCCAGCGACCGCAAGGTAGACGACTACCAGCAAATCCCGGTACTAACACCGCCGGAAAATACCTTAACCCGAAAGTATAATATGGCCGATCGCAAAGGTAATAAGGCAGCTATCAATCTCACTTATTCCGGAATTGAGAGCCTGGTTTTGGGTCTGCAAGCGGATACGGCAGTTTATGATTACACTGATTCCGAGATCGGCCTGACCGACCTCAGTGAAACAGGCATCGGCCTTGATGCACAGTACATGATAAATGAGGCTATATCGGTGACGATTTATGCCCAAAACACCCGTTACCAATCAGAACAGGCAAGCAGCCAGGCTGTTAGCACACCCGACTGGACTGGTATAAATGACACCAGCGTTATGACTGCCGGTCTTGGTAGTAATTACCAGGTCATTGAGGAAGTATTGTTAATTGGCCTGGACTATGTGCATACGGAGTCAACGGGTAAGTATGAAATCGAAAACCAGGCGCCTTTCCCTGATTTAGTCACTACCCGCGACGCAGTAAAAATTTATGCCGATTATAATGTGAATGAGAAAATGATTGTGAATGTGAGTTACTTGTATGAGCAATACAAAGAAGAAAACTGGCAGGTTGATAATGTTGCAATCAATACCAACCCCAATGTGCTTACCCTGGGTGAAATTTCACCCTCCTACAAAATCGGTGTCATTTGGGCCAGCCTGAAGTACCGGTTTTAGAGAATTCCGGGTCTTAACCAGTAAAAAGCCGGCATGCCGGCTTTTTACTTATTTATTGAAGTGTAAAAGTTTATTGTTGACTGGCGTAATAGTGAACCAGGTCATCAATAACGGCGTCGCCTTTCTTTTTTTGCATTTTTTTGAACTTCTTGCCCATTTTTTCGCCCATTTCACGTTTACCACTGGCATAGTTGCCGAGGGTGTATTTCAAATAACCGCTGGGTTGACCCGCGAGAATTCCGGCATCATCATCAGCAGAGGCGCCGCCGTCCGTATGGCACTTGTCACAGTATTTTCGGTGCACTTTTTTCCCAGCCTTGGCCTTGGCAGCGTCAAAATTCTGTTTGTAGGGTATGAATTTTTGCCTGGAATAATAATCAGCCAGTGCCACCTTGTCTGCATCAGATAATTTTTTGACCACATCTTTCATGGTTTTTTTCTTGTTTTTCAGTTTTTCGACCGGCCGGCTGCTCTTCGTATAGTCCTGCATTGATTCCATAAAGTACTCGGTAGACATGCCGGCAATACTGGGACTGTTGATTATTTTAGAATTGCCATTTTCTCCGTGACAGTCTGCGCAGACTTTTACCAGTTTGTTAATATCAGCGGCATAAACCAGGCTACCACTAAATACCAGCAGATAGGTCGTAATTAACAAAGAAATAACAGATTTGTAATTTTGACGTCGATTCATAGTAACCTCCTCATCAATAAATAGAGCTCACGAAATTTCACAGGTTAAGATTTTCTTTCTTTCTTCTCTACTTCTTTTTCTTCGTTTTTTTCTTCAACCTCTTCATTTTCCACTACCTCTTCTTCATCTGGTAATTCGTGGGCAATGCCCTGATGACAATCAATGCAAGTCTTGCCTTCCTCGACAGAACGTACGTGTTTTTTACGCGCGCTCTTGTCCTGTTCTTCCAGATCCATATATTCGAAATTATGGCAATTACGACATTCCCGGGAATCGGTATCTTTCATCACCTTCCAGACACGTTGGGCCATTTCCAGGCGATTGGCTTCAAATTTCTCCGGCGTATCGATGGTGCCCACTATCTTGTGATACAGCTCATTGGTGGCCTGAATTTTTCGTGCCATTTTATGTACCCAGGACTTGGGTACGTGACAATCACTACAGATGGCCCGGACACCAGTACGGTTGGAATAGTGTATGGTCTCTTTGTATTCCTGGTAGACATTGTCCCTCATTTCATGACAGGAGATGCAGAAGGTTTCGGTGTTGGTTGCTTCGACGACAGTATTAAAACCACCCCAGAATATGATGCCGGCAAAAAAACCGAAAAATAAGACTGCACCCACAGAATATCGCGCAGTTGGTGTACGAAGAAAATCCCAGGCTTTTTTAATCATGTCGTCCGACCGTCCTTATTATTGGTTATTTGGAGACTGACTATCGACTTCCATTATACATAGACGGGGCTGTTTGAAAATGACCTGGATCAGAAAAATAACGAAATAAATTGAGTCTATGCTCAGATGCCAGAACAATATACTCATAAAAAAGCGCCCCTATATGGAGCGCTTTTTTAAATGGTTGTATTATTACAGACCAAAAACGGCCGCAGTAATTATTAATACTGATTAGTCGTGGCCTATATCCCCATTAAATCCAGTGTCCAGCTACTCCCTTCACAATCAGCAGCTGAATGTTTATGGTGTATTAACGTCTCGATTTCATGCAGGCATTTTTTAGGTACGTCGACCATGAGCAGGATTTCGCCATGACTCAATTCAGCCCTGAATTCTGACAGGCTGTGTTCTGGTATATTCATGGCGTAAAAGGCGTCAATAGTTATAGGTAACAATCATCAGGGCGAACGCCAGCGTGGCCCAGATCCAGGCCCCCAGCATTAGCGCAATAATTAAACCCATCAATGCCAGACCAAAAATCAGCAAATCCCTGTTCCAGAAAAAACGCGCCAGGTGAGCCCGTAAATCACGTTGCTGGTTAAGACTGGCCTGTGGCAAAACGCCCAGGTTTAAACCCTCGCGCGCCAGGGCGTGCATGAATCTTGTGGGAATATTTGCTGTGGTTAAGGTAGACACCGCGGCCTGGGCCTCGGCTTCTGAATGAAAAAGAAAATACAATCGCCTCATCATGATGCACCTCCTTGATAAGGAAATAATGTACCTATCAATAACTTTGTAAAGTGATATTGGCACCTTAATCTATGTTGAATTCAGGTTGCGCCAGCACACAAAGTCTGTAATTCAAGGCATCTATAGTGCCGTTAAGATCCATCCGTCATAGAATTTTCTAATGACATAAATCACTGCCAGGGTTCCCGGGTTGGAGTACTGTGAACTGGCACCGGGTTTTGGTGGATGAACCAAGTTAGAATTCAACAACTGGTTACTGGTTTTTAATTCTACAGCGGAGGCGCAGTCATGAAAATTTCCTGGGGTATTGCCATATCATTCTTAGTTCTATTCTTATCCATGCCGGTTATGGCAGCCAAAGATGGCCTGTCTATAACAAGCAAACGGCTCAAGATTACGGTATCTAAAGATATAAAAGCGGCCTCGGAAAAAGTAGAGGTCATTAAGGATTATAAAGTGCTGAGTCGACTTGAGAGTGAACTCACGGGCTACCTGGAAGGTTTGCCAGCTGGTGCCCGAACCGAGATTGTTATCACCGGCTTTCGTTTACGCTCCGGTGCTTCCGGTTTTTTTGGTATGAGCGGCAGGGATGAAATCGATGCCAGGGTCACAGTTAAAGACAAAAAAAAGAAGCAAATTGCCTATTTTACACTTAGCGCTACTAATGGGCGAAGCGGAAAATCACAACCACCGACACGACGCCTGGTCACACTTGTTCAGAAATTCGGTCAAAAGTTTGGCACTAAGCTGAATATGTCAATGGGAAAATTGCCTTTTTTCCCGGGTGTTATAAAAATATATCCCAGGTGAGGGCGGGGTAGGCAGCAAGTTATTTCGTAAAAACATTTTACCACCTTAGGCCCGGATTCAATTAGTGGATCCGGGTTTTTACCTCATTATTTTTAACGCCACGGTATTTCTTATTCAAAAATTTCGCAGTATGTTGTCCTTTCATAGCGTTAAGCGTTTGGAGTTCCTGTCAAAACGAGTGATCTCTACTAAACTATCCTGGGCACCGGTGCCATTGCTAGCACGACAACTTTAAAATGGGTCGTCACCAATGATGATCGCAACATTGCCGAAAGGTCCCAAACATACGCTACAAACTTTATCATTTAGGGCTAAACTCAGGGTAATCCCACAAAATAAGGATAACCTATGGGCGCGGGCATGGATCCCAGGAGTGTGAAAAACACCACGCAGGCGCGTGAAATTGTCGAGCAGAGCGGCCATAGCTACGTCAAGGTCGGCCTGTTTGATATGGACGGGGTCATGCGCGGTAAGTACATGTCCCGGGAAAAATTTCTGTCTGCGCTGGACAAGGGGTTTGGCTTCTGTGACGTGGTGCTGGGCTGGGATGTAAAAGACCAGCTTTATGATAATGCCAGTTACACCGGCTGGCACACCGGCTACCCGGATGCCCATGTTCGGATACTGCCAGCAAGTTGTCGGGAACTGCCATTAGAAGACAACATGTTATTTTTTCTCTGTGAGTTCTCAGGGCAGGCCGAGTTAATTTGTCCGCGTGCAACTTTACGCCGGGTAATTGATAAGGCAAAAAAAATGGGCCTGGATATTTTCTCGGGTTTCGAATACGAGTTTTTTGTATTTAATGAGACTCCCCATAGTATTCGCGAAAAAAAATACCAGGACATACAACCGATGACGCCTTCGGAATTTGGGTACTCGGTGATACGCAATAGCGCGGAGTCTGAAACCTATCACAGTATTTTAAAATTATCCGAAGATATGGATTTCCGCCTGGAAGCCTTGCATGAGGAGACCGGGCCCGGTGTACTGGAAGCGGCCATAGCTTATGGTGACGCCCTTGAGTCTGCAGACAAAGCCGCACTGTTTAAAACGTTCATAAAAATTTTACTTCAAAAACAAAATAAAATGGCTACCTTCATGGCCAAATGGTCGCCTGACTATCCGGGGCAAAGTGGCCATATTCATTTGTCAGTGAAGGACAAGAAAGGCCATGCATTATTTTATGATGCCAGCCAACCAGACAATATGAGCGAGACCATGGGATACTTTGTTGCCGGCCAGCAAAAACTTATGCCAGAATTTCTGGCCATGATTGCACCGACAATAAACTCCTATCGCCGCTTGATTCCGGGATTCTGGGCGCCAACGGAAGCCAGCGTAGGAGTCGACAACCGCACCAGCGCGATTAGAATTATTCCCGGCAGTGAAGCATCACAAAGACTGGAATATAGAATTGCCGCTGCCGATGCCAATCCTTATGTTATTTTGGCTGCAGTAATAGCTTCAGGCCTGTGGGGAATTGAAAATAAAGCGAAAATTGACTCGATGGTAACAGGCAGCGCTTATGACCAGGAATTTCCCGATCACCTGAAGCTGCCTGAAACTTTATGGGACGCCGCCCAGCAATTTAAAAAATCCAAAGTGGCCAGGGGTTATTTTGGCGATGCTTTTGTTGACCACTTTGCGGCCAGTCGTGAATGGGAAGAACGGGAATTTCGTAAGCATATTTCTCAATGGGAACTGGAACGTTACTTTGAAATTATTTAAAAGGAAATTATTTGGTGAGCGCTAAAAAATTAAATGATTATGCATCTGCATTACCACCCCTCATCCTGGCCATCTCCCCTTGCAGGGGAGAAGGCACCCTAAAACAGGACGCCAGAGGTCATGAATAAAAAAGTTAATATAATCTCGCCAGTAGACGGCACCGTGATTGCTGAAAGAAACCTGGCCACTTTAGCCGACGTCGATACTGTCCTGAAAAAGTCCATACTGGCACAAAAAAAATGGCAGCGTACAAACATATCAACAAGGGCAAAGTTTTGTCATAAGGCAATTGACTGGTTGGTGGCGAACACCGACGAGCTATCCAGGGAAATAACGCTGCAAATGGGTCGACCGATAACACAAGCCCCGGGCGAAATACGGGGCCTGGAAGAACGGGCGCGTTACATGATTGATATCGCCGAGTCAGCGCTGGCCGATCAACAAATTGCCAATAATGCTGGCCAAAAAAAACCTGCCAGTACACGTTTTATCCGCAGGGCGCCACTGGGTATTGTCCTGACCCTGGCACCCTGGAACTATCCTTATCTTACGGCGGTTAACTCAATTATTCCGGCACTCATGGCCGGTAATACAGTGATCCTGAAACATTCGGCACAAACGTTATTGTGTGCTGAACGTTTTTACCAGGCATTCGAGCAAGCGGCCCAGGACCCTGATTTACATTCTGAATTTAATGGCGACGTGTTTCAGTATTTACATCTTGATCATGACATGACGGCAGCGCTTGTTAAAAATGATGCCATAAACTACGTCTCCTTTACCGGTTCCGTCACCGGCGGTAAAGCCATTGAACAGGCGGCAGCAGGTTTATTTAAACCCGTTGGCCTGGAGCTTGGCGGTAAAGACCCGGCCTACGTGATGCCTGATGCCGCAATCAATCATGCAGTTGTAAACCTGGTTGATGGTGTCTTTTTTAATTCAGGCCAATCCTGCTGTGCGATCGAAAGACTTTATGTCCATGAACACCTGTATAATGAGTTTGTCGAAAAGTTTATCGATCGGGTCGAACAATTACGCCTGGGCAATCCCCTGGACGAAAAAACCACCCTGGGACCAATGGTGAATAGCAAAGCGGCAGATTATGTACGCGAACAAATACAACAGGCGTTATCCATGGGGGCAAAGGCCTGTATTGACGGTAGTGAATATTCTAATGGTCCATTTTCGAATAAACCAGGTACGCCTTACCTGGCACCACAAGTGTTACTTGATGTGGATCACGCCATGTCGGTGATGAAAGACGAAACCTTTGGGCCCGTGGTTGGTATCATGAAAGTAAGCAGTGATGACCAGGCCATCGACTTAATGAATGACAGCGCCTATGGATTAACCGCATCCCTATGGGCAAGTAATGAAAAAAATGCCATAAAAATTGGTGACCGGTTAAATACCGGAACCGTATTTTTGAATCGTTGTGATTACCTGGACCCGTCTTTGCCATGGGTTGGGGTTAAACAATCAGGCCGGGGTTGTTCGTTATCAGTATTAGCCTATCAACAATTAACCCGACCCAAATCTTTTCATTTGAGAACGGAAGTTTAGTATCGTGGCGAACAGGACTGACATAACCGAACTGCAAGACCTGCAGGCAAATTTTAATTATCCCACAAGCATTCGTTTTGGTGTTGGTAAAATTTCCCAACTGGCCGTTACCTGTCAAGCGTTACAAATAAATCATCCCCTGTTTGTGACGGACCAGGGCCTGGTGGAACAAGCCTTTATCAAGGAAATTTTACAGGCCCTTGAACATGCAAGCATTAAAGTGGCGGTATTCAGTGATGTTAAACCCAATCCTACCGCTACCAATGTAAACCAGGGTGTCGCGGTTTATAAAAAAGGTAACCATGATGGCGTGATTGTGATTGGCGGCGGTAGCGCCCTCGATGCCGGCAAGGCGATTGCGCTTATGGTTAATCAAAAATATGCCTTATGGGATTTTGAAGACGTGGGCGATAACTGGAAACGCGTCAACCCTGACGGCATGGCGATGGTGATTGCCATACCAACCACTGCCGGTACCGGCTCAGAAGTGGGGCGTGCCTCCGTCATTGTTGACGAAAACACGGCCAGTAAAAAAATAATATTTCATCCAAACATGATGCCAGCCGTGGTCATCGCCGACCCGGCTCTAACGGCGGGTTTGCCGGCTCACCTGACAGCAGCGACGGGCCTGGATGCGTTTGTCCACAACCTGGAGGCATATTGCGGTACAGCCTATCACCCCATGGCCGACGGCATCGCCCTGGAAGGCTTGCGCCTTATAAAAGAATGGCTGCCGGTGGCGTTTAACAACGGCAATGACCTGGTTGCCCGCAGCCACATGTTAATTGCCTCGGCAATGGGGGCCACGGCATTTCAAAAGGGTCTGGGTGCTATCCACGCATTGGCGCATCCACTAGGCGCGCTCTTTGATAAACACCATGGTTTGTTAAATGCGATTTTAATGCCTTATGTTTTAATCAGAAATAAACCGGCGATTGAACAAAAAATTACTTATATCGCCCGGTGCCTGGAACTGGATGATGTTTCTTTCCCGGGATTTATGGAATGGTTATTGAAGTTGCGGCAGGATTTAAATATTCCAAATGATTTATCCGCGATTGGCATCACAGCTAATATTGCACTGGTGAAAAAAGAATTGGTTGCCCACATGGCCGTGCAAGACGCCAGTGCGGCTGGCAACCCAATTCAATTTAGCGAACAACAATATGCCGAGATATTTCAAAATGCTGTTATTGGATCATTAGGCGGTGATAATTAGTGCGTATCGGTATACTTGAAACGGCCACCCTGGAACCCGCTGTTAAAAATAAATATGGTAGTTACGCAGAAATGTTCCAGCGTTTATTCCTGTCCGTTGATAACCAGTTGCAGTTTAATGATTACCCGGTAATAAACGGGCTCTATCCTGACAGTATTGACGAATGTGATGCATTTTTGATTACCGGCAGCAAGTTCGACGCCCACGGAGAGGATCCATGGATATTAAAACTCCGGGATTACATTATTGACTTGCATCAGCAACGTAAGCGATTAATCGGTATTTGTTTTGGTCACCAGCTGATCGCCCGGGCACTGGGCGGGCTGACCCAAAGAAACAAAAATGGCTGGGGGGTGGGAAATGCTTGTAGCCATATAGACCAGGTTAAACCGTGGATGGGCGCTGAAAATAACCAGTCCTCAAAAAAACAGTTTTCCCTGTTAGTGAGCCACCAGGACCAGGTGGTTAAATTGCCTGACCAGGCACAACTCATCGCCAGCAGTGACTATTGCCCAATAAGCAGTTACCAGGTTGGCAACCATATCCTTACGTTCCAGGGACATCCTGAATTCCAGGCGGAGTATCTAAGGTATACGATGACTAAACGCCACGATCTAATCGGCGAGGAAAAATATCAACAGGCTATGGCCTCATTAAAACAGCCTAACGATAGTTTATTGGTAACCCGGTGGATGATAAATTTTGTTAAAATCGATTAGGGTCTCATGGACATTAAACCCGGAATCAAATAATGGTTCCGGGTTTTTACCTGAATTACAGGTACCTTCTAAAACGTGGTCGCGTTATCATAATAGCTCTGAAAAAGTACTTGCTATAAGCAACCAGGAGCAAACCCATGGGCAGAGAACAAAAAAGTAAAAAAGAAAACAAGAAACAACCCGCTATGACCGCAAAAGAAAAAAAGGCAGCGAAAAAAGCCAAAAAAGCAGGCAAGGGTGGGATCGGTTAAAAACCAGGGTTATTCTTGCAGCAAAAATGGGCGCCTTAAACTAATAAACTGTTACGACTGTGACCCCCTGGTTATTGCTCGATAGCGCAACCGTGCCCGGCAATGGTGGCGAGCTGCAGTTATTCCAGCGGGGCGACGAGTATTCTATCCGGCTGGTTGGCCGTGGTGAGCTCATGAACAGCCGGATTCATGGTTCTGAAGATGCCCTGGCCGAATTAACCAGCGCCAGGTTAGCGGTTAAAACCAATCCACACGTACTGATCGGCGGACTGGGCATGGGCTTTACCCTGGCAGCGGCGTTACAAAAGTTTGGTGATCAAGCAAAGATAGTCGTGGCAGAATTGGTGCCGGCCGTGGTGGCCTGGCATAGCGGGCCGCTCGGAAAACTTGCCGACCATCCCTTAAAAGACTCGCGTGTGACGGTTCGCGAATGTGATGTTGCGAAAATTATAAACAACGAACGAAACACTTTTGATGCAATATTGCTGGACGTGGATAACGGCCCCGAAGGGCTCACCCGTAAACAGAATGATTGGCTCTACCACATGGATGGACTGAGTGCTGCCTACCAGGCCTTATCCCCCCAAGGTATATTGGCGGTGTGGTCCGCTGGCCCGGCGAAAGATTTTTTGCAGAAACTTCTCAAGGTCGGATTTGATGTAGAAGAAAAACGGGTACGCGCCCATGGTAAAAAGGGTGCGCGCCATGTTATTTGGCTGGCACAACGCCAAGCGTAGTAAATCTAAAAGACGCTAAAAAATATTTCAAAAATTTTGCAATCCCCTGTCCTTTCCTGGTGTTTAGTATTTTTAGTGTTCAGTGTTTTGAAATCCTGTCAAAACCGGTATTTTCCACTAAACTATAAGTACTATAAAAAGGAAGTCTTGGTGTGCCCAGAGTCACTTTAATATTAATAAGCCTGGTTTTTCTCCTTGGCAGCTGTTCAGGTGGTGGCAGCAGCAGCGATTCAGCCCCAGTCTTGCCAACCCCGTTGGCAGAAAGATTTAATATTGATGGGGTAGTGGATTTCACACCTTTTACACCTGTCTCCCAGGTCATCAGCCTGAGATCATCACTCGGTATGGGCGCAGAAGCCGCAACCACCACTTTGAAGTGGGTCGTCACCAATGATGACCGTAATCTTTATATTGGTCTTGAATGGGATGACGCAACCCTGAATACATTTGATCCTGCCGGCTTACCCATCGATTTTGATGGCCTCTACATCCTGGTCGACACTAATGGCAACAATATACGGGACGCCAACGAGGGGGCATATCGGTTAATCATGTCTGACTACGGCTCACTGTATGCAGATTTACGTGCCGACGCAGCGGATGACAATGATGGTGTCTCTGATGGCCTGGGCAGAATGACGTACTCGGCAATGGCCCAAAAATACCAGGCAGAATTTTTAATTCCCCTTGCCGATGATGTCAATGGTGAAGATGGGTTGTTAGATGCCAATACCACGTACAACATCAATATATATGAGAATGCCCAGATTTTTCTGGCTATGCCTTCTGGTAATATCGGCGCGCTTAATAACATGCCAGGGACTACCGTTGGCATGGACACAACGACCTGGCCGGCGCTTCCTTATATTGAAGCGGCGCCCCACAATCAGCCAGTATTACCAACCAATCTCACGGGCCTGATTGTTTTTGTCAGTGATCGCGATACTGCAACCGGTGAGATTTATACCTTTGATCCCGCGACCGGCATTGTCAACCGGGTGACCAATAACATTGGCGTTAACATTGACAATCCCTCGTTGTCTCATGACCGTACCAAAATTGCTTTTACCGGTGCGACTGATATTGCAAATTTCACAACCTATGAAATTTATTCTGTAGACGTTGATGGTAATAACCCGACGCAACTGACAAACGACGTATATCTAAATGGCCACCCTGCCTGGTCGCCCGATGACAGTGAAATTGCTTATGCCTCGTTCCGGGAGCCTGGCAAAGCATCCATTGTACGTATGATGCCTGATGGCGTTGAAATACTTGACCTGACACCGGATGGCACTGATGACAATGACCCTGATTATTTGCCCGATGGCCGTATCGTATTCAAGACCGATCGCTTTAGCACTACACCAGAATTCCGTATGGCCGTGATGGATGTAGATGGCACCAATGTCGTTCAGCTTACCAGTGTCAGCGGCGTGTCCGACCATGATCCCATTGCCAATAACTCGGTGACCTTATTTGAACGCTTTATGAAAAATACCAACTACGTCACTGACCCGGAGGCCAATTTTTCAGCCTGGGATATTGTTGAAGCAAACGTTGATGGCACTGGCGAACGTACTTTAGTGGGTGATGGCTGGGTTAACTGGCTGCCGGTATTTGATCCAACCAGCAACTATATTGTATACCTTAAATCTGTTGGTTATACCGATGCCCGGCTGTTAAATAAAAATGGCAGGGACCTGGGGCGTTTAATACCCGGGTACACAGGCATACGTTATATCGACTGGAAATAATTACAATTTACGCACACGATATTTGCGGCCTTTGATTTTACCTTCCACTAGAATTTTTAAAGCTTGTTTGGCAATAGGACGATCCACTGCCACGTAAGCCACGGTATCAAATAAATCAATTTTACCGATTTGTTTGCCCGGTAGGCCGGTATTGGCAGTGAGCGCACCCAGAATATCTCCCGCACGAATTTTATTTTTACGGCCGCCATTGATACGCAAGGCCACCATGGGCGGGCTTAATTTAAAATTTTCACGGCTTTTAAGGGCAGATGTTTTTTCAATACTGACCGGCCTGTCCTGGTATTCCTCAATGGCGTTTAGCCTGGGCGTTTCCGAGACCATGAATAAACTTATTGCCAGGCCTTCGTTACCGGCCCGGCCCGTGCGGCCAATTCGATGAATATGAATTTCCGGGTCTTGAGATAACTCAAAGTTAATCACGGCACTTAAGTCTTTAATATCCAGTCCCCGGGCCGCCACATCTGTGGCCACGAGTATGGAGCTGCTTTTACTGGTAAAGCGTACCAGCACCTCATCACGATCTTTTTGTTCAAGATCACCGTGTAAGGCGAGGGCATGAAAACCCTGTTGCCATAATTCTTCTGCCAGCTCCTTAACTTGTTGTCTTCGGTTACAAAACACCACGCTGGAAGCCGGACGATAATGTTGCAACAAGGCCACCAGGGTTTTGGTGCGGTCGCCTTTTTTTATTTCATAAAATACCTGTTTAATTTTTTTATTATCGTGCAGGCTATCAACGCGAATATCAATCGGGTCATGCTGAATGCTTTTGCTTATATTTTTTATTTCATCCGGGTAGGTGGCAGAAAATAACAGGGTCTGTCTTTGTTTCGGCGTGTAGCTGATAATATCAATGATGTCATCATAAAAACCCATATCCAGCATGCGGTCTGCTTCATCAAGCACCAGGGTTTTTAAGCTATCCAGTTTTAATGAACCTTTTTGCAAATGCTTTAACAAACGCCCCGGTGTGCCGACGGCGATATGGGGGTGATGATCCAGCGAGGCTAGCTGTGGCCCCATGGGTGTGCCGCCGCATAATGTGAGAATTTTTGTATTGGCGATGGGTCGAGCCAGGCGCCGCAGTTCTTTGCCCACCTGGTCGGCCAGTTCGCGAGTCGGGCACAATACCAAACCCTGTGTCAGGTAAGTTTGCGCCTCAAGTTGATTAAGCAAGCCAATGCCAAAGACAGCCGTTTTACCGCTACCGGTTTTAGCCTGGGCCAGTACATCCTTGCCATTTAAAATAGCGGGCAGGCTTTGAGCCTGGATGGGCGTCATGGCCTTGTAATCCAGTGATTCAAGATTGGCCAGGAATTTTGCCCCCAAAGGCAGTGATGAGAATGCGGTGCTGGTCATGTGTTGTTACTTAATTATTTTTTACTTTTCCAAATAAAGCGCTTCGACTTTTTTCCTTGCCCAGGGCGTACGGCGCAAGAACTTGAGAGTAGAGTCGATGCTAGGGTCATTAGCAAAACAGTTAATGCGAATGCGCTTACTTAATTCTTCCCAGCCGTATTTTTCTACCAGCTCGGCGACAATCATTTTGAGCGTGACCCCGTGCATAGGGTCATGGGTATTGTCCGCAGTCATTTTGACTCAGATTTTTTAACACGTATCTTGTTACCGTCGACTTCCTTGCCATTGAGGTTTTTCATGGCCACCTTGGCTTCACCCGTCTTGGGCATTTCAACAAAACCAAAACCTTTAGACTTGCCTGTGGTTTTATCCATGATCACCGTGCAAAACTGCACGGTGCCATAAGCTTCGAAAAGCTTGCTCAGGCTGTCCTCAGTGGTGGCGCGGTCGAGATTGCGTACAAGCAGCTTCACAACATTATTTAAGCACTGGCGCGGGCGTTCACTTCATCACGCAGGTATTCTTCGTAACTACCGCTGAAGTTGGTAATGCCATCTTTAGAGAGTTCGAGTACCCGCGTCGCCAATGAAGAAACAAATTCCCGGTCATGGCTGACAAATACCAGGGTGCCGGGGTAATTCTCCAAAGCCAGGTTTAACGACTCAATGGATTCCATATCCAGGTGATTGGTGGGTTCGTCCATGACCAGTACATTGGGGTTTTGCATCATGAGCTTGCCGAACAACATACGGCCTTGTTCACCACCGGAAATCTTGGTCACGGACTTCTCAATATCGTCTTGCGAGAACAACATACGACCGAGCACCGCACGAATAGACTGCTCATCATCTTCCGGGCGCTGCCACTGGCTCATCCATTCAAAAACCGACTGGTCTTTTTTAAAGTCTGCCGAATGATCCTGGGCGTAATAACCAATTTTGGCATTCTCGGACCACTTGATGGTGCCACTGCCATTGATATTTTCATCGTTGAAGTCATCGACCAGGGTGCGTAACAAGGTGGTTTTGCCGATGCCATTGGGGCCGATCACGGCAATGCGTTCGCCGACCTTGGCCAACAGGTTCAGGTC
>VAPH01045742.1_pt1 | contig 15640 bp, 11 predicted proteins | sample 3393861 | NCBI WGS metagenome assembly VAPH01 (sample SAMN08290439, study PRJNA428436) | hydrothermal vent metagenome | isolation source: Deep-sea hydrothermal vent chimney | place: Atlantic Ocean: South-mid Altantic Ridge | reverse complement strand
TAATCGCCGCCGTTAACGTTGTCTTTCCATGGTCTACGTGACCAATCGTTCCCACGTTTACGTGTGGCTTGTTACGTTCAAATTTTTCCTTAGACACGGCGTATTACCTCTTTAGTTCCAATCAATAATTTCTGTCAGGATTTAATTACTGTTTCTGCAACACTTGCAGGCGCTTCTTTGTATTTTTCAAATTCCATCGAGTACGTTGCCCTGCCCTGGGTCGCTGAACGCAGATCAGTTGCATAGCCAAACATTTCGGCCAATGGAACCTCTGCCCGGATAATCTTGCCGGATGGGCCGTCTTCCATACCCTGAACAAGGCCACGACGACGATTCAGGTCACCCATGACATCGCCCATGTAGTTTTCCGGTGTAACCACTTCAACCTTCATAATGGGTTCCAGTAATACCGGCGTGGCATTCGCGGCACCCGACCTGAAACCCATTGAACCGGCGATCTTGAAGGCCATTTCATTGGAGTCCACATCATGGTATGAGCCATCATAAAGCGTCACTCTGACATCAACGACCGGGTAACCTGCAATGACACCGCTCTGCATTTGTTCCTGGATACCCTTGTCAACGGCCGGTATGTATTCACGCGGCACAGCGCCACCGACGATCTCATTGACGAATTCGTAACCGGCACCTGCCTCAAGCGGCTCAATCTTCAACCAGACATGGCCATATTGACCGCGACCACCTGACTGACGTACAAACTTGCCTTCCTGTGAAACGGTAGAACGAATCGTTTCACGGTAGGCCACCTGCGGCTTGCCAACATTCGCCTCAACGCTGAATTCACGCCTCATGCGGTCAACGATGATATCCAGGTGTAATTCACCCATTCCGGATATAATGGTCTGGCCGGATTCTTCGTCGGTATGCACACGAAAGGAAGGATCTTCCTGCGCCAGCTTGGACAGGGCAACACCCATCTTTTCCTGGTCACTTTTTGTTCTGGGCTCGATCGCAATCGAAATAACCGGCTCGGGGAACTCCATGCGCTCCAGTGTAATAATATTTTTCAGATCACACAGTGTCTCACCTGTCGTCACGTCTTTCAGGCCAATTGCTGCGGCAATATCTCCTGCACGCACTTCCTTGATTTCATCACGACTGTTGGCATGCATCTGCACTATCCGGCCAATACGTTCCTTTTTGCTCTTGGTCGGGTTATAAACAAAGTCACCTGAATTAATGACGCCCGAATAGACCCGAAAGAAGGTCAGTGTGCCGACAAACGGGTCGGTCGCTATCTTGAATGCCAGTGCGGCAAACGGCTCATCATCAGACGAATGTCGTTCGCCCTCTGACCCGTCATCCAGAATACCCTTGATGGCCGGTATATCGATGGGCGATGGCATGTAGGATATAACCCCGTCGAGCATGGCCTGCACGCCCTTGTTCTTGAATGCCGTACCACAAAAACAAGGCACAACCTCATTAGACAACGTTCGTAGACGAATACCCTGACGAATTTCGTCTTCGGATAATTCGCCACTTTCGATGTATTTTTCCATCAACTCTTCAGTTGCCTCGGCTGCCGCCTCCATCATCTGTTCACGCAGTTCCTCACATTTAGCCAAGAGTTCTTCAGGAATTTCCCGTGCCTCGTAAGTGACACCGCGGTCTTCTTCATTCCAGTAGATGGCCTTCATTCGAACCAGGTCGACGACGCCTTCAAAATTTTCTTCCGCACCGATGTTCATTTGCATTGGCACCGGATTACTGCCCAGACGATCCCTGACCTGATCAACCACACGCAGGAAGTTTGCACCCGAGCGGTCCATCTTGTTGACGAAGGCCATTCGCGGCACTTCGTATCGCGTCGCCTGACGCCACACTGTTTCAGACTGCGGCTCGACACCACCCACGGCACAAAAAACAGCACAGGTACCATCGAGTACACGCAAGGAGCGCTCGACTTCGATGGTGAAATCCACATGCCCCGGGGTATCTATAATATTGATACGGTGCTGTTTGAATTGCTTGTCCATGCCACTCCAGAAGCAGGTCGTTGCAGCCGAGGTAATGGTAATACCACGTTCCTGCTCCTGTTCCATCCAGTCCATGGTGGCCGCACCATCATGGACTTCACCGATCTTGTGTGACACACCGGTATAGAACAGTATACGCTCGGTCGTGGTCGTCTTGCCCGCATCAATATGGGCCATGATGCCGATATTGCGGTAACGATCTATTGGAGTCACACGAGCCACGATAATAGTCCTATAAATTTCCTGTTTCTTACCAGCGATAATGAGCAAAGGCCTTGTTCGCCTCGGCCATACGATGAGTATCTTCACGTTTCTTCACGGCAGAGCCGCGGCTTTCTGCGGCATCTATCACTTCACCCGCAAGACGGCGGGCCATGGATTTTTCACCACGTTTACGTGACGCCTCGATCATCCAGCGCATCGCCAATGCCTGACGACGGTCAGACCTGACTTCAACCGGCACCTGGTAGGTTGCACCACCCACCCTTCTGGACTTGACTTCCACATGCGGGCTGATGTTATCCAGCGCCTTCTGGAAAACCTCTACCGAATCACCCTTGCCCTTTTTAGTAATGGCCTCCAGTGCTGTATAAACAATCTGTTCTGCCGTCGACTTTTTACCATCGACCATAATCATATTGACAAACTTTGCCAGCATCAGACTGCCAAATTTTGGATCCGGTAATATGGTGCGTTTTCCGCTTTCTCTTCTTCTGGACATGGGTGTCTCTCAAATCTCGATTGACTGTTTAAATTCTGTTAACTCTTGGGTCGCTTGGCGCCGTACTTGGAACGACCCCTGCGTCTGGCTTCAACGCCCGATGTATCAAGGCTTCCGCGTACGATGTGATAACGCACACCGGGTAAATCCTTGACACGGCCACCGCGTAAAAGAACAACAGAATGCTCCTGCAAATTATGTCCTTCTCCGCCAATATAACTGGTCACTTCAAATCCGTTGGTCAGTCGGACACGGGCAACCTTGCGCATGGCCGAGTTAGGCTTCTTGGGGGTTGTCGTGTACACACGGGTGCAAACACCCCTTTTTTGCGGACAACTTTCAAGGGCAGGGACATTGCTTTTATCCCTTTTGCGCGAACGTGGTTTACGCACCAACTGATTGATTGTAGCCATTAAATTCCTGCTCCGACTTCAAAAATATTGCTGTAAAAATAAAAGACAGGCCAGCGTTCAATCCGGCCTGTCAGAGCCGTGGAATATTAGAGTTTAGACCTGCTTATGTCAAGAGGATTATTGCGAATTTCCACATTTTTTCCTTGTCAGAAAGCAAATCGGGGCCTGATCGGATAATCCGAAAGAAAACTGCCCCGTTTTGCAAGCAAAACGGGCAGTTTTTGAGAAAAACAGAAGTAAATAGAGATACTTGGCTATTCGCTAGCTATCGCTTTCTTCCGATACGGTCTCACTTGAGGTATTTGCCTGAATCTCTGCTGCAATCTTCATCTCGAGATCTTCCATGCTCGGTGTTTCCGGGTGACGACGGCGACGCCTCTCGTCATGATAGGCCAGCCCGGTGCCCGACGGAATCAGTCGCCCAACGATGACGTTTTCCTTCAGGCCTCGCAGGTCGTCACTCAACCCCCTGACGGCGGCATCGGTCAGGACGCGAGTCGTTTCCTGGAAGGATGCGGCCGAAATAAATGACTCTGTCGCCAGTGATGCCTTGGTGATGCCCAGTAATAAAGGCTCATATTTAGCCGGCTGCTTGCCATCGGCAATGAGTTTGTCATTGGTTTCCAGGACACCGAAACGCTCAAGCTGTTCACCTTTCAGGTAGTTGGAATCACCCGGTGCCTTGATTTCCACCTTCTTCATCATCTGGCGGGAAATAACCTCAATGTGTTTATCATTGATTTTTACACCCTGCAGGCGGTAAACATCCTGGATTTCCTTGACCAGATAATCCGCCAATGTGTTGACGCCCAGCAGTCGCAGGATATCATGCGGATCCAGTTCTCCTTCGACAACCACCTCACCACGCTCGACGTGCTCACCTTCGAAGATGGTGACATGACGCCATTTATGGATCAGCTCTTCATGCTGGTCACCATTTTCATCCGTAATAACAAAACGTTGTTTCCCCTTGGTTTCCTTGCCAAAACTGACCGTGCCCGAGTACTCGGCCATGATGCATGGGTCTTTTGGTTTGCGGGCCTCGAACAGGTCGGCAACACGTGGCAGACCACCTGTGATGTCACGTGTCTTCGATGACTCCTGCGGAATACGTGCCAGAATATCACCGACCTCTACGGCCGTATTGTCATTAACGCCAATGATCGCACCTGCCGGCAGGGTATACTGGGCCGGTATTTCCGTGCCGGGTATCAGGATGTCGTTGCCTTCGCCATCGACCAGCTTCACCATTGGACGAAGATCCTTGCCTGCTGTACCACGGGTCTTGGGATCGGATACGGTCAGACTGGACAGGCCGGTAATATCGTCGGACCGGGTATTGACACTCACACCTTCGATGAAATCAACAAATTTCAGGGTGCCCGCCACCTCGGTAACGATCGGGTGTGTATGTGGATCCCAGTTGGCCACGATCTCGCCTGCATCAACCTGGGCACCATCCTCAACACTGATTGTTGAACCGTAGATAACCTTGTAACGCTCACGCTCGCGGCCGTGATCATCCTGAACCGTCAGCTCACCCGAACGGGAGATGGCAACATAGTTTCCATCGCGGTTTTTTACGGTTTTGAGATTATGAAGTTTAATACTTCCCTTCGATTTTACCTCGATATTACTGATCGATGCTGCACGTGATGCGGCGCCACCGATGTGGAAGGTACGCATCGTTAACTGTGTTCCTGGCTCACCGATAGACTGGGCAGCGACCACACCAACGGATTCACCAATATTGATTCGGTGTCCGCGCGCCAGATCACGCCCGTAACACTGGGCACAAACGCCATGCCGGGTTTCGCAAAGAATAGGTGATCGGACCATGGCCTGGTCAATGCTCATTTCCTCCATCTTGGCAACCATGCGTTCATCCAGCATGGTTCCCGCCTCGATGGCGACCTTGTCCGAGTCAGGATAATAAATGTCTTCACCAATAACGCGGCCCAGTACACGATCACTCAATGACTCGATAACATCACCGCCCTCAACAACCGGCGTGATCTTCATGGTATTGGTGGTACCACAGTCATCCTCGACAACAACCAGATCCTGGGCCACATCCACCAGCCGACGAGTCAGGTATCCGGAATTGGCCGTTTTCAATGCCGTATCAGCCAGACCCTTACGTGCGCCATGGGTTGAAATAAAGTACTGGATAACGTTCAGCCCTTCACGGAAGTTGGCGGTAATCGGCGTCTCGATGATGGAACCGTCCGGCTTGGCCATCAGGCCACGCATACCCGCCAGCTGGCGGATCTGGGCCGGACTGCCTCGAGCACCTGAATCAGCCATCATGTAGATAGAATTGAATGAACTCTGGTTGACTTCCTCGCCCTCGGCATTGATAACCTTCTCGGTGCCCAGCTTGTCCATCATGGCCTTGGAAATCTGCTCGTTGGTATGAGACCAGATATCGATTACCTTGTTGTAGCGTTCACCCTGGGTAACCAGGCCGGATTCGTACTGGTCCTGAATCTCCTTCACCTCCTCTTCCGCTTTTGCCAGGATAGCGGTCTTTTCCTGTGGAACGACCATGTCATTCGAGGCAATGGAGACACCGGACCGGGTAGAGTATTTAAACCCCATATACATCAACTGGTCGGCGAAAATAACGGTGGTTTTCAGGCCCAGTCGCCGATAGCAGGTGTTGATCAGGCGCGAAATAGCCTTCTTGCTCATATCACCGTTGACCAGTTCATAGGGCAGACCTTCGGGCAGGATTTCAAATAACAATGCCCTGCCAACAGATGTATCAATAATTCTGGTCTCTTCATCGATCTCACCTTCTTCATCCAGGACACGATCAATTATCCGGACCTTGACCCTGGCGTTCAGGCTGACCATGTCACCTTCATAGGCACGATGTACTTCGGTGGTGTCGGAAAAGATCATGCCCTCGCCCTTTGCATTAATACACTGGCGGGTCATGTAATACAGCCCCAGCACCACGTCCTGTGACGGCACGATAATCGGCTCGCCATTGGCGGGAGACAGCACATTATTGGTAGACATCATCAGCGTACGGGCTTCCAGCTGCGCCTCGATGGACAACGGTACGTGTACCGCCATCTGGTCACCATCGAAGTCCGCATTGAATGCGGAACAAACCAGTGGGTGCAACTGGATGGCCTTGCCTTCAATCAGTACCGGCTCAAATGCCTGGATACCCAAACGATGTAGCGTCGGGGCACGGTTAAGCATAACCGGATGCTCACGGATAACATCTTCGAGGATATCCCAGATTTCCGCACCTTCACGTTCAACCAGTTTTTTTGCAGCCTTGATCGTTGTGGCCTGGCCACGAAGCTGTAATTTATTGAATATAAAGGGTTTGAATAACTCAAGTGCCATCTTTTTAGGCAAGCCACACTGGTGTAATTTCAGTGTCGGGCCAACCACGATAACCGAACGGCCGGAATAGTCGACGCGTTTGCCCAGCAGGTTCTGGCGGAAACGACCCTGCTTGCCCTTGATCATGTCGGCCAGTGATTTCAGCGGACGCTTGTTGGTACCGGTAATGGCACGACCGCGACGACCGTTGTCCAGTAATGCATCAACCGATTCCTGCAACATGCGTTTCTCGTTTCGCACGATAATATCAGGCGCATTCAGCTCGAGCAGGCGCTTCAGGCGGTTATTTCGGTTAATAACACGCCGGTATAAATCATTCAGATCGGAGGTCGCAAACCGGCCGCCGTCCAGTGGAACCAGCGGACGCAGATCAGGTGGCAGGACAGGCAGCACCTGCAAGACCATCCACTCGGGTTTGTTGCCGGATTCCAGGAAAGACTCGACCAGCTTGGAACGTTTGGTCAATCGCTTCAATTTGGTTTCGGAATTGGTGGCTGTAATTTCCTCACGCAGGCGTGGCGCTTCTTCCTTAAGATTAATCCCTTTCAGCAGTTCATAGACGGCCTCGGCGCCCATGCGGGCATCGAACTCATCGCCATGTTCTTCTATGGCCTCGAGATAGCCCTCGTCAGATAACAACTGGCCCTTTTCAAGCGTCGTCATACCCGGATCAACCACCACGAAGGCCTCGAAATACAAAACGCGCTCAATATCGCGCAGGGTCATGTCGAGTAACAGCCCGATTCGTGAAGGCAGGGATTTCAGGAACCAGATGTGCGCAACCGGGCTGGCCAGCTCGATGTGCCCCATACGGTCACGACGCACCTTGGCCAGCGTTACTTCAACGCCACATTTTTCACAAACAACACCACGATGCTTCAATCGTTTGTACTTGCCACACAAACATTCATAATCCTTTACCGGACCAAAAATCTTTGCGCAAAAAAGTCCGTCACGTTCCGGTTTGAACGTACGATAGTTGATGGTTTCCGGTTTTTTAACCTCACCATATGACCAGGAGCGAATCATATCGGGTGATGCCAAACCGATTTTTATCGCCTCGAAGTCCTCTACATTTCCCTGTAACTTTACGAGATTAAGTAGATCTTTCATGTCTTCTCCTGCCTGCTAAACCGTTTATCAAATATAATAACCAGATTAATCCTGGGCCAGCTCGATATTAATACCAAGCGAACGAATTTCCTTAACCAGCACGTTAAAGGATTCGGGCATACCTGCTTCCATATAATGATTGCCATCTACAATGTTCTTGTACATCTTGGTACGACCATTGACATCATCTGACTTCACTGTCAGCATTTCCTGCAGGGTGTAGCTTGCGCCATAGGCCTCAAGCGCCCACACCTCCATTTCACCGAATCGCTGCCCGCCAAACTGGGCCTTGCCTCCCAGTGGCTGTTGCGTGACAAGGCTGTATGGGCCTGTGGAGCGGGCATGCATCTTGTCGTCAACCAGGTGGTTCAGTTTGAGCATGTGCATAAAGCCGATCGTAACCGGCCGCTCGAAAGACTTGCCTGTACGTCCGTCATAGACTGTCGTCTGACCCGTCTCGGGCAAATCAGCCAGGTTTAACATGTAACGCAACTCTTCCTCACTGCAGCCATCAAACACCGGGGTTGCCATTGGAACACCGCCAACCAGATTGCGACACAACTCGATGATTTCATCGTCAGTTAATGAATCCAGGTCTTCCTTCTTGCCACTGTTATTGTATATCTTGTCGAGGAAGGCCCTTAGCTCCTGCGTCTTTGTTTGCGCCTCAAGCATCTTGCCTATCTTGATACCCAGCCCTTTTGCAGCCCAGCCCAGATGACATTCCAGAATCTGTCCGACATTCATACGGGACGGCACGCCCAGCGGGTTAAGCACGATATCCACAGAGGTACCATCCTCAAGGTAGGGCATGTCCTCCACGGGTACAATCATGGAAATAACACCCTTGTTACCATGACGTCCTGCCATCTTGTCGCCAGGCTGGATTCGACGTTTGACCGCCATATAAACCTTGACCATTTTCAGGACGCCAGGCGCCAGGTCATCACCGGCTATGATTTTTTGTTTTTTCTCTTCAAACAGTTTATCAAAATGTTCCTGCATTCCCTTTAACTGGTCGGCCGTGACTTCCAGCTGCTTGTTTGCCTCTTCGTTATGCAAACGAATTTCGAACCATTTATTTCTGGGTAGCTCGGCCAGGTAGGCCTTGGTGATTTTGGAACCGGATGCCAGCATGTTCGGTCCACCATCTGCAACCTTTCCGGTCACCAGCTTTTCGATGCGATCAAACAGGTCTTCTTCCATAATACGACGCTGGTCACCCAGGTCCTTACGGATATCCACGAGTTGATCTTCCTCGATTTCCAGCGCACGTTTGTCCTTGTCGACACCGTCACGGGTAAATACCTGAACATCGATGACGATACCATCCATGCCGGATGGAACGCGTAAAGAGGTGTCTTTAACATCTGACGCCTTTTCACCAAAAATGGCACGCAACAGTTTTTCTTCCGGCGTCAGCTGGGTTTCACCTTTTGGCGTCACCTTGCCGACAAGGATATCGCCCGGCTTCACTTCTGCACCGATGTATACGATACCGGATTCATCCAGCTTGGATAAAGCCGTTTCACCGACGTTGGGTATATCCGAGCTGATTTCTTCAGACCCCAGCTTGGTGTCACGCGCCACGCAGGTCATTTCCTCGATGTGGATCGTGGTCAGCCGGTCTTCCTGTACCAGGCGTTCTGATATCAGGATGGAATCCTCAAAGTTATAGCCATTCCAGGGCATAAAGGCCACCATCAGATTCTGCCCCAGCGCCAGTTCACCCATATCGGTACTCGGGCCATCGGCGAGGACATCACCGCGTGCAATAACATCACCCGGATTAACAAGCGGGTTCTGGTTGATGCAGGTATTCTGGTTTGATCTTGTATATTTTATCAGGTTGTAGATATCAACCCCGGCCTCACCGGCAATGGTTTCATCATCGTTTACACGTACAACGATACGACCGGCATCGACAGAATCAACTGTCCCGCCACGCCTGGCAACCACGGTTACACCCGAGTCAACGGCCACAGTTCGTTCAATACCGGTACCCACCAGTGGTTTCTCTGAACGCAGGGTAGGCACGGCCTGGCGTTGCATGTTCGAGCCCATCAACGCGCGGTTGGCATCATCGTGCTCCAGGAACGGAATCAATGCCGCCGCAACGGACACCACCTGTCGGGGGGAAACATCCATATACTGAACATTGTCCGGTGTTGTCAGCGTGAATTCATTGATATGACGACAGGCCACCAGTTCATCGGTCAACCGCCCTTTCTCGTCAACACCGGCGTTTGCCTGCGCGATGACGTACTGACCTTCCTCAATCGCAGACAGGTAATCCAGGTCACTGGTTACCTTGCCCTTGATTACCTTGCGGTATGGCGTTTCAAGGAAACCGTACTTGTTGGTTCGTGCATACACCGCAAGTGAATTTATCAGGCCGATGTTTGGACCTTCCGGTGTCTCGATAGGGCAAACACGTCCATAGTGGGTTGGATGCACATCACGTACCTCAAACCCGGCGCGTTCGCGGGTCAGACCGCCCGGGCCCAATGCGGAAATACGACGCTTGTGGGTCACTTCCGATAACGGATTGTTCTGATCCATAAACTGGGACAGTTGCGATGAACCAAAGAATTCCTTTACCGCCGCTGCAACCGGCTTGGCATTAATCATTTCCTGAGGCATCAGTCCCTCTGATTCAGCCAGGCTCAAGCGTTCCTTGACGGCGCGTTCGACACGCACCAGTCCAACACGGAAAACATTTTCGGCCATTTCACCAACACAGCGTATGCGCCGGTTACCGAGATGGTCAATGTCATCCACCACACCATTACCATTGCGTATATCAACCAGTACCTTTAAAACGCCGATAATGTCGTCTTTGGAGAGAACACCACTGCCTTCGTCTTCATTCAGGCCAATACGCCGGTTGAACTTCATCCGGCCCACTGCTGAAAGGTCGTAGCGGTCCTCATTGAAAAACAGGTTGTTAAACAGATTTTGTGCCGCCTCTTTGGTAGGTGGCTCGCCCGGGCGCATCATTCGATAGATTTCAACCATGGCCTCCAGCTCTGTCGTTGATGCATCAATCTTCAGGGTATTGGATAAATAAGGACCATGATCGATATCATTAAAATAAATGGTCTTGATTCCGGTTATACCAGCGGCTTCAAGGGCCTCGATCAATTCTTCTGTCAACTCATCATTGGCATAGGCAATGATCTCACCCGTTTCAGTATTGACGACATTGCAGGCAAGTATTTTTCCCAGCAGGTAGTCTTTAGGTACCAACAATGACTGAACGCCTGCCTTTTCAAGTTCACGTATAACGCGCGCGGTAATCCGGCGACCCTCTTCCACGACAACTTTTCCCTTGACGACAATATCAAAGGCCGATGTCTCACCACGTAGCCTTTCCGGTACGAGGTCCAGCATCACCCCGTCCTTGGTCAGGGTGAAATTATTTGCCTCAAAAAACATTTCCAGAATCTGTTCGCTGTCATAACCCAGGGCGCGCAGCAATACAGAGGCGGGTAATTTACGGCGGCGGTCAATTCGGACAAAAACCGCATCTTTCGGGTCAAATTCAAAATCCAGCCAGGAACCACGGTAAGGAATAACACGGGCGTTGAACAATAGCTTGCCTGAACTGTGTGTCTTGCCTTTATCATGATCAAAAAATACACCCGGTGAGCGGTGTAACTGTGAAACGATAACACGCTCTGTACCATTGATAACAAAAGTACCATTATCGGTCATTAACGGGATCTCGCCCATGTAGACTTCCTGTTCCTTGATGTCCTTGACGACCTTGGAGTTGGCTGGCGCTTCCTTGTCATAGATTACCAGGCGCACCTTGACACGCAATGGGGCCGAATAGGTCATGCCCCGTAACTGGCATTCCCTGACATCAAATACAGGTTTGCCGAGACGATAGCTGACATATTCCAGCAATGCATTGCCGGAATAACTGACTATAGGAAATACCGACTTGAGGGCGGCATGCAAGCCCCTGTCCTCCCGCTTGTCGGGATCTGTTTCATCCTGCAAATACTTGCTGTAGGAATCCAGCTGGATTGCGAGCAAGTACGGGACTTCCAGAATGCTAGCTTGTTTACCGAAATCCTTACGGATGCGTTTCTTTTCGGTGAAAGTATAGGCCATTATCTACCTCAGCTATCGTTCAACATCTATGTTTGAAAAGTTTCCGTTTTACCTGTACCCCAAACGTTTATGCCTGGAGCCAGGGCTGAAAACTATCCCCGCCCCACGTATCTCGTCATCCTGACGGGATATGTGGGCCAATTCTTACAAACAGGAAAGGCCGGCAGCTTTTTCAAGCCGCCAGCCGCCCTGTTTCCATCAAAAACAGGTTGCCCGGTGTTGCAACCGTAAACAACCCTTACTTGAGCTCGACGCTTGCGCCAGCTTCTTCCAGTTGTTTCTTGACGTCTTCTGCATCTGCCTTTGGCGCAGCTTCCTTGATTGTGCTCGGCGTACCTTCGACCATTTCCTTGGCTTCTTTCAGACCGAGGCCGGTGATCGCACGTACAACCTTGATGACGGAAACCTTGTTTGCGCCGAAGCTGGTCAAAACAACGTCGAAGTCTTCTTTCTCTTCGACTGCTGCGGCTTCACCAGCGGCGACCGGGGCTGCTGCTACGGCTGCAGCCGCAGTTACACCGAACTTTTCTTCCATATCGGAAATCAGGTCAACAACATCCATCACGCTCATGTTTGCGATGGTATCCAGTATATCTTCTTTTGAAACAGCCATTTGCTATCTCCTATTTTAATAAAGTGGGTTACTTGGGTTCGATTGTAAAAACATTGTTTTTACAATCGACTGCCTGTGCCTGCCATGCCGGCATCAGGCAGCGCTCTCTTTTTGGTCCTTAACCGCGGCGACAGTACGAACCAGCTTGCCAGGGACTTCGTTAATTGTGCGCGTCAACTTCTCTACCGGCGCCTTCATAACTGCCATCAGCATACTGATTGCCTGATCACGAGTTGGTAATTTCGCTAATCGTTCAAGTTCCGATGCGGCCAGTAATTGACCCCCGACGGAAACCAGCTTCACCACGAGCTTTTCATGCCCACTGGAGAACTCTTTTATTACCCTGGCGGCAGACCCCGGATCTTCCTGCGAAAATGCAATAACAAGCGGCCCGACAAGACCCTCCTGAATACATTCGAAGTCAGTTCCTTCAACTGCACGACGTGCCAGTGAGTTTTTTACGACGCGAAGATACACACCCTCATCACGCGCCTTCGCACGTAATTCAGTCATCTCTTCCACGGTAAGGCCAAGATACTCGGCTGCGACAGCAGAAAGTGCAGTGGATGCAACCGCTGATACTTCCTCGACAACAGCCTTTTTCTGATCCAGATTGAGTGCCATAACTGCTTTTCTCCTGGAATAGCCTTAAAACAAGCCTTGTATCCGGCACCCGCCATCAACAAGACAACCTTTTGGCAGGCCCCAAGTATTAAACCTGATGAGCTTTGCCATCTGCGCAGGCCGGTTACACCATTAAGTCCATATGGACACCTGCGGTCTTTGATGTCCCTGCAACAAAACAACCGTTACAGAACCCAAAGTTCTTTTCGTTTCTTCCTCTACAGGGAGGTATGATCTATCTGGATACCCGGACCCATGGTTGAAGAAACGGTAATCTTTTTCAAATACTGCCCTTTGGCAGAAGCCGGTTTGGCCTTGTTCAGGTCTTCCAGCAAGACACCCAGATTTTCCTGGATGGCCTTGACATCAAAGTCCAGATTGCCAATCGAGCAATGGATAATACCTGCCTTGTCGGTACGATAGCGCACCTGGCCCGCCTTGGCATTTTTAACAGCGGTTTCCACATCGGGAGTAACCGTGCCCACCTTCGGGTTTGGCATCAGACCCCGCGGACCCAGTATCTGGCCCAATGTACCGACAACACGCATTGCATCAGGTGAAGCGATAACGACATCAAAATTCATGTTGCCCTTTTTAATGTCTTCTGCCAGATCTTCAAAACCGACTATATCGGCACCAGCGGCCCTGGCCTTGTCTGCATTTTCACCCTGGGCAAATACTGCAACACGCACGTTTTTGCCATTGCCGTTAGGTAAAATTGTTGAGCCACGAACGACCTGGTCAGACTTGCGGGGATCTACACCGAGGTTGACACTGACATCAATTGATTCAACGAATTTTGCACGTGGCATGTCCTTGAGTAAATTAACTGCATCTTCGACAAGGTAAAGCTTGCCATGCTCGAGTTTTTCATTGATTGCTTTCTGTTTTTTATTTAACTTAGCCATGTCATCAACCCTCCACATCCAGACCCATACTGCGGGCTGTACCCGCTATCGTACGTACTGCAGCATCCATATCGGCTGCCGTCAGATCCGGTTCTTTTATCTTGACGATCTCTTCGATCTGGGCGCGTGACACCTTGCCAACCTTGACCGAATTGGGCGTACCGCTTCCCTTGGGAACGCCGGCCAGTTTTTTCAGCAAAACCGCGGCAGGCGGGGTCTTGGTAATAAAGGTAAAACTGCGATCGGCATACACAGTAATAACAACCGGCACGGGCATACCCTGATCCAGTTTTTGTGTCTGCGCATTGAATGTCTTGCAGAATTCCATGATGTTGACACCATGCTGACCCAGTGCCGGACCAACCGGGGGACTGGGATTGGCCTGTCCCGCAGGCACTTGCAGCTTGATATAAGCTTCAATCTTCTTTGCCATTTCTACTCCTGTGGGTACAATCGCCTTGCAGCTCCCCTGTTAAATTCAGGTAAAAGATAAAAGGTACAAATTGTTGTATCTTTCACCTTTTATCTTTTACCTGTTCTTAATTAACCTTTCTCAACCTGACTAAAATTGAGCTCAACCGGTGTGGAACGACCAAAAATCAGAACCGCCACAACCAGCTTGCTCTTTTCGTAATTTACTTCTTCAACAACACCATTAAAGTCGTTAAAGGGTCCGTCTGTAACGCGTACAACTTCACCCGGTTCGAACAATACCTTCGGTTTGGGCTTATCCACACCTTCCTGCACACGCTGAAGAATTGAATCTGCTTCCTTGTCCGTTATCGGGGCCGGTTTGTCGCTGGTGCCACCAATAAAACCCAGCACCTTGGGTGTATCCTTGATCAAATGCCAGGTGTCATCATCCATTTCCATGTGTACAAGCACATAGCCGGGGAAAAACTTTCGTTCACTCCTGCGCTGCTGACCTTCTCTCATTTCCACTACTTCTTCAGTGGGCACAAGGATTTCGCCGAATTTGTCTTCCATGCCAAGGCGTTTGATACGTTCAATCAGGCTCAATTTAACCTTGTTTTCAAAATTCGAGTAGGCATGTACCACATACCAGCGCATCGACATTAATCTAATCTCCCTGACCCGTCAGAAGCCTGACCGCCCACAGTAAAAAGGAATCCATGATCCACAGCATGATACCTACCAGTACGACCATAACAATAACAATCAACGTGGTTTGCATGGTCTCCTGCCTTGTGGGCCAGATGACCTTTCGCACTTCAGTGCGCGCACCACCGACAAATGCCCAGGCAAAACGCCCCTGATTCGTCTGCATTGCAATAAAAACTGCAACACCCGCCACTCCCAAAAGCGCCAACACGCGCATTAGCAGGGAATATTCAGAGTAGATGTAAAAGGCAACCGCGCCTGCCACCAGTAATGACAATGCAATAAGCAGCTTGAATATATCAGCTGTTGATCCTTGTTCTACTGCTTTACTACTCATCCGAATACTCGCCTTCCTGTCTGTTAGTGGCAGGCCAGGAGGGAATCGAACCCCCAACCTGCGGTTTTGGAGACCGCTGCTCTGCCAATTGAGCTACTGGCCTAAAACTACAGGGCAAAGGGTAAAGAGCAAAGATATAAAGAGCTCGTATAACACCCACCTTTGTATCTTGTATCTTTCACCTTTCCCCTTGAACTTATTCAATAATTTTAGCTACAACGCCGGCACCCACGGTACGGCCCCCTTCACGAATCGCAAAACGCAAGCCATCTTCCATCGCAATCGGTGCGATCAGCGTGAC
>VAPH01020967.1_pt1 | contig 15670 bp, 11 predicted proteins | sample 3393861 | NCBI WGS metagenome assembly VAPH01 (sample SAMN08290439, study PRJNA428436) | hydrothermal vent metagenome | isolation source: Deep-sea hydrothermal vent chimney | place: Atlantic Ocean: South-mid Altantic Ridge | reverse complement strand
TGTGCTTGCGAAGTGGCTTGCGCCCCGGCCTGGCCGCCGGAAGCAGACCGTGACCTGGAAGAATTGGCGTATATCTGCGCTTCACGTTCCTGATATTTACCCACCAACTCGCCCCAGGCTTCGGCTTCCTGTTGTTTCAGGCCGGGGTTTTCTTGTGCGGCCTCACTGGCAACGTAAGGGTATTTGTTATTCTCATCCCCGGGGGCCCATTCGCCGGCCTCCATGATAATCTGGCGCAACTGGTTTCGCAGGTGCTTTTGTGATGCCTCCGGCAATTCATCCAGTTTCTGCGTGCCGGGTTTGAACGCGTTGGTTGGCAGACTGCTGGCCTCAATCGCCTGATCCTTGAGCTCCATATAACGCCGATAATTATCATCGTTATATTCCACTTCCTGGCTGTCGCCACGGATTTTTGCAGTATCGGTCTGCGCGCTGCTCTTGTCAGTGGTGGCACTTTCTTCAGACTGTGCCATAACCAGTGGCACAGACACCAGGCCGGTCCACAACAGCACTGCAGGAATAAGTATTTTGTACTTCATCAGTCTTCTATTGTCCGTGCGACCCGAAAGCCGGTGAAATCGTTGCGGTCACCGTTTTTAAGATTAAACCGTGCCGGCAACCTGATCTCCCTGCTGCCGGTAATCCATGAGCCACCGCGGGTCATATGGGAGCTGCAGATCCCGCGGCCCCAGGCACTGCCATCCACCGGTGCGTCCAGGTAGGACAGGTTCATGCAATCCGCGGTCCATTCTGCCACATTGCCGATAGTGTCATACAGGCCGAATGAATTGGGCCTGAATGAACCTACCGGTGCGGTTCCCAGCACCAGTTTATCGCCACATTGCGGATGTTGCCATTTAAAGCCAGTTTCAGTTCCGGCAATATTGGCATAGTTGCAGAGCTGTTCGGCTGTACCGCCCAGCCAATCGCTTTCCTCGCCGGCCCTGGCAAAATACTCCCACTCGCTTTCACTTGGCAGGCGGTAGCTTTGGCCAGTTTTCTCACTGATCCAGCGCACATACTCCTGCGCATCATTCCAGGACACCATGATGACCGGTTGTCTGTTGCGGCCCCAGCCGTTGTCATCCGGCCGGGATGTGCAGCCTTTATCCTCGAAGCAGGCATCCCACTCAGCCATCGTGACCTCATAGACACTGACCGCAAATGGTGCGCTGATGGTGACCTGCCTGCGTGGTTTTTCCATGCTCAGGGCCAGTGCAGATGAATCATCCGAACCTTGCCAGTAAGTGCCCGCCGGCAACACCATCATCGTGGGGCAGTCACCACAGTCCCTGAACGACTTGCCCGGGCGTAAATCGAGGTCATCCAGGCGTTGCAGCGCGGCGGCAACGTTCAGGCCCTGCGGAAACGCGCCAATATAGGCCTGAAAAGCTTCTTTGTTATTCAGCCGGGTGGCAGCTTCAAAGGCCTTATCATCATTGGCCCGGTCTTTCAGAAGACGCCGTATGCGATTGGCTTCTTCAATATGCAGGCCGGCAGGCCAGTCGTTGATGTAACGGTCGAGCGACGCGATTGTCCGGTTACTGCTGGCATTTTCCCAGGCTTCTTTTTCCAGTCTTTCCTGTTCCAGTCGCTGCCGTTCCCGGCGGGCTTCTTCCTGTTTTATCTGATCAATCCGGACCATGGCCTCGGTCTGATGGAGCCCATCAGGGAATAATTCCAGGTAATCCTGGTAAGCCTGCACGCTGTCTTCCGCGGCCAGTTCAAGCCAGGCTTTTTCATCGAGAATATCAAGCTGAATCCTGGCCTGATCCAGGTAAACTGACGACGGGTAATCATTAATGAAGCGCCGGTACGCTTCGATTGTGTCGGCCCGCACGGCCGCTTGCCAGCGCGTGGTTTCCTGCGTGCCCGGTTCCCTGACAGGCTCACCTTTGCTGGATGAATATGAGGGTTCTGTTGCGCTGAAATCCGGCAATGTTATCTGGTCTTCGGGTGATTTTTCACCCAGCAGGAAGATTCCGATGGCCACCATGGTCAGCAGGAACAGGCCCAGTAAAATTCGTGGTAACCACTCCTTACCTTCCTTTGGGTAAGTGTCAGCGCTCGCAACGCGGGTCACCGAGCGCCGCCAGTCGAGGCTCTTGAAGGATTTTTTCCATTGTTGGACATCCTGCGGCCGGTCCCGGGGCGCAAGTCTCAGGCCCTGTTCAATGGCGTCCTGGACGCCACCGTAGTGTGCTGTATCCAGCATCTCTGCAAATGGTTTAAGCGGGTCCTCAGCACCTGCGGCAAGTGCAGCCAGCCTGTCTGTCGCAGGCGCAGGGATGGTGCCGGTAATACAGCGATACAGCGTTGCAGCGAGGGCGTAAATATCGGTCCAGGGTCCGATGCGACCATCGGCATCAGATTGCTCCGGCGCGGCATAGCCGGCGCTGCCCAATCTGGCGAAGCCCGACGAATCTGCATGACCTGCAACCGCCACGCCAAAATCGAGCAGGATGGGTCCAGTGCTGTCACTGATAAAGATATTGGCCGGTTTAATATCCTGGTGTACGACACCTTCCGAGTGGATGTACTCCAGACCTTCCATCAACGGCAGTAACAGGGCGCGTGCTTCATCGGGGTCAAGTGTGCCGCCGGTCTTCAGCCTGTGATCCAGAGCCTGACCCTGATAATAGGGCATCAGGAAATAAGCCGTGCCATTGGCTTCGAAGTAGCGCAATACCTTGACGATATGCGGGTTATCCAGCACCGCGACCACGCGTGCTTCGGCCAGAAACTGTTTCAGTCCCGCCGCGAATAGTTGAGCGGATATTTCATCGTTGGGAACGACGCTGCCATCACTGTGCCTCGATACCCGGCCTGCAGGCAGGTATTCCTTCAGCGCAAAACGGGTGCCGATGGCAGGATCAGTCGCCAGGTAGGTAATTGCAAACGAACCGACACCGAGAATCGCATTGATCTGCAGGTCGCCGACATGGGTGCCCGGTTGCAGGGCTGCAGACTGGTGCTTCATTGCTTTGCACCGTGCAGCAGGTGGATATGGAAGCGCACGTCACCGAGCAGGATTTCATCTTCCGGCCCAATGAACATGACCTCGCCCGGCAGGCACGGAATACCCCGGATGAAGGTGCCGTTGCTTGATCCCAAATCAGAGACCGTCAGCAATTCATCGGCATTTTCAAGCCGTACGTGCCGGCGGCTGATGGCCGGCATCTCAATGCTCAACTCGGCATCGCCGCGCCCGATCACGACATCAACCAGTCCCGAATTAACCGGGCAATAACGTTTGAAGCCGGTGCCGTCACCCAGCCAGCCCTCGATCACAACAAGGCTGTCATAACCGTCGGGCAGGGCGTCCAGGTCCGGTATATCATCTTCTGCTGATGCCGCCGCCGGACGATGGGGTGAGACATCAGGACCGTTGTGCAAAGGGGCTGTGTCCGGCTCATCACTGGCCGGTTGAGTATCAACAGGCGCCTGCCGTTGACCACCTGGCCCTGACTCCCGCCTGCTCTGGCGTAGAAAGACAATGAACTTCGCCAGTAATGCCAGCAGGATGACTGCACCTGTTAACCATATCCACCCGGGGATGACTGCCCAAATCGATGCTTCACTTTTGCTGTCCACCGGCGGTGTCGAATCGGTGGGGTTACCGGGCTCCAAGCCGGTTGGTGTTATGTTGGCCGGCTGTGTTTCTTCAGCGGGCTTTGATTCGATTATGTCAGCCACCTGTTCAGGCTCGGCTGACCTGTCTGCTTTAACCGGCGTTTCCCGGGCTGGTTCCGGTGAGCCGGCAGGCTTGCAAACGGCACGCTTGAGCTTGATCTGCATGGAATCGAAAAGCAGGCTGAGATCATCACCCAGAATGGCAACCGGTTTTTTGTCTGCGGCCGCATCGCTTCCATCTGCAGCCAGGCTTAATCCGACAAGGTAACCACAATCGTCAATGATCGCCCCGCTTGTAGCGGGCAGCGGGGTCTCGGCAGAGACGCTGAATCTGCCGCTTTCAGCATGCTGGACCAGCTTGACCGGCAGCCACAGTGGCTGAGCGCCCTGGGCTATTTTTTCGGCCACAGGAAAGGCTGCCAGGTGATAAACACGTGCCGCTGACAGACGACCTTCTGACTGGATGATGCCGGGCCTCGCCAGCCCCTCGACTGATAATACGGCCAGTCCGTCACTGATGGAACGCTTGACGGGCCGGCTGGGACGGGCATTGCGGGTGATGTCGGTGCCACCGTCCATCACCACGATCTCATCACCGGCCGAGACAAAACCTGCAGGAACCAGCACCAGGCCATCATCGGTTATCACGACGCCGGTGGTCGGTTTTACATAGTTGGCGGATACCAGCTTGAGCACCAGTACGACCGGTTCTGGCAGCACCACAGCCGCTGCCGGTGGCGGTGTGGCGGCCAGTGCAGTGGTGGATTGCAGGTACAGCAATGCAACTACCGCCAGCAGCAGGGACCATTGAACAGACCGGGCCGGCAACCGGTCGGCTATACAGGCGGTGCGAGTTCGCATCAGGGCGAATAAAGCCGGTTGATCAGGTTATCAAGGCAATATTGTCCCGAGCGGTTCAGCGTTTGCTCTTCCTTGCCCTGAATGACGTTTTGCAGAAAGACCAGAATTGCCGCCATGACCAGTGCGACCAGCGTGGTACTGAAGGCAACACCGAGCCGTTCGGTTACCTGGTAAAGCATTTCCGGGCTCTCGACATTGGCCCGGTCACCGGCGTAATTCAGAGCAAGCATGATACCGATGACGGTGCCGATAAAGCCAAGCGACGGAATCAGCCAGGTGATGTAGCGGATAATGTTGTAACGCAGGTCCAGTTCATGCAAAAACAGTTCAAGGCTCGAGTTCAGCAATGAATTGGTCTGGTCCACTGACTGGCCGAGGTTGAAATTGAGTACGCAGCGCTCAATCAAACGTGGCAGAAAGCAGACATTACGGTATTTGCTACTGCGCACTTTCTGGTAAATAGGTGTGATGTCGTCACCCGGGCGCAGCACGGTCTCCTCATCGAGCGGCAGGTAATTCCTGGCAAACTGACTCTCTTCCAGACGCCCGGCGCGCCAACGCAGGGATAGCTCCCCCAGCCCGACAAAAAACGCCAGCCACAGGATGTTCTGGACTGTCACCGGCCAGGACGCACGTTTTACGTCCAGCAGGATGGCTGCTGCACCAGGTGGAAGAATCCGGGCCAGCAAAGCGATGACCAGAATTGCTGAGACCAGGCTGATCAAGAGTGTAATCTGACGTGTCATAGTGATGAGTAATCCTTCAAAAACGATCTTCTTCAATTTTGCCGGTCACTGGGTTGCGCCTTGGTTTCTGTAGCGAAGGCTCCGGCTCGGCCCATGCAGCGCCGGTTTTGGCGCTTTGCTTTCCGTGCCGCAGGGTGAAACGTTGCGCACCGAGTCTGACATCGGCGTGTTTTCCAAATAATGCAGTGAGTTGCGGCAGCGGTATTTCACAATCGCCAAAGCGAATCCGGTCACCCACACACAAGGTCACCCTGCGTACCCGTATCCACTCGTCGTTGCGGTGCAGGAATGTACCATTCCTGGATTCGGCATCCACCACCCAGACACTGCCGTCTTCGGCCAGTTCAAGACGGGCGTGTTGACGTGATGCCGTGGTGTGCTCGAGCACGAGTTCGCATGCGGCTTCACGCCCGATGTATTTGTTATTCAAAATGCGTCTGATCCCGAGGTCTGTCGGTGGCCGGCATAATAACATTACGGCATGATTTCAACATATTCATTGTGCCAGCGCCAGGAATCCGCCTGAGTTGGCTCTGGCCAGATTTTCCATAAACTCAACCGTGCCTTTGTATTTGAAATAATCTCCCACCGTGACCGCATGGACTTCCTTTTTCTGACGGTTGGACAGTGCAATATCCTGTACCAGTGCCCGCGGCGGCAAATTGCCGTTGAAATCCGGGTTGGGCAGGCCGTCACTGATCAGGATCAGGGCCTCCGCGGGGCTGGCGAATGCCTCTTTGAAGGCACTTTGCAAGGAAGATGCCCCCGCATACTTGCCCGATAAACGCCTGACGAAGCGCAGCGCTTCTGATCTGGCGCGCCGGCTCATCGGCATCAGGCTGCCATCCTCGGGCCAGCGGTAATAACGCGGACCCGAGTCCAGCTGCTGAAAACCGAGGATGCCGAATTCGTAACCAGCCTGCAGCGAGGACAATGCCCTGGAAACCGTTTTGAGGATCAGGGCGTCGTATTGGGCAAGGTATTTGTTCATGTCGATCATGATCAGCAGGCGGGTTTTGTCGGTCTTCAGCCCCAGGAATCGGAACGTGACCAGGTTGCTTTTGCTTTCCTCTTCGCTATCCTGCGGTGATGGCAGCGGGGGTGGTGGCTGATCTTTACGTGTCTGCAACAATGCCGCGACTGTTTTCAGCTCACTCGAAATGATGTCCTGCTCTGCCTGTAGTTCCAGTTGTCGTGCCTGCGCGGCGCTGAGGGAATCCTGCAAGCTGTTGATGCCCGCTTCGGTATCATTCACCATCGCCTCCGTCTGCCCGGCGAGGGACTCAATGTATTCCAGGTGGCCCTCCAGGCGGACTTCTTTCTGGTAATCGGGCATCAGGATGATGGTGATCACTATGAAAGCCCCCATGGCTGACGCGAACAGGTCGATGGCGGACAGCGAAAACACACCGAAATTCCGCATCCGGGTTCTCATCTTGATACCCCCACGAAATCACCGTTATTAACCCGTGCCAGCGTTTGCATGAAAAGCACCAGGTTGCGGTTATGGGTGTAGTCGCCAATCGCCACCGTGTGAATTTCCGTCTGTCTGAACTGGTTCAGGCTGCTGATATTCTGGATAATGTACCCGGGTGGTGAGTTGGGCTCGCCATCGCTCATCAGGATGATCGCCCTGGCAGGATATTCCAGCGCCGCCTGCAAGGCGAAATGCGTGGGTGTCGAACCGACAAATTTGCGTGCCAGTGAGCGCGTGAATTCCGCCGCATCACTTAGGTTTTTGCCAGTACCGCGTAACAGGCTCCGATCATTTGGAAAGCCCCACAGGATCGGTTGCGGATTGCCCTGATAGCCGATAATGGCAAACTCATTGCTCTCATCAAGTTGCCCCAGTATTTCCAACACGGAACGAACCATCAGGTCCTCGTACTGGATCATGCTGCCGGACATGTCGATAACGATGACAAAGGACTTCATCTCTGAAGCCAGCCCGAGGATGGAGAATTCCACACCTTCGGTCAGCGCACGGGGCTCCGGCTCCGGCGTGACGACTTCCTCTGGCTGGGTAATGGGCGTGGGCAACTCAGCCAACTGGTTGTTGATGTCCTGTAACTGCTTTCTGAGCCTGGAAAGGCGTTGCTCTATACCCAGGTTGGATTCATTGAACTGCGCCAGTTCACTTTGCAGTTTGTCCCGTTGGGCCTGCAGCTCCTGCAGTTGGCCGGACGCAAGCCGCCGCTCTTCCATGATATCCTGAGTCCTTGAAAAGGCATCTTCCGGGCCGGCGTTCTGGTAATAGGGGAACAACAACATCACCAGCAATATGAAAGCACCCAGGGCAGAGGCAAACAAATCGATTGCGGATGTCGTAAAAACAGCAGTGTCGCGATCAGGAATTCTCACAGGCTAATATTGCTTGATCATTATCAGGGTGTTGACAGCGAGGCTGACGTTTATGTTCAATGCTGTCTTTCGGGGCATAATGAATATTCCAAAACCGTTTTCAGCGCATGAGACCAATTTTAAACGAATCGCCGCCATGCCATCATGACATCGCCGATAAATGAATCAAGCACCGTGAGGATGGCAATCTGTGTTTTGCTGGTTTTCAGTTTTCTGCCCGGGTCGGCGAGTTCCAATGACCCGGCAAACCAACTGCAACAGGAATACTTTGTTCGCCAGGATGCCGATGAGGCATTACTGATCAGGATTGATGCCTTCGAGGCGGAAATACAAGCGAGGGTTTTTGCGCCTGAACGACGGTTATTGCTGTCTTCCGCCATGCCACAAAGCCGGCTGGTGCCGATTTTTCAGTTTATCGCTGCAACCCCCAGGCCGCGGCAACTTGATATCGAGGTGTCTTCCGGCCTTCACACTGAAAACAGCAAGTTTGACATCGAATTCACCCGGCTGTCAGCGTGGGACAATCGCAGTGCCAACCTGATGCGGGCCTACAGCCTGCTTTCTTTTGGCATGCAGGCCGGTAAAGTGAACAGTGCAGCCGACTGGACCGTCAAAATTAACAGCCTGATGACTGCAGGGTCCACTTTCAGGCAATACGGTATGCAGGAACTGCGCTTGTGGTCTGCTTACCTGGTCGCACACCTGGTTCAGTACCGTCTGCACGATTACAACATGGTGCTGAGCCTGACCCGTGATATCCTCGCGGATACCAGTGGTTCACGCTGGCGGGAAATAGAACTCGCTGCGCTGCAGTTACGCAGTGCTGCACTGATCGGCTTGCGGCAGTCAGGCGCGCTGCGGGCCGCTGCGACTGAATCGGACCCGGTGCAGGCGGCGCTGCTTAAAACAGCGGAACGTGCCGATGCCATGGGTTATACCTTCGAGAAGGCGCAGGCCATCAGGCAAAGTGCCCTGGAGTACGAAAGACAATCCCTGTTGCCGATGGCCCAGGAGCAATTTCAGCTTGCGCTGAAAATCGCCGAGTCCATCGGTGATGATGAACTGGCTACAGGCATACGTGAAAGTCTCGTCAAAATGCATGCCGGGCAAGGGGATGACCCTGCGACCAGCAAAGTGCTGCAGGAAATAGAAACCCATCTGCTGGCCGACGGCGGCGGTGATGAACTGGCCTTGAACCTGTTGCAGCAGGGACGTATTTTTATCCGTGGCTACCGCTACCCGGAGGCCATCAGCGTGTTGTTGCAGGCGCTGGAATTCGAGAATGACAGCTCGATACGAACACAGCTCAACCTGGAATTGGCAAAAGCCTATTTTGAAACCGGTCAAAAAAATCAGTCACTGGATTACCTGCAGGCTGCGGGTGTAAACCGGCAACGGGCGCCGGCCTACTTTGTGCAGAAATACCAGGCGGCACTCGCCAATCCGTCCAGTTTGAGATATTCGGCCGAGGCGATGTACCTGCGTGCGAAGGCGCTGGCTGATCAAGGGCAACGCGGTAAAGCCATCCGCTTAATGGAGGCATTGATTGATGAGGTTTTGTTCCTGCGCCGGTCACTGCCCGGCGTGCTCGGCGCCTGGTATTGGCAGCGGCGCGAGCAACTGTTGCAGTATTACCTCGAATTACAAATGGCAGGTTCCAGGCAGGACGGCGCTGCCGCCCTGGACTCGTTGCTGGCCCTCAGCAAAATGAGGTTCTCAGAATCAGCCGCAGCACCACCCCCTGGAACCGATGCGTTGAGAACCCTGCTGGCACAGGCGGAGAGTGCAGCCAGTGGCAAAAACGCTGTTGCCCTGCGGGGCAGGGTGGAACGTGAACTGAATACTTTACGTGCGTCATTCCAGGCGAAATACGCCTTCTTGTCCACAACTGCCATGCACAGATTTCTGCAGAACCTGGCTCCGGATGAAGCACTTCTGACCTACCTGGTGACGCCATCCAGCGCTTATGTCTGGCTGGGCAGGGGCAATAAAATACAACAGCGTACAATTCCAAATGCCCGCACGCTCTATGCAGACCTGAAAGCGTCAGGTAGTGAGTTCACGGCCGCACCTGAGCGGGTACGTGGTTTGCTGCCGGCCGGGCTGGGCACGCGTTTATTGGGGCCGGTCATCGAGCGCTTGCCAGAGACTGTCTACCTGATTCCATCGGGTTTGTTGCTGAGCCTGCCGCTGGATGCACTGCAAATCAATGGCCGGTTTCTGGTGCAGGATCATACCGTTATCAATCTGCTGTCGTTCCCGGCCAATAAAAAACCGGCGGCAGGCCTGAAACTGGCTGCACCAAAAAACATATTCCTGGCCGGACATCCACAGGATTTCTCGGGTGGTTACGCCACCCGACTGGAGACATCAGCAGAAATTCAGGCGGTCACGGATATTTTCATCGGTCCCGGTTTGCACATCATCCAGGGCGCGGCGCTGCTGCCGGATGAGTTCCAGAGCAGTCGTTTTGCAGCGGCGACCCTGGCACACCTGGCAATGCCGGCAAGCATTAACCTCAGTGAGCCGGAACAGTCGGCACTGGAGCTTTCAGAGGCACTGCGCGGCGCTGGTCGTGCGGCCTTCAGGCAGGCAGATATCCGGCGTCTTAAGCTGAAATCCGGACTGGTGTTTCTCAGTGCATCCCAACTGGCCGGCACACCCCGTTCCAGTATGAGTACACAAGTGGGCATTGTTTCGGCTTTTCTGGATGCCGGTGCTGATGCGGTGATTGCCAGCCTCTGGCGCAACAACACAACCGGGGCCGTAGACAGCCTGATGCTGGACTTTTACGAGCGGCTGGAAACAACGGCAAATATCGCTGCCTCCCTGACGGCCGCGAAGCGTCAATTCATACAAAAAGATCCAAACCGTAAATCCATTGATTGGGCCAGATACCAAGTCTACATCAACTGAGTCAACGGCTACTCCTCGAGCTTGATCATGCGGGCGCCAGCCAGGAAGCAGATGATGCCAAGGGCCAGCATGATTCCAAACGGCAGCAGCAGTTCAGCGTAACTGAAGTTCCGCCAGGTCGCACCTTCAAACGATAAAATAGCCCACTTCACCGGACTCAGGTCACTGAGAGATTTCATCCACCCCGGCATCGCGAACAGCGGGATCATGGCACCGCCGAACATGGCAAAGACCAGCATGACACCCCAGCCCATGCTGCTGATACCGCGTTCGGTTTTGCCCACTGCTGCAATGAACATCATGATACCGACGAAACCTGTTGATACACTCACCAGAGCGAGCAGAACCTTCAGCGGATGCTCAATGGGGACGTCAAATACAAACATGGCAAATATAAACAGTGCCGACATCACCAATAGCAGGGCGAAAAAACAACTCAGGGCTTTACCGCCCAGTATCTGCATGCGGCTGATCGGTGCCGCGATCAGACGGGTCATCGTGCCGAAGGTTTTTTCCTGAACCAGCGCGACACTGAAGCCCATGACCACACCCAGGATGGCCCAGTACATGGCCTGCGGAATGGTAATCGCATAACCATTCTTGGGTCCGTCACGCTTGATCATGACATCTTCAAAATCCAGATCCAGCGGCGTCATGGCCTGTGTGAGTCCGGTGTTGTTTTCAGTGCTTTCCACTGATGCGCCATTCGTTTCAGCAGACTGGCTATCCTGTGCCACAAGCGCCTTGATCTTCGGCAGATAGTCACCCAGCAAGGATTGCCATTCATCCGGCATTTCTTCGTCCGTTGCCACCGACTCGATCGAGTCATCCAGGGTGGCAAGCACTGCATCGGTATCCGACAAAGCGTTCTGAAAGCGTTCTACTCCCAGTTTCATCATGACACCCTCAAGCATGGCAGCCTCTGCCTTGCGCGATGGATCAACACCGATGATGACTTTGGGTGTGCCCCCTGAAAACAGGCTGGCGTAGGCTGCACCAAACCCCTTCGGCAGGATGATGTAAGCGACCTTCTTGCCTTTACGGGTCGCTTCACGGGCTTCAAATTCCGGCATGATCGTGACTCTTAGTGAGTCAGTTTCATCCATTCTTTGCACAAATGCTGCGGATTCACTGGTCTGGTCCAGGTCCGTGACGGCAACTGATATGCCGGAACCACCACCGCTGCCTGAGAATATCGAGCCGAAAAAGGCAGCGAAAATCAGCGGGAACGCAAAGGTGAAAAATACCGTCACCTTGTCCCGGAACAGCAGTTTCAGATCCTTTTTAACCATTGCACTGAACAAACCCATGTTTCAGTCCCTCAAGTGTCGCCCGGTGAGATTCAGAAATACTTTCTCCAGGTCCGGACGTTGCAATTTTAAATCCCGGATATCGGCATGCTCTGCCAGCATCTCCCGCAACTCGGTGATTGGTTGCTGTGTACCCATGGATATCACACCATCGTTGGTGGTGATGCTTAACTGGCTTTCTCCACCATGTTCGTCGATCAGGTTGTCAACAGTATCCAGTGCCAGCAGTTGACCGTGATCCAGTATGCCCACACGCTCACAGAGCCGTTCAGCTTCTTCCATATAGTGTGTGGTGTAGAGGATGGTTTTGCCCTGATCCTTCAGCGCCAGGATATTGTCGAACAGGCTGTTGCGTGATTGCGGGTCAACCCCAACGGTCGGCTCATCCAGTAATAACACATCCGGATCATGCATCAGCGTGATGGCGAGATTCAGTCGCCGTTTCATGCCGCCGGAATACTTGGAGACCCGATCCTGCGCCCGTTCGCTCAGGCCGACAAACTCGAGCACTTCGGTACTGCGTTTTTTCAATTCAGACCGGCCCATGCCGTAGAGGCTGCCGAAAAACTCAAGGTTTGCCAGCGCGGTAAGCTGCTCATACAAGGCGAGTGACTGGGGCGCAACGCCGATCAAACGCTTGGAATTTTTCGACGTGGGCTGGTACCCCCCGACACGCAGGTCCCCTAAGGTCGGCAGTTGTTGCCCGCAGATCATCGAAATAATAGTGCTTTTGCCGGCCCCGTTCGGGCCCAGCAGGCCAAAAATCTCACCCTTGTGAATATCCAGCGTCAGATCAGACACTGCAACCAGGTCATCGTATTGCTTGCTGACATGTTCAATTTTGATCATTGCACAACCATTGCTTCAATCAGGCGTGGGCCACATTCGGCCATGGCGTCACTGAACTGCTGGTGAAATTCTGCGGCCGAGCTTGCTCGTGTGGCCGGCACGCCCATGCCCTGCGAAATTTCCACCCAGTTAATATCCGGCCTGGAAAGATCGAGCATGGACAGTGTTTTTGGTGTCGGTTGCCCGGCGCCCACACGCGCCAGTTCGATATTGAGGATGGCATAACTGCGGTTATTCATGATAACAACGGTTACATCCGTATTCTCCCGCGCCATGGACCACAGGGCCTGGACGGTATACATGGCGCTGCCGTCCGCCTGCAGCGCAATGACTTTTCGATCCGGGCAGGCCAGCGCTGCACCCAGGCTGAGCGGCAAACCCTGACCGATTGCACCGCCGGTAATGGTCATCCACTCATGCGGGGGTGCGTTCCGGGTCGCCGGGAACATCGGCAGGCCGCAGGTTGCGGCCTCGTCCGAGACGATGGCATTGACGGGCATTAACTGTGCCACGCTTTGCGCAATCGCCAGCGGCGTCAATGGACCGCTCGGCGGTGCCTGCTGTGGCGCCGGACTGGCCGTTGCACCCACGTTGCTTGCGCCGAGTGCTACCGCCACTGCCCGCAGGGCTGTAACGGTGTCTTCGTGCACCCGTGCCAGGGTAAAGATTTCACAGTCCTCAGGCGCCAGCCAGCCCTTCTTGCCGGGATAGGCAAAAAATGAAACCGGTGCCGCAGCACCGACCAACACGAGTTGTTCAAAAGGTTGCAGGACTTCCTCGGCCTGTTCGGAGAAATAGGGCAGGCGCGTAACCGGTACACGCCCGGCACCGCGCTGCAGACGGGCGGGGAATGTTTCACACAATAGCTGCGCGCCGGTGGCCGTGGCGATTTGACCCGCAGCAGCCAGGCCCTCTTCACGCAATGCACGGCCGCCAAGAAACAGTGCGGTGGTCTTGCCGTTGCTCAGGACCCTGGCCAGCTCTGCAATGGTATCCGCTGACACTGCAAGCATGCCGGGGACGGGCAGGGCAGGGGCCGGTTTTGATGACGTCTCCCAGGCATGGTTAGCTGGTGCCACCAGGCTTGCAATCTTACCCCAGCCCTGCAGGGAAGCCTGCACTGCCATGGCACCGCAGGCGGCCAGGTCGTCTGCTGATTCTGATACCCGGACCCAGTCTGAGCAAAGCTTTGCATGGCCAGGCACATCCGAAGTTAACGGCGAGTCATATTGCAAATGATAGGTGGCGTGATCACCAATGACATTGACCAGCGGCACATGCGCCCGTTTGGCGTTGTGCTGGTTGGCCATGCTGTTGGAGAAGCCGGAGCCGACATGCAAAAGTGTCAATGCGGGTTTATCAGCCATACGTGCATAGCCATCTGCGGCACCGGAGACAACCCCCTCAAACAGACACAGCACGGCGCGCATGTCGGCATGGTTGCCGATGGCTGAAACCAGTTGCATTTCAGAGGTGCCAGGGTTGGCAAAACAGATTTCCACACCGCTTGCAACCAGGGTCTCAAGCAGTCTTTCTGCACCGTTCATGACGATGAATCTACGTGGGTAAAAATTTTACCGGGATTGAGAATGCCTATGGGGTCAAGGGCTTGTTTAAGGATTTTCATCAATTTGATTTCTTCTGCGCTGCGGGAGTGCTGCAGGTACTCGCGTTTATCCAGACCGATCCCGTGTTCGGCAGATATTACACCGTGACGACGGCCGAGGGCCTCGTAGATGATGGTTTCAACCGCATGCACTTCGCCTGGCTCGTGGCTGCCGATGGTCAGAACCAGGTGGATATTACCGTCGCCGAGATGGCCGAAAACCACCATGCGCGAGGCCGGCCAACGCTGGCTCAACTGTTCGCGAACCTCTTCAACATAGTCATCCATTTGCTGGATATCCAGGCTGATGTCAAATACCAGTGGCGGGAAGAATGCCATCGTCAAACCTTCAATATCATCACGTATGCCCCACAGATCAGCCCGTTGCTGTTTACTCTGGGCAATGACCGCGTCCACGATCAGTTCAGCTTCCATCGCTTCATGCAGCGCATCCTGAAAGCGATCACGGTCACCTTGCTCATGGCCGCCGGTAGATTCCAGCAACACGTAAAACTGGTGTGATGGCTTCAGTGGCTGGCCGTGACCGCCGACTTCAGCAACGATCAAATGGTAAAAATCATTCCACATGACTTCAAAGGCGCTCAGTGTGCCGCCGAGGGCCGTATCCATTTCCACCAGGAAGCGTCCGAGCAAATCAAACTGCTCAATCGCAACCAGGGCGGTGTTGCAGGAACGTGGCAGCGGGCGCAGACGCAACACGGCCCGGGTCACCACGCCCAGCGTGCCTTCAGAGCCGATAAACAACTGTTTCAGGTCATAGCCTGTGTTGTTCTTGATGACACGATTCAGTGATGAGATAACCGTGCCATCGGCCAGCACAGCCTCAACACCGAGCAATTGCTCGCGAATCATTCCGTAACGAATAACGCTGTTGCCACCCGCATTGGTGGCGATGTTGCCACCGATGGTACAACTGCCGCGTGCACCCAGATCCAGGGGAAACAACAAACCTGCCTCTTCCGCTGCTTCATGAACCCTTTGCAAGGGCACGCCGGCATCCACGGTCACGGTACGGTTGATCGTATCCACGGTTTCGATGCGATGCATGCGTTCAAGGGAAAGTACGATATCCTCCGGGCTGGCTTTTGCGCCACCCACCAGGCCGGTCAAGCCGCCGTGAGTGACCACACTCTGGCCGGCGGCGTGGCACAGCTTCAGCACGTCCGAAACCTCCTGCGTGCTGGCAGGTCGGATAATCGCCCTGGCCTGACAACCGCCCATGGGTGGCCAGAAATCTGAGCGAGCGGTGACCTCTTCACCCAGCAGAACACCCGCTGGCCCGACAATTTTTTTAATCTCATCAATCAATCTATTCATAATATATTCAGTAAGTTATTTCTTCATCTTAAGAATTATATTTAACATTC
>VAPH01025773.1_pt1 | contig 15704 bp, 14 predicted proteins | sample 3393861 | NCBI WGS metagenome assembly VAPH01 (sample SAMN08290439, study PRJNA428436) | hydrothermal vent metagenome | isolation source: Deep-sea hydrothermal vent chimney | place: Atlantic Ocean: South-mid Altantic Ridge | reverse complement strand
GACGGAAACGAATTTCACCCGTAAACACGAACGTTTTCTGCCGCTATCCCCCGATTATCGCGGCCCCCGTCGAACAGTCAAAGTGAGCACGGATATAATTTACTTTGAATATAAAAGAAAGTGAATATTCAGGAATCATAAAGTTCTTGTGATCACTTTTTTTTGAACACACGATTCTGGGGCGGTAAGGTTTGGTTTCGGGTGGCTTGGGGCGTGTAGTCAATAAATACTACCAATCTTTCCTAGCGGTCTGTAGTCTTTACCATATTAGTAAAGGCTAATTTTTTTACGTTTATATATACATTCGGTTCCGGAACACGAGGGGTAAGCCCAGAGTTAGAGGGGGCCGCCAGTGAAAGGGACCGTCGGCAAACCATGATCCTAGGAGATTGAGAGCATGTCTAATGAAGGCGACAACGCCAAGAAAATGAGCATCATCGTCACGAAGGGGACCTTGGATTGGGCGTATCCTCCCTTTATCCTTGCGACGACGGCCGCCGCCATGGATGTCAAGGTGACGATGTTTTTTACCTTCTACGGCCTTCAATTGTTGAAGAAAAACCTCGATCACCTGCAGATTTCCACCCTCGGCAATCCGGCCATGGAAATGCCGATGCTGGGCATGCATATGACCATGCCCAACATCATGTCGGCAATTCCCGGCGTCGACGCCATGTGTTCGACCATGATGAAGAACCTCATCAAGAAAAAGGGCATCGCCTCCATTCCCGAACTTCGCGAAGCGGCCATAGAATCCGATGTCGAAATCATCGGTTGTCAAATGACCATGGATTTATTTGAATGGTCCCCGGACCAAATGATCGACGGCGTCGAGCTGGGCGGGGCCGCCACCTACATGGAAAGGGCGCTCAAATCGGACGTTAATTTGTATATTTAGTCTCTATAGGTCATTTTAGTGTGTCCGAGTTTCAGGTTCCGCGCCGTAGTCAAGGAGACTTGATGTCTGCTAATTTTTTACCCGAGGACGAAACGCCCCTTGCGCGTATGTTTGGAATATGTACGGCCGAGCAAAGCCATGAATTTGAGCCGGTTCGGCGGTCGGTGCGGATACACGGTCATTCGACGACAATCAGGTTGGAAAGGGCTTTTTGGAGCGTTCTTGAGATATTGGCCGGCGAGGAGGGAACGAGCGTCGCCGAATTAATTACGCGCATCCACGATCATTGCCTGACGGCGAACGACAAGAATCTAGCTTCTTGCTTGCGTGTCGTTTGCTTGAAATATATCAACATTTGTTATTGAGTCATTCTCGTTTTTAGGTCATGTAACTAGGGGGCCCCGCCATTCCGAGGCACAGCGGGAAGGAATTTTTTTAGTCTTTAATGAAACTCAAGGATAAGAGAGAAAAATCATGACGACCACGCTTGACACCAAGGGCATGAATTGCCCGCTGCCGATCCTCAAGGCCAAAAAGGCGATGAAGGACGTCGCCGCCGGTGATACCCTTCAGGTTCTGTCCACGGATCCGGGCTCGGTAAAGGACTTCGAGGCGTTTTGCCGTTCCACCGGCAACGAGTTGCTCGACAGCACCGAAGACGGTGGCGTTTTCACCTTCATGATTAAGAAAACTTCTTAAGGACGCCGTTAATCGTCCGCTCGGCTTGAACCGGGCGGACGATCGAATCTAAACGACGGGAAGAGGGAGCGAAAGAAAATGAAACTTAGTGGATATTTACTTAGCGCCGTTTTTCTTGTTGTCGCCCTTGCCGCGTCTCCACGGGCTTATTCCGCCGAACTCATCATGTTCCAGGCCGAAGGCTGCTCATACTGTGAGCGTTGGCACGAGGAAATAGGCGTTATTTACGATAAGACCGACGAGGCCCGGGTTCTGCCCATACGTATGGTCGACATCGACGACCCCAGGCCGGAAGACCTGAAACCCATCAAGGGAATTGTTTATACGCCGACTTTCGTTGTTTTGGATGAAGGCAAGGAAGTGGGCCGCATCATCGGGTATCCGGGAGAAGTGTTCTTTTGGCCCCGTCTCGGTGAAATCATCAAGAAAATCACCCCCGAACAGGGGTGACGGTTTCCAAACTATTTTAGGCTTTTCCCGTTACGGAAAGGCGGCTCGCAAGCGTTCTCCGAGCCCCGGAACGGCGGCGTAAGGCGCCCGAAAGGGCCTCCGCGCGTTTGATTCAATCAATGCCGTTGTTTTTCCTGCATATTATTATTTAGTATGCTACTTTTGCTATGAAAGAGGGACATTTAGTGACCTGAGGGACTGGGGAGGCCCCGTTCCTTTGCGGTACGCCATGGCCGTTCCAATTCGGAGGGGGCAGAAAACCACCATGCAGAAGGACTGTGGTCTGTAGCCGAATGGGTAATTTGAAGCTGGTACAAAAAAAAGCGCAAGGAGTGGAAAGCATGGATGAGGCTGCGAAGGCCGCATCCGGTGATTGGTCATTTAAAATGATCGAGAAGGCTTCCGACTTGGTCTGCCTGTGTTGCGAAGGCCGGGTTACCTACATTAATGACGCGGGCCTTCACATGCTCGGCAATTCCTCGGATATGAGAGTCCTGGGAAAGCCCGTTTCCGACTTTATTCACCCCGATTACCGCGAAATCATGGCCGACCTTTTGCAGGGGGAGGTCGATGAGGCCGAGCCGCTTCCCCTGAAATTTATTTCCCAAGACGGCGGGGAAATAGACGCCGAGGTCCTTGTTATTCCCGTGGACGGCAACGAACGGGATACGGTTATCGTCCAAGCCCAGGATATTACGGAGCGTCTGCGAACGGCCGAGACCATACTGAGCAGCGAGACCCGATACCGCCATCTGGTTGAAAATGCTCTCGATATGATCTGCGTTTGCAAGGAGGGCGAGGTCACATACGTCAACGCCGCGGGGGCGCGGATGCTCGGAGAGGCCGAGGCGCAAACCCTCGTCGGGCGGAACTTGACGACTCTCGTTCATCCGGATTACCGGGAAATCGTTATCGAGGGGCTGGAAACCCTGGCCGATGAAGGGGGAACGATTCCCCTGAAATTCGTCCGCGTCGACGGCGATGTCATCGATGTGGAAGCCGCCGTCATGCCCTTTGGGGCGAAAAGTGAGCGTTCCTTCATGATGGAGGCCAGGGACATCACGGAACAATGCCGGGCCGCAGCCGTTTTGCGCGACAGCGAACAAAGGTTGAGGCGGATCATGGATTCCGTGGCCGAGGCCCTGATAATCATGGACGTGAAGGGGAAAATCCAGTCCTTCAACCCCGCCGCGGAAGAAATATTCGGCTATAAGGCCGTTAAAGTCATAGGACGCAATATCGAGATCATCGTTCCCGAGTCGGGGAATTCCAAGGAAGGTAAAAACGTTTTCGCCTTCTTGAAAACCGGCAAGCAGTCCGCGGTCGGCGTTTCCGGATGCGAGGAGCTTGCGCTCAGGAAAGACGGAACCGTTTTTCCCATCGAAATCGCCGTAACGGAAATTTACCACGGCGAACAAAAGCTGTTAATCGCCTCCATCCACGACATCACACGGCGCAAGGAAGCGGAAGAGGAAATACGCCGGGCCAGGGACGAACTGGAAATCAGGGTCGAGGAACGGACCCGGGAATTGACCCAGGAGGTCGGCGAGCGCCGCCGCGCCGAAGAAGGCCTGCGTTTGGCCGGGATGGTTATCGACAACCTGAGCGAAGCCGTCGTGATCGTGGATAAGGATTTCAATATCGTCTCGGTCAATCCGGCCTTTTCCCTGATTTCGGGATATCCAAGCAGGGACATCGTCGGCAAGAAACCCCCTTTCCTGAGCACACTGAAAGACAACACGTCACTTTATAAAAAGATGCTTTCCGGTGTGACGAAAGACGGCCATTGGGAAGAAGAACTCTGGTGCGTCCGAAAGGACGGACTGGAATATGCCGCGCGTATTTCATTTTCAGCCATTACCGGTGAAAACGGCGTGGCGAACAAGTTCGCCGCCGTCGTCAACGACATCTCGGAACGTAAAAGGGCGGAAGAACGCATTTATTACCAAGCCAACTTCGATGCCCTGACCGGCCTGCCGAACAGGGCGCTTTTTCACGATCGCCTAAACTCGTCGCTTCCCATCATGATGCGGACAAAGCGTAAACTGGCCTTGATGTTTATCGATCTGGACGGCTTCAAGCTGGTGAACGACACCCTCGGCCACGATATCGGGGATTTGTTGCTCAAGGAAACGGCCGAAAGATTGAACTCGTGCATCCGCAAAGGCGACACGGTCGCCCGGCTGGGCGGCGACGAGTTCACGGTTATCATGCCCAACCTTTTAGATTCCCACAATGCGCCCCTGGTCGGCCAGCGTATCCTCGACGCCCTCGTCAAACCTTTCTTCCTGAAGGGGCACGAGGCCTTCGTTTCGGGAAGCATCGGGATCACGGTTTTTCCCGACGACGCCGAGGACGCATACGATCTGCTCAGGAACGCCGATGCGGCCATGTACAAGGCCAAAGACCAGGGCAAGGCCAACTACCAGTTCTATACCGACGACTTGAACAAAGAGGTCCAGGAACGGCTCATTCTCAAGAACGGCCTCGGGAAAGCCTTGGAAAACGGCGAATTCGAGTTGTTCTATCAGCCGAAACTGAACCTATTGGAGGGAACGATCAACAGCGCCGAGGCCTTGATGCGCTGGACCAGTCCGGAATTGGGGTCTATTTCTCCGGCGAAATTCATCCCGTTGATGGAAGAAACCGGCCAGGTCGTCGAGGTCGGCGAGTGGGCCTTGCTGACGGCGTGCCGCCAGCACAAGGCCTGGCTTGACGCGGGGCTTCCCCATATCCGCATCGCCGTCAACCTTTCGGCCCGGCAATTGCGCGATTTGTCTTTCGTCAAAATCGTCGAAAACGCTTTGCAGGAAACGGGGATCGGCCCGGACGGCCTGGAAATTGAAATTACCGAAAGCATGCTGATGTCCGATTCTGCGAAAGCCGTCAAGGCCTTAGGCGAATTGCATGACATGGGGATTCATGTGGCCATGGACGACTTCGGGACCGGGTATTCGTCGCTCAGTTATCTCAAGAAATTCCCCATCGACACCATTAAAATCGATCAGTCCTTCGTTGCCGATATCGCCACCAACAAGGACGACTCCGAGATCATCCGAACCATCATCAATATGGGCCAAACGCTTAACAGGAAGATCGTCGCCGAAGGCGTGGAGGACGAGGAACAGCTCTCCATCTTGCGCGCCTTCAAATGCGACGAAATACAGGGGTTTTTCTTCAGCCGTCCCTTGCCCTATGGTGAAGCCACAAAATTCATCCGGGAGCAGGCCGGGGGCCTGAGCCGGTAATTTTACCCGACGGGGTGGCGGGTGTTTTACACCTCCGACCAGACGCAGGTCAGCCCCAACTCTCCGGCGGTGTTTCCGATGGTGGCCAAGCAACTCGGAACCGACGTTTCCGGGATGCTTACGGCGATCCTGACCACGTATTCCTCTCTATCCTTTCCGGCGAATTTCTCGGCGTTGAGGCGCACGATATTCGCCTCGAATTGAATGAACACCTCGCACAGCCGCGCGATGAGGCCGGGCCTGTCGCCGCCGCTGACGGTGATGTGATGGGTAACGCGTCCGGACGGGCCGTTTTGAGCCGTGGATTTGAAGGGGATGACGGAAATTTCCGCATCGCCAAGCGGTTCAAGGTCCCTCAATTCCCCATCGACGTCCTCGCCTTTCAGGTCGTCGGGCAACTCGCACAGGGAAGAAAATTCCGCCTTTCCGCCCAACACGGCGAAAGTCGTATCCGATAAATTGGCGCCAAGATCGAACAAACGGCCCGTGATGGCGGCGACCAAGCCTACCTTGTCGGGGCAGAAAACGGAAACGAGGACTGTATTCATTTTGGGATAAGCCTTTTGGAGGTCTTTGATCTATGAAAATTATAATGAATTTTCACAGCTAGGAAATTTTAATCTTTGCGGGGATAGAATTGGCCCCAGAGCGTATCAATCTTGATACCGGTTCGGCGTTGGGCGTGGATGAACGGCTTGCTTGGAAAAATTTCCTTTATTTTACCGGCCTTGCTCCTGGCGTTTATTTCAAGTGGCGCCTTGGCCGGCGACGCCGGGGAGAAGGCGCAAACCAAAACCGGCATCGGTTCCTACCCGGGAACCGCCCCCAAGGCCGGGGGGCCTTATACACATCCGAAGCTGGGATATTCCCTCTATCTTCCCAAAGGGGTGGACGTGTCTCAAAAGGGAGGAACCGACGATATTCTCATCCGTTCGCGCAAGGGATACCTTATATCGGTTCAAGCCGGCCCTACCGCCCCCTCCATCCCTTTGAGAGGGATGACCGCCAAACTTGAAAGACGCTACCTCGGGACCGGAAAAATCTGGGCGCGGAAACTGGCGGAAAAAGAAACGACAGTGGCCGGTCTTCCGGCCAATGGAAGCCTTTACGAGGGGGGCGGCAGCCGCGCCAGGGTGGTGATCGTCAGGGGGGGCAATAAGGACTATGTTTTCATCTTTTTCGCCCCGCTGACCGCCTTTATCGAACTGGAACGGGAATTCGAGCAAGTCTTGTTGGGATTCCGCCCCCAGTCATGGGGGAAGCGCAAAACAAACACCACGGCCATCGTGAAAAAAGACCCTAAAAAGGCCTCTAATCTATTCTCCAGCCCGGAATTGGGATACTCGATCCAATACCCCGGCGATTGGATATATGAAAAATCCACTCCTTACACCCTTGTTTTCAGCGGCAGGGAAGGGACGGACGCTTATATGGCGACCGTCAGCGTCCAAAACGTACAAGCGCCGGCGGGGACCACAGGAAGGATAGCCTCGGAAATACTGGGTAATCTGAAGGCGCAATTGGCCAAAGGCGCCACTGAAGTCGCGTATTTTGGCGAAGGCCCCATTTCCTTGAACGAAACGGGCGGAAAGGGACTTGAATTTCTCGTCTCATATAAGAAAAACGGGCAGGGCTTCAGGCAATGGAGCGTCGTCGCCCCGAGGCCGTCGGGCGCCGTCGCCCATATCTGGACCTATTCGGCCCCGGTGGATCGTTTCGAGCTTTACCGTAAAACCGCCGAAACCATGTTCCGGTCCTGGAAAATACAAGGCGAATGAAAAATAAGGGGAGGGATCAGGTCTCGATATCAGGGTCAAGAACGTCTGATAGCGGCTTGATTTCATGTGTTTTATTTATGGCGTCGCGCCTTACGGAGCCAAGGGTCTGGTCATCGGATTCTTCTTGAACCGTGAGCACGAATTCCTCGGCCGGGGCTATCTCGGCGGCCTTGTTTCCGGCCTCTTCCTTGGTCCCGGCGTTCACGTGGTCGATGGAAACCCGGGTTCCGCCCTTGCCGTCCGCATAAACGTATTGAACGATCCAACGCTTCACGGCCAAGCTCCTTATTTGCTCCTTCAACGAGACTATCATGGTTTTGTTTCGTCCTCACGACCAAAAATGGTTTCCCGGAAATTGAGGCATTGCGTTCGCTACCCGCTTGGTGAATGCTTGGCGCATGCAGGGTGAGGGGAAAAAAGTTCCGGAAGAAAATCCGAACGCCGCTAATGAGCCCATAGCCAAGGTTGGTTTGGGGGGCCGTTTGCGTGCCTATATGCTTGCCGGCATTCTCGTTACAGCCCCCATCTCCATAACCTTGTACCTGGCCTGGATATTCATCGATTTCGTCGATCGCCAGGTAACGCCGATCATCCCAGCCAAATACAATCCGGAAAACTACCTTCCTTACGGCATGCCCGGTCTCGGACTGTTGATTGTCGTCGTCGCGCTGATCTTGATCGGCGCTTTAACGGCCGGCTTCGTTGGTCGTTTTTTCCTGCGCATGAGCGAAAGGGTTCTCGCCAGGATGCCGATCATCCGCAGCGTTTACAGCGCGGTCAAACAGATCCTGGAAACCGTCCTCGCTCAACAATCCAACGCCTTTCGCGAGGCGGTCCTGGTCGAATATCCCCGCCGCGGCATCTGGGCCATCGCCTTCATCACCGGCCGGACGGAGGGCGAAATCCAGAGCATCACCAAGGAAGAGGTCATCAACATCTTCCTGCCGACGACGCCCAACCCCACTTCCGGGTTCCTTCTTTTCGTGCCCAGGAAGGAACTCATACCGCTCAGCATGTCCGTCGAGGAAGCCATCAAGATGGTCATATCGGGCGGTATCGTGACCCCGCCCGACCGCCGCCCGGAAGAAGAACGAGGCAAACCCATCGTTTCCGCCGCCACCTACGAAGAGGTGGATATCGTCAGGGAAGGGGACCGGGCGCCCTTCATTCTGCCCAAGGGCTATTCCGTCACCCGGACCGAAGATAGCGAATAGCCGCGTCCCGTTCGAAAAGATAGAGCAGGGTTCGCAGGGCCCGGCCCCGGTCCGAGGTCAAGTCCGGGTCTTTGTTCAAGATCAGTTCCGCGTCGTCCCCGGCGGCGGCCAGGAGGTCGCCATGGGCCGCCAGGTCGGCCAGGCGGAAGTCGGGCAGGCCGCTTTGCCGGGTGCCGAGAATCTCGCCCGCGCCGCGCAGCCGCAGGTCTTCTTCGGCGATACGGAAACCGTCGTCGGTTTCGCGCATGATGTTCAGCCTGTTTCGCGCCGTTTCGCTCAACGGCGGGGCGTAGAGCAGGAGGCAGACCGAGGCTTTCCCGCCCCGTCCGATGCGTCCCCTGAGCTGGTGGAGTTGGGCAAGGCCGAAGCGTTCGGAATGTTCGATCACCATGACGGTCGCCTCGGGGACGTCGATGCCGACTTCTATCACGGTCGTCGCGACCAGGATGTCCTTGCCGACGCCGGCGAATTCCGCCATGACGGCATCCTTGTCCTTTCCCTTCATGCGGCCGTGAACGAGGCCGACCCTTTCCCCGAATATTTGCGCCAAATCCTTGAAGCGGTCTTCGGCGGCGGCCAGGTCCAGGGTCTCGGATTCCTCGACCAGGGGGCAGACCCAATAGACCTTGGCTCCATCGTTAACCGCGCGCCTGACGGCCGTCTTGACCTCGCCCAGCCGTTCGGCGGAAAGGGCCCGGGTATCGACGGGCTTGCGTCCCGACAACCGGCCCATGAGCCTGGAGACGTCGAGGTCGCCGTAAGCCGTCATCATCAAGGTCCGGGGAATGGGGGTCGCCGTCATCACCAGAACATCGGCCGCCCGGCCCTTGGCCGCCAGGGTCAGGCGCTGATGGACGCCGAACCGGTGCTGCTCGTCGATGACGCAAAGCGAGAGGTCCTTGAAGACGACGTCTTCCTGGAACAGGGCGTGGGTGCCGAGAGCGATTGACGCCTTGCCGCCGCTCAACATTTCAAGGAGGGCGGCGCGCGCTTTCCCCTTGTCCCTGCCGGTCAGAAGCAAAACGTCGATACCCGCGGCCTCGGCCAGGGGGGAAATGGTCTCGAAATGCTGGCGGGCGAGAATCTCCGTCGGCGCCATCAGGGCCGCCTGGCCCCCCGCTTCCACGGCGTTCATCATGGCGAGCAGGGCGACCACGGTCTTGCCGGCCCCGACATCGCCATGGAGAAGCCGGAGCATGCGGTCCTCCGAGCCCATATCGGCCAGGATTTCGGCCAGAACCGTTTCCTGGGACGACGTTAACTCGAAGGCCAGGGCGTCCCGGACCTTGGCCCGCAGCCTTCCGTCCCCCTTGACCGATTGTCCCTTTGCGCGGCGCATGTTGAGCCGGACAAGGGCCAGGGCCAGTTGGTTCGCCAGCAGTTCGTCATAAGCGAGCCGTTGGCGCGCCGGGACCGTGGGTTCAAGCGCGTCTTCCCCATCCGGCGTATGGGCTTTTATCAGGCTTTCACGCCATTCCGCCCAGCCTTTTTGGGAGAGAAAGGCGGGGTCGGTCCATTCTTTTAGGTCCGGGGCCGTCTCCAGGGCCGCCCGGACGGCTTTGCCGAGCACTTTGCGCGACAGGCCGGCGGTCAGCGGATAGATCGGCTCCACGGTTTCCAAGAGCTCGCGCTCGTCGAGCTTGCCCACATGGTCGGGATGGGTCATTTGCAACGCGCCGCCGAATTTTTCGACCTTTCCGGAAACGATCCTGGTCTCGCCTTCGGGCAAGGTGCGGGTCAGGTAATCGGCGTGGGCGTGAAAGAAAACAAGGGTCAGGCGTCCCGTATCGTCCGCGCAGACGACCTTGTAGGGCAATCGTTTGTTGGGCGCGGGGATGTGGCGTTCCACCGTGACCGTAATCGTCGCCACCGAGCCCGGATCGGCCTCGCTCACCTTGGGCGCATAACGGCGGTCGATGACGCCGCAAGGCAGATGCCAAAGCAGGTCCAGGGCATGGGCCCCGGCCACCTTTTCAACCAGCTTGGCGGTTCTGGCCCCGATGCCGGGAAGGCCGGTCACCGACTTAAAAAGGGGATTTAGAATTTCAGGACGCATGGCTCATACTTTATATCTTCCCCCCTCAAGCGCCGGGCGGGGCCGTCCGGCCCCTTGGCTCGCTCGTATTAACTCGCGGGGCCTGTGCGGCCCAGTTGGTTTTTTTGTCCCTCAAGAACTGTTCGGTCCTTGGCTCCTCAACGCGGTGGCTGACAGATCATGTTTGAGCGTTTATACCCTATTTCCCCGCCAGGAGGTGACAATGGATGCGAGGTTTGATGCTAAAAGAAAAAGGGTTCTCTTCCGTTGCCGCCATATGGGAACGGCCGAGAACGATTTCCTGTTCGGCGGTTTCTGCGAACGGTATTTGGACGGATTGAACGCGGAGCAACTCGACGCCCTGGAAACCCTGCTGCTCGAATCCGATAACGACCTGTTCAATTGGGTGGTGGAAAAGGAACCCGTACCCCGGGATCTGGACGGCGACATGATGAAGATGCTCAAGACCTATCGAAAAGACCTGTAATTGAACGAATTCCGCGAAAAATTATCCCTTCCCGGCATAACGACCCTTTCGGGGGCTCCCGGCGGGCTCGACGCCCTGATCCTGGGGCGAATGGCCGGGGAACGGGGACGGGACGTCGTCTTCATCGCCAGGGACGACGCGGCCATGGCGCGCATGGCTTTGGTGCTGGATTTTTTCCATCCCGAACTCGAAAGGATCGAGTTTCCCGCCTGGGATTGCCTTCCCTACGACCGGGTTTCCCCAAAAAGCGACATCGCCGGAATGCGCGTCGATGCTCTGTCGGCCCTTTTGGCCGAAAAACCAGGCGGCCGGGCCGTTCTGACCAGCGTATCGGCGGTCCTGCAAAAAGTTCCGCCCCGTTCCGTCCTGCAAAACGCATCCCTTGGCGTGGACGTGGGGCGACGGCTGGCCCCGAACGAGTTAAAGGATTTTCTGGTCACAAACGGCTATGTCCGCACCGACATGGTCATGGAGCCGGGGGAATTCGCCGTCCGTGGCGGCATCCTGGACGTCTTTGCGCCGGGGGAAACCGAACCCCTGCGGCTCGACTTCTTCGGTGACGAGATCGACGCCATCCGATCATTTGAGCCTTCCGGGCAAAGGACCACGGGCAAGGTCCAATCCGTCCGTTTCAAGCCGGTCAGCGAAGTCGTCCTCGATGAAAATTCCGTTTCCCGCTTCAGGACCGCCTACCGCGAACTTTTCGGCGCGCCGAAGGGGGGCGATTTGATCTACGAAGGCGTGTCGGCTGGCCGTCGCCCGATCGGGTTCGAGCACTGGATCGCCCTGTTCCATGAGCGCATGGAAACCCTGTTTGATTATGCGCCCGAAGCCGCCGTCGTCCTCGATCACCAGGCCGACGAGGCCTTCGACGCCCGCTGGGGCGTTATCGCCGATTATTATTCGGCCAGGCTCGCCCATCGGAAAGCGGCTTTCGGCGACGGAAGTCCTCCGTACAATCCCGTGCCCCCGGAAAGACTCTACCTGGATAAAGGTAATTGGGAGTCTCTACTAGTAGACAGAAAAGTCTGTGGGTTTTCTCCGTTTTCCGAACCGGAGGGGCCGAAAAGCACGGACATGGGCGGGCGCTTGGGGAGGGATTTCGGAGATGTCCGGGCAAGGCATGACGAAAACGTCTTCGATGCGCTGCGTGCCCATATGGAAAGCGAGGCCAAGGAGGGGCGCCGGGTCCTTATCGCGGCCTTTTCCAAAGGGTCGCGCGACAGGCTCAAGGCCGTCCTGCAAGAGCATCACCTAAAAGGCTTGATCTGCGTCGATACCTGGGCCGAGGCCGAAGCCCTCGACCCCGCACTGGCCGCGATCACGGTGCTCGGCCTGGAACGGGGGTTCTCGACCGCCGGTCTCACGGTTCTCAGCGAACAGGATATCCTGGGCGATCGGTTGATTAGGCCATCGAAGGCCAAAATCAGCCCGGAAAACTTCATCGCCGAGGCCTCTTCGTTGTCCGATGGGGATTTGATCGTCCATGCCGAACACGGGATCGGGCGCTATGACGGGTTGCAGGCGATTTCCGTTAGCGGCGCGCCCCACGATTGCCTGCGCCTGATCTACGCCGGCGGCGACAAGCTTTTCCTGCCGGTGGAAAACATCGAGGTCGTCAGCCGCTACGGCTCCGACCAAGGCGGGGTCCAGCTCGACCGCTTAGGCGGGGCCGCCTGGCAGGCCAGAAAAGCCAAGATGAAGCAGCGGATCAGGGACATGGCCGAGGAACTGATCAGAATCGCGGCGGCGCGGACCTTGAAACGGGGAACGATCGCAACCCCGCCCGCCGGCCCATATGACGAATTTTGCGCCCGCTTTCCCTTTACCGAAACCGACGACCAGTTGCGCGCCATCGAGGCGGTCATGGACGACCTGGGCCGGGGCCGTCCGGCCGATCGCCTGGTTTGCGGGGACGTGGGCTTCGGCAAGACCGAAATCGCCTTGCGCGCGGCCTTCACCATGGCCCTGTCGGGCCGCCAGGTGGCCGTGGTGACGCCGACGACCTTGCTTTGCAGGCAACATTACCAGACCTTCAAGCAACGTTTCGAGGATTACCCGGTTCGCATCGAGCGGCTGTCCCGGCTGGTCGGTCCGAAATCGATCAAGGAGACCAAGGCCGGGTTGTCCGACGGGACCGTCGATATCGTCATCGGCACCCACGCCTTGCTCGCCAAGGACATCCGTTTCCGCGACCTGGGCCTTCTCGTCATCGACGAGGAACAGCACTTCGGCGTCACCCATAAGGAAAAACTGAAGAAATTGAAGGCCGACGTCCATGTGCTGACCCTGACCGCGACGCCCATCCCCAGGACCTTGCAGCTGGCCCTGACCGGGGTCCGCGAGATGAGCCTGATCGCGACCCCGCCCGTGGACCGTTTGGCGGTCAGGACGTTCGTGCTTCCCTACGATCCGGTGGTGATCCGCGAAGCGCTCATGCGTGAGCGATTCCGCGGCGGGCAAACCTTCTACGTTTGCCCCCGGATCGAGGATTTGGATGGGGTCGAAGAGGCGCTAAAGGACCTGGTTCCGGAAATAAAAACAGTCACCGTCCATGGCCGGATGCCGGCCAAGGCCATGGAGGAGTCGATCTCGGCCTTTTACGACGGCGCTTACGATCTTTTGGTGTCCACCAACATCATCGAATCGGGCATCGACATGCCCTCGGTGAACACCATCGTCATCCATAGGGCCGATATGTTCGGCCTTTCCCAGCTTTATCAGCTTCGCGGGCGGGTCGGGCGGTCCAAGGTCAGGGCTTACGCCTACCTGACCATCCCGCCGCGCCGGAAACCGACGAAGGCGGCGGAAAAACGCCTCGAAGTCATGCAGACCCTCGACACCCTCGGCGCGGGTTTCACGCTGGCCAGCCACGATTTGGATATTCGCGGGGCGGGAAACCTGCTCGGCGGGGAACAATCGGGCCATATCCGCGAGGTCGGCATCGAACTTTACCAGCAAATGCTCGAAGTCGCCGTCGCCGAGGCCAAGGGCCTCGATGAGGGCGAAGCCGGGGACGGGGAGTGGAGCCCGCAAATCGGACTGGGAATGGCGGTTTTGATCCCGGAATCCTATGTTTCGGACCTCGACCTTCGCATGGACCTGTACCGCCGCATCGCACGGCTCGGCGACAAGGCCGCCATCGAATCCTTCGCCGCGGAGATGATCGACCGTTTCGGCTCCTTGCCCGAGGCCACCGAAAACTTGCTGCAAACGGTCGCCCTCAAGGTGCTGTGCAAGGCCGCCGGCGTGGCCAAGGTCGACGCCGGGCCGAAAGGGGCCGTGGTTTCGTTCCACAACGAGGATTTCGCCAATCCCGCCGGTCTGGTCGCCTTCATCACCTCTCAAGTGGGAACGGCGAAGCTCCGCCCCGACCATAAGCTGGTTTATAAGCGGGCTTGGGACGGCGTGGAAACCCGCCTCGCCGGGGTCAAGGCCCTGTTGTCCGATTTGGCGGAAATCGCGGCCGCCTAACCCAACGCCCGGAAGGCCGTCGCCCCATCCATGACACGGGCGAGCGTTTGCGGTTCCTGAGCCCCGGAAATGACGAAATCGTTGTTGAACACGAAAGTCGGCACGCCGCCCACGCCCAAACGATGGGCGCGCGCGTTTTCCTCGTGTATCAGGCGGCGGTCCTCGTCGCTTCCAAGGTATGCGCGAAGGCCGAAAGGCTCAAGGCCGAGGCTTTCGCCGATTTCCGCCAGAACGTCCGTTTCCCCGATATCGCGACCGAGGACGAAGTAACTTTCAAATAGGCGGTCGAGGGCTTCCCCCCCTTTCCCCTCGAGCCCGGCGTAGCGGATCAGGCGGTGAGCGTCGATCATGTTGGGCGTTTTTTCGATCCGCTCGAACTCAAAAGTGATCTCGGCGGTCAGGCCGGCGTCCGCTATGGCTCCGAGACCCCGCCGCAGACGGCTTTCGCTGCCGAATTTCCGCAGCAGGTAGGCGGTTCGGTCGATGCCGGTGGCGGGAATGTCCGGATTAAGCAGGAAGGGCCACCAATGGCGTTCGACGGCCATGTTGGGCCGGAGCGCCAAGGCCTCATCCAGCCGGTTCTTGCCGATGAAGCACCAGGGACAGCCCGGATCGAAAATAAAATCGACCCGGAGCGGCGTTTTGTTTCCGGCTAAAGCCTTATCCATGGATCGATCCTAGGGTCCAAACTCATTCAATTTATGGCTTTCGCGGGAGCTATTTTTTTGCCGGACTAGGCGCGAAAGTCGCCGTGATGCCCATCATCACAAGGATTTTGTAACGACGTCCGGCGAAAAAAGAGCCCCGTCCTGAAAGGGATTTGGCTTAAATGCCGTGAGGTGTCGTCGTTATGGCCTCGAATATGTTCTACATATCCTTCGGCCAAACTCCTAATCTCGCGGCATTTCCGCTCAAACCAAAGCTCATAAATTGAATGAGTTTGGACCCTAATGCTTGTGGAAGAAGGGGGCACCTTGATTGACGTCAAGGACGCCGCCGCCCAAATCATCGTTCAGTGTAAGGGAGAAGATGATTCTGCGCCCTGTCGCGAGATCGCGGAGATCTTTTCGCGTGTGCGTAAAAGCCATCATCATCCGTATCGCTTCCTCACCCAAAATCCTTGAAAAATTATCGGGTTCCGCCCGCGCAATGGACTTTATTGCGTTGCAGCAAAGTCCATTGTTATTGGTGTGTTATGAGAATTTTTCCATGAAAGCTTCTTGACAAGGATCGGCGAAAAAGTGGAGATAGGGCTGGTTTGTTCTCGGGGGAGACGACATTTTGAGGCGACTTCTCGCTACACAGGGTTTCGTTGTACTGGCTTCCGCCGCCGCCGCATTTTGGCTCGGAAATTGGCCCTACGTCGCCTCTGCATTCTTCGGTGGGGGGATCGCCCTCGCCAACGTTTTCCTGATGGCGCG
>VAPH01005688.1_pt1 | contig 15720 bp, 13 predicted proteins | sample 3393861 | NCBI WGS metagenome assembly VAPH01 (sample SAMN08290439, study PRJNA428436) | hydrothermal vent metagenome | isolation source: Deep-sea hydrothermal vent chimney | place: Atlantic Ocean: South-mid Altantic Ridge | reverse complement strand
TGCTCTCGACAATTGCTCCTGCATTGTTCTACCTTTGCCCATCCATGGGCTCGTACCTCCTGCATCCCTGCAGTCGTGCCCATCAAATCGAACCACCGACAGGCGGATTTTCAGGAGTAGCAATCAGTCTTTAATATACGCGCTCTTGGGTCAACTGTTCCGGGCGGGGCCTGTCAGTCATAAAATGCCTGTCTATGCACCTGTTTATGCTCGAAATCTGCTATAATACATTTAATCTTCAAGCCCCGGTTTTTATGTGATGAAGGCTAAACAACCCACAAAATCCACGCGTCGCCAACGCATTCAACGGGCAGTCGCCAGTTCAACAGCGATTGAAACCGGCACACCGGTAAAAAACCTTGAAGCCGTATTAAAAGCGCGCGCCAGCAAGTTTAAGCATTTGAAACTGGCCAACTGATCAGTCGTTACCCATCGCCTGCGTAACCTTTTCCATCATTGGCTGGTAGTTCATGTCTAAGCCATGCCTGATGGCCGCAAAATAATCTGCTTTGTTCTGGTCCCAGTCGCTGTAATCCAGTGGTGCATACCCAGCCTGACCCATCATAACATCCGCCAGCAGGCGCGAAATACGGCCATTTCCGTCGCGAAAGGGATGGATCAGAATTAATTCCACGTGCACTATAGCGACCGCTTCGAGCAACTGCTCGTCATCATAGCCATGACAAGGTGTATAGTGGTGCAGGTATTCCCTTTCAAATTTAGCCAGCAGTTGAGGAATCTGCGCGGCTACCGCAAAATGAAAATCCCCCTTGCTCATATTTACTGAGCGTTCATCACCCGCCCATGCATACAGGTTGCCCAACCAGCGGTAATGCCGAGCTTGTTTTCCAGTACCTGGTTATTTGAACCCGGCGGAAAACGCCCCTGAACACCACTGACTTCGTATTTACTCATTTCAGAAAGCACCCATCACTAAAATAATTTCCAAGTCTAAATGATAGCCCTTATTGTTTATTAGCCATTCGTTGTCTTTTTTATATTTTATGGCTGACAAATCTCTATACTGAAAATGATACGCAGATTCACCACCGTAGAAAATTGCTTTTCTTAAAACTGAACCGTTCTTAAATGGGTCAAATTCAAGATCGTCGATCTTCTTTGGATCAAATATTTCAGCCGTAGGCATCATCATTGATTGGTGAATTTCCTGAAGCAAAGAATCAGTTTTGTCAATGTAGCCTTGCGTAACACTGGGATTTGGCAAAGTTGTATCTAAATCAGATTTACATGCAAGACCAATGAGCGTTGATATTTCAGTCCTGGTTAGCCTCTCCATTGAGAACTGTTGCAGCACTTCTTCTCGAGTCAATTTGCCTTCATATCTAATTGTGTTATCTCGAAGAGGCAGAGCGCTATCTCGCAAGGCTGACGGAGCAGACCCGACAGGCACAAATCTATGGTGTGCGGCCAGTACGTACCTTTGAGCAGGCCGCTGCAAAATTCGTCCTCGAAAACCAACACAAACGCAGCCTGTCCAGTGATATCGGGCGTTTGAAGCAGCTGATGCCTTGGATCGGTGAGATGCCTCTCGACAGGGTCCATATTGGAATACTACTACCGTGGATTGATTACCGGCGCGGGGAAGGCGTAGCCGTGGGAACAATTAACCACGGGCTCAAGGTTGTACGCCGGATTCTGAACCTTGCAGCAAGAATGCCACTCGGATACATCTCTGTTTCACGCCAATTCCCAGCCAATTCTCACGCCCGGGGCGAAAAAGATGGTCTACCTGGCCATCCGGGCTGGGGCTTAATGACGGCGACGAAGCCACCTATGACTTCAACCCGGTACCCATTGAGGAAAAGGCATGATGGACCATCAGGGTCTGATCGTGCCCAGTGCTCGCTGGGAGTGCAGCATCCAGGTCACACATGCTGCTTGATCCAGGCATCCAATTGCTTGCGGTGAATGACATCGAGGATGAGGTGCGGTCGGCCAGTGCGACGGCGGACAATCATGCGGTAGTCGCGGTGGATGCGAATGCGGTAGTGCTCCCGTAATCGTTTGAGTGCTTTGGTTTGTTGCCAAATAGCGTTGTCAAGACAGGCAAAACGCCCGGCACATAGAATGGCTTTGGCAGCGATAGAGGCGGGTAAAGCATCACAGTTTTTGCGGAAAATATCACTATATTCCGGTACACAAGGGCGGCCAGTTGGCGTCAATCCGTCGCTTGTTTGGTCAAGTTCCGGCGCATTCTCCGGTTTCGTCCGCTGTTCAACACCCTGTTTGGAAGATTGCTTGCGGCTTTCTTTAACTAACTGCTTTCGCAGTTGTGCACGTTGTTGTTGCTGTGCACCAATTTCCGCTTTTAAACGCTCGACACGGGCGCGCAAACGTTGTCGGGTTTCGGCTCTTTCCGCCTCACTGCTCCCGACCATTGTTTGTGGCTCAGGGAGGGGCGCTAAAGGCTGGGAGGACAACTGTACCGGTTGCTTTTTTGCCTTTTCCAGTTCCTGGGCAATATCACCCACCGTACGCTGCATCTCAAGCAAGGCTTGTTTCTTTTCATCCAGGTCAGCACGGGTGACTTCGAGGCGGTCTCTTAATTGTTTGATCTCGGCACTTTCTACCTGCACTTTTTGCTCACGCTGGGTCTGCTGTCGGGCCTGGATATCCAGTTTGTCGAGCAATGCTTCAGCGGGGTCACCCCAGGGCTTCATGTCCAGATCGACTCTGGCATCGTTGATAAGATCCAGCAACATGCTATTCTCGAACTCATTATCAGGCTGACCAACCATCGCAGCGCGTGCAAAGGCAATCGACAGGGCGGGAAAGTGGTAAGAAAAGTCATAGGCCAGACGCGTGAGTGGCTCATCCACCAGCTCATCCTCCAACACACCGCGGACAGACAAAGCACAATCGGCATCCAGTGCTTTATATCGCTCTGGGTTTTCAAACAGATCAAAATGAAACTGGATATTCTGAGTGTCGGCCCAATAGTCTTCACCGCAGTAGCGTCTGATCTTTTTTGCCAGTTCAAGATCACCTAACTCGAATGCCCGCATCAACAAATCTTCAAAGTGTCCGCGATCAAATTTGTCTGCAACAAGGCGTTGATCACAGGCCTTTAACATGTCAAACGACAGTGCCAACAGGCCAAAATCTGAGCAGCGGCGAAAGGCTGCAAGTAGTTGATTGTCACCCAGTTCAGCCGGTTTGAGTTTTTTCAACTCATAAGCGCGCATGGTCTGAATAATCGCCGGGTCATCAACCAGCCCAGGATGCTGTTTTAATTGGGTTCGTGTTTTACCGTCATACTGAGAGGCATCACTCAAAAGCACTTGATCTTTAGTCAAACAACACTTCTTGTATTTCTTGCCGCTACCGCAATGGCAGGGTTCATTGCGACCCACCTTGGGTATCGTCCGGCGCACGGTATAGGTGCCGCCAACCACGGCTTTAGGGCGATGTTCCGGTAATAACTTGCTTTGCTTGACCTGCGTCCAACAGACCAAACCAGCACGGAACAGATTATTGTCACGGCCACCATCGTCCAATGCGAACAGGGCATCCGACACCAACAGGCGTTGATCCAGTGGAAACACGATTTGCTTCAACTTCCACAACACCTTGCGGACAGGCTGGAAATCCAGATCAAAATTTATACTCAATTCCATCGCCAGTTGCGCGATATATATTTGTCGCTCAATCGACAAGGCTTCTGAATCAGCCTCATCCAGCAAGCGTGGCACCACAGTGGCATCTTGAAACGCAAAACACGGTGCCGAATCAGGGAACTCGACACAAACGCCGATACACTGGCAGAGCACATCCGGATCCAGCTTGAGCTGGTTCACCGCACAGGCATGTAGCACCACGCTCACGGTCTGGTCATCTCCATCATTGACAAACCGGAGCAGCAAAGCTTCGATTTGTTGTTGTGTCAGATCAACCAGCTTGCAGGCCAACGCGCGCACATCCACCATACAGCGCTGCGTGGTTTGGATGGACTCGAGTAATTTTTCTGATATGTCGCCCATTGCACTATACGATCTGGATCAGTTGATCACCCCGGCAAAAGCACGCACATCATCCAGCAACCCATACATTAGCGCTGGCGGTACATTCGGTGCTTGCGACAAGGCGACACTGCGCATCACCAGATTGGCCTGTTCCGGATCCAGCCAGCCGTTTGGTAAGGCTTCAGCGTACAGCCAAACCGCTGACTCTTGCACTGCGGGCGCAGCGTTAATGCCCGCTTTGGCTGCAGCAGAGCTTAACAAAGCGGCCACGATTAATTCTGCGGCAACCTTGCCCTGCTCACTTTGCAATAAGATCTCGGCGGCCTGGAGCTTTTCTTGCACTTGCTCCAGCAGGCGGCTGGTTTTTGCATGGGGTTCGGCGCTTGCCTCAAAATAGGTCTCGGCGCCTTGTAGTGGTGACGCCTTACCCAGACGTTGCAAGCTGTCTTGGGTACGTGAGTCGATCAAGGCAATTCTGATCTCCTTTTCGGACTCGTTGACCATCGCTACAGATAACTCACTCGCGGCCAGGTCGTCTTGCGCAGCAACCTGGTCCAGTACCACTAACAAACCTCCGCCTGCACCCAGAATGCGCTCAATTCGATTACCAAAATGTGCCTGCAATGCTTCGATACAGCGTGTTAATGTTTGTTCAACATTTAACCCACTGATATCAACCTCAACACCAGCAGATGCAGAGCCATCATCAGCTACAAGATCAGTCGACTCAATCCCGGGCTGGGCTGCCTCATTCTCACCCCTGCCTCTGACTGATTTGAATGTCACCAGATCATCAGCCAGCGTTTCCAGCAGTTTCTTGTCAACGCCCACCACATCTTCCTGACCGTCTACATCAACCACGTTAGCAAATAAATGACGCTTGCCGGCAACCAGCTTCATCACGTGTTGTTCGTAGGAATCAGTACTGACAATCAGGATGGTTTGCACCGTGCGGGTTTGGCCCAGGCGGTGTACCCGCGCGATGCGCTGGTCGAGTACTGCTGGATTCCATGGAATATCGAGATTGATCAACACGGAAGCACTTTGCAGGTTTAACCCAACGCCCCCGGCGTCGGTAGAAATAAATACCTGAATGGCATCGTCGTCGTGAAAACGATCCAACAGCGCACCGCGTTGACTGGTCGGCACACCTCCATGCAGCCGCACGCTGCCCACCCCCATTCGCTTCAGACGTTGCTCAACCATATAGGTCATTCGTTCCCACTGTGAAAACACCACCGCCTTATGCCCCGATTGCACACAAAGTTCGTCAATCAGGTCAGCCAGCTCATCAATTTTAGGCGAACCTTCTGTTTCTTTGTCGACCAGACCCGCCGCGTTACAGGCCATCCGCGCCTGCTGCAAATTGGCCATCATCCGGTTTTGCTCTGACGGCGTTAGGGGCCGCGTTTTGGCAATACGGGCCAGGCGCCCGGCTGCCGACACTGCGGAATCGTGCAATTCCTGTTGTTCGGCTGTTAGCGCGACATCAAGCCGTTGCTCAATGCGCTGGGGCAATTGTTTACTGACCAGCCGCCGGTCGCGACGTAACATCACCGGGGCCAAACGTCGACGCAACTCCGACAGATTCCGATAACCCAGCACCTTGTCACGCTCGTCGGTAATATGAAAATCGACCATATAACGCCACAACGGCCCCAACACAGTGGGGTCGATCACCTGCAGCAGGCTGTAGAGGTCTTCGAGCCGATTCTCAAGCGGCGTGCCTGACAGCACAAAAGCGTAACGCGAAGCAATCTGTTTGACCGCCGAGGCAATTTTGGTGCGCCAGTTTTTAATTCGTTGCGCTTCGTCCAGTACGATCAAATCAGGGCTAAGGGTCTTATTGATGAGACTTAAGTCGCGCAGCACCAACTCGTAATTGACCACATAAAAACCATCACCACGCCGATACTGCACCCCGCGCGCCGCAGGTCCACCCTGGACAATCTGTACCGGATAATCAGTGAACTTCTCAATCTCACGCGCCCACTGGTGTTTTAGTGAGGCTGGGCAGATCACCAGCACCCGTGCCACACCATCATGTTGCATCAACCAACTGGCCGCCGCGATCGCCTGAATGGTTTTGCCCAAGCCCATGTCATCTGCCAGTAAGGCTCGTCCGGTCGCCGCCAGGAAGGCAACCCCTTGCACCTGATATGGATACAGCCGCGCTTTGATGCCGGGCAAATGACCACCTGACGACTCAATCTGGCTGCGAATTTCAGCGGCACGCAACTGCTGACTGGCACAGGTCGAATTATGCTGCACCCAGGCCATCGCATCTTCACCGATATCAATACCCGGATAATCCCGCGCCCACTGCTCAAAACGAAAGAAATCATCTGGCACACGACCTTTGAACTGGCCATTGGCATGAAACTTCAAATCAAGCCGCGCCTTTATTTCACCAGCCAGATCGCTGCGTCGGTGCAACATGATCTGCGGTGGATTCACTGCCTCCCAGTCCAGATAAACGTAGGAACATGGAACAGGCTGGGCCTTGATCTCGTCGTAGTCATCGCGTTTGCTGATTTGATGCAACACTGCCTCGATGTGTTTACAGGTGCCCAACTGGTTGGTGGCAAAATCTGGGCAAGCGCAATAATTGCCGTGGCGCTGTAAAGAGCGGATATTGACCCGGTAGTTTCGCGAATAGGGATTTTCACTATTGATTGAACGCGTCTTCCAGGCACCAAACCAGTTATCTCCCAACGCCTCAACAACCACCTCGGCACGACCCCGTTTTACTCGTGCAGAAATCGCGGTATCCAATGCCCCAGCGAGCACTTCGCCTTCGTTCTGGTCGGCATAGGCGTACAGTGCCGCGACCGCATGCGCGCAAACGCCATCATAGCCGTGATCACAATCACACTGGGCCAGTAATTTGCCCGTATCATCGTAAGACAACACGCAGGAAAGCTCCTCATCACTTTGTTTATCTTCCACCAGCGCCCACAGGCGCACTTCGTCACTATCCAGTTCCATTACCCGATTTTCCTTAAACCAGGCCAGGCCGGTACGAACGACCTGGTCTTGCGCCAGATTGTGAAATTGTTCGGCATCGAGGATGAATGCATTTTTGAGAGTACTGTTATTGCCTGGGGAATCTGTGTTCATGGTTTATTTGGTTCTTTTGCAGTGGAGTGTGGGGTTGGGACTGCATAATGTTAACAGGCCTTGGTTCGTTCAGTTTAAACTCCCCACACAAACATTCGAGCGCTTCATTACCAAACTTTCAAATTATGTACCGTACAGGATATATTGGGCTTCGAAGTACTGACAATCAGAAAAATAGTCACGCTCGGTATATTTTAATTGATTTGCTAGTTCTAAACTGGTAATTTGTACCGAACGATATAATTATTGTCAAGGAAATGAGCAAATATACACCACGATATGGACGGACACTGACAGTTTCAGACCTGGGCAGTTTGGCGCGCGCACATCGTAAGAGCAAGCATCTGACACTGAAGACGCTTTCAGGGCTAAGTAATCTAAGCATTCGATTTCTGTCTGAATTCGAGCGAGGCAAGACAACGGCAGAAATAGGTAAGGTGCTAAAGGCACTGAAAATCCTTGGATTGGAGGTGGTCGTTCGTCCTGTTCGACCTAGTGCTCCTTCAATATGATAATTACGAATCCGCAATTATCATATTGAAGGAGCACTAGTGCGAGTTCGGACCGAGATAAATGAATGATCCTGATTCTCTGAAGGTTTGGTGCGAAAACCGGCTGGTGGCTGATCTCTGGCGCGATCAGGCAAGCCCACAGGGCACGGGGTTTCGCTATACGCAGGACTGGGTCGAGAACGGTGGTTTCGCCATCTCCCAGACACTGCCTCTAACGACGGTGGAATATCAGGCTGAAGTGGGAGGGTCCGCACAACAGTTTTTTGCCAACCTACTGCCAGAAGGTGGTGCCAGAGAGCGCGTTGTGCGCGATCTTAAAATCCCCGATACAGACTTTGATATGTTACGGGCAATCGGCGGTGAATGTGCCGGGGCGCTAAGCATTCTGCCGATTGAGCGCACACCTAATTCTGAGCAGCAATACAGCGATTTGAGCGACAAAAAATTACTGCAACTGATCAAACGACGTGGTCGTAGCTATGAAGGGATATCACAGAATGATCGCCCTCGCCTCTCTCTGGCTGGGGCTCAGGATAAATGCCCCGTGCTGATTCGCGATGATCAATATTTTTTGCCACTGCAAGAGGCACCATCTAGTCATATTCTTAAATTTGAAATTCCAGATTATAAAAACGTACCTGCCTACGAGGCCTTTACCACCATAATCGCCCAGGATATTGGATTGCCTGTCGTGGAAATGCAACTATGCTTGATAGCCGACAGTTATTATGTATGTATCGAGCGCTATGACAGACACCAGGATAATGAGGGAAAGGTATATCGATTACATCAAGAAGACTTTTGTCAGGCGTTGGGTTATGGGTATCAGTACAAATATCAGGAGGTCGGCGGCCCTACATTTGCCCAGTGCTACAAGCTAGTTCAGGACGCGTCTACAGATCCAGCAATTGACACGCAATACTTACTTAAGTGGCAGATCTTCAATGTGTTAGCCGGCAACTCTGATGGGCATGCTAAAAATCTCTCTTTGCTGTATTCCGGAGAAAATCAAACTCGGCTTGCCCCATTTTATGATCTGGTCTGCACCCGAGCCATTGATCGCATCGATGAAAACTTGGCGTTTAGTGTGGGGGGCGAGAGGAATCCGAGCATGATCCGTCAAAAGCAGTGGGCAGCAGAAGCGGAAAAATGCGGAATTCGTCCAAAATTCTTACAGGACTTGGCAAGAGATTCAGCTCGACAATTATTGGACAGCTTGGTAGAGGCAAAAGCGAAGTTCGAGAAGCATCATGGTGAATACGCAGCATTGCAGCGTGTAGAACGCGTTATAAGGCGACAATGCACTCGTGCACTCGGCGAGTAAGAATGCGGTCAGAGTAAAGTGCCAGAGTAAACCGGCAAAGAATGGTGGCCAGAGGTGGTCGCTCTCGGCCATCCATGGCCTTCGCGACACCGGTGCATCCCTGCACAATGGAATCGAACCACTGACAGGCGGATTTTCAGTCCGCAATGTCAAGCCGCTGTTATTTATTAATCAATGAGTTACCCGGGTGTCTGATGCGCTGAATGCAGTACAGTGCATAACGGTGCAAGACTGACTTACGCAAAACTCATGCGCCATGTAAACCTATAATATGAGCATTAAGTCGAAGAAAAAACCGATATCCCGTTGAGCACTCTACTCACACTAAAAACCCTCCGGAAAACCCAGTGTGGTTCCAACATTTGATTGGTTTGCAATGAGTTGATAATATTTTGCTCGGCCTTGTAAGTAGACAATTACACGTAATATATATTGTTTTTATGTCTATATAATACACTCTAGTAGATATTTAGACGCTGTTTATGTGGTATATATGTCTACTTAACTGATAAAGTTTGGCAGGGGCTATGAAGAGAACATCCGCAATTAAGATTTTCACGCATTGGGATGCGAAGAATCGTTATGTCTATACGCTGGGCGACTTGGCGAAACTATTCCCGGAAGACAGCCCCAGAACATTGCAAGAAGGCGTTAATCGATTAGTTAAAACGGGTGTTTTGCAGCGCGTTAGCCGCGGTATTTACCTTTATGCTTTTTCTCACAACAAAGATAGTCATGTAATTGAGCAGATTGCTAAAACTCTTCGTAGAGGTGCTTACAACTATGTGAGTCTTGAATCAGCGCTATCGGAATATGGGGCTATTTCTCAAATTCCAATTGATCGATTAACGGTGATGACAACAGGGCGAAAAGGTAAATACGAGACACCTTACGGCACCATTGAGTTCACTCACACCAAGCGAAAATTGCGAGATATTCTCAAGAGCATGAAAGATGTTGGACGGCCACTGCGCTTAGCCGGTCCTGGTGCCGCTTGGCGTGATTTAAAAAGAGTCGGTCGCAACACTCACTTAGTGGATAAGAGAGTACTTCCCAGTGCCTGATCGAGCAGATTTCGAAGAGTTAGTGAATCTGGCCATGGCAGTTCCCGGGCGAACCCTTATGCGCTCAGTCGTGGAAAAAGAACTTCTGCATTACGATATTCTCTTTTGTTTGGATCAGGAGAGATTACTTGATCAGCTAACGTTTCAAGGTGGTACAGCATTGCGTCTGTGTCATGGCTCACCCAGGTTCAGTGAAGATTTGGACTTTGCCGGAGGGACAGACTTTACCAGCCAGGACCTCCAGCAAATTAGAGCTTGTATTGAAAAATACATTTTGCCGCGATATGGCATGGAAGTTGAAGTCAAAGAGCCGCGAGATCTGCAAGAAAATATAATTGACTCGGGGCTGAATATCAGTAAATGGCAGGTTTCAATAACTACAGTGCCGGCAAGAAGAGACTTACCCAAGCAACGTATTAAAATTGAGGTGGCAAGCGTTCCAGCCTGGACTCGAGAGCCTCGTGCACTTCAAGTGAACTATAACTTTCTGCCTGATGGGTATGCAGACACGCTTGTTATGACAGAGAAGTTAGACGAAATCATGGCCGATAAATTGATCTCTTTGGTCAATACTGGGCGTTACGTTCGGAACCGGGATATTTGGGATTTGCGCTGGTTGAAACAAAACAGTGCTGTCGTTGATCTGGATTTGGTAAATAGGAAAATCCGCGATTATCGAATTTCTGATTATCCGGGTAAGTTGGACGTGATGTTGCAGAGATTGTCCAAAATTGTCCATGGCGAGACATTCAAAAATGAGATAAAGAGGTTTATCCCTGAAGATGTACGGGAGCGAACACTTGGGAAAGATAAGTTCTATGATTTTCTTGAAACTGAAATTCGAGGACTACTAGCGGAAGTTCGAACCGGTTTGTTGGGGGTCGAGTCTGACAACGCATTCAAAATGTGAAGAAAACTGGTCAAAGCCCTTTTCCGTAAAGTGCTAGCCTGCATATTTCAGATGAGGATTGCTCAATTGAAGACAGGAAGAAACGATCCATGTCCCTGCGGCAGCGGTAAAAAGTACAAACACTGTTGCCTTGAAAAGCGCGGTGACAGGCCGCAGCCGGATTCCGCGCAGGTGATTGCGGACGAAATTGCCGGGGCCACTGCGGAGCAACCCTTTTTATCAATGGAAGAACTCAATGCGTTAACCGAACAGGTAATGGACCAGCGCAATCGGCGGGTTCAGGCTGAGTTTTGCGGACTCTCACCCGAGCAGATGTCCCACTTGCTCTATGCGCCGTTTACTTCCTCGAAAACGGTGAGGTTTTCCACTGACTTTGCTCCAGCTTCAGATTCCAGAATCATACGGTTGTTCACCGCACTGGTAGAGGCCATCGGCAAGAGCGGGTTGAAAGCCACGGCCAAAGGTAATCTACCGCTGAAATTCTGCAAGACGATGGCGCAACAAATACGGGAAGAAGATGACGACACCCGACTGTTGCGCATCGGCGGCATTCGCAGCGAGACAGACTTTGAGGAATTGCACTGTACCCGCCTGGTAGCGGGACTCGCCGGACTCATGCGCAAGTACCGTGGGAAGTTTGTCCTGACCCGGAAATGCCGGAATATGCTGGCCCTGCAGGATAACGGGCGCCTTTATTTCGAACTGTTCAAGGCGTACACCACAAAATTCAACTGGGGCTACAGGGATGGTTATCCTGAGGCTGAGATTGTGCAGTTCTCTTTCCTCTACTCGTTGTTTCTATTGGCTTCATTTGGAGAGACCCAGCGACCCCAGCAGTTCTACGAAGACAAATTTCTAACAGCCTTTCCCATGGCCCTGGAGATGTTTCCGGAGACTCTCTACAGCACCCCCGAAGATGAAGCCCGGCGCTGCTATGTCCTGCGCGCGATGGATCGGTTTGCCACTTTTTTCGGATTGGCGGAGCTGACCCTGGAGTCGCAGGAGTTGTACCGGTACAGGTACGTGATTCGCAAATCGTCTCTGCTGGATCGTTTCGTAACCTTTAAGTTATAGGGCAGCGGGCACTTGAAAAGACTTCCAAACGGATCGAGTACACAAATTGTCACAAAACGTAAGTGCTACACGGTTGAGATTGGTTGTAAGTAACTGAAAACATTGGTGGCCAGAGGTGGTCGCTCTCGGCCATCCATGGCCTTCGCGACACCGGTGCATCCCTGCACAATGGAATCGAACCACCGACACGCGGATTTTTCAGTCCGTAATACCAATTGGATAGTGTTTCGCACTTTATTTTCTTTGTACAATATAGTACAATATATTGTATATATTAATACATTGAATTGTATGTTTTAATACAAATGAACAATCGACTAAATAAGCATCAACTCTTTGAAGTGCTGTCACTTTGGAACAACTTCCTGAAACGGAGGGTGCGCCTCGTCGCATGCGGTGGAACAGCCATGACTTTGCTGGATGTAAAGCCCTCCACAAAAGACGTAGATTTTATGGTTCCTGATCCAGGAGAACATGGATACTTGATCCGGCAACTTAAAACAATCGGATACAAGCCAATCACAGCCAGTGGCTGGCAAAGAGAGGATGACGTCTTTCGTTTCGACCTTTTCCGCGGTAACAATATTCACACCACGCAACTGCTGGTGTCACCTCTCGAAGATGGAAGACACACACTATTGCAGGCGTATTCACATCTTCATGTCGCTGTTTTGAACAATTATGATCTGATTTCCAGCAAGTTGATGCGCGGCACGAACGTAGATTTCGATGATTGTGTGAGTTTGTTCAAATCTCAACGAGACCAGATCGAGGTAGATAAACTTGTTGATCACTTCAACGGACTGGTTGACTACGATGTTGGAGAGACCCGGATTAGACCACATATGGGGCACTTCCTGCATACGCTTGAAGAAGAGGGCCTCTTATGAACGACACAGAAATGAAGCTCATGGAAGACATGGCAAAACTCGGGTATCCGATGATGGAGCCTGCCATGACGATTGATGTTAACCAGACCATGGCTGATGTTGTAAAAAGCCATGAAATCCGGTATTGGGAAGGATTTCCGGTCTTACTTGTAAATGCTGCCGAGAACGAACAGTTTTCCGCTGAAAAAGTTGAACAGATACTTGAGACAGAAGCCCTACGAAACCAATTCCACCGTTTGTTGATCCTGAGCGGTTCAGTTTTTTCCCATTACCACCTCTCCTATCCGTGGTGGCGCAGATTCAAAAAAGTTCTGTCTGGTAAAGACAAGGTACTGCTAAAAAACTGGACCCATGCCTTGGCGCATAATACTAAGATTGATTGGAACGATGTTGAATTTGATCCGGGGCGACTGAAAAAACAGTTTGAACTATATTTTGAAACCAAGACTGAAAAAGACGAGAGGAAAAAACAGAAATATGAAGAACTTTCACTGGAATTTGCCTTATCAAAAATATTTTCACCAAAACAAAAAGAACTATTCAAAAAGAAATTGGACGGTCTTGCTCTGAACAAAACCGAGCAGGAATATTACTCAAGGGTGGTCAAAAAAAAGGTCGTGGCGCTGGCAAATTCCCAGCTACACAGCATGGCAAGAAAGTTGTTGGAGCTTTAATTTTAATGGTGGCCAGAGGTGGAATCGAACCACCGACACGCGGATTTTCAGTCCGTGATGTCAAGTCCTTGGCCTTTATTAATCCATGAGTTACCGGGGTGTCTGATGCGCCATGTGCAGTACGATGCATAACAATGCGCCGCTGATTTACGCAAAATTCACGCACATCGCAAACCCATGAAGCATCTACTTCATTCAGCTAAGCGCCCAATCAGCTCTGTTATTATTACATCGGCTGTGTCCTTTACGTTCCATTCGTAATCTAATGCCAACAAGGGCCCAATGTCGGCAACGAAATTTCCATCTTCCATCTTAGCGGCAAGATTATCTTCAAATTGCCTGCGTGTTACGAAATGGCCTCCATGATTCATATATTCCATGAAACATTCGATGATTTTTTCTGCGTCCGCATCTTCGTGTTCTAAAGCCACGCCCAGGTCAAACAGGTCGCGCCCTTTTCTTCGTTGATAAAGCGCACGCAATTTTGTCCCCAGCAATTCGTTCAGCTCATAACTCTTGATCTGGCAGGAACCGTTAAACCACCGCGATGAAACCTCAAAGGGTTGCTCCGTAAATCCATGCACCGCGAAATGTTCGCGCGTATTGATTTCGACCTTTAGCCTCAGCGGTACTGGCGGCATCTCTTCCGACTCGAATCGATAGCTGAAAGTTACGCGGCCTTCACTTTGCCGATACCTTGGGTCACCAAGCCACGGGCTGAGCACTTCGCGCAGCGCGTTCATGACGGGTCCTGCAGGTTCGGCGTTGACCTGAACGAGATCAATATCCTCAGAGTACCGGGCAGGGGGCTTTAGATGTAGTTTGTATAGCGCGGTACCACCGCGGAACGCCAGTGCATCGTGCAGTAACGGATGTGAAAAGATATCAACGAGCGCTTTGCTAATGACAAGGTCTTGTTCGACTTGCGCGTTATCAATCCAGGGCGCTTTTGTACGCCATTCCGTTATGTAGTCGCGCGGAATCAAAGCTCTGGCTCCACTTGGGAATTGACAATGATCTTCCAGTCCGTAATGCGTTCGCCAGCTTCTACCGACGGGCCAGGTGCCAGTGGCGTATATTCATGCACCCGCTCGCGCACATATAACTGTAGGGGCCTGGTTTTGTCTCCAGCCTGTACAAGCTCTAGCAGGTAGCCGAGCCGTTGGGCCCATGATAGCGGTGCGGTAGCCGCAGCCATTGGAAGCTCAGTAGGGTCTATTGCTTCTGCCAGTTCTGACAACACGGTTGCCACACCATCAAGACCGCCTGCGTGTTGTGGATAGCCTGCGAGATCAATCGCCGTAGCTTCTGGGGTGGATACGAGGATTACGCCGCGCGGCGTATTGAAGCTCTTGGTTTGCACATCCTCGAGGCGCTTGCGCGCAATGAAAGTTACTCGCACCTTGCCACATTTGATCGGTCTGCGATTTTTTTCGAGAAGGACCTGGAACTTCTGCGGTCTGTGATGGGCTGCTCCATAATACTGCGCTGCCGACAATAGGCCTGCATAGTAGCTATGACCCTGCGTAGTCATGAGTGCAGGGATGAATTGTTCCGCTGGCTGGCAACCGAGAGAACGGTACTCCGGCGGTACAATGACGTAGAATCCACGCGCCGGAGAAGCTACAAACCCTTGCCGCTTGAGCCTGTTCAGGGCGAGCTTTGCCGCTTCAACGGACACGTTCAGCGTCTTCCTGGCCTCGCCCGAGCTGAAGTGGTACCGCCCGCTAGACGCGAGCTGCTCGATGTAGTCTTTCGCAGTTAAATGGTCAAAATTCGATTTCACTCTTAAAAAGTATCGTTTTATGATACTTTATGCAAGTATTTTCGAAAGTAAGGTGCGAAAATTTTTGGAAAATGGTGGCCAGAGGTGGAATCGAACCACCGACACGCGGATTTTCAGAAGCAGTAATCAGTTTTTAATATGTTATTAATCAGCTACTTGCGGTGTTTGTCCGATTGTAATGTGCCAGTAAATGGCAGTAAACGCCGGTAAATAACGAGTGGTTGTGCACAATTCTGACACAATGGGGTGAATTAATTGCTATCTCCTGTGAGTCCCTGACCCTACTAGTGCTCCTTCAATGTGATAATTGCGGATTCAGCGCTCCTGTGGGGTTTCGCCCCAAGGCGCAGTGTGCAGTGAATGGCTAGTCCTTTACAAATACT
>VAPH01035138.1_pt1 | contig 15734 bp, 9 predicted proteins | sample 3393861 | NCBI WGS metagenome assembly VAPH01 (sample SAMN08290439, study PRJNA428436) | hydrothermal vent metagenome | isolation source: Deep-sea hydrothermal vent chimney | place: Atlantic Ocean: South-mid Altantic Ridge | reverse complement strand
CTTAAAGACGTTGCAGGCCACGCACAGCACGACGCTGATCTTCGTTTTGTCGGCGAGGCCGGATTGGCCGTCGGCACGACCGACGGCGGCGTTTACCGTAATCGCGGCTGGTGGTTCCCGAATTCCCGCGCCATCGATTTCACAAACCCGGAGGCGCGGCGCTGGTGGTTCAACAAACGGGCCTATCTACTCGACGAGATCGGCATCGACGGGTTCAAGACCGATGGGGGCGAGCACCTGTGGGGGAGTGACGTGGCTACCTTTGCGGGTGAGACAGGTGACGAGGCCGCAAACGCGTATCCGACTCACTACCTCAGTTCGTATCACGCGTTTCTTCGTGAGCACGGCCATGATCAGCCTCTCACGTTCAGCCGGGCGGGTTTTACCGGATCCCAGGCATTCCCGGCCCATTGGGCGGGGGATGAGGACTCCACATGGGCAGCCTTTCGGGCTTCCATTGTTGCCGGTTTGTCCGCCGCTGCTTCGGGAATCGCCTTTTGGGGGTGGGACCTCGCCGGCTTTTCGAAAGAACTGCCAACCGCGGACCTGTACAAACGTTCCACCGCCATGGCCGCCTTTTGTCCAATCATGCAATACCACTCCGAGCACAACGAGCACCGGCAACCGCTTGCTGATCGCACACCCTGGAACGTCGCCGATCACACCGGTGATGCCACGGTCACCGACGTTTACCGGTTCTATGCCAACTTACGGATGAATCTTGTTCCCTATTTACTGTCGCTTGGGGATGAGGCAGTCACCCACGGGACACCGATCATGCGGCCGTTGGTGCTCGAGTTTCCCCACGATGAAGAGGCTGTGGGAATCGAGGATCAGTTCCTGCTCGGTGCGGACATCCTTGTTGCCCCCGTTTTATCCCCGGACACAACCGAACGCAACGTGTACCTGCCACAGGCCGAATGGTTCGACCTGTGGACCGGAGCGCCGATGGATGCGGGATGGAGTGTGGTGCCGGTGACCTCGGATCTTGTCCCCGTGTTTGTTCGTGCCGGGGCGTGTATCCCGCTCTGGATGCCGGACACCGTCGAACTGGGGGCTGAGGTTGGTCTTCCCAGCTCCGAGTCCGGCCATCTTGTCCTGATGATGTTCCCCGGAACAGGCAAGCACAGCGTGGTTGACCCCTTAGGCGGGGGGTCGATATCCGCGCAGCTCTCGCTGGAGAACCAGATGTTGACGGTTGCCACGGACGGCGTTCCAGCGGGGACTTCTCTCTGGATTCGGGGGCGTGCGGCGCGAGAGGCACCGGCGGCGGATCACCGCCAACAGCTCGATGCCGGAGCCAGCGTCGTGACGATCAGAGTGAGTTTCGATGCAAACTAGCTCCGGGACGCGCCCCCTCGTACAGTCGAGTCTCGAGTTGATTCTTCGTCACCAGGCATCAACCGGCGCCTATCTGGCTGCCCCGGGGTACGGAACGTATGACTACTGCTGGATGCGTGATGGCGCGTTTGTTGCGTCCGCGATGGACGCCTACGGCCGACATGAGAGTGCGGCGGCTTTTCACCGTTGGGCAGCACGAACCATCGAGCAGTACGCCCACAAGGTGGACCGTCTAGAGGCGGATCTGGTGGCCGCACAGCGCGGTACCGGGGATCCGCTTCGGCCGCTTGATGATCGGTATGTTCTGCATACACGATTCACGGTGGATGGTGATGAAGGCGTCGGCGAGTGGGGGAACTTTCAGCTTGACGGTTATGGGTTCTGGCTTACCAGTGTTGCTCGCCACCTGAAAGTGACGGGATCGGACCCGGCGCCGTATGAGAGGGCGATAGACCTTGTCCGTCGTTATCTCAACATCACGTGGGAGATGCCCTGCTTCGATTGTTGGGAAGAGTATCCGACACATCGCCATGCGACCACGTGGGCCGCAGTGGCGCGGGGTCTCGCAGACAGCGCAGAATTGCTGGGAGAGGAGTCGACCGACGTTGCTTGTGAACTCATAACGCAGCGACTCCTTCGCGGCGCCGCGGCGAGTGGCGCGATTAGAAAATTCATGTCTGATCCGACTTCTGGCCCGAACGGGGCACCGGCGTCGGAAGGAAGCGCGGTTGCCGGCCACGAGCGAATTGGACGAGTTCTTGAGGATGGCGCGATCGACGGCAGTGTTCTACTTGTGCTGGGAGATTTCGGACCGTTGCCGCCAGGTCACGACGTTATTCGGAATACCCTGGACCAGGTCGAGGACACCCTTGTGGTTGACGGCGGGGTCCATCGTTACCTGGAAGATGAGTACTACGGTGGCGGACTGTGGATAGTGCTCGCCGGCGCCCTCGGCTGTATCCAGGCCGGGTATGACAAGGCCAGAGCGAACGAGATTCTCGACTGGATTGAGAAACACGCGGATACGGATGGAAATCTCGGTGAGCAGGTTGATTCTGCGCTCCGGCATCCCGAGCGTCGCGTTCCGTGGGTCGCGAGATGGGGTCCACCGGCGTCTCCCTTGCTGTGGTCGCATGCCATGTATCTGATCGCCGTTGCTGCGCTGGAACCGGCACCCCGTCTTCACTGAGAGGATTACCAACGATGGAACGGGACCGGTATGACGCAATGATGTCCGCGCTGGTCGCCTGGGCCACCGGAGAATCCTCAGTCGTTGGTCTCGTTGCCGTTGGATCAACGTCGGGCGTGGGCCGTGAACCCGATGAATGGTCGGACCACGACATCCTGGTCGTGACGACCGACGGGGACTCCGAGCGGCTTCTGGCCGACCTAACCTGGCTGCCCGATGCCGGGCGCATCGTCGTCGAGTTCGCAGAAACGGATCGCGGGCGCAGTGTGATCTATGACTGCGGACATCTGCTCGAAGTCGCTGTGTTCGACCACTCCGACCTCGACGACCTTCCGCTCAACTTGTTCCGCGTCCTCGTTGATCGGGGACGCGTCGAACAACGTCTGACCGGCATTGTTCAACGCGTCGCCACAGTGGCGGCAACAGAGGATGCAGACGGGACGGCAAGGTTCCATGCGTTCTTAAAGGAACTCGTGATTGGCCTTGGGCGATACGGACGCGGGGAACTCCTATCTGCGAACCAAAGAGTCCGTGGTGCGGCCATGACCAACCTTGTGAGCCTTCTCGGCAGCTTCGTTGCGGCCGATCGGGTGGGAATTCAAGACAGCCTCGACCCGCACCGAAGGTTCGAGCAATCGCACCCTTCGTACGCAATTCGCCTCAACCGCGCGCTCGAACTCTCCATCCCCGATCTTGTCGAGGAGATGCTGCAGGTTGCACAGAGCGCGCTCGTGGGTCAACTGGACGCGGCGACAGCAGATTCCATCGCCGCTGTGCGCACATTCCGGGAGCGAGTTGCCGCTCTGTGACGAGGCGTCCTGGACGGTGCTCGATTACCATCGTCGCCGATGACACCGACTCTTGATGATCCCGCACTAGCAGAGATCATCTCACGTGTGCCGGCACTTGCGGAGGCGAGTGAGATTGCGGTGACCGTGCTCCCCGGTGGGCTCTCCAACTCGAGCTACAGGGTTGTTGCCGACGGTCTGGAGTGCGTGATCCGTATTACCGGCAAGAACGGTGAAACGCTTGGAATTGACCGGACCCGGGAGGTCGCTTGCCTGGAACGTGCCCAAGCGGCCGGAATCTCGCCGGAAGTACTTGCGTTCTTCCTTCCTGAAGGGCATTCGGTGACGCGGTACGTCGCGTCCGGTCAAGCGTTGACGCGTGACCAGTTCGAATCGCCCGACATGATTCCACGCATTGCGCAGCGACTCCGAGACATTCACGCCCTCGATCCCGTGGAAGGTAGTTTTGACGCGTGTGCGGACATTCGGTGTTGGATGAAAATCGTCGATGACCGCGGGACCCGACGACCCGGTCGACTCGATCCGTTGTTGGAACGCGTGTATCGCATCCAGCGGAGCCTGGAGACAGAGCGCACTGTCGAGCCGGTGTTATGCCACAACGACCCGTACTTCCGTAACTTCATCGACGATGGATCGCTCTGGGTGATTGACTGGGAGTTCGCAGGTATGGGCGATCCGTTGTACGACCTCGCCGCGGTGGCATATTCGTTCGACAACGACAGTCGTGATCTGTTGTTGCGGTCCTACTACGGCGAAGTTGATGCCACTGTCCGACGCCGACTTGATGACCTGATCATCGTCTACGTGTGTTGGTGCGCGGTGTGGTCGGTGCTGCAAATCGACGACAGCGTCATTGATTGCGACTTCGCCGATCTCGCTGAGTCGTACCTTGACATGGTCGACCCGTAGGCGACAGGGGAGACGGTTCGGCGACTACGGTCCTCTCATGGAGGTTGACTACACCTGGCGCGGCGAGTTTACGAGTGCCGAACTCAACAAGCTTCACGCTGAGGCATTCGACACCCGCGTGTTCGGCGACGAGGAGTGGAATTGGCGTCAGCAGGTCGAGACACATAGTTTCGGCTGGGTAGTCGCCCGCGACGGTAACGGCACCATCATCGGGTTCATCAACGTGATTTCCGATGGATTGGTCCACGCATGGTTGCAGGACGTCATGGTTGCTGTTGCGGTGAGACATCGAGGTATCGGCAGGGGTGTCGTTGCCGCAGCCACAGAGGCAACCCGGGCAGCCGGCTACGAGTGGCTTCACGTCGACTTCGACGATGATCTCCGAGGTTTCTACATCGACACCTGTGGGTTTGCACCAACCAGCGCCGGCCTCATCGAACTGTGACGACGAAACCCGAGCTCGGGGTCGGTGCGTTTTGTCCTCCCCTGTTGGTGCGTGGGGCGGTTCCGTTCAATGGAACAGAAACTGCCGGTCCCCTGGTGATCAGTCATGTACCGTTGGAACGGCTGGTCAGCGGCAATGACACCAGAGAGGACTCGGATATCCGTCACCGCACGACTACATACAAGAAGTCGGATAGAGGAAACCGAAACGTCAATTGCTCACGAAGCCGGGGGGCAACCCGACACGAGTCGCGATTGTGATCGTGAAGGAGTTTCCGATGCACGGTCGCTGTAGAACCCTCATCGTGGCATTTGTGGCCGTGAGTATGTTGCTGGCTGTGTCTGTTGCGGCGTCGGACGCCGGTGAGCTGCCGCCCGGGGGCACCTTCTCAGATGACAACGGCAACATCCACGAGGGGAACATCGAAGCGATCGCCGCTCGGGGAATCACGAAGGGCTGTAACCCGCCCGGCAACGACCTGTACTGTCCCGGCTCGTCGGTGACGCGGGGCGAGATGGCCGCGTTCTTGGTGCGGGCGATGGGTTTGCCGGCAGCAGCGACGGATTTCTTTTCCGATGACGATGGGAGCGTGTTCGAGGCCGATATCAACCGGCTGGCTGCCGCAGGGATCACCAAGGGATGTAACCCGCCTGCGAACGATCTCTTTTGCCCCTACGCGAACGTAACACGCGGTCAGATGGCCGGGTTTCTCGTTCGTACGTTCGGTTATGACGACAACATAGGTGCCAACGTGTTCTTCGACACCGTCGGGTCTGTGTTTGCGTCCGACATTGACCGGCTCGCAGCGGCAGGTGTCACGAAAGGCTGCAATCCGCCGGACAACACAAGGTTCTGCCCGGACGACGATGTAGAGCGCGACCAGATGGCGACGTTCCTGGCGAGAGCGGTCGGCCTTGTTCCGATCATCCCGCCGCCGGTGACGGTATGTATGACACAGGGTTCGATTCCCGAAGCAGAATGTGACGCCCTGGTCGCCCTCCTTGATGCGACCGGTGGGGACCGGTGGATCGACCGAACCGGTTGGGCAACGACTCCGGATCCGTGCACCTGGTACGGCGTTACGTGTTCCGGGGGATCTGTGACGATGCTGTGGCTTTCCAAGAACCGGCTATCGGGCTCGATACCGGTCGAGTTCGAGACTCTCACCAACCTGATACTTCTGTCCCTTGCGGACAATCAGTTGTCGGGGTCGATACCGGCTGAACTCGGGAACCTCACCGACCTGAAGTATCTCTACCTCCATAACAATCAGTTGTCGGGGTCGATACCGGCTGAACTCGGGAACCTCACCGACCTGAGATACCTGTACCTTGCGAACAACGCGCTGTCAGGACCTGTGGCCGGTGCTCTGCGTCAACTCGACGATAGCCTGTACTTTCTGTACCTCAACGGTCAGACGGGGTGTCTTACCGCCTCCGTACCGGGGCTCGCCGACTGGCTTGCCTCATACGATCAACTGTGGAATGACGGCTGCTGACCCTAGAGATGTTCGTCGTTGACGACACGAAGACTCCGGTCAGGAAAGAAGTTGAGGAGCCCGCAGGGGCTCCTCAACTTCGGATCACGACTTGTTACAGGGCAGCTAGCTGCAGCCCTTTGAGTCGCCACAGTTGAGACAGCGGTAACACGAGCCGTTGCGGACGGTGATGTGTCCACACGTGTCACAGAGAGGGGCGTCGCCCATCTTGTCTGCGAGTACCGCCTGGACCGCTGCGGTCTGCAGTTCTGCCGCTGACAGCGTTGCTCCGCCTCCAACGGTTGCAGGTACCGGAGCAGGTGCTGGGGCTTGCGTGGTCGTCGCACTGCTCGAAGGCACCGTTGGGGCGTCCACGAACTTCGCCGCAGCAACCTGCGCATCGATATCGGTCTCCATGACCGCATCGGTGAGGTCGAGCTGGGTGCCGGCGTCGACTGCGAGACCCTTGGGTGCTTCCGGAAGTTCGCGGTCCGGTGGCACCTGGGCCAGCTCATCACGATGGAGGTATTCAACGCCCAGCGCCCGGAACACGTAGTCAACGATCGAGTTAGCCATCTTGATATTCGGATGTCCCTCGACCATGCCACGGGGTTCGAACGTCTGGAATGTGAACGTGTCGACGAACTCCTCAAGCGGGACACCGTACTGAAGCCCCTTGCTCACCGCGATGGCGAAACACGAGAGAATGCCGCGCAACGTTGCGCCCTCTTTCGCCAGATCGATGAACACCTCGCCGAGCGTGCCATCTTCGTATTCACCGGTCCGTAAGAACAGCTTATGTCCGCCGACCCGTGCTTCCTGGGTGTACCCCGAGCGTCGCCCGGGGAGCAAGAAGCGCGGACGTGGCATGTTGGCGTAGACCTCGGTCGGTGAAATACCGGCAGGGAATGTGCCGTTGAAGGCGAACCCTGAAACGATGTCCATCTCAACATCGAGAGCTTCCACGACATCCTCTTTTTCCTCGTCAGAGGCTCCTTCTTCTGACTTAGATGAGAGGGGCTGGGATGCCTTCGAACCGTCGCGATACAGAGCCATGGCTTTGAGACCGAGGTCCCACGACATCTGGTACGACTCCTGGATATCGTCGGTCGTTGCCTCGTGTGGCATGTTGATCGTTTTAGAGATCGCACCGGAGATAAACGGTTGGGCGGCAGCCATCATCTTGATATGACCCGCATGGTGGATGTATCGCTCACCATACTTCCCGTTACGGTTGGCGCAGTCGAACACCGGGAGGTGTTCATCTTTGAGGTGAGGTGCACCCTCGATCGTCTGACGACCGCAGATGTAGTCGTTTGCCTCGACGATCTCTTCCTCGGAGAATCCAAGAGCCTTCAACATATCGAAACCGGCACCGTTGTATTCGTCCGCCGCGAAGCCGAGGCGCTGCATCGTTTCCTCGCCGAGAGTCCACTGGTTAAACGCAAATCCGAGTTCGAACATGCCGGGCATGATGGTCTCGATCGTATCGAGATCCTTCGCAGTGAACCCTTTAGCTCGCAACGTTGCTGTGTTGATATGTGGTGAGCCGTGAAGGCTCATCGTGCCGATGACGTAATCGATGATCTGCTCAATGTGACGATCGGAGTACCCCAGGGTCTGTAACGCCGGTGCGATCGACTGATTGGCGATCTTGAAATAACCGCCACCGGCAAGTTTCTTGAACTTCACCAGAGCAAAATCGGGTTCAACGCCGGTGGTATCGCAGTCCATGAGCAGTCCGATCGTCCCGGTCGGAGCCAGCACCGTCGCCTGCGCGTTGCGGTAGCCGTATTGCTCTCCGAGCTTCACCGCAATATTCCAGGCATTGTGAGCCTCGCTGAGCATGTTTGGCGGGCACAGGTCTTGATCAACCGCAAGAACTTTGTGGCTGATGCCTTCGTACTCTTCGAGCGGGACGTCGTATGCGGCACGACGGTGGTTTCGCATGACCCGAAGCATGGACTCCTGGTTTTCGCTGTACCTGGCAAAGGGTCCGACAACTGATGCCATTTCGGCTGAAGCAGCGTAGGAGTACCCGGTAAGGATCGCAGTTAGAGCGCCCGAAACTGCACGTCCCTCGTCCGAGTCATATGGGATACCGGAACGCATGAGCACGGAGCCGAGGTTGGCGTATCCGAGTCCGATTGTGCGATAGTCATACGATCCCTGAGCGATCTCGCGCGATGGGAACTGCGCCATGGTGACTGAGATTTCGAGCACCATTGTCCAGATTCGAATTGCGTGGCGGTACCCTTCGAGGTCAAATTCTGCGGTTGCATCGTTGTAGAACTTCACCAGGTTCAGCGATGCCAGGTTGCACGCCGTGTTGTCCAGGAACATGTACTCGGAACACGGATTCGATGCCCGGATTTCGCCGCCGGCCGGAGAGGTGTGCCACTCGTTGATCGTGGTGTGGAACTGTACACCGGGGTCGGCGCATGCCCATGCGGCGTCGGCAATTTTGTCCCAGAGATCCCTCGCTCGGACTGTCTTCATCACAGATCCGTCGGTGCGGGTCGTGAGGTCCCAGTCACTGTCGCTGAGAACCGCTTCGACGAATTCGTTGGAGAGGCGAACCGAGTTGTTCGAGTTCTGTCCGGAGATGGTGGCGTACGCCTCTCCGTTGAAGTCCGCCGGGTAGCCGGCCGCGATCAGAGCACGAACCTTGTCCTCCTCTTTTGCCTTCCAGTCGATGAAGGTCTCGATGTCCGGGTGGTCGATGTCGAGGATCACCATCTTGGCGGCGCGCCGAGTTGTTCCGCCGGACTTGATGGCTCCAGCGGCACGGTCGCCGACCTTGAGGAACGACATGAGTCCTGACGATTTGCCGCCTCCCGAGAGGCTTTCCCCTTCGGCTCGAATACTTGAGAAGTTGGATCCCGTGCCCGAACCGAACTTGAAGAGTCGGGCCTCGCGGACCCACAGATCCATGATGCCGCCATCATTCACGAGATCGTCTTTCACGGATTGGATGAAACAGGCGTGTGGCGCCGGACGGCTATAGGAGTCCGGTGACTCAACGAGTTCTTCGCTCTGTGGATCTACATACCAAAATCCCTGGGCCGGTCCGGAAATGCCGTAGTTGTGGTGGAGGCCCGTGTTGAACCACTGAGGAGAGTTTGGTGCTGCCATCTGGTGCAACAACATGTAGACGAGTTCATCTTCAAAGACCTGGGCATCATGCTCGGTGGCAAAGTACTCGTGGTTCTCTCCCCACCAGCGCCACGTTGTCGCAAGTCGACCGACGACCTCGCGAGCAGATCGTTCGGGACCGAGCACGGGGTCGCCGTTCTCATCGATGAGGGCTTCGCCGGTATCGTCGAACTGGGGGACTCCTGCCTTACGGAAGTACTTGGAGACCATGATGTCGGCGGCCACCTGGGACCAATCCGCGGGAATCTCAGCATCGGTCATCTCGAACACCACAGACCCGTCTGGGTTTGCGATCCTTGAGTCTCTTCTTGACCATTCGACAGTGTCGTAGGGGCTCTCGCCATCCTTGGTAAACCGTCGTTCGATGCTCAGACCTTGAGCCATACTGGTGTCTCCCTTCGCCACCACCCGGGTTCGGGGAGTGACATCAACCTTTAGTTGTCCACAAAATTATCCACATGCACACCATCTAGTAGGGGGCGGTTCTTGCGCCTACTAGATCTTGCGTAAGGGATTGCAGCTTAGTTACAAAGGTGTAACTACGTCAAGGTTATTTATTTCGCGGTGAAACCCCTTGAATTGCCGGGGAAGCGATCACATTTCTAATGGACAAGGCCTCTTTTGGGCAAGTTCAGCGCCTGGTTTTGTTTCGCGAGATGGATGAGTTTTTCGCGCACTCGACATCGTGGGGACCCTGCCGAGTACATTGGCGAGCGCCGAAGGGGTGAGAATGCGGGAGGACCACATGAAGAAGTTCGTACTGACGGTATTGACGGGGGTCCTCGTCATCGCCACGGTGAGCCCATCGAGCGCCTCGGTCGCCGGTCCCTGCAGTGGTAGCGCCACGATCCAGGGCATCACCTACACACCGGCCAACGATACGCCGTCGAATCCGATCGTCCTACCCAATCGCAACGGCGTCACGATTCCGTACCAGGGCAGTGTCGGGTTTCCGAACAAGAACTTCAACGGTGAGATCGGTGTGACGATTGCCGGGGTGAATGTCAAGATCGATGATTGGAAGGGTGTCAACGACGACGACATCCGCGAGAAAATTGGCAAGTACGAGCTCGATGACTTCTACTCCCGGGTCGACTCCATGGTGCCCGGTGGTCGCGTCCCAGGTCTGTGGCGCCTGTGGGTCGAGCACTCCGCTGACGGCGGATCGTGTTCAGCGTTCGCTCTGGTCAAGATTGAGGGCAATCCGCTCTCGACACCGGCAGGGGCGTTGGCGTTGATCCTCACGTTGATCGCTGCTGGGTTATTGGCTCGGAGTTTGTGGGTCAAGGTCAAGGAAGGAATAGTAAAACAGCGTATCATCCTCGGAGTTGTCGCAGGACTCGTGCTGGGCCTGGGCATCGGTCTCCTGATGTTCATGTACGGTCTGCGAACCCTCGACAGGACGGTATTGATCTATCTACCTCTCTTCTTTGCTGCTGTCGGGCTGGGCCTCGCGAGATGGGGCCCGATGGGACGACCGCTGAACTCTTAGTGTCTTCTTGCTACGGAATCCGAAGATAACGACCTCCGTTCGGGAGGTCGTTATCTTCTGAGCTTTGGCTGATCGCGATGGGCGATTCGGCAGTGCGAACTACTGTCCGACCGCTCCGGTTAACCGGCGACGGCCGTCATCCCGGTGAGCACGGGCGCGCGTGCGAGATACTCCCGGGCGTTGTGATGCTTGCGAACCCGGCCCCGGCCGTGGAGAGCTCGAACCTGGGCTGATGTCGTCGCGATATCCTGAGAGCCTGGAATGTCGCCGCGGCCAGAGTGATGGGAATCCAGATGTGTCCCATCGTCACGATGCTACCGGTCGACGAGTGTGTGGCGGTGCGCGGTGACGTCTCAGAGGCGGTAGCCAAACGATGGGCGACCCCGCAAGAGGCCGCCCATCGGTGGATGATTTGCGCTACCGGTACCAGAGGGTGAACGACTCCTTCTCCAAGGTGTCGAGGGTCGATTGGAGCAGTCCCTGCTCCGAGATCGTGTACACGGAATCCCCGATGACAACCGTGCGGCGAACCTGGGCTTGCCAGTCCCACGGGTTGTCGTTGTCGGATTGCGTGATCCGGCGAATCTCTTCGATGCCCTCTTCGTTGACCCGCAGGCCGATGGCTCCTGTGAACCCTTGGTCCTTCTCGGAGCCTTCGTCCCACCACCATGTGTTGAGTGGCAAGACGACGAGGTCCGTCGGCTCCCAATATAGGAAGGCTCGGTGGTCCCACTCAGCTTCAGAGTTGCCGCCCTTGATCGTGTACTTGTCGATTCGCTTCGGGTTCGCAAGATCCGAGACATCGAACAGCGAAACCTGCATGCCGAGGATCTGTCCCTGGTCGGTCGCGTCCTGGCCGACACCGATCAAGAGGTCCTCGGAGATCGGGTGCAGGTATGCCGAGTAGCCCGGGATCTTGAGTTCGCCGACGACGGTCGGGTTCGTCGGGTCCGAGAGGTCAAGCGTGTAGAGCGGATCGATTTGGCGGAACGTCACGACGTATCCGACGTCACCCATGAACCGAACCGAGAAGATTCGCTCACCCTTGCCCAGACCCCCGACCTCGCCGATCCGCTTGAGCTCGCCATCTTTCTCCGTGAGCACGGTGACGAAGCTCTCGGACTGTTGCTCGAACCGCCAATCAGGTTGTGATGTTGATGCGACTCGCAAATCGCCGTTGTACTCGGACATCGACCACTGCGACAACATGTATCCCTTCACGGAACCGCTGCCGCGGTAGGTGACCGCTTTGGGGTCGGAGATGTCGAACTTGTGGATCTCGGTAGAGGATTCGTTCACGACTTCGGCGATGGCGTCGGTCTCGGCGATGGCCTGCCAATCAACCCACCGCGTGGTGGCGATGTAGAGGGCATCGGTGGAGGCGTAGACGGTTTCGCCGCTGGAAAGCACGCCGGTAGCGTTCTCGATATCGAGACCGTTGGACATATCGATCGTGACGATCGATATCATGTCGAGACCGGCGAAGTTCGCTGGAGCGTTTGCTTCGTCACAGGCGAGCAGTGCGCCCTGTTTCTCGACGGTGGCACGTCCGGTGTCGCTCACTGTCTCGAGCACGTAGTAGGGGACCCAGTTCTCAATCGTCGAGTCGTCGATGATCTGTCGGTTGCGTTCTGTTGCCTGACGTTCGGCACGCAGACCGGAACCTTCCGGTTGCACGAACTGCAGCCCGACGGGTGACGAGTTCACCACGAGGCGGACGGTGTCGCCAACCATGCGGGCGCTGACATAGCGGCCATCCATCTGGAGTTGCTTGGTCACCGTTGGGTTGTCGCTATCGGAAATGTCGACTTCGATGATCCAGAGAGTGCTGGAGTAACCACCACCCGGTGAGAAGGCGACATCGCCGGCAATCCTGTATCCGCCGCCACCACCGCTGGCGATCAGCAGCACGGTGTCGCCCGACAACAACATGTCCTGGACGTAGAGGTCGTTGAGGCGGAGAGAGCCCCGCACCTTGGGCGTCCTGCCGGTCACGTCCACGACCTGGAGCTCGCCGTTGGTGAGCACCAGCAGGCGTTTGCCGTCGGTCTTGACGATGTCAGGCTCGTCAACACCCTTTTCCTGAACATTGGTTGTCGAGAACTCCGGGTCGGTGACGCTCTTGAACTCACGTTGGGCGTTGCCAATCGTCGGTGAGCCGGTGGCAATCGTTCCGTCGGCGGCCGGTGCTGCGGTTTCGGCAACTGCCATGACCTCATCGAATCCGTATCCCCAGCCATAACCGAGACCGTACGGTCCGACCATGTCCTTGGCGTTGGTTTTCACATAGTCGAGGAAGTCGACACATGCATCGAAGCGTTGTAGCGAGTATTCGTTGACGACCGGATCGATCCCCGGCAGTTCCCGTTGGGCGAGTGTTGAGGTTGGGGTGGTGGTTTGTGAGCAGGCAGCAGCGACAAGGCTGAACGCTGTCGCTGCGAGAAGTGTCTTGGTGAGTCTCATCTTCGTCTCCAGTGGTGTGTCGCCGCTATGACGCACGGTTCGGTTGCGGAGGTTCCCGAGATTCCACGCAGAGTGGTCGCATCCACATCCAACCTCCCCGTTTTGGCGTCCATATGGACGCCAAAACGGAGGGAGAGCGGCGGGGTTTGGCGAGCGTCCGCTACATTGAGTTGGTCCCACCACGAGGAGTACCCGTGACCGACTACCCGGCGTGGCAACCCAACCCCAACGACTATGCAGCGACCAACGTCGCAGCTCTCGCGGAACGCGTCGGGGTGAGTTCATACGAAGAACTGCACCAATGGTCGGTTGACCATCGAGCCAAGTTTTGGGCCGCGGCGATCGCTGATATCGGTATCGCATTCGCCACCCCTCCCACCGAGATTCTCGACCTTGCGAACGGTGTCGAGCAGCCCGCCTGGCTGCCCGGTGCCCATCTCAACATCGTCGAATCATGTTTCACCGCGCCGCCGGACGCAATCGCGGTGGTCCACCATCGCAACGGGACGCTATTGCGGCTGACGTACGCTGAGTTGCATGCTCAGGTGCAGGGTTTTGCGGCTGGGTTTGCCGAGTCAGGCCTACGTCCGGGTGACGCCGTTGCGATCGCGATGCCGATGCTGCTCGAGGCTGTCGTCGCGTATCTCGGCATCATCCATGCCGGTGGGGTAGTGGTTTCGATCGCCGACAGTTTCGCACCCGACGAGATCACGACCCGGTTACGCATCGCAAACACCAAGGCGATCGTCACCCAGGACGTGATGGTCCGAGCGGGACGCACACTCCCAATGTTTGAGAAGGTTGTTGCAGCCGATGGACCGATGGCGATTGTTGTACCGACGGGTGCTGACGTGAGGCTGCGGGAGGGAGATGTGTACTGGGACGACTTTGTCGGGTCGGGGCCGGTTGATCCCGTTGTCGGGACCCCCGATACCCACATCAACATCCTGTTTTCCTCGGGTACGACCGGCGACCCGAAGGCCATCCCGTGGACACACATCAACCCGATCAAGGCCGCCACCGACGGACGCTATCACCATGACATCCAGCCGGGGGATGTTGTTGCGTGGCCTACCAACATGGGTTGGGTAATGGGGCCGTGGTTGGTGTTTGCTTCGCTCATGAACCGGGCCACGATGGCATTGTTCGATGATGCGCCAACGGCGCGACCATTCGGGGAGTTCGTGCGCGACGCCGGGGTGACAATGCTGGGAGTGGTGCCATCGATCGTCGGTGCATGGCAGGATTCCGGTTGTATGGAAGGGTTGGATTGGGCGTCGGTTCGCCGATTTTCGTCAACGGGGGAGTCATCGAGCCCGGATCAGATGGTGTATCTCATGGCGTTGGCAGGTGATGTCCCAGTGATCGAATACTGTGGCGGCACCGAGATTGGCGGCGGTTACATAACCTCGACAATGGTGCAGCCGTCGTTTCCGTCGACCTTTACGACCCCCACGCTTGGTCTCGATGTTGTCATCCTTGACGAGTCAGGCGAGGAAGCGGACGTGGGAGACTTGTATCTGGTGCCACCCTCGATCGGGTTGAGCCAGGAATTGCTCAATAGGGATCATCACGAGGTGTACTACGCCGACCTGCCGAAGTTTGATCGCCCGTTGCGTCGCCACGGTGACTATTTTGCTCACGTTCCCGGCGTCGGATACCGCGCCATGGGTCGCACGGACGACACGATGAACCTGGGTGGGATCAAGGTGTCGTCGGCCGAGATTGAGCGGGTGGTAGCCGATACCGGTCTGGTGGGGGAGGTCGCAGCCGTTGCGGTGTCACCGCCCGGTGGCGGGCCGTCACAGCTCGTGTTGTTCGTCGTCGGCGCCACGGTCACGGGTGATGAGCTATTGGCTGGGTTGCAGCAGGCGATTCGCTCACATCTCAATCCGTTGTTCAAAATCCACGACGTCGTCGAGGTCGAAACGTTGCCGAGAACTGCCTCCCAGAAGGTGATGCGCCGATCATTGCGCGCGGACTATATCGACTCCCGCTAGCCCCGATCCTCCCATTCCGGGCACCAGAACGAGTAGTTCCTTCAACGTCTGGACGGGTGCGACCGATCAGAGGGCGTCGGTGCGAATCTCTCTTTGCTCCACCCTGCCGTCGGCATGACGAGCGAACCGTCCCTGGGTTCTGTCATGGACAGGGTCCGGTGTCTTCCACGGCCAACCGCCGAATGCGGTCCGGCGATAGTCCGCAAACGCCTGCTGGAGTTCCTCGGGTGTGTTCATCACAAACGGTCCGAGTTGGAACACCGGGGCACCGATCGGGCGACCCTCCAGAAGGAGAAACTCGACATCGGTGTCGTTGGCCCGCAGTTCGACGTCACTATTCGAGACCAGCTTTGCTGCGGTATCAGCCTCGACGGTTACCTCTCCGATACCCACTTCGGAACCCACGTAGCAATACAGCATCCTGTTGAGACCCTCTGCCGATGCGGGCAGGGT
>VAPH01058710.1_pt1 | contig 15772 bp, 20 predicted proteins | sample 3393861 | NCBI WGS metagenome assembly VAPH01 (sample SAMN08290439, study PRJNA428436) | hydrothermal vent metagenome | isolation source: Deep-sea hydrothermal vent chimney | place: Atlantic Ocean: South-mid Altantic Ridge | reverse complement strand
CACCTACTCGTCCTCCCTGTTCTTCCTACGGGCAACATACCTAAAGATCTCTTAGAGATCGTAGAAGACTCAGGGATGGAGAAGGTTGTAGGGATGCGAGGCAACTTTCAGATAGACGTAGCAGACTACCCGATTCTAACAGTGAAACCTCCTAACCTCTCGGTTGCGGGGTCAGGGGGCAACTGGGGTTTTTACCAGGAGTTTTCCGCATCCATCTACGACGCTTACGATCCTAATAGGCCTGTCTACCCTCTCGACTCTTACGTCGCAGGCGTTGTACTCTTGTCTGGTGCGAGGAGTCTAGGGTCTCTGTTGACTAAGATGTTCAGACTCTACCGACTGATGAGTACTCTCGTCCCAACGCCCCCCGGACTCTTCATCTTGCCTATACCCCAGAACCTCTCCGGGAGACTACAGGGGCAGGCGGCTCCAGACATACGAGAGTTCTTCGAGGAGGACGAGGACGGTCTAGAAGATCTACATACTATCGTAGAGCTTAGCAGTGCTGCTCTAGCAGACGAAGATACAAATACCGTTTCCGTGTCTCTCAGGTGGGACGGGATTCCTATCCTAGAGAATATCAAGAGTCTCTTCACCGGGGTCACCTACGTCATCAAAGCCGTCCGAGTCTACATGAGCAAAGACTCTCCGATATCTGATATAGCGTCTCCTGACGAGTACGCTAAACTAATGATCTTCGATACTACTGACGTCACAAGGCAACGCTTAGATGTTAATGGGATAAAGAGAGACGGCTCCATAACCTACTACTTCGCTGTAGGCTATAAGCTAGAAATTACGGAACCGGACAGAACAGCGTCTAACGATGGCGTAGAGAATGGCGTTGGTAGTGAGCCGGTATACACTGTAACAACCCTTGAACACTACGGTGTTTCCAATACTGCCATAATAAACCCCGCGCACCATAAAGGACAAGGGGCTGCTAGACTCTCGTCGTCTAACGGGGTAAACTGGACGGCGCTCAATTCTCCTTTGGGCATCTTCCCTCCGCTACTAGACGCGATACTTTCGCTACAAGACATTCTCGCTTTTGCTAAGGACAATATACTCTCGGATAGAGTTGACGAGTTTACTGAGTATATAGATTTCCTGACAGAGACATCAGAGTTCTATCTTGAACGGGTCGATCTCCTTGTCGAAGCGCTGGAGGACTTGCAGCGCCTTGTGGACACTCTAGCTATCGAAGGATACATTTATCCTTTCGCTGGGAGGGGAGGGAGCCGTTACCTGCTGTCAGAAGTTAACGCGGCTCTATTCGGCGATGAGACGCGGAACAAACCCCCTTATACTGATGGAGGAGACTTCGTCTCAGGTATCGTCCTACTGGCCGCGTCTACCGGTGCTAGCACTATCGACAGCTTTATCTCCGTACTCGATTTTATCTTCGGGCCTACTGGACTCAAGAGCCCCAGTGGCGGTACACTAGGGGGGAGTCTGGGAGAGCCAGGTGTCCCAGCACCCCTAGGGAATACGGGCGCCGGGGGGCTAGACGGTGATCTCTCAGAGGCAGAAAGTAGCCTAAACGTCTTACTTAGAGACGCGGAGATCTCTGTGGAGAAGTTAGAGGAACTCGCGGGTATAACAGGGACTCCTGTAGATTATACAAATCTAGAAGAGGACCTTGGAGGGTCTTGCTAAATGTCACGTAATATCATTTGGGACGGTAGTAGTGTATGGGACAGTGTTAACCCAGGCGTAGCGCCGGGTGCTGTACAAATCATCCGTAACTCTTACGACGCGCGTGGTAAGATGGAGATGGTCTTCGCTTACGATGATACGGGCGCAGGCTCCTACGTCATTGTTACGATGTACATCTGGAATGGCTCCGCTTACGTGAAGACAGGTAGCGAGTTTCGACTCCAAGATGGGGAAGAGAACATCTTCTTTGAGGATGGGGGCCAGTACTACGCCGTCATGGTAGACGACACTAACGCGTTCGGACTGTGGAGTCTGAACGTTGGTTACGTTATGTTTAACAATTAGTACGACGCGTTTAACAGCTAGGAGCTAGGGATGATGCTACGTAACTTTATGCGGAAAGTCGGGGAGAAGATCCTCTGGGCTATGCCCCTCGTAGGTATGCTCCGTGAGGACTCTAGCGCCGAAGTCATTACAACGCGTAATGGGCTGCTGGGCGTTCACAACGCTGTATCGATGAACGGGGAAGCCGCCGTCTTTACTGTAACAAGCGCCGGAGCTTCGTGGGCTATCCCTCTCGGGTTGTCTGGACTCATTCGAGTCGTTGTTGACGACTCCGCTGACGTCTACGCCCGCATCGACGATCCTGCCGCAGTCGCAGCAGACCCCACTATCGCCGATAGCATCACGACAAATCTCCAAGGAGGATCTACGACTCTTATGGAGCTTCGGGACCCCACAGTAGCGAACCACCTTAGTATGAAAACGCTTGCGGGTACAACGTGCCGTGTATGGGTTAAAGTAATGCGTCCCTAGGTTGGGCAGTAGGACATTAAGGAGGAAGGCAGTGGCACCAGCAGGCAAATCAGGTGATTGGGGGAGTGAGGAGAAGTACGTACTACGTACTCTCCAACGTATGGAAGCAAAGATGGACTATTGGGCCGAGCAGCACGCGCTACAAGAGCGTCGTCATGTGGAGCTCAGAGGCCGTGTGTCTTCCCTGGAGAAAGCAGAGCATACTAAAGAGATTATATCCCTGAAGAATCTGTTCGAGAAGGAGCGTACGTCCCACGCGGAAGAGACGAACAAAACACAACTTGAGCATGCGGAAGAGCTAGCGGTTATTAAGACTAAGATAGCTACTATGCAAACGCGCATGCTCATCTACACAGGTATCTCAGTGTTCATACTCACAGCACTCGCTAAGTACCTCTTGCCTACTCTTCCTTAGCCGCTGCCGCCCTCGCCTCGGCGGCCGTGAATGAGCCATAGTAGTGGGCATGGTGTTTATTCTTGTACTTCGAGCTACGCCTCTTGGCGTTTATGTCTTTGTTCACGTCCCTATTTCCCCCTTCTATCCTATCTGCGTCAGTGTAGTCTGCGGGTTCGATGCCTCTATCGTAGGGTGTGGACAAATCGGGCCGGATATCCGGGAATGTGCCGCGAGACCTGAACTGTCGCAACGGTACTAGCTCCCCTTTATCCATTATAGCAATCTCAACTTTGGCGTTAAGCTGCCCCTTGCGCCGTACGAGTCGCAGGTCTCTTGAGCTTAGGCCTAGGTGTCTCTCTGCGACATCAAAGATCTCTCTGATCTGAGAGAGGTCCCCCGCACTAAACCCTGTTATCTCAAAGAATGTTGTATACACATTACGAAAGCTTTGTGCGTCACATAGAATCTCATACTCTGAACCATGCATTTTAGATCCTCCCTTCTAGTTCACTGTCGTTCATTCGTCTGACTATACTATACAGATTTGGTGTGTTCGGCCCTAGCGGACTACGGGCTACTTTAACGTAACTCGTATGTACAGACATGAGACCGTGGACCTCTGCAGGCACCGACGATATGTACGTTTCGTCCGCATCGCTGTACACCTCGACTAACCTATCCTGACGGAGTTTGAGGACCGATCGTAGTACTAACCCTACGCGCCACTCGTCTAAGGTAGGGTGGACCAGCTTCAGTGCCTCTAGCCCATCTTCTTCTTTTAGCGATAGTAGAAACTTTGCCAGGTTGTCTAGCGTAGGAGGCTTACAATCCTCTGGGTCCGCTTCTAGCAATACGAGCGCTAGCCACACCTGACTACAGTGTGTAGGTACTAGCTGGTTCGTCTTCCTCTTATTATAGAGACCCATGCTCACTCTCCTATTTGTCTTATTTGTTTTATTTGTCTTATTTGTCGTCATCGTCAAGCGTTACGCCCGCCTTTGTCGCGAAGATGCGTTTACCATACTTAACGATAGTTGAGGAGAATGCGCCGCTGAACATACCCACGGGGATTGCCCACTGGTTGCGCATCATCCACCAGGCGCTCCCAACGCCTACAATAACAGACAAGAGCCGGAGACTCCACCGGCTGTACTTCGGGTACTTGTCCCTGAGCTTCGCGCCATACTCCGTCTCGTTTCTAAAGCTCCGTACAATCTGTGTCGCGCCGTAAGCAGCTCCAGCGACGAAGATCATGTAGCGGATTAGTTCCTCGATGCCGGGGAAGGCGCCGAGGGGCGATGCGAGACTTGCGAGTTCTGAATCCATTTGCGGGGCCTCTAAGCTAAAAGAGAGAGAGCTAAAAGAGAGAGAGGGAAGCCGCCGCCCCTCTCCTCGCTCACTACGTCCATCAACATCGTAAAGGCGCTAGGACACCTTTACGAGGAGAATGTAGTGAGCAAGGAGCGGGGTGGCGGCGACATAGCTATTCCCAGATCGGTACGGGTTCCACCATGTGGCCCTCCATCTTTCCCTATTATACTAGGGAGTCTAACTTACCCACTAGATAAAAATCTATCTAGTAGGCGTAATAGACACTACGCGGACGCTACGGACATAGTAGCGTCGAGAGCCCCATAGAGAGGGGAGCGTAGTGTCTATTACATTCTCTTATACCAAAGTTTTGGCGATATCCGCAGTAGGAGGTATCCGTACGTCCTCTAGCGACGCACGAACTTTATCACAGATAAGTAAGACTTCGTGCGCGCACATCTCAAGCCCTCGCTCCGTATAATTAGTACCGTTGAAGGGGTCCGGGTCGGCGATACCCTCCACAAGGATCTCCACGAGACTAATCTTCTCAAGGATGGTTATCCACTTACCCCCGTACTCTGTGTGCCCCTCCGTTACTAACAGATACTCTATATCCATTATTTCATTACTTACTTTATCCCCCCACTTGTGCGGGGCGCCTGTGTATACGTACTTGCCCCCGCGGAGTCCGTTACCTCGTATTTGGTCCTTTAAACGCTCTATCGTCTCAGCGTCCCATAGTGTAGTATAGCATACTTCAATTAGGTCGCGTAGCTCCTTATGCGCTACTGCAATCTGTCTCATAGCGTGGTGTCTATTCGGTATAGGGCCCACACGCGATTCTCGAACGTAGTGTCCCCTGTCCTCTTTACGTAGAAGATAGTCCTGACCGAAGAAGGGTCTACGCTGGATATGGACGCTGTCATCGATAGCGCGTCCAGTATCATTTGGTCTCTGAGGTCTCCGAGCTTCACATCTACTTCGAACCAATCAACTGCCATCGTTTCTCCCTCTCTTACTCCCCCACACGAGCCCTTCGTCTACGAGAGGAATAGCAGGTCGCCTAGGTCAATTACACATTTAATGTAGTATCTATGCGCTTCAAACCCGGAGGCTTCAGCCCCTATACGCGGCGTCCTCTTCATATTGTAGTCTCTCCACACACGGGAGACGCTGTCCACTATAGACCAGTATAGCATCTCGGGGCGTCTCACGCCCCAATCTCCAAGAAGCTTCTCCGTATATTCCCATGATGTCTTTTCGAGATCGGCAAGTAGGTCCCCCGTTAGATTGTCGAGTAGGGTGGCTCCGTACCCGCTGAACATATCAGACATTGGACTCTGCGCCTCCATACTGCGCACCGTGGAGTTCTCGCCTAACGATAGGATGATTCGGAACAGGTCGTCCGCTGTAGACCACTTTTCATGGAGCAGCTCCGTTACGTGCGCTCTATACGTTACTTTATATAACGGCGCCTGCGTTACCGCACTGGAGTGCAAGTACACTTCACTAATGATGAAGTTGTGCGCAGATTCCTCTCGTCCTACCGACAATTCATAGATATGACGTGACGTTCCGTATGAGGGACGTACAAGGATACTACCTAGGCTATTTAAGCTACCGGTGATACTCTCCCCCCAGTCACCGGGGGCCGCATCCTGTAGAGGGGGCGCCGTCGAGAATAGCGCGTTATGTACTAGCTGCTGGTTACACAGGATGCCGAACGCCTCTTTTATAGAGCCGACGTGTGCCGCGTAGCTTCTCCTATTTGTAATATGCCCCCACCTCCCCGTCTCTTTCCTAGGGGATATATTCCGTACAACCTCGTCCCGAGATGCCGCTAGGTTAGCTAAGTCCGTCCGTCGTGCCTTCGTTCCCCTGAAACACTCGTTTTCAAAGAAGGTAATTGAGGGGCCATGAGGAACGAGCCCCTTTATCCGTAAGTCTATAGGGACTAGCGCTTGACGTGATATAGCGCAGCTATTCGTCTGTTTACCTATAAAATAGTCTGCTATGTTATCTACGTTCCTCGTGTACGGATTCCTCCTTATGCGGCTCTCCCAGTGATCGATCTCGCGTACTCTATTCATTATTCCTAGGAGCATAGGCACCTCGTTTTAGGCGTGTGGTGTTGGCGTAGGTACGCGTTACTCGGGGAACATCGCGTGAAATAACTCAAGTGCTGTTGATAGGTACCTATCCAACTTCTCGTCCGACTGGTCCCTAACGCCCCTCTCTTTTTTTTCTTGTTCTATGGCTTCTTCTATGCGACGTAGGAGATATGCCGCCTCCCTCTCTAACGGGTAAGACCCGCGTGATATTACACGGAGTATAGGCTCCGGTAGCTGTTTATACAGCACTCTAACGTAGTTCTTATACGCAGTCGTTTCTCGGTGCTCCAGCACTTTAGAGTCTAGCCTATACACACACGGCGCTACCTTATCCCTCGATAGGGACTTTAGCCTACTAAGGAGCTCGTTAGACGTACGCCACGTTATGGAAACTAGAGGGGTAGCCTCCGCCTGATACATAACCCCCCGTATGTCTGGGTGTCTCGTCGGGAGGTGCTTATATAAGTATAACTCTGTTATAACTAGGTTATACACTGTATTAAACGGCGCGCGGGCGTATAGCTGATCTACGCAGAGGGATATCTCATACATATCACGCGCACTTCCATACAGGTTCCAGGGTTGCGTTACGATATATCCTATATTATTCTTCTGCGCTGACACACTAGAGGAGCGCGTGCCGTCCGCGCCTCGAAGTACCGAATCCAGAGCCTCCGTGGGGGGCGGGGGTACGCACAGAGCTCTCTGGGCTCTAGGGCACATGAATAGGCGGTTTAGCGCCTCTTGTAGACTCATATCGCAGGGTACAATACCCCCCTCTCGCCTACCGTGGGGGGGATCATAAGTGCGGGACTCTTTAAGCTGCTCTGCGTCTAGGGCTAGCGAACTTATATCCCGGAGAAGCGATGTATTCCTGAGGGGGTTTACACGCTCCCGCCCATTGATGTTAAGACCCCGCTCTCCTACAAACTCCTCGTGTAATTCTACGACAAGCGGGTACGCGTACTCGCGGTCGTCCCTCTTTCGTGGTTCTACAAATGAAGCACGGCGACGGTCCCCCGGATGAAAGTACTCGTCAAAAGAGGCCACATTACATAGGCGAGGGTCCCAGCGCACATCGTATTCAGTAGTATCCAGCTTTTCACCTAGGGCATTTATCTCATCTAAGGCTCTCATCGCTTCTCTATAGTCTCCCATATCGCTCCACGGAGAAGGGGTTATACTCCATATCAGTGAACAACATTCGTGAGAATTCTATGACCCGTCGTAGATACTCAACTCTTAGAGGCTCCGCACGCATTTTGTCCGTTAGGGAGCCCTCTTTGTCGCTACTTATATTGGCGAGTACTACTTTCCAATACGCTGGTAGAGATGAAAGAAATACCTTACTATAATAGTATGCCTCATCCTCCTCGCTCCCCTCCGCTTCGCCACTTCCAACTTCTCCTAGGCGGTTTAGTAACGCGAAAAGGTCTTGTGGCGTATCCCAACGTTTTGACACTAGCACCCTCTCCGTAGAGCCATAGGTGTAGCCGTCTTGTGTTACCCTCCTAGAGGGGCCTATATACACCTCTTCTACCGAGAAGAAGTACATCGAATTAGGCGGAAGGCGCCCTTCTGCTGATATACTTAGCGTATATACATGCCTGTCGGTACGGAGACCCGGGTCACACGTTATGCAAGCTAGGGGGCGCATCACACTACTATGCAGAAAATTAACCGCAGGTGCTTTTACCAGGAGTATTTTCTGTATGATACTCTGGGACAGTAGCGAGCTCACCGCGTCCTTTATACTCATTTTGTGCACAATAACCCCTACACCCAGCGCCTCGGGTTCATCGTGAGTGTCCTCTATACGTAGACTCCCTACTTCTCTTAGAGCCTTGTTGAGCCTCGCCGACTCCGTTTTGTAGGTACCATAGAAGTAGATAGACGGTGCTGGAGGCAGAGAGAGGGCGCGATCTGTACTAAATCGCCGAGGTCTCCGCACCAAAGGAGAAAACTCTTTAACGAAGTATGAAGAGATAGGGGGCATAGGAGGTCCCTGTTTCCCTTCGCCTTTTTCCAGCCGTAGGGCAGCGTCTTTAACGACTAGCTGGTCTATCTCGGCTACCTTAGCGTTTAGCTCCGCTGCACCAACATGAATAGTCACTTTTCCTCCTCGTCACTCGGGAACAGTAGATGGGCTAGACTGATAGCGTATCGACCCTGCGTGTGAAAAGGGTTCGTATGCTCACATTCGAAGAATGCGTCGAGGGGTGCTACCCCCCTAAATCGGGGGTGGTCGTTGATCTTGGCTGCGACCTCGTCCATCTCGCGTATTATGCTCTCTATTTTCAGCGCTAGCGTCATCGTCTCTCCTTTTATGCGGGTGTGTCTCGTGTCTCGCAGAACCAACGAAAAAACCCCTTAAGGCTGGGACCTTAAGGGGCTCTATCGTCTATTCACCGATTGCGTCGCTCTAGGAGAAGCGCGTACTCCGCACAGTCTTGCACGTCGCCGTGAACATGGCCGACGTCTTCACGACGCGGAAAGACACGGTGATCTCGTCCTCCGCACCGAAGTTCTCGATGTTGTCCGCGACCCAGACCTTCGCGGCTTTGAGCGTTGGGTGCTCGATCAAGTTGTCTTCGGTGTCGACGATGGGCTTGAGGAGCGTGCCCGCTTCCTCGTCGTTGATGACGAGGCACACTACGAACTTCGAGAGAGACGCTTTGCGCGTCTGCTTCGTTTTCTTCTTCTCGGGGGTGTTGTCAGTGTTGTCAGTGTTGTCAGTGTTGTCAGTGTTGTCAGTGTTGTCATTGGACATAAGGGTTAGCCTCCCCTTTGTATGTGGCGCTCGACCTGCTAGGACATAATCGCCGTAGTAGGTTCGTCGCCTCTCGTGTAATAGATATATATACTAATCTACCGGGTGTCAACTAGTTTGTCGTGGATTCTATAAGATCTTCCCTATGAGCTTCGCGCTGGGCGCACTCATTAAACAGGTGCAGGGATCTCTCGATGTAGAGGTCGGGCACCCTCCGCGCCCTCGCGGCATCCCTCTCTATAGACCACGTACGCGCTTCCTCCTTACAGGGCGACGTGGTTACTATCATATTTGCTACCTCGAATATAGCTACTCGGGTAGCGAAGGCGCCGCACTCCCCTGGGTAGCAGCCTACACCTCTCATCACCTTTCGCATCTTACACCCTATCGGCGATAGTGCTGAGGACAGGATGAGGCTCCAGTACGCGCTCACGTGAGCTTGGTGATCATCGTTTAAATACATCTATTCATCCTCCTGAGTTTCCGTATTTACTCTTACGAGTAGTCTTCATCCAATCTTTTTTCCGCAGCAACCTGCCGTAGAGACGCACGCCCGTCATTATCGAGTAGGCGGATACTCCCTCTCACCCTCTTCAGCATACTCTTATCTACACGATAGATATACTCCTCGTTGAAGGCGCTATCTAGGTCTGCTGGGATTACGAAATCCGCTAACGTCCCGGGCGCTACTCTCGATAGGAACGGATGACGAGCTCCGTATTGGACAATGCGGTCCGACCTAAGGTATTCAATAATCCTATTGAACCAAGCTGTATGGTCTGACGGGAGTGATCCTCCGTGCACTATATTGAGCCTCTCCTGCCCGTCCACGTGTAGACGTTCCACTTCTTTCCTCGCTAGGTCCTTCGACCATGCGTCTGTCTCTCTCCTGACCACGACTATGTGGTCTTGAAATAGATCAGCCATGGTTTTCTTCATGTAGTAGGGAGCTGCGCTGGACGAGATAACTGCGTACTGATTCTTGAGGAGTACGGCTATACGTGCTGACGGAGTTCCATACAGGCCACTCCTCGACCGTAGGTAGTCCGCCCCCTGCCTCTCTGCCCTATATTCTCCAACCTCTTTTGACCACTGACTCCTCGCCGCTTTGAGGGAGCCACTATCGTGTAGATTCGTGTAGACGCCCTCCCAGTCTACTATGGTGACGTACGGGTACGAGAATGACTTCAGCGGATGTATGTCTACAGCTTCTATGCTATGGGCGAACTTCTCTACGGGTAGCCCCTCCCACGATTCACGACTCCATATGGTTACCCCCGCTTCGTACTTAAGTTGGAGGGAACTTATCAAACCCCAACGTTGTACCGTCTCCCTAGCGCCAATACAGCCGCGTCTAACTCTTACGCCTAAGTTCTTAGGCAGCGGAGGCGCCGTTTGGTAGGGGGAGACAGGGTAGTAGACGCCCTCCCGATTCGTCTTCTCGTACAAATCGTAGAGGCAAGCTACGTGGTGAGAGCTCCCACATGTATAACTGGCGTCTGTGACAGTAGCTGTGACCGCGCCAAATTCCCCTATATCATATATGGCTATGTCGTCCTCAGGGGTGTTGTCACGGCCTTTATCCCGTGAGTCCTGTATATCTTGGAATAGTGGCCTGCCCACTAGCGCCCATACTATATCTCCCTTCTTCGTGCCTTTCGTCTTATTAACCCTTTTCGCGGGGCGCGCCTGATAGAGCACTATTGTATAATGGACGCGTTGCACCGCGCGTTTACCACATAGGCTGTCTTCTGATATATGACACACTATCCTATAGTCCCCTGCCGAGGGGTCTGTGATAGTCGAGACGATAGCCGCGTATTTGGGGTTGCTACTTAGTACGATGTCCCTTTCTATCCGGTTTCCAGTCCACGTACACTTGTCGTAAGCTGTTAGCCTATACAGAGCTCTCACGCACGTAGTATGGTACCTAAGCGCTCTGTAGATACTATAGAAGTACGCCGCGCGGGAGTCCCAATCAGCGAACTCTGAGCCATACCTTATGTATATGGTCCTTAGTGAAGTTAGGTCGTTAGTATTCTTTACGTCAACGCCGAAAGTTGATAGCATGTACTCTGCTGCGTAGGGATGCTTACAGGGGTGTTCTACCCGTGTATCCCGGGACGAGTAGGTATGACGTGCTCCGTGGGGCTCCTCCGGGGGGTATGTTATCCCTACCAGAGTCAATACGTCCTTGTTCCTATCTACGGCCTCTCTAACTAGGTGGCACGCTACTACTCTAAGCGTGTTGAGTCGTAGGTCCACTTGAGTCATAAAATCCAGCGGATTCAATACGGCGTACTCCGTATTCGACTCTATATACGCTAGGATATCTCTGTGGACTTTGTCACATATGCGGCGGAAGCCGCGGGTGTCCCGGGCTATGTTATTTAGCCCGCGTTCTAGTCCTTCTCCCTCTCTATTTGGGTCTACCCTCCTCCGGCCCCGTACCTTACCCATAAATCCGTCGCGCCACACAAGGTACGCGGTCTCGGTACTCTCGGGTGTTCCGAACGTCTTTGTCCAGATGACACGCGTGCCTCCTCGCCCATTCACCTCTAGCTCCTCTTTCACTGCTTCGATGAAGTACTCCCTCATATATTCTCGGGGAGTCTTTGTTAGTGTTTCTGTGTTGTCCATGGCTATCCTTCTAGGTGATATAGACAGTCCGCGACGTTGATTATAGCGCGTATATGTGCGTTTCTAGGGCCTTGCAGCATGTAGCGGCCATCAGGGCGCCTGTCTGCGAGAGTGTCTCTATATATAGATAGGAGGCTCTTATACGCAGAGACGCTAGGGGGGCATGCGGATAGTGTAATATAGGAGGCTAGCGCCTTTTGCAGATCACGGGGACTTATACGTATAATACAGCGTATAAACTGTTCTAGTGTGTTTACCGTATGTAGTGCTGTTAGAGCGCCCGTTTGGCTAGTGTGCGGACCTTCGTGAAACACCTGTATCAACTCAGATGGAGAGGTCCACCTGCACCCGTAGAGTAATGTAGACTCTACCGACCTTGTTGGGACTCTGGTGTAGAGCTCGTGTATGGATAGCTCGTAGCATCCTCGGCCCGCTACGTAGTATATCGCAGCTTCGTATAGATGCGCATTCGTTCTTAGGGGCACTAGCGCTACGGACCGTACGTACTTCAACTTAGCGTTCCCAGTGGAGGCCAGATGGGCACTATCCACAGGTTCCCAGTCGACTCTAACCGAATCCGTTGTCCCAGTCATTAGCGTCTTTTTCCCACGGGGCGTCCTAAATAGGTCTATGATTAGCTCTTTTAGAGACTGCGGTGGTGGTGGTGGTGGTGGTGGTGGTGGCGAGGTGGGAGAGGTAGGCGGCGTCAGCATCTTACTAAGAGTGTCGGTACTTATCGCGTCAATCAGCTGTTGGCCTACCATCTTCGGGCTACGGTATGCATTAGTCTCGTATATCACTAGCTCAGAGTCTAGGGACGCTAGCCCCTCCACTTTTTCTAGGTAGCCTGGGAGGAGTGAGGGCCCTTCTGGCGTAGAGTGGCCGCTGCTTAGTAGTGAGGCGAGTGTTACTACGTACGCAGACTCTTGTCTCAGCGCGTTTTCATGGCGTCTTAGCCTCTTCTCTGTCCTATGTAACTCCAGCACGCATTCCTGTATACACCGACTAGAATCGCTCATATGACAGCTCCCTTGACATAGCGCTGTGTACATCCGCCGCCGCCGCTGCGCCTCCGTCCTTCTCGTCCGTGTCTGAGTAGGCCTTGGCCCTCGTTATGCCTAGTAGCGTATTCTGCAGAAGAGACCTATATGACGCTCTCGTCGCCTCCCGCTCCGAACGGGCTACTATCGTGGCGAAGTCACGTCTATTACAGTCTCCTGAGTATAGAGGCGTGACTCCTTTAACTGCGTATTGGTAGTCATGCTCCTTCACTATCTGCAATAATTGGTAGGGGTTGTAGAGTACGTCTTGTAGCACATTCACCTTTGTCGTAGTCTTTATATACGACGCTAGGATAAGGGGCGCCTGGAATATAACGTAGAGTCCCTTTGTATCGGGGCAGTGCTTATGCATGTAGAATAGATGCGTGCTCCTTGCCCGTGAGTAACTCGCCTCCCTATTATGAGGGTACGTACGCGCGTCTCTCTTCTCTTCCAGTCCCTCTAGGCATCTCCTGTACGCTGAGATGTAGTTATCCCTCATCGCTTCTACAACACCTCTAGTGATGCTGATGGGCTTTAACCGTAGGGAGTATTTGTCGTTGTCCCAGGGGAAAGGGCTCCCTTTCATTATCGTACTGCGCCTAGAGGTCTTTACACGTATCGTGTCGCTCACCTTCTGCCAATACGCCGCACTCGTCGCTTTTTCCTCTAATCCTTTCTCTATCGCCTTGTAGGCGTATATGTACTCGTCGACGTAACGGTAGGGGAGATACCTGGCTACTGTCTCTATTGGCCACATAAACGAATTGAGGCGTTTAAGGTAGCGGGTCGCTATCTTATAGTAGGTGTCTATTATCTCTTTAGTGCTGGACGGGTTTTCAGCAAGGTACTCTAACACCATCCGCACGATGTCCTTATACCTAAGTCTGTGAACCCCGTCAATAGGGGTCGGGGTAGAGCGTCCGTGTGTAGGTAGCTTAATAGACGCACCTGGCGTGTTATTAATAGCGAGGCCTATCTCCCCGTAGAACTTCTGGTAATTTAGCTCCTTCCCTGTGCTATATCGTCCACGTGCTCCTAAAGCCGCGGCGCCAGGGGGGCTAGCCATTGAATTGTACGTTATGACTCCGTCGTAGTCTAGCGTAGCGATATCGGCGTTATCAGCGTTATCGTCGTTATTTAAACGTATGTGGCCACGCGCATACAATATCGCCTTCGGGGGCACCCCAAAGTATATCGTATCTTTCAGTGTACCTATGACCATAAGGGCTAGGTTATCCTCATAGTACAGAGGATTAGGCGCTACGTGTAGCTGAGGGTTTCTGTAGCGCCTAGAGTATCCGACGTTCCTTAGTACGTCTAGGACGTTGTTACAATTTGTATCTTTGTACATTTGTGTGTGTCCTATAGGTGACCGTAGGCGTGTTGGTCTGCCAGGTCGCTGAGGACGTACACGCAAGCGTCTTCATAGTCCATTACGTGTATTGTCCGAGGTGACGAGGGGTCTGGTGGCGCGGGTGTCGTAGGGGCCGCCCAGGTGTACCGAACTCCGCTATACTCTACATACCACCCGTCCCCCCCTACCTTCTTAGGCGCCAGATATACACTGTAGGACTTCAATAAATGTAGCACCTGGCTATGGCTGAGCTTCGCTATCATACTAGGAGATAAATTTTGTACAAGGTTACTTTGGTCACTGTGGTCACTGTTATCGCTGTCATTCAAGCCGGTTGTCCCTTGTGAGCTAAAACACAGGGACCCCGGCATATGCTGCTAGAGGCTCTGTGCGGTGAAACACGGTTAAGGAGGGGTGGGGGGGGTTAGGGGCTGGGGGTAGTCGCGGCGCTTACGTGAGATAGAAACTCTCTCGCTTGTGCCTCTGTGTCGAAGGCGAGGCGCATTAGCCCCTCGCCCACTTCCTGGTGGTCAGCGCTCAGGCTGACTTCCAGGCGGCGAATCTTTAGCAGATGCAACCCAGGGGCGGAGGGGTCTGTTACCTCCTCTATCTGTGCGACCCATGTGAGGGAGTCGTAGAGCGTACAGCGCTCCTTGGACGTCCGGCGGATGAGCTTGGTGCTCGTGTCTGGGCCGTAGGCAACCCACTTTGCGGCTGAGTCGATCCCTCTTAGCGAGGGGCGCCGGGTGAAGAAGACCTCAGGGGAGGATATCGTCATACCGAACGCTAGGAGCGCCGGCTCGATGTTGTTCGAGGGGTCCATGTCGGGGAGGCCTTTGTAAAAGAGGCCGCGGGTAGCAGAGGCGTAGTCGGCCGCTAGGCAGCCGTACCCCTCCAGGGGAACTCCGGGGTGGCGGGCGTACTCCTTGGCTATCTCCTCGTCGCTGAGGTGAGAGTGGCGCTGGGGGACTTTTACCGAGACTAGTTTTACTACACCTCGGTGGCGAGCAGATCTGATGTAGTGGACCTGTCGGTCGTAGCGCCCCGTGGGGTCCTCGTGGACGATGATGTCTCCTGAGGCGTAGCGGGCGCTAGGCGTCTCTAGGGGCGTAGGGGCTGCATCGTGGGGTGAGAGAGCGCTGGCGAGCGCTTGTACCTCTAAGTGGGTTGTTGGGGTTGAGGTTGTAGGGGTGTTGAGGGTTGGGGTGTTGGAGGTGGTGGTCTCGAATTTGACGAAGTTACGCATGAGGGGATCCTCTAGCTAAAAATGTTCTCTGTACTAGTGTAGGATATCTGTGTCGTACGTGGCACAGAAAGATAAGAATACCTACGTTTGCTTATACCATATAAATCCGATATACCGCATAATTGGTCACACCCGTATTTAGAATCAGAAGTAGATTGTAGGGATAAGAATACGCTATTTTTGGGGCCTCGATTCTAAGCCTTAGATACGAGCGGGTGGAATATCGGTAAAATGAGGTGAATTTAGCGCTTGACAAATGAAGGCGAAATCAGATTTTTTGTGAGTGGAACGTAGCGTGCTGCTTTTCGTGTAGGAGGGTGTAGGGGAATGTGGGGAGGGGTGAAAGAGAGGCGCGGCGGCGTGCACTTTGAGCGGAGGAAGAGCGGGGAGAGATGAGGAGAGGAGCGGAGAGGGGAGAGGGGGTG
>VAPH01055822.1_pt1 | contig 15773 bp, 18 predicted proteins | sample 3393861 | NCBI WGS metagenome assembly VAPH01 (sample SAMN08290439, study PRJNA428436) | hydrothermal vent metagenome | isolation source: Deep-sea hydrothermal vent chimney | place: Atlantic Ocean: South-mid Altantic Ridge | reverse complement strand
CGGAAAAGCAATATCAGCGGCAATAGCCCACCCACCACAACCTGGCCGACCCAGAACAGCCAGGTGAAGATTCCACCATCCAGCAGGATGAACCGTTCCACCCCGGTATGCTCAGCCGCGTACAGATTGGTGAGGTGCTGTACGACGGTAAAATAAAGCACAGTCGCCACAAAGACGCCCAACAGGCGTGCCAGTTTGCGTATCACTACCTCACCAATTTCCCGACCGCTGCCACGGTAAGCGGCAAGCAGAACCAGGATATAGGCGGCCAATCCAAAGGAAAAAGACATCGCGATGAACAATGGGGCCATGATTGCAGAGTCGTAGGCTTCGCGTGCGACCAGAAAACCGAAGATTGAACCGGTACCGGTCGTCAGCGTCAGGCGCCACAGCAAAGCCACCATGCCGGCGGTTTTGACAAAGCGGTTCATGCGCCGCTCCATTTGCAGCCACAGGTAAGCTGCGACGACCACGATGAAACCCACGTAGAGGAAAATATTCCAGGCAAATATCGACTTGAAGTTGTAGCGGGTCATGGCGACGATCAAGCGGTCAGGACGGCCGAGATCCAGTACCAGAACTGCCAATCCACCGATCAGCAGCGCCACGGCCAGCAGCCCGGAAAGCCTTCCCAGTGGTTTGTAAATCGCTTTACCGAACACGGTGCCGATGGAGGCGACGTTGAGGGCACCGGAAGCAGCAACGATCAGAAATATTGCAAAAACATGCGGCATGCCCCACACGATCTGGTTGTTCATCCCGGTCACATAATGTCCGTAATGTTCCATGTAGTAGGCGGCAGCCAGCGCGGCCAGAACGAACGCACCCAGCAGGGTGGCCAGCGACCAGAATTGCGGGCTTTTCCCTTGTATTTCGCTATATATGATGCGCTTCATCACTCAAAGATTCCGGTAGCGTATGCCGGGGTTAAGCCCGAGATCAGCACGAATTTGTTGAGAGGCGTATGTGGCGACCCGTTTGGCAATCTCGCTGTCAGGATCATTCAGATCTCCAAACAGCAGAGCCCCGCCGCCGGTGTCGGAGCAGGCTTCCACACAGGCGGGTATGCGGTCGGAATCGATACGGTGGACGCACAGTGTGCAGCTTTCCACCGTGCCTTTGCCGCGTGGCGCATTGGGCTTCTGATCCTCAAGCACTTCGTGTACAAAGGATCGCGCTTTGTAGGGGCATGCCATCATGCAATAACGGCAACCGATACAGATGTGTTTATCGACCAATACGATACCGTCGGCCCGTTTAAACGAAGCACCCGTTGGACAGACATCTACACAAGGCGGGTTCTCACAATGCTGACACAGCATCGGAAGCGACTTGCTGTTACCGGTTTGCGGATCACGGATATTGACCTTTCGAATCCATTGCGCATCAGTGGTTGGCCTGCCATTGCCACGCAGGCCGTGCTCCTTTACACAGGCGGTAACACAATCGTCACAGCCGCTGTCACAGCGGTTGACGTCAACCAGGATACCCCAGCGCACTGCCGCCGAGGCCGGGGCATCAAGTGCCCGCGCTGAGGCCGGTGATGCTTTGCCGGTACCATATAAAATAACGCCGGGAGCCAGTGTGACGCCTGCCGCAGTGGCCACAGCGCCCAGGAAGCGACGTCGTTTCGGATCAAAACCCGGTGGTTCAACAGCATTTATTTGATGTGTTTTCTGGCTCATTCGCATGCAATCCCATGGGCGCCCACTGAAGCGTCGAGTGGCCGGTGATCGGCAGGCAAAACGCCGGGTTCGGGCCTGGAAGCGTGGCATTGGAAACAGTCTATTTTCACTGCCACATAGTCGTGACAGGAACGGCAGAAGTACTCCGGGCTGGCAGCGGTAACCGGTTGCTTGTCCGGCCCTGGAACAACATGACAATTGATGCAACCCTCGAGGCTGAACTGTTGCGTGCGAATGCCTTCGCGTACCGTTTCGTCACGTTTGTGCTTGAGCAGCGACATGTGGTTGCGGCGCATGAATTCGGTGTCTGCAGCGCAACTTTCACCCGGTGCCTCCGCGATGGCAGGTAGTGGTACACGACCGGATTCGACAACGGCTTCATCCTCTACCGCCCAGCCTGCAACCACCAGGCCGAGGACAAAAACCAGCAGGATGGTGAGGGTAGTCAGGAATGTCCGACCGGGCTGCATGACTTATTCTCCGAGGCCCATCTTGATATAGCCCGACGGGCAGACATCTTCGCAAATATGGCAGCCGATGCATTTGGTGTAATCGGTATCGACGTAGCGGCCCAGTGTCGATTCGGATTTCTTGACCCGAAAAATGGCATCCTGTGGGCAAAAAATGACGCAGTTGTCACATTCGAAGCACATGCCGCAACTCATGCAACGGTTGGCTTCCAGTTGCGCCTCTTCCTCTGAAAGGCCCTGTATGCGTTCGCCAAAGGAGCCCAGCACGGAGTCTGCGGTAATGGTGCTTTCCTTGCGTTTATGCCTGGGTTCATACTTGAAATAACCAAGGAACAGCTCATCCGATGGCACAATTTCAACGAAAGAACGATCCTCATAGTTGTGGATCGCAAAGTTGGCAGCATCCGTTCCGCGAGTTTGCTCATGCGGATATTCGCCCGGCGCGTGATCGGTTTCCCGTAGTTTGTTCAACAAGCTGAAGTGGTGTACATCCACGCGGGGTCGTTTTGACGGATCCTTGCCGGCGAGGAACTTATCGACGCCTTCTGCCGCGATAGATGCCTGTCCGATTGCCGTTGTCAGCAGGTGTGGCCTGATAATGTCACCACCGACAAACAGATCCGGGTGGTTCTTGACCCGGTAGAAACCGTCGGCATCAATCAGTCCCCGGCCGCTATCGAGTTCTTCAAACCCGCTCAGGTCACCGCGCTGGCCGATGGCAGAGACCAGCAGGTCGCACTCGATTTCTGTTTCAGTGCCTTCCACGGTGGTCATCTTGCCGGAACTCCAGTCCGTCTGAATCACACGCACGCCGGTGGCACGCCCATCATCGCCAACGATAACCTCGATGGGCAACAGGCCGGGCCGGATTTTTACACCTTCCTGGGTCACATGTTCAACTTCGGTCTTGGTGGCCGGCATGATATCGGCAGATTCGCGGGAAATAAGCGTCACATCGGCGCCCTGGCGCTGAGCGACTGAGGCAACATCCTGTGCTATATGGCCAAGGATGACGTTTTCAGGCCTGTCGTTTTCACGTTTGTGCTTAATATGACCCAGGCGGCGGGCGACTGCGGCAACGTCCATTGAAGTGTCGCCGCCACCAACCACCAGTACCCGGCCGGATGTATGTTTCAGCCGTCCATCGTTAAATGCCTGCAGGAAAGCTACGCCGCTGATAACGTTGGGTGCGTCACCACCCGGTACCGGCAAGGCCATACCGGACTGGGCTCCGAGCGCGATAAATACTGCATTAAACTCAGAACGCAAGTCATCAAATGAAATATCCTCACCGACTTTTGTATTGGTGCGGACTTCAACACCGAGATCAAGAATACGCTGGATTTCACCATCAAGAACAGCGTCGGGCACGCGGTATCCTGGAATACCGTAACGCATCATCCCACCCAGTTTCTCATGCGCCTCAAAAACCGTGCAGGCATGCCCCATGCGGCGTAAATGATAGGCGCAGGCGAGGCCGGCAACACCACTACCGATGATGGCGACCTGCTTGCCGGAGTCCGCTCCGGCCGGATGCAGTTTCAGTCCGTGTTCCAAGGCATAATCACCAATAAACTGTTCAACCGAATTAATACCAACACGGTCTTCGACCTCGTTGCGGTTGCAGCCATCCTCGCACGGCGCAGGGCAGACCCTGCCCATGATGGCTGGAAAAGGATTGGCATCGGTGACACGGGCAAAAGCGTATTCCTGCCAAGGTGTGTCGCCAGGTGGCTTTTCTATACCGCGTACGATATTGAGCCAGCCACGGATGTCTTCTCCCGAAGGACAGCTTCCCTGGCAGGGCGGTGCACGGTGGACGTAGGTGGGACATTTATGCGACGCATCGGCGGTAAATATCTCTTCTACCCAGGGCCGGTGTGCGTGGTCACCGTCTTTGAAGCGGCGTTTGGTCAGAAGTTTTTCAGTCATCGCTCAATCTCTTGGTTCAGTAGTTCTTTGTTCAATACCTGTTTTATTCAGCAGCATTTGCTTGGGTAGCACTTTCATCGTCTGTGCTGGTCTCGCTTACTTGTCCGTCAAGGATGATGGCATTCGAAACCAGTTGGTGCACACTGACGATATTGTCCATGCCAAAGCCGTACTTGGGCATGATTTTGGCGAACTGTGATTTGCAGATTGCACAAATTGCCGCCATATGTGTGACACCATGTTCTTCCACCACCTCTTTCAGGGCTTCCATGCGGGGTGATGCGCCCTTGGTCCTGAGTTCCATCAGGTCATCCGTCAGCAGTCCGCCGCCACCCCCGCAGCAAAAGGTGCTCTCTCGGATGGTATCGGCGGCCATATCGACAAAATTGTTGCACACGGCCCTGATGATCGCGCGTGGAATCTCGAACTGGCCGCCGGGTTTGTCACCCATGCGTGAACCGCGTGCGACATTGCAGGAGTCGTGAAACGTTAATGTCATGTGGTCATTGGCGGACTTATCCAGGTTCAGTTCACCCTTCTGGATCAAATCCCAGGTGAACTCACAAATATGCTGTGGCACAGGGTAATCTGGATCGAGGAAATCAAACGGCCCGGCCAATGTGTTCATAAAGCTGTAGGCGACCCGCCAGGCATGCCCGCATTCACCGAAAATGATGCGCTTTACGCCCAGGTCCTGGGCTGCTTTTCTGATTCTCTCAGCAACCTGTTTCATCTGCTCATAGGAGCCGATAAACATGGCGAAATTGGCAGCCTCAGAGGCATATGAGCTGACGGTCCAACTGACGCCGGCCTGGTGAAAGACCTTGGCGTAACCGATCAGACCATCGACGTGCGGTTCGGCGAAAAAATCTGCGCTGGGCGTGACCAGCAGGATGTCCGCGCCTTTTACGTTGACCGGCAGCTTGACCGCCACGCCGGTTTCTTCCTCGATATCCTCTTCCAGGCCCTCGAGCGTATTGATCAGGGCTGCCTCTGGCAGGCCCAGGTTATTACCGATCTTGTGGACCTTGCCAAGGATTTCATTACAGTATTTCTGACCCTTGCCGATGTGATCCATGATTTCGCGTGCCGCCATGGAAATTTCTGCGGTATCAATACCGTAAGGGCAGAAAACGGAGCATCGCCGGCATTGCGAACACTGGTGAAAATAGCTGTACCAGTCGTCCAGCACTTCCTCGGTCAGGTCTTCGGCGCCGACCAGCCACGGGAAGTACTTGCCTGCAAAGGTGAAATAGCGCCGATAAATCTTGCGCAGCAGATCCTGGCGGGCAACCGGCATGTTTTTCGGGTCGCCGGTGCCGAGGAAATAGTGGCATTTGTCCGTGCATGCGCCGCACTTGACGCAGCTGTCCATGTAGACTTGCAGCGCCCGTGATTTTTTGAGTAGCTCGCCAAACTTTTCGATGGCCCGGGTTTGCCAGTCATCGACCAGTTCGCCCGGGAAACCGAGGGCCTCCTGGTGGGCCGGGGAGGCAGGAAAAGGTGAAGAATCCTTCATCACTCCCGGCTTGAGGACCGGGATTTCGAACAGCGTATTGATGGTTAATGTGTCGTGCTCGGCCATTGGCTACTCGTTTCCTGTTTCTGACCGGTCAGTTTCCAGGGCGGCAGCCCACGGGGCAAGGTGCCTTTTTTCGCGGGGGTTGTCGACCTGGTTGCGGCTCGGGCTAAAGAACACGCCGGGCGCATGCAGCAATTTGGAAAAGGGGAAAATAAACAGTAAAAGTAAAACCAACCCGAGGTGGATCAGCAGTATTGGGTTGGCTGGAAGCGGTTGCCAGTCGAAATAAATCAGGCCCAGGACAAATGCCTTCAGTGAAATGATGTCGGTATGCACGACGTATTTCATCATCAACCCGGTGGCTGCAATTCCGATCAGCAGCAATAACATCAGGTGGTCAGAAGGCCCGCTTATGTAGCGTATGCGCTCTACCAGAAAACGCCGCCCCCACAGTGCAGCCAGGCCGGCGATCATTGCGAAACCGGCATACAATCCGAACGGCTGAATCCAGTTCACCCAAAACCAGACGGGCTCGGTAAAGTACCTGAGGTGTCGCAGCAGGACCAGCAGCATCGCGAAATGGAACACCCAGCCGAACAGCCAGGTCCATTTGTTAGCCTTGAACAGGCTCTCGAACAGAACGACTTCTTTGGCCATGCGCACGACCACGCCCGATTGTGTCACCGGCGCGGGCGTTGTGGGGATTTTCAGCGGAGCAGGTGTGCGTGCGTACAGCCGGATTCTATACGCCAGGCCGACGACAAATACTGCCGTCGCCAGGTAAAATAATATGGCGTAGATTGTGCTTAGCAACAAACCCTTTACACTCCCTTTGAGCAGGTCAATACCATCGTATCAACCTGCAAACCGCCTAGATACAGCCTGTCGGCTTTGGCAGACCGGCGATTTTACAGGCCTGCTTGGCCGGACCATACGGGAACAACTCGTACAGGTACTTGCTGTTGCCCTTGTCCGGTCCGAGCTTTTTCTTGATTGCCTTGGTCAGAACCCGGACTGCCGGGGCAATCTGGTACTCTTCGTAATAATTGCGCAGGAAATTTACAACTTCCCAGGCATCATCACTCATTTCGATATTCTCATCTTGAGCGATCAATTCCGCCAGTTCCGGGTTCCAAGCGCTGATATCAATGAGATAGCCTTCTTCATCGGCCTCAAAAACAGTGCCATTCAATTCATATGCCATAACTTATTTCCTTAAAAAAATAAAAACCTATAACCAGGATTGTGAGACATGATGTTCAACCACCAAATCAACAAATCCCTCGTAATCGACGACACGAATACCCTCAATCAGAGGCATGTCGCTCAGGCCCCGTGCAGCCACGTCGGGACCCAGAACATAAAAGGTGAAATCTTCCATCCGGCCGGTCACTTTCCCGGCACTGGCAGCTTTGGCCAGGGCCGTGTAAACACCGTCTTCAATTAACAGGATTGAATGTCCGGGCAGCGCCATACGCAGGCAGCTATCAAGTGCGTTTCTTTCGGATGGTGGTTTGTTAATGATGTGCAATTGTGAATTCATGAGCTGATTACCACATCCTGCTGGTCCATAATTTTCTGCAATTCCACGGTCGTCAGAATTTCAGCCGGGATGATGAGATCATCCGCACTCATTCCACGTGCGTCGAGTGATTCTTTATCGACATATATTCTTTCTACATCGTAACCTTCGAGGGCCCGGTAGGTGTTGGAAAAATTTTTCATGCCAATGCCGGTCGTGTCCTGGTTCTTCTTCAACTGAAACACGCCATCGTCCATAAACACGAGGCTTTCGAACTGTTCAAAAGCGGCAGTAATCAAGACAACTTCAAGACTTTCCAGTGCATAGATTGTGCCGTAGGGCGCGCGGCGATTAACATACATGAATCGCTTTACAATTTCGGGCCCGGCTTCGTCTTCTTCCCATGGTTCCATTTTTTATTTCTCCATCAGTCGCCAAAAACGACCATACGATCAGCCTGAATGCCGGCCTCGACAAGCTGGCCCAGCCCGGAAATCCGGAATCCCTCTTGCAGGATTTCATCTTTGATGCCACGGCGCAGCGCAGCGGCGACACATACAACCAGGTCAATATTGTGCGCCTGGCCAAGTGCTGACCACAAGCCCACCAGGTTGCGGTCGTCCGACTGGGGTTCCGACAATTTGTTGGCGTTGTAGACGCCGTCGTTGTAGAAAAACACGCGATAGATCTCGTGTCCTTTAGCCAGTGCTGCCACGCTGAAGCGGTAGGCGCTGTCTGAGGCCTGGTGTGTAAACGGGCCTTCATTGATCAAAATTGCTAGTTTCATTTGCTATTTCATCAGAAGTGAAGGTGGGTTGATGCGTTCAGGCTGCTACGGGCGCCACGCCAGTCATCGATCTGGTGTTTGGTGAAGGCCAAATCGGTCATCTCGAAAAACCGTGGCCAGCCAATGCGTTCAATCCACTCACCCATTCGCTCCCAGGCACGCCCGTCTTCTTTATAGGCATACAGAATTCTTTTGACGATATCTGCTACCTCAGGCCACCGAGGTGGGTTGTTAGGCAGGTTGGCCGCAACCAGTTTGTGAAAGGTCGGCTTGGAACGGGCATTGGAATGCTTGCCGCCTACCCAGATGGCCAGCTTGGTTGAGTCCGGGCCATTAATCTGCATCGGCGGGCAGGGCGGATAACAGGCACCGCAACAAATACATTTTTTCTCATCGACTTCGAGCGAGGGCTTGCCATTGACCATTGCCGGTCTGATCGCCGCCACCGGGCAGCGTGCCACGACGGCAGGGCGTTCGCAGACATTGGCCACCAGATCGTGGTTGATCCTGGGTGGCTTGGTGTATTGCACATTGATGGCAATATCTCCCTGGCCGCCGCAATTGATCTGGCAGCAGGAAGTTGTCATACGAACCCGGTTCGGCATTTCTTCGTGGGTAAATTCGTGATGCAGTTCATCCATCAGAGATTTGACCACACCGGACGCATCGGTGCCGGGAATGTCGCAATGCAACCAACCCTGGGTGTGGGAAATCATGGACAATGAATTGCCTGTGCCACCGACCGGGAACCCGGCGTCATTGAGGCTTTCGATCAGTGGGCCGGTCTTGTCTGCTGCTGTGACCATGAATTCTGCATTGCTGCGGGTGGTAAAACGCATGAACCCATCGGCATATTTATCGGCAAGCTCGCATAGTTTGCGAATGGTGCCGACGTCCAGCTGACGTTGCGTGCCGGCACGCACGGTCCAGATTTCATCACCACTGTGGGCCATGTGATGTAATACGCCAGGGCGTGGGCGGTCATGCCAGGCCCAGTTGCCGTAATTCTTTTTCAGTGTCGGGTGCATATATGGAAAAGGATCCGGTACACCGTGCTCATCCGGCCTGCGTGGTAATTCTGCCTTACTCATCGTTTGTTCCTCATACTGTCTATAGCGTGCATCTACTTGGTGGCAGCTCGCTTGCGTTCAAACCACTTCGCGGCTTCCACATCCCAGTCATCGGTGCGTACATACGAACTGGTGCGGGGATGATTGACCATATTCGGATCAACCGGTATGTCCAAAGCTTCGAGGAAGTTGGCCAGGCCGATACGATCAATGGTTTCACCGATGCGCTCGTGTTCAAGCGCATTCTCGGCAAAAAAGTCGATCACTTCTTCAGCAAATTCATTCAGTTTTTCGAAGTCTTCGTCACTGTCAAGCTTCATGAACGGTATGATTACCGTACCCATCTGATCGCCGATTTTCAGCGAGCGTTTGCCACCCATCAGGATGCTGACACCCCGGTCTTTACCCGGTGACAGGGCCTTGGGTATGACATTGATGCAATGCATGCAACGCACACAACTCTGGTTGTCGACTTCCAGCGTATCATCATCATTAAGGCTCAGTGCGCGGGTCGGGCAGTGGGCGATGACCGTATCGATCATCTGCTTGCGACCCACCTTTGCAACGTGCTCTTTGATCTTTTCCTGGTCGACCTGCATATCATCGCGCCAGGTGCCGATAACAGCCATATCTGCACGGTGGATGGCATTGACGCAATCATTTGGGCAACCGGAGAACTTGAATTTGAATTTGTAGGGCAGGGCCGGACGGTGCATTTCATCGAGCAGACCATTGATGATTTCACGGTGGGCGCGCACTTCGTCATAACATGATTGCTCACAACGGGCGTGCCCGACACAGCTCATCGATGTCCTTAAGGCGGGTCCTGCACCACCCATGTCCAGGCCGATTTTATTTAAATCGTCAAACGCCGGCTGTACCTTTTCGCTGGAACAGCCCTGGAACATGATGTCGCCAGACTGGCCGTGCAGGGCGATCAGGCCAGAACCGTGTTCCTCCCAGATGTCGCACATGTCACGCAACAGTTTTGTTGAATAGTGCATTCCCGCTGGTGGCTGAATCCGCAGGGTATGGAATTCTGATGATTCAGGGTATTTCTCCGCAACCTCTGAAAAACGGGGGATGACACCACCACCATAACCGAACACACTGACAGTGCCACCTTTCCAGTAGCCCTTGCGGGTCTCGTAGGAATGTTCCAACTGGCCCAACAGGTCTTTCATCATGCCTGATTGTGGCTTGTCTTCATCGTTGGCCAGACGCTCAAGGCCTTCGACGAAGCTTGGCCAGGGGCCACTCTTCAATTCATCAAGTAAAGGGGTGTCGTGTGCTTTTTTCGTCATGATGTGTTCCACCAGATCAGGCCTGAAAAAATTCTGTTGCTCATCCTCATGGGATTAATAACAGGCGTTTGTTTAGCACTATAGCTTAAGTGGTAAATCAAAGCTAAGAACCACAAATATGGCGTGAGAATCTGCTCGGCAAACTTGGCCAATTTTGCTATATTAGAAAATCATGATATAAGAATTCCATTATTAATTCCAGCGGGATTCTGTCCGACCTGAAAACGACGGCACAAATTGACGTGATTTTATGAATGAAGCCAGTTACCGGCAATGGAGAAAAGCGAAACTCGAATCCTGCCCGCGCGCTGCCGGGGAACTGCAGGTGGAGATTGGCGGGTTGCTCAATATGAGTGCCGCCGAGAGAGCAAAAATAGTAGCTATTTGCAGTCGTTCCAATATGGCCATCTACCGATGCCGAGACAAATTTGCCGATCGGAACGCCGTTCGAAAATTTGCTTCCTGCTTTGGCCTGACAAGAATGGACCATCACCTGTGCACACATGATGACGGGGTTTCAGAGCTGTCAGTGGCGACTGAGGGTAAGCGCAGCGCCTATGTGCCTTATTCAAACCGCAGCCTCAGTTGGCACACCGATGGTTATTACAACAGGCCATCACAGTTGGTGCGTGCCATCATATTGCATTGCGTAAGTACTGCGGCAACCGGGGGTGAAAATGCGCTGTTGGATGCTGAGATGGCCTATATTCTCCTGCGTGACGAAGACCCCCGTTTCATAACGGCATTTGAGCACCCCGAGTGCATGGCCATTCCAGCAAATACAGACGAACAGGGTGAGATTCGGCCCGCAGTTTGTGGGCCGGTATTTTCGTACGACGAGGGCTTCTCATTCGCCGCTGGTAACGGTTCCATTCATATGCGCTTTAGTGCACGTAAGAAAAATATCCAATGGCGGGATGATGATTTAACCCGTGCTGCGCGCCAATTCCTGGCGGAGATCCTGGCCGATGAGAACGGACCCGTTGTGCGTCACCGTCTGCGCCCGGGCGAAGGGCTTATCTCCAACAATGTCCTGCATAACCGGACGTCTTTTAAAGATGGGCCGACACAGCAACGGCTGTTGTATCGCGCTCGCTATTTCGATCGCATTGAATCAAGCTAGTGCTCCTTCAATGTGATAATTACGGATGCAATTATCACATTGAAGGAGCACTAGGGTCAGGAGAAATATAGAATATGTCTGGAGAAACAACGATGAACTGGAGAGCCGAATGATTAAAGCCATTGAGGTCAAACTCAGCGATATTATCATCCAGCACCCGGAGATCAATTCATTTCCGGCATTGCTGGATGCTGTTCGCAACATGACATCCGATGACATGCTTTATCTCAACTTTGATGTCAAACCAGACTATCGCGATACGCCACGTAACTGGCAGTGGAAAATGGAAGTGGCTTTTGGAGCAGGTGGAAAATGATTGATGAAGAAGTCAGTCAACTGGAAAAATTTACCGCACCGTATGGTCGTGAAGTCACGCTGGAGAATGTAGCCTATGAAAATGGCATGCGGGTATTGCGCATCCACATCCGCGAAGGAAACCGTTTTACCGTCATGGATATCGATGAAAACACTGCCTCGAATTGGGGCGCAGCCATGAGCCAGTGGGCCAGCCAGGCGCCACGGCAATAACGAGTACAGGATTCAGCCATGGACCACCTACCCATTTTCCTTAATGTCAAGGATGCACGTGCGCTGGTTGTAGGCAGTGGCACCATCGCGGCCCGTAAAGCCGACCTGCTGTTGCGTGCCGGTTGTCAACTGACCGTGCTGGCACCACAGTTGGGGGAAGAGCTTGCCAGGTTGGCGGACACCTACAGCTTTGTACATAAAACGACTGAGGTCAGTGCGGATGACGTGGCGGGTTGTGTTGTCGTTTTTGGTTGCTCACAGCAAGATGCCGTCAACCAGAAGTTATATGACCTGGCCACTGCGGCAGGCATACTGGTTAATGTCAGCGACAAGACTGAGCACTGCAGCTTTATCATGCCTGCGGTGGTTGACCGCAGCCCGTTACTGATAGCGATTTCCAGCGGTGGCACATCGCCCTTGTTAACCCGCATGCTTAAAGCCCGTTTTGAAACAACCATTCCGGCGGCATACGGTCGCCTGGCTGAATTTGCCGGCAGCTACCGTAACAAGATAAAGGCACTTATCCCCAATTTAACGCGTCGCCGGCGTTTCTGGGAAACAATGATTTCCGGGCCCGTTGCTGAACACCTTTTTTCCAGCCAGGTCGAACAGGCTGAGACGCTGATGGACAGCTTGCTGGAAGAGGCCGCAGAGGCCGGCGACCAGCCGCCAGGCGGTGAAGTCTACCTGGTTGGCACGGGTCCCGGTGACCCTGATTTGCTCACTTTCCGAGCGCTTCGACTGATGCAACAGGCGGATGTCGTGTTATATGACCGCTTGATCGGCGATGGTATTTTAAACCTGGTTCGGCGGGATGCTGAGCGTATCTATGTAGGAAAACTCCCCAGCAATCATGCTGTGGCGCAGGAAGAAATTGGTAATATGCTGATCCGTCTCGCCCAGGCCGGGAAGCGTGTGCTACGGCTCAAAGGCGGTGACCCGTTTATTTTTGGGCGCGGTGGAGAAGAGATCGAGGCCTTGTCGGAAAATGGCATCGCGTTCCAGGTTATTCCTGGCGTGACGGCAGCCAATGGCTGCGCGTCTTATGCCGGTATACCATTGACCCACCGCGACCATGCCCAGAGCTGTGTTTTTGTCACCGGGCACGAAAAGGACGGCGAGTTGAATCTGAACTGGCAAAGCCTTATTCAACCCCGGCAAACGGTGGTGTTATACATGGGGTTGTCGTCCCTCGGCGCCATCACCAGTGGTTTCATCAGTCACGGCGCAGACCCGGCCACGCCGGCTGCCATCATTGAAAACGGCACCAGGGCAGGGCAACGAGTCATCACCGGCACACTGCAGTCACTTACGGACAAAACCGCGCAAGCCGGTATAAAAAGCCCAGCCCTGATCATCATCGGCAGTGTGGTAACCCTGAGAGACAAATTATCCTGGTTCGCCAACAAGCCGTAGGGTGGACATTTATGTCCACCGTAAAGAAATGTCCACCATAAAGACTGACCCAAAGAGCACAAACGTATGAGTAACGCCTTAAGCTATTTAATCAAAGCCCGCCCCGAGGCCATGACCGCCTATTTTACCTTCCTGAAGGATACCGGCAAACACCTCGACCCGAAGACCCGTTCGCTGATTTCCGTCATTACCAAGATACACAGCCAGACTGAGCGTGGTCTGCGACAATATCTGCCACGGGCATTACGCGATGGCGCGACCCCCCACGAGGTGCTGGATGCCATCCTGATGGCCTTTCCGACCCTCGGCCTGGCCAAGATCGTCTGGGCGATCGATATTCTGTTGGATATGGATATTCCAGAATTCAGCCTGGAGGCTCTGGATGCCGAAACCACCTGGCATGACCTGATTGACATTGCCGAGGTCAAGGACGGTGATATCACCTACGTGGATGAGTGCGACGGGAGAAGCCTGTTCATATACCGCTCAGGTGATGGTTACCGGGTCTACGACAGTCGTTGCCCACACCAGGTGACCAATATTCCTCACCTGGCACTGTCAGGCAAGCGCCTGACCTGTCCCAAGCACCAATGGGCGTTTGATGTGACCACCGGCGAGTGTGTGGACAAGGGCACACGGCCGTTACGGCAGTTTGACAGCCGTATCAGGGCAGGGCGTTTGGAAGCGATTTGGTAGGGTTCCTGAGACTGGTTTAACAACCGGCGGGTTCCTGCGTTGGTCAACAATGTTGCGCCTGCAAAATTTTGGGCAGGCATATTATGATAGATTCGAGTGTCGGGCCGTCGCAGCCTGACTTACGCAAAAAGATGCCCCGGAATACCCTGGGACAGTTACATGTGCTTAATGTTTGGCAAGTGAGGCTTGGTTTATGTGTAAAAAAAATATTATTAATCGAAATCGTAATTCATCAATTACAACCAAATGTATAGCGTTGGCGCTCTTTTGGTTTGGGCTTTCCCAGGTCAGCATGGCCATGGGTGTTGGCTGTGACGATGCTTTTGTACAGTTGGCCGGTGATGAACTAGTGATTGATGTCTCACCGACCGGCAACGACGATACCGCCGACATTCAGTGTGCACTTGATGTGGCAATAGCGGAAGGTATTCCCGTGGTCAGGCTGTTACCCGCTACGTATTTTATAAGTGCGCTAAGCATAGAAAACTTTGCCGGAACATTCCAGGGTAGAACCCAAACCGGGACCATCGTCAGCGTCATTGATAACTCCATCGACTGTGTCGCCATGAATGATGCCGGTCAGCAATCCGCTGCCATCAAATTTATCAAGGGAGAGCCCAGAATCCGATTCATGACGATCAGCGCGGACGTACCCTGCATAACCAGTGTTCCACTTGAGGCCATCGTCCATTTCACGGGTGAATCGGCACAGGCAGGCAATTGCAAGAATGATGTTGTTTTTGGCGTCGTCGACCGGGTAACCGTTGACGGCACGAGTATAGGTAACAGTATCAGGACTGGTGTCCTGGTTGAGCCAGAAGGCGGGCCTCCGGGTGGCTGCAAGGATACTTTGCTGGGCACCTTTAAACTGAACCGAAGTATCGTGGCGAATACATTTGTTGGTGTTGCAACAACGATGAAATCAGGTGCCCAGGTGGACTTCAACTTTAATGAGTTCCGCAGTAACCAGCATGCGATTGAGCTATTTGACACAAACCAGAATACGACAATCACCACGAATAAGTTTATTGGCAGTATCAGCAACAGCGCCTATTTTGGAATATGGGTTTCCACAAACTCTCCCGGTGCCCCGGCTAAAACCAGGGTAGTTGTTGACAACAATAAATTTGATATAACCGCACTGTCCGGGATAAACCAGGTCGCCTACGGGGTCGCAACCCGGCAAAATAAGACCGTTATAAAACTGAGCATCATGGTTACCAATAACCATTTTAAATTAAGTGGCGGTAAAGGTTACGGTGTGCGGCTCAGTAATACCTCTGATGCGTATGTGTCTGCCAACCGGTTCACGGGTGTAGCTAAACGGGCAATCTGGGTCAGTACCTTCAATTCTGCAACCACCGCGGGTGTAACCATAACCGCGAATACCGGCATGGCAGGTCTCGCCACGGGCGACAGGGATAAAATCTGGCTGGGGCAGGGCACGACCCAAACCATTGTGGGGCCGGGTCAGGGGGCCAGTGTCCAGGACGATGGTACTGATAACACGATACTGCCTCAATAACGCACAGCGTATTGTGCTTTGCAGTGGTGATGGCCATATGCCTGTTAGAATCTTGTCCTCCATGGAGGTAAATCGAGTTTGGTGTTTGTTGGCTAGCTGCGGCTCAAAACTGCCATACCGGTCACGCGGTGTGTTTAATTCAAACTGACCACCCTCAGTGCGCAGCGTCGTGCTGGTGAAGCCGTTGCGGCTG
>VAPH01051718.1_pt1 | contig 15786 bp, 12 predicted proteins | sample 3393861 | NCBI WGS metagenome assembly VAPH01 (sample SAMN08290439, study PRJNA428436) | hydrothermal vent metagenome | isolation source: Deep-sea hydrothermal vent chimney | place: Atlantic Ocean: South-mid Altantic Ridge | reverse complement strand
GGAACCCGTGTCGCCAGCAGCATCTTTTGCTGAAGGCATATACGAAGTCGGCTCCAGTGATGTACTGGCCTGTGATAACGAACAACCGGTTCATGAAGTAAAACTCTCCATTTTTCAGATTGCCGAGAAACCGGTCAGTAACGCGGAGTACCTGGGTTTTATGCAGCTTGCCGGATATCAGCATGAGAGTTTCTGGAGCAAGGCAGGTTGGCAATGGATAACAGGGTCTAAAACCCATGCGCCTGAATATTGGCTGAGCGATACCTCGGGCAACTGGTTTACCGTGAACACAGAGGGGTTTTCTGATATTGATCCCGATGCAGCCGTGTCGGGACTTAGCTGGTTTGAAGCCGATGCCTTTGCTCGTTATGCTGGCTGTCGACTGCCGCATGAACATGAATGGGAGGTTGCCATGAAGGCTGATCCAGGGCTTATGCATTCGACCGGGAAGGTGTGGGAATGGTGTGCCAACACCTTTTCCCCCTATGACGGCTTCAGGGCTTTCCCTTATGAGCGCTATTCGAGCCCCTGGTTTGATGATAATCACTACACACTAAAAGGCTCTAGTCTATTTTCAGGAGAGTCCGTTACCCTGCCATCCTTTCGCAATTTCTACCGGCCTGGAAAACGCCACGTGTTTGCTGGCCTGCGCCTGGCGAGAGATTAAGAATGAACATACACTCGATCGGCCCCATCCCGAATAATTTTTAACTTGCAGTCGTAAAGAGGTTCAAGTCTTTCAATGGTCAACATATCTTCAACACGGCCAGTTTTAACCGATCCATCCGAATACAATAACAGGGCATGGTTGCAATACCGCCATGCCTGATTAACATCCTGAAGAACAAGCAGATTGAGATGCTGATGTATATTCGATATGAGTTCCATAATTGAATTCTGGTGTTTTAGATCCAGGTGATTGGTGGGTTCATCGAATAATCTAACGGGAGTGTCCTGTGTCAGACTTGACGCAATCCAGACCCGCTGACGTTCGCCTCCAGAAAGACTGTTGATGTCACGCCCTTCAAAGTCAGCCATGTCTACCTTGTTCAGTGCTTCTCGAGCGATACTGTAGTCTGTCTCAGTTTCGGTTTGCCAATACGGGATATGTGGGTGACGCCCAGACAAAACGGTTTCCATGACGGTTGCTGGAAAGGCATCGGCCATCTTTTGAAATAACATACTGCGCTGCAGGGCCAGTTGCCGCGGACTGAGAGACGAGACAGTATCGCCTTCAATACAAATTTTACCTGACTGGGCAGGGCGTAGACCTGCAATAGTCTCCAGAAGAGTAGTTTTACCTGAACCATTAGGGCCCAGAATAGACCAGCTTTCACCCATTGACATCTTTACAGACAAAGACCTGCAGAGCATCCGGTCTTCAACAGTGACGGTCAGATCAGTGATGTTTAACAGCGGTTCAATGTGTGCATCTGACATGGGTTTCGTAGTTCAAATTTTGATAACAGGGCGGTTTGTGATATACACTCGCGATCGATAATACTGAGGCCTTTTCAGGGCGTATTTAACACGGGTGCACTATGGCTGAAATAAAACTGGATGACAAACCAATCAGAAATGAATCCTGTCATATGGAAGAACTGGATGATGAGGTGTTGTTATATAATCCCACAAACAACAAGACGCTCTATATAAACAAATCGGCATCTGTCATCTGGCAGCTTTGCAACGGTGAGCAATCGATAGAAGACATTATAAACATGATTCTGGATGCCTACCCCAGTAATGAAGAAAGTCTTCGACGGGATATTCTGGATACACTGAAAAAACTTGCTGATAATAACGCCGTCAGCATGGGGGAACCTCTGATCAATTCATGAACCCGTACCCTACGCCCAAAATAGCCAGTTTTTTCGTTGTAACCCTTCGCAATAACCCGTTATTACGTGCGATTTGTGCCTCAAACCCGAAGATTCTAGACGGCAACCTGCTTCGTCCAGAATTGATCAGAGACCCCCTGGCCTGATGCAAGTGCGTGTACTAAGCTTTGGCGACAGCAGTATTGAGATTGTTACCCACAGTAACGAGACAGGTGACCTGGTCGAGATGCTTTTCAAAGGCGTGCCTGAACAAGGGATGAATCCGCCACATGCCTGCCTTGAAATATCTCAGGACAGAGACAGGGATTATCGACTGACCCGAGATGAAAAAGAAATTTATAAGGGTGATTCACTTGCGGCATTGGCCAATTCTCTGATGAATACCAGTATTTATAACCTGGCAGATAAATGTTCTAGCGGGCTCTTGTTTCATGCGGCCTGCCTGGGTTGGAAGGGCAAGGGGATAATTATGCCGGCCCAATCCGGTCACGGTAAAACAACGCTTTCTGCCTGGCTATTATCCAATGGATTCGACTACCTGACGGATGAACTGGTGTATCTGCCGCTGGCGTCACGTCAGGTGATGTGTTTTGGCCGGCCATTAAATGTCAAATATGGAGCCAGTGAAATTATTGATGATTTGCTTGGTGACAACAAGGGGGATGAATCAATCGTGGCAGGTCCCATCGCTATGTTAGTTCCTCCCCGGCTGCTCAGGGCCGGTAATAAAACGACTGAACCTGAGGTGGATATGATTTTTTTCCCCCACTATAGGGCCGATATCGAGTTTAGTCTGGAAAAACTGTCTGCCGCACAAACGGGCATGGCTTTGATGTCATGCCTGGTCAATGCACGCAACCTCGCAGGCGACGGCTTCCCTGCAACAGTAGGGCTCGCAAGAAAAGTACCTGCATATCGCATGACTTATCCCAGTTTTGAAGGCGTACTGGGCGCGATTACGGGGCTATTGGATGAAACATAGTATTTTGTTGGAACCCATAGAAGCCTGCTGAAAACTGGAACCTTTTTTATCCCCCCTGATGTTATGTGGCAGATTATATCTGAGGAATAAAGTCAGGTATAATTTTAATCCTATAGAGACGGTACATTATGGATCAGGAATTGTGGGAAAATGATGCAGGAGACACAGCGTATAATTCGTATGCTTGATAAGTTCGGACTGGATGCTGAGCAGCAGATACGGATTTTGGGTTTTCCGGAAGGAACTCGCACACGCACATTACGGCAGTATCGCGAGAACAAACCCTTTCCTGATGATGAACAAATTCAACAGCGGATCTCGATTTTGGCACATATCAGTGATGCCTTAAGGACAACATACCCTACCAATCCTCAAATGGCCCTGTTCTGGATCAAACAGAAGAATCGACATCTTGATAACTATCGCCCGGTAGACGTGCTGGGTCGTGGTCGCCGTAATGACCTGCTTTCGGTGCTATCATTACTCGATTGCACTGTTCATTGGGATCAAAGCAGTCTGAAGAAATAAGTTCAAAGTTCGAAGCTCAAAGCTTAAAGTTCAAAGTTTAAAGTTTAAAGTTCAAAGTTTAAAGCTTAAAGAAAAACCAGAACCGATTTTGATTATCTTTTGCTTTAAGCTTTAAGCTTTAAGCTTTAAGCTTTGAACTTTAAGCTTTGAACTTTAAACTTTAACCTGCTTTTTAGGCTAAAGGTAATCTGATTTCGAATACTACCCCGTTGCCCGCTTCATTATTTCTTGCCCGTGCTGTCCCGCCATGTGCATTGGCTATCAATCGTACGATATGTAGGCCCATACCCAGGTGAGAGCGTGATTCGCCTGTTTGACGCAGTGAAATCATTGGATCGAAGAGGCGTTCTTCCATGCCTTCAGGTAAAGTTCTACCGATATTCATAACCTTGATGATTGCCTGGTTTTGCCAGACGCTGAGGGAGAAAGATACGGGTTGGCCTGGCACACAGAAATCCATTGCATTGTCCAGCAGTTTGTCCATCATTTGTGCAATATGATCGGGGCTGCCTTCGAGGATAACCTGGTGTTCGGGCAATTGGGTGATGAAGCCCTGTTTGAACTTGGGGTGACTTTCCTGGTAGCCCTCTATGAACATGGCTAACATTTTATTGAGATTGAACTTTTCGTGGTGTTCGGTCTCCAGTGCCTCTTCCAGATTGCCAGCTTCAGTCAGGCTGGCCAGTAATGATCCCAGCCTGTTTACCCCATTTCGGGCGCGTGACATATACTTGCTTTGTGCAATGTCAGGATGTTGTGTGCCGAGGTTCTCCAGTGATGAATTGACTACGTTTAGAGGGTTATTCAGTTCATGGGCAAGGGTATCTGGCATGCGCTCCAGATACCGTGTGTAATGCGCCAGGCGTGTCAACATGTCCGAAATGCTACGTGACAGGTCGCCGATTTCGTCACCCGCTTTTGTATCGGGTAGACCGTGTTCTACTCGCAGCCGTCCCTCCGGGTTGATGGCATGGCCACTGGCTTTGCTAAGACGTCTAATGCGGCGAGTCAGTCGCCAGGCGAAGGTCATCAGGGCGGCACCAACAAGTGCAAAAACGATGACCGTTACAGCAATCAGGTTCTGTAGCAGCTGGTTCTGCAGGGCGACGACGTTATTGCTGCTACGCTCGACGATTACAGCACCCATGATTTTGTCATTATTAAAAATGGGGTGTGCGGCCATCAGCAACTCTGCTTTTTTATCGATACTGGGCCGCCGATCTGTCGCTGGTTTTCCTTCCAGTACCTGGTAGATGACGGCCTCATTTCGTTCACGGGTGTCATCGGGAAGGTCTTTAAACTCGGCCACAGGTGGATTCAGGATTAATCTGAATACGGGGTCAAGAAGTTTATTCATCCACAGTTGCAGTGTCTTCATGTTGGAGCCACTGAGTTTACTTGCCTTATATTGTGAAGTTGAAAGGTCGCCGACAAGTGCCCGAACATATTTATTCTGGTCAATAATCCAGATTCGTGTACCGGGTTTGTCCAGGCCATGGAGAATCCTGTCAATCTCAGGGGAAGGAATCAGAACTCTGCCAAGATCGGTCGTGTTTTTAGCGGCAGATGTGCCGAGTACGGTTTTCAGCTTTCGTTCTTTCGTATCATCCACATCGGCAATTGCAATAGCCAGACGTGCATCACCGGACACCATACTGCCGGGCATTCGAAGTTCTATTGCGTAGCCGTTGTCTAAGCGTCGAAAATAACTGACGATACTGTATATTGGATCACCGGTAAGTGGGTAGCGCCAGTCTTCGTCCATGGCATAAACATCCATACGGCCCGGTTTTGCGGCCACCACAGCATACCGGGTCATTTTGTCATTTTCATCGCGTAAATAGATCCGCAGATGATCACTATTATCCAGTCGGCGGTAGCTGGTATCACGGTATGTGACTACGTCATCCTGTACGATGAAAAGGGCATATAGATAGCGACCCCAACTGCCGAGTACATGATTAAATGAAAGATCGCTTTCATTGCTGTCAGGATTCTTTAATAGCCTGGGCACAGAGTAATGACCGGTGTTTTGGGCCAGTTGCCCCCAGTCATCAAGTTTGCCATCCATCGTTAAGGGATGATCCAGTCGCATCACCTGAAGATCACCAATTTCGCTGTCGACGGCCGGACCACTTTTCTCGGGTGAAAACAGTTCCGGTCGGTCATGCAGTACGGTAGCGATGGCACCGGCTGTCAGCAGCAGTGCCTCCTCCTGCCCCTGCAGAGCAAATGATTTCATTTCTCTGACGTATTGGTAGCCCATCCAGGGGATCAACAACAGGGTCAGGATGACTAGCAGTAATTTGTAGCGGATACTTACCCGAATCATTGAAAGATTCTCTTAGCTTTTCCAGCGATAGCCCACACCAAAAACAGTCTGAATGGAGTCGAAATTGCTGTCAATTTCTTTGAATTTGTTACGAATTCTCCTGATATAGCCATTAATGGTATTACGCTCAACCATACTTTGCCGGGTAACCTGCATCATGTGATCATAGGTGCGCACGTGGCCGGGATGTCGCGACATTGATTCCACCAGCCAGTATTCTGTCAGCGTCAGATTCAATGGCTGATCTTTCCAGGTGATGGACATGCTTTGCTGGTCAACCATCAGATCACCCAGTCGAAAAACCTTGTCATCGGAAACTGTTCGAGCACTGAGGGTATCAACAATACGGAATAAGGAGGATACGCGTACGGCCAGGTACTGCAGATTTACTGGTTTTGTGAGGTAATCCCAGGCATCCAGGCGCAGGCCTGAAACCGTGTCAATATCGTTGTCGCGTGCGGTCAGGAAAATAATGGGAAGATTCCTGGACATGCTTCGCAACTCCCGGCACAGGTCAAAGCCGCCGTCAGGTTCATCTTCCAGCATGATGTCCAGTATAGCCAGATCTGGCAGTTCATTTTTGAACCCTTTCAATGCTTCACGCCTGTTCGGGTAGGTAGTGACTTCAAAGCCATGCATAGTCATGGCGTCAGCATAGTTTTCACGTTGATCCGGGTCGTCCTCGACGATGGCAATTTTTCTACTCATAAAGACAGGTGCTCCATAGATTTCGCGCGCAACAGTATATCAGTATGGTGGTAAAGTCAGCGTCCTGTAAAAAAACCATTTTTTCGCCATAATTACACATCATATTGCCATTCCTTCGGAATTATGTCACCAGTCCGATCTGCTTCACTATACATGAGGAATCATACGGGCTTTCAGATTACTGAAATCCTCAAGTGAAGTAGCCGATTGCAGGAGCGAAGACCATGGCGATAAATATATTTATACCGCTCACAGACGAAATTCTTTATGGGCATCCCGAATTACTGAGCAATGGACTGGTTCCCTATCGTACTGACGTACCCTGTCTTCACTGGCTGAAAGAGGCCGAAGTGGAAATCGAATATGATGATGGTCACCGGGAGTTTGTCAATGTGCCGTTACGGGAGACATTGGCCGAGCACGCGGCCTAGGGATCTCTGATTTTTCGTCGTTGTGAGAAACGCGGCGATAAGGCACACTCTGGATGACTGGTTCTTAGCATCGGGATCGCCGCACTTTGCTACGCGTGATTGAAGGAACCGGGGAAATCCCCGTAAAGTGCAATGCGGGTTTCTCCCAACGGGTCAGATCTCCCTTAATAAAATAGCTTCCCCTTTATTTTTCTCCTCCCCTGTTAGCGCCCTGCTTCCTTGCAGGCATCTTTTCTTGTCAATCATCGGGTAGCACAGTAACATTGCTACCAGCTTCTCATCACGCTTAATTGTTAAATAATATGAAACAAGGTTATCTTGCGGACAACAAACATGATTTACGGTAGTCTTGTTGCCCTCGTCACGCCTATGGATGAGGTCGGCAATATTGATCAGGCGGCCCTTGAGAGTCTGGTTGAATTCCACATAGACAACCACAGCGACGCAATAGTTGCTGTTGGCACTACTGGTGAATCTGCCACGCTGGATGTGGAAGAACATTGCGACGTGGTCAGGCAGGTAGTCAGCCTGGCTAATGGCCGAATTCCCATTATTGCCGGTACCGGGGCGAACTCAACCCGAGAGGCCATCACGTTGACGGCCAGATCAGCTGAATTGGGTGTTGATGCTTGCCTGCTCGTGACGCCATACTACAATAAACCTGGTCAGGAAGGCCTCTATCTGCACTACAAAGCCGTTGCAGAAGCTGTTGATATCCCGCAAATACTCTATAATGTTCCCGGGCGCACGGCTTGTGACATGTCTGATCAGACATGTATGAGGCTGGCTGAAATACCCAATATTGTAGGGCTCAAAGATGCAACAGGTGATCTGGAGCGTGCGGCATGGCTAATTGAACACAGGCCGGATGGATTTGCCCTGTATTCAGGGGATGATGCTACCGCGATGGAATTTGTCCTGGCAGGCGGTGACGGGGTAATTTCGGTGACAGCAAATGTTATGCCGTCTGCCATGCAAGAAATGATAATGTTTGCACGACAAGGTGACCGACAACAGGCAGAAGCTGTAAATCAGCCACTTACCCGGCTACATCGGGATTTGTTTGTTGAAGCCAATCCGATACCGGTCAAATGGGCTGTGCAGCAGATGGGATTGATTGGTGAGGGTATACGTCTGCCCCTGACCGCCCTGTCCAGTGAAAACCATCAATGTGTCCGGGACGCAATGGTAAAAGCCGGCGCGCATATACGTTTTTGAATTTAATAAAGTGACATATAAATACGATGAAAAAATCTTTTACTAAAATTATTTTACTTGCTTTGATAGTTGTTTTTGCCAGTGGTTGCAGTTGGTCAAAAAAGGATAAAGACCCAAAACAGAGGGCTCTGACGGATTATCGCGAAAGTAGAGAACGCTCAGCACTGGAAATACCTCCAGATCTTAGTTCCGATGCCTCTGACAAAAGCCTCAGTGTTCCCGCCTATACGCAAAAAACGGCTACGGTTGACGGTGGACAGAAAACATCACCTGCAACCGCAGTAAACAGTGTCTCAGACCTTAACAGAACGACAAAGTCTGTCAGTAAACCCTCTCCTTCGGAAAGTTCGGGTAAGGGGCCTAAGATGTACATTGAGCGCGCCGGTTCTCAGCGCTGGTTGGTTGTACACCAGCCTTATTCTGCGACATGGTCGGATGTACGGGATTATATTCTATCCTCTGGTTTGGCACTGGAACGTGAGAATAAGGATGCTGGGATAATGGAAACAACCTGGGCTGACAACTATGCAACCGGTGTCTTGCGCGGATCTCAAAAACTTTTAAACAAATATTTAGGGTCTATTTACTCTGCCAGCAGTCGAGACAAGTTTCGTGTCAGAATTGAACCTGGCCGCATTACCGGTACCTCTGAAGTCTATCTGACACACAGAGGCATGATAGAAAAAGTGGTTAGTGATAACAATGTGGATCCCGTTAGCACCGTGTGGGAGGCGACCCCTCCTGATCCCAGTATTGAAGCTGAAATGCTCTCGTTGCTCATGATTAAAATGGGTGCCAGTGAAGCCGCTGCTAAGATAAGCATGGCGAAGGCAAATAAGTCACCTGATCGGGCCAGAATCGTGAAGCCTGAGGGCGGTCAGCCCAGATTGATAGTCGATAATGCCATTGATATTGCATGGCGAAGGGTTGGCCAGACGCTGGACAGAGTGGGTTTCAGTGTAGAAGGCAGAGATAAGAGTAAATGGAAATATTTTGTTGATTATGCCGATCCTGATCTGCACGATAAGAAACCCGGATTTTTCAGTAAAATGTTCAGGAAAAAGAAAGAAACTGTCGATGAAAATATCTATCAGATTTTACTTACCGAAGACGGTGAACAAACAAAGGTTGATGTATTGGCAAAAGACGGTACCGCAGCACCCGATAAGGTGGTTATACAAATTGTGAAATTGCTTTATGAACAGCTAAGATAAAGTCTTTCTTTCTGAACCGATGCTGGGTTGATTTCATGAGTTTTCTGTCATTGCAGGGTGCACCAGCCATCTCCGATTTTCGACTCAACAAGCTGTTGAGTCTGCTGTCGGAAACAATTACAGACCTGGACGAGCTTTCGGCGAGCTATTGTCATTTTGTTAAATTATCCAGCGACCTGGATGAAAGTGAACTCGATCACTTGTCCGTTATTCTTGACTATGGCCCGACGCGCCATGAAATGGATGTTCCCGGTGAGACTTTTCTGGTTATCCCGAGACCTGGAACGATTTCACCCTGGTCTACCAAGGCAACAGACATCGCCCGCCATTGTGGCCTCGAAAAAGTACAGCGTATAGAACGCGGTGTAGTCTGGCATATCAATACCCGAGAACATCGTCTGCTGGATAAATCTGAAAAGGAAACAGTTCATGAGCTGATTCATGACCGTATGGTGGAATCGGTGTTCGACTCGCTGGATAAGGCCGAACTGTTATTTGAACAACACAGTCCGGCCAGCATGCGCTGTGTCGATCTGCTTAACGATGGAAAGAACGCATTATTAGAAGCAAATCAGTTGTGGGGGCTAGCCCTGTCAGAGGATGAGATTGATTATTTACTTGTATCGTTCACTGAACTGGGCAGGAACCCGACTGATGTGGAACTGATGATGTTCGCACAGGTGAACTCAGAACACTGCCGCCACAAAATCTTTAATGCCGACTGGATAATCGATGGTGTAGAACAGTCGAAGTCATTGTTTGGCATGATCCGCAATACCCACGAAAGACACCCACAGGGAACTGTAGTTGCTTACAGTGATAATTCATCAGTTATCCGCGGCTACGAAACGGGAAACTTCTGCCTAAATAAGGATGGCCGCCACTACTCCTGGCAGGAGGCTAAGGCGCATATCCTCATGAAGGTGGAAACCCATAATCACCCGACCGCTATTGCGCCACACCCTGGTGCTGCGACGGGCTCGGGCGGTGAGATACGCGATGAAGGGGCAACCGGCCGCGGCAGCAAACCCAAGGCAGGGCTTTGTGGGTTCAGCGTCTCCAATCTCAGATTGCCGGACGCCGTGCAGGCCTGGGAGAAAGACTATGGGAAGCCTGAACGTATTGCCAGTGCGCTGGATATCATGCTCGAAGGCCCCATAGGCGCCGCATCGTTTAACAATGAATTTGGCCGGCCGAATATCTGTGGTTATTTCCGTAGCTATGAGCAGGCATTGCCATCCGGCGAAGTACGTGGCTACCACAAGCCGATAATGCTGGCGGGTGGTCTGGGTTCAATACAGGCAGGATTCACTGAAAAATCTAAAATACCTGACGGCAGTCGAATAGTTGTACTGGGTGGCCCGTCTATGCTGATCGGTCTGGGCGGTGGCGCGGCATCCAGCATGGCTTCCGGCACCAGCTCCGAGGATCTCGACTTTGCTTCTGTGCAGCGCAGCAATGCTGAAATGCAGCGCCGTTGTCAGGAAGTTATCAACCGCTGTTGTGAAAAGGCTGGAGATAATCCCATCCTGTCAATCCACGATGTCGGCGCAGGGGGTATATCCAATGCCTTGCCGGAGTTGGTGAATGACTCAGGTTGCGGGGGCAGTTTTGAACTACGCGATATTTTAAATGACGAGCCGGGCATGTCACCGATGCAACTGTGGAGCAATGAATCACAGGAACGCTATGTGCTGGCGATTGCCGATCACTACTGGGAAGATTTTGAAAGGGTTTGCGCACGCGAAAGATGTCTCTATACGGTGGTGGGTAAAGCCACAGAAAAGCGTCAACTGAGCCTGCATGATCAGTATTTCGTTGATCAGACTAAAGTGGATCAGTCTGCCGATAGCTCAACAGCCTGCCGTGATCTGGCCTGGCCAATTGATATACCGATGGATGTGTTGCTGGGTAAGCCACCAAAAATGCGGCGTAATGTCCAGCATAAGGCACCCGAATTAGTCGCCTTTGATGCCGATAATTTCGACCCGTATGAGGCGGCCTTGCGCGTGCTGCGCCTGCCGACTGTTGCCAGCAAATCATTCCTGATTACTATCGGTGACCGCAGTGTAACCGGGTTGGTATGCCGTGATCAGATGGTAGGCCCCTGGCAGGTGCCAGTGGCGGATGTGGCCGTGACGGCGACAAATCTTAAACAAAATACCGGTGAAGCCATGGCGGTGGGAGAACGTACCCCTCTTGCATTAATTGATGGTCCTGCCAGTGGCCACATGGCGATAGGTGAGGTGCTGACAAATATTGCTGCCGCGCGTATTAAAAACATAACCGACATAAAACTTTCTGCCAACTGGATGGCACCAGCGGGTCACCCGGGTGAAGATGCCAATTTGTTTGATACCGTACAGAGTATCGGTATGGCGCTATGTCCGGCACTGGGTCTATCAATTCCGGTTGGCAAGGATTCCATGTCTATGCGCACAGTCTGGCAGCATCAGGGCGAGCAGCATTCTGTCACTGCACCGTTGTCAGTAATTATTTCCGCTTTTGCACCCGTGCTGGATGTGCGTAAAACGATGACCCCACAACTGATACTTGATCAGGGTGAAACAGACCTGATCTTCATTGATCTCGGTCGTGGGCGTGATCGTATGGGGGGCTCCTGCCTGGCACAGGTTTACGGTGAACTGGGAAATGAGTGTCCAGATCTTGATCAGGCGGCTGATATGAGCAGTTTTTTCAGCGCCATACAAAGTCTCAATGAAGACGGTGTGTTGCTAGCCTACCACGATCGTTCCGATGGTGGTTTATTTGCCTGTCTGCTAGAGATGGCCTTTTCCGGGCATTGTGGGCTTACGGTTTCACTGGATACATTAGGCAACAAGGTAGTGAATATCCTCTTCAATGAAGAGCTGGGTGCCACACTGCAGATTCGTCGCAGCGATCTGGAAAACGTCCTGTCCGTGTTTGCCGGTGCTGGTCTGTCTGAATGTGCACACGTCATTGGTACCCCGGTAGAGGGTGATGAAATAACATTCTCTCAGGCAGGCAAGGTCTGCCTGCATGGTTCACGTACGGAGTTCCATCGTGTCTGGAGTGAGACCAGTATGCGCGTGCAAACGCTGCGTGATAATCCTGAAAATGCCCGCCAGGAATTTGATCAACTGCTGGATCAGAAAGACCCGGGATTACATGCCGACCTTAGCTTTGATCCATCCGAAGATGTCAGTCTGCCTTATATCAACAGCGGTAACCGCCCGCAAATGGCCATCTTGCGAGAGCAGGGCATTAACTCGCAACTGGAGATGGCAGCGGCCTTCGATCGCGCCGGTTTCGATACCGTAGATATCACCATGAGTGATATTTTAAGTGGTCGTGAAACGCTGGAATCAGTCCAGGGACTGGTCGCATGTGGCGGTTTCTCCTACGGTGATGTGCTCGGCGCCGGTGGCGGCTGGGCAAAATCGATTCTCTATAATGACCAGGCACGTGATGTATTCAGCCTTTTTTTTGAGCGGGAAAACAGCTTTGCACTGGGCGTCTGTAATGGCTGCCAGATGATGGCATCTTTAAAAGACATCATTCCGGGTGCTGAAAACTGGCCACGTTTTGTTAGCAATCAATCCGAACAGTTCGAGGCACGCAGCACGCTGGTCAGTATCCCCGAGAGCCCATCCATCTTCATGTCAGACATGGCAGGTTCTACCCTGCCAATTGCTGTCGCACACAGCGAGGGACGAGCGGAGTTTGCGACGTATATGAATCAACAAAATGCCATTATAGCCATACACTTTGTCGATAATTATGGCGTAAAAACAGAGAAGTACCCAGCGAATCCAAACGGCTCACCGCAAGGTATTGCAGGACTAACGACGGAAGATGGCCGCTTCACCGTGATGATGCCGCATCCTGAGCGGGTATTTCGTACCGTTGCCAACTCCTGGCACCCCGAAGACTGGGGTGAAGACAGTGGCTGGATGCGCTTGTTTAGAAATGCCCGGGTTTGGCTGGGGTAAGGTCAGGAACCCAAGACGCCTGCCATAGAAGATGTAGGCTTCGAGGGGAAACAAGAAGGGATAAGATTATTTTCGAGACTTCGGGGATAAAATAAGTAAATCACAGAATACCCTGATGTCTTTTACATTGTAAAATAGGCTTGACCCCCGACCCCGTAGTAAACGGAATACCTGAAAGAATGGGACAAAAGTGGACTGTTCAGGTCATAATGGCTGTTTCAGAAACAGGAGCAAATATAGATGGATTCACAATTGGTATCGCAGGAAAATATTACGGCTGCTTCGGCGGATGCGATAACCGCTTACACATCGTTTCACCAGCTACGTAGGCAACTGCAGGAAAAGATTATAGGGCAGGAATCAATGGTTGATAGCCTGCTGATTGCCTTGCTGGCAGATGGTCATCTGCTGGTAGAAGGTGCACCGGGTCTGGCCAAGACGACGGCTATCAAGGAGTTGGGAGCACGCATAGAGGGTGATTTTCACCGACTACAGTTCACCCCTGATTTATTGCCCGGTGATCTGACCGGTACCGAGATTTATCGGCCGCAAACCGGCGAGTTTAACTTTCAGCGTGGGCCGATTTTCCATAATTTATTACTTGCCGACGAGATCAATCGTGCGCCTGCCAAGGTGCAATCTGCATTGCTTGAGGCCATGGGTGAGCACCAGGTTACCGTGGGGCAGACGACCTATAAACTGGATCGGCCTTTCCTGGTAATGGCCACACAGAATCCAATTGAACAGGAAGGGACGTATCCACTGCCTGAAGCCCAGCTTGACCGCTTCCTGATGCATATCAGTATCGATTATCCGGCAGCGGATTCAGAAAAACAGATTCTTGCTCTGGCGAAGGAACAGGCAAGGCTTGAGACAGGCGAGCATTCTGCCGTGAATGTGGTTCTGACTAAAGATCAAATCCGACAGGCACAAAACGAGGTGCTTGATTTGCATATGGCAGAGGCCGTTGAGGATTATCTTGTACAACTGGTGATGGCCAGCCGAAAACCAGAACCCTATGGTGATGACCTTACAGGCTGGGTAAATTATGGCGCCAGTCCCCGCGGGACCATTGCCCTGGACCGCTGTGCGCGGGCACACGCGTGGTTGCAGCAGCGTGATTATGTTTCACCTGAAGATGTACAGGCTGTTATTCATAATGTAATGCGGCATCGTGTGCTGCTTTCTTTTGAGGCTGAGGCAGAAGGTGTGTCTTCTGATGATTTTATTGCTGAACTGGTGAGGCGGGTGCCGGTTTCCTGATGTTGCAGGGAATTTGGAAAAGACTGGGTTTTGGCGAAAAATCGCTTATTGATGCAAAGCGGAAATACCCGGCCACGCGATCAGGTGTGGCGGTCAGTATTGATGAACTGATTGCATTGAAGGCTGCCATACGGGGTATCCGTCTGACGTCCGCCCGGGTAAAAAACAGTTCCATTACCGGCGCACATACCTCTCGTTTTCGTGGCCGTGGCATGGATTACCAGGAGTCCCGAGCCTACCAGCCCGGTGATGATGTTCGCAGCATGGACTGGCGGGTAACCGCCCGCGCCGGTCACCCCTACGTGAAGATGTATGAAGAAGAACGTGAACGTCCGATAATGCTGCTGATTGACCTCAATCCCGGCATGTTTTTTGGTACTCGAGGAGCGTTCAAGTCTGTGCAGGCAGCGCGTCTGGCGGCACTGATCGCGTGGGCTGGAGTGGCAAACGGTGACCGTATTGGGGCGCTGGTATTTAATGGCAGGCACCAGGAGGTGCCCCCATCCGGGGGGGCAAAAGGTGCCTTGCGCTTATTTCGGCTGCTGATGTCGGCGACAGACCCCGTGAAAGGCATGCAGTCTGCACTGGAACATTTCGGCAATCCCGACAGGCCGGGTCTTGATAGTGCGTTGAAGCGCTGTCGGCGGGTAGCAAAGCCCGGCAGTCTGATTTTCATCCTCAGTGACTTTTATCATGTGACGGAAGAGACCTCGGCCCAGCTGTTGAGGTTACGTCAGCATAACGATGTGGTCGCCATCCAGTTGTTTGACCCGATTGAGCTATCTCCACCACCGGCGGCTGTTTACGGGGTCAGTGACGGTCAGCAGACCGCCATAATTGATACCCGTAACCGTATACAACGGATGCGTTATGAAGAATGGTGTGTTGAACATGACTCGACGGTAAGCGACGTAATGCGCAAGCGGGCTATTCCTTTGCTGCGTTTATCGACTGCTGCTGATGCCGCGATGGCTTTACGCCGATTTATGGCGAACCCTAATAATAGTGCAACGGTGTCAGGCCAGGTGGCGGCATGAATCCTGTTGAGCAAACTCTGCAGCTTAGGGACGTTCATCTACCTGCCAGTCCTGATTTCTGGCCACCGGCACCCGGCTGGTGGATAGTTGCGCTGCTTGCCGTTGTGAGCCTGATCTGGATAGGTGTTCGTCTAATCAGTTTCTGGCGCCGTAAAAACCTACAGCGAGAAATATTCCGGCTACTGAATGATTTATCAAAAACGGAACCTGATGACAAAATTCCGGTATTTTTGGCATCAGTATCAACGCTGCTGCGGC
>VAPH01029193.1_pt1 | contig 15806 bp, 17 predicted proteins | sample 3393861 | NCBI WGS metagenome assembly VAPH01 (sample SAMN08290439, study PRJNA428436) | hydrothermal vent metagenome | isolation source: Deep-sea hydrothermal vent chimney | place: Atlantic Ocean: South-mid Altantic Ridge | reverse complement strand
GGACAGTCGCAGACCGGACGAATAGAACAGCTCCATCATGGCTTTGTCACGTACCGCCAGCGGTGTATCGGTGGGTATATCGAGTAATTGGCCGATCATGTCGGCATCGAGCGTGGCCGGCAGGTGGCGCGGGCTCTTGGGCGCCCTGACGGCCTCGGCAGGGGTGTGTTGTGCGATGCCCTCGCGCAACATCCAGCGGAAAAAACTGCGTAAGGCTGATAATAAACGCTGCAGTGATTTACCACCCTGACCCTGGCGGTGTCTTTGTGCGATCAGTGCGCGAATATGATGCTGGGTGACCTGGTCGGGCCGCTCGATGCCCTCGTTGCTGAGAAATTGCAGCAACTGGTCAACATCGCGTCGGTAAGCCATCAACGTACGTGCCGACAAACCCCGTTCATTTTCAAGATAGGCAAAGAAATTTTTGGCCTGCGCATCCATGAATGTCCAGCATACACCAGCTCTTGCTCTTAATCTGTGGGTAATCCTGACCTGATAAAATTAGGCTGATTTGCGTTGCTCTGCCGGCTCTTCCAGGGCCAGGCGGCTGGTGACGACGCGCGCCAGCAGGTCCAGGAACAGGGTTCCCATACCGGGATAGAAGCGCGCCGGGTCACTGCTGCCGATGACCAGCATTCCGTCTTCACCCAGGGGTACCAGGGCGGTTGATTGCACCCATTGTGCACGGGAAGCGAACAGGTGGTCGCGCTTGTTGCGGTTCAAGCGGCCACAGACACTCTCGCCTTTTTCCAGGTGATCCTGGAACTGTTGCAGTTCCGGGTCGTCGCGCCGGGTATGGAATATCGGTGTCTTCGGGCCTGCCTCGACCTCCAGGTTGAACAGTGTGATATTGATGATATCGGCGTTGAATTCACTTAACAGGGCTTCGCTGAGACGGTCGAAAAACGCGGGCAAGTCGCGCATGGCCATCAATTCCAGTGTTAGCCTGTGCAGGCGGAACATCAGTTTTTCGTTGTCTGAGGCGACTTGTACCAGTTGATTAAGACGTTGTTCCAGGGTTTCGTTCTGGCTGCGCAGGTATTGCACCTGTTTTTCTATCAACGAGACTGCCGGGCCGCTGGCATGATTTAATTCCAGGTCCTTCAGCAATGCGGGTTCACGTTCCAGAAAATCGGGGTTTTGGCGTAGAAATCTTGCCACGCTTTCTTCCATCGACCTGGTTGCGTCGCTCATATCATATTTCCTTCAAATACGTGAGTTGCAGGCCCTGTCATAATAACGGGATTATGCCCCCCCGGCCACTCTATTATAAGGACTCCGCCAGCCTGGGTCACGTGTACCGTTTTGTCAACCAATCCGGCCCTGTGCAGAATGCACATTGCCGCGCAGGCACCTGAACCGCAGGCCTGGGTCTCAGCGGCCCCACGCTCAAAAACCCGCAACCGTATATTGTTGCGATCCGTTATCTCGGCAAAACCGGCATTGCAGCCCTCAGGAAAGGCGTGATGTCGGCTGATGGCGGCACCCAGCCGGCCTATGTCAGTTGTTGCAACATTATCCACAACCATCAGCGCATGCGGGTTGCCCATCGACACCGCGCCCATTTGGTACTGATCCTGATCAATGGCCAGCGTGTACCAGCCATCAACCGGTTGCAGGGCCACCGGCACGTGTGCGGGCTTAAACATCGGCTCCCCCATATCCACCCGCACCTGCCCCCGGTCGAGGCATTCCATACTGACCTCTCCGGCGGGGCCGCCGAGCAAAATCTTCCGGGTGGGCGCCGTTGAGTACATTTGCAGGTAAAGACCGATGCAACGAACCCCATTGCCACATTGCTCGGCACGACTGCCGTCTGCATTCCAAACTTCGAATGCTGCCTGTTGCCGTGCATTGGCTGGCTTGCGCAGAACCAATACCTGGTCACAGCCTATTCCGGTATGGCGTGCGGCCAGTTGTGTTGCGATGTCCGCGTTGATCTGAAAGTCCTGGTTGCGCAAATCCAGCAGTACAAAATCATTGCCCAAACCATGCATTTTGTGGAATTTGACAGTCACGCTTCGGAGGTACTGGCCTGTCCGGGGAAATCAGCACCCATCGTCGCCCTCTTTTTCTTCTGATTGCTGGTCCGGCTTTGGTGCTGGTTCCTGTTTTTGCCCTGTGGGTTTTGTGCTCTGCGTCTTATCGGGTGTGGCAACGGTTTCGTCCTTGGGAAGATACAGCGGGCCCTTGAGGCCGCAGGCGCCCAGCAGATAGCTGAAAAACAGTGCCAGCAGTATGGATTTGGCAATTCTCATAAGTATGTAAATCCTGGCTGAAGTTCCTGACGCAGTGACCCGGCAAGTGCCAACAGGCACCCATTGACTGCTACACTATACGCCATGAATAGCAGCAAATCAGCACACGACCGGCAACCGGGCGAGCAACGCGACCAGGGTGGGGGCCAACTGCTCGAAACAGTGGAAGTTACCACGGCCGAGAACCCGGAGTTTGCCGTCATATGGATGCATGGCCTGGGTGCCGACGGACATGATTTTGAGCCGATCATTCCTTTTCTTGGCCTGCCATCCGACACGGCCGCCCGCTTCGTTTTCCCGCATGCATTGAGGCGGCCGATCACGATCAATGGCGGTGCGGTCATGCGTGCCTGGTATGACATCATTGAGCTCAGTCCGAGCAAGGGCCAGGATGAAGCCGGTATACGCCATAGTGCAGCGAAGATCCGCGACCTGATCGGACACGAAATTGAACGCGGTATACCGGCAGCAAAAATTATACTGGCCGGTTTTTCCCAGGGCGGTGCGATGGCATTGCATGTCGGGCTTCGTTATCCCGAGAAGTTGGCAGGCATTATGGCGCTGTCCGCCTACCTGATGTTTCCTGAGCGTCTGCATGCTGAGTGCTCACAGGCAAACGCCGCAACGCCGGTTTTTATTGGCCATGGAACGCAGGACCCGATGGTGCCGTTCGCACTCGGACAGGCTGCGCGGGCAGAGCTCGAGCAGGGGCAGTGGCCGGTGGAATGGCACAGCTACCCAATTCCACACTCGGTTTCGCAACCGGAGATCGCGGATATCGGCCGTTGGCTGCAGGCTTGTTTCAGGGCAAGCTCTAACAGGCCCTGACAGACACCCATGGCAGGCAGCACAACAATGCGGGGCGTTTATCCACCGTCATTTTGCCGCTGGAGATTGTTGCTGGCGGTCATGACGGTTACGCAGATATCAGTGCTGCTGATTGGACTCGGCAGGCTCCAGGGCTTTGGGCTGGCGTGGTTGATCGTTACCTCCCTTTATGCGCAGGCACTGGCATTGGTGACCGCCATGGGCGTGTGTATTGCCCGCGCCTGGCTGGGCCGGCTTTCCCCGCGTGGTGCCTGGCTGGGCAGTTGGCTGGTAAGCGTTTCGCTGGCGTTGGCATTCAGTTACTCGGCAGGCATTATCGGCACTGTTCTGAACCTGGGGCCCGGCAGGGAAAATTTTGGGATGTTCGTATTGCAGAGCGTTCTGGCCGTCGCCCTGGTGGCCGTGGCCTTGTTTCGCTACCTGTTTATACGTACCCAGTGGCAGGCCCAGTTGCTGGCCCAGGCCGAGGCGCGAGTGCAGGCGCTGCAGGCCAGGATACAGCCGCATTTTCTGTTTAACTGCTTGAATACCATTGCCAGCCTGATTCCGGAAGACCCCGCCGGGGCAGAGCGGGCGACCGAAGACCTGGCTGATCTGTTCCGGGGCAGCATGCGTCGTGCAGATCGCCTGATCAGCCTGTCCGATGAACTGAACCTGGCGGCAAAGTACCTCAACATGGAGCAGCGCAGGCTGGGTGACCGAATACGCATTGACTGGCAGGTCAGCGAGCTTCCCAAGGGTGCATCAGTGCTGCCGCTGACCCTCCAGCCCTTGCTTGAAAATGCCGTTGTCCATGGCATCCAGCCACGCGCTGACGGTGGTGAAATACGTGTGTATGGGTGTGGTGAAAAAGACAATATCGTTATCACAATCAGTAACCCACTGGCGCCGGACCCCCACAGCAGTCGGGGTCACGGCATGGCACTGGCGAATATTCGGGAACGGTTGGAACTGGCTTTCGGGCCGGCCGCCAGTCTGATAACGCACCAGGACAAAGAACAGTTTTTTGCAGTATTAAGTCTGCCTTATGTTGAGAATACTGATCATTGATGACGAAGTGCCGGCCCGCAAACGCCTGCGACGCATGCTGGCGGATGTGCCGGCTGTGCATGTCGTGGCCGAGGCCGCCACGGGTCGCGAGGCACTGCGCCTGATACCGGTCAAAGTGCCGGATGTGCTGTTGCTGGACATCTCCATGCCGGAACTGGATGGCATGACATTGGCGCAGATGTTGCAGGAACAGGTTTCACCGCCCGCTGTCATCTTCTGCACCGCCTGGTCAGATCAGGCGGTAGAAGCATTTGCCTGTGATGCGGTTGACTACCTGGTCAAGCCGGTACGCGCCGAGCGCCTTGAGGCAGCCCTGGAAAAGGCCAGGCGTTTTATTGCCAGGGGCGGCGGCAGCGCCGGTGGTGCATTTTTGCGCGCGACACTGGGAGGGAAGGTCCACCTGTTACCCATGAATGAGGTGATCTGCCTGTATTCAGAGGACAAGTACACGATGGTCGTGCATGCACAAGGGAAGCTGCTTATCAATCAGTCCCTGCTGACGCTGGAACAGGAGCACGCAGAAATGCTGGTGCGGGTCCACCGGGGCATGCTGGTGGTAAGAAACCGCATCCGGGGGCTGGAAAAGTCAGCAGACGGTGGCTATCAGCTCGTGCTTGAAGGCTGCAACGAGCGACCGCAGGTAAGCCGGCGCAGCCTGCCGGCAGTAAGAAAATTAATCCGGGAACTGGCATGATGAAGCGTCTGATTAAAATTGCGACACGTAAGAGCGCACTGGCTTTATGGCAGGCCGAGCATGTGCAATCTTTGTTATGTGAGGCCCATCCCGGTCTTGAAATTGAGTTGCTGAAGATCGTCACTGAAGGTGATCGTATTACCGACCGCCCACTTGCGAAAATTGGCGGCAAGGGATTGTTCCTGAAGGAGTTGGAACGCGCCTTACTCAATCATGACGCCGATTTGGCCGTGCATTCCATGAAGGACGTGCCTGCGGCAATGACTGCCGGATTGGTGCTTGATGCCGTATTGCCCAGGGCCAACCCCTATGATGCGCTGGTCAGCCGTGATGGCCGTATGCTGGCAGATTTACCCGCCGCCAGCCGTATTGGCACATCCAGCCTGCGTCGCCAGTCACAGTTGCTGGCCCTGCGGCCTGATCTTGTGGTAACCGACCTGCGCGGCAATGTGGACACCCGGCTCAGAAAGCTGGATGCGGGGCAATACGATGCAATCATCCTGGCCTGTGCTGGTCTGCAGCGCCTGGGTCTCGGCGAGCGCATCACTGAGATTCTGGATTCACCGGGCTGGTTGCCGGCATCGACACAGGGGATAATCGGCTTGCAGTGTCGGCAAGACGATGAGGTAACCAGGGCATTGATTGCACCGTTGGCGGATCGGGATACAGCAATTGTTGCCGATGCTGAGCGGGCAGTTGCGCGTGTTCTGGAGGCGACCTGCCAGGTGCCGTTGGCTGTTCATGGTGTGCTGGCCGGGGGCGTGCTTAAGCTGCAGGCCGTTGTGGGTACACCGGACGGTAAAGAAGTTGTAACGGCGTCGGGTGAGGCAGCAGCCGGCGAAGCGGTTGCTATCGGCGAGCAGGTGGCTGCAGATCTTTTAGACACTGGCGCCGGGCGGATCATAGCAGCCTTGTGACTATCGTACTGATAACACGCCCCCTGAGGGCATCACAGCAACTTGCTGGACAGCTCGGTGAGCTCGGTGTGCATACCATCGTCATGCCCTTGTACACCTTTTCGGCCTGCCGGCCAGAGCTGGATATGCAGGCAGCCTGGGCCGGGCCCAAAGGCCGTAAGCTGGCTGTTTTTACCAGTCCAAGGGCTGTTGAGTTTGGGCTCAAGCACATACCAGCGGATTATCTCGGCAAGCTGGAGTTTGCTGCCGTTGGTGCGGCAACCCGTGCACAACTTGAGGCTGGCGGTCATCAGGTTCAGTTGCAGGCAAGCTCCGGGTTTACCTCCGAAGATCTTTTGCAAGTGCCGGAGCTGGCTGAAAATCCGGGCAAGGCGGTTATTTTTTGTGCCCCGCGCGGGCGCAAGAAACTGGCCGGGGGCTTGCGTGATCTGGGCTGGGCAGTATCTGTAGCGAAAGTATATCGGCGCCGGTCGTTACGCCCGCAGCCTGCTCTGATCAAAGAGCTCATCGGTGCTGCGGGCCTGCTGAGTGTGTGGACGAGCGTGTCTGCACTCAAACTGGCCAGGGAACATTTACCGGACACAGCCTGGAGCAAGATCCTGAATGCACCGGCACTGGTGATTTCTGCCCGTATAAAGCATCATTTACTGTTAGCAGGCGCAACGCATGTTGAATTGGCTGCAGGACCCGGAAACGCCGAGTTATTGCAGTCAATACAAGCGCAACTGGGAAAAAAAGGATAGCAAGCAATTGAATGAAGAAATTGAAGATGCCGTAGCCGATCCAGTAGACAGACTGTTGCAGGAGAAAAAGCCAACCTCATCCGGCAAGGGGATTGCGCTGCTCGCTTTGCTGCTGGCCCTGGCAGCAGTCGCTGCATCCGGCTGGCAATGGTGGCAGGCGCGATCAACTGAAGTGAACGGAGTCTCGCAGCACGAGTTGCTGACCCGATTACAGCAGGAGCAGCAACAAATGGCGCGCTCAGTCGAGTCATTCAGGGCCCAACTGGATGCGGCAGCAACACCGGTTGATCCGGTCGAATTTTCCAGGCTGGTCGAACAGGTCAGCATTATTGAGCGTGAGATCAGTAGTTTACAAGGTCAAACCGGTGAGGATGTCGCTTCAATCGCCGCGCTGCAGGGTAGTAGCCGGTCCCTCGAACAACGCTTGTCCACAGTGGAGTCCGGTCTGACCAGTCTTGCCGCCAAGAGCCTGAACAGCAGTGTCGAGCTGGAGGTCGCAGAAATAGACTTTCTTTTACGTGCGGCCAATGAGCGTTTGCAGCTATTTTCTGACCCGGCTGCGGCCGACCTGGCATTACAGGCAGCAGACATCCAGCTTGAAGCGCTGAATGACCCGCTGTTCCTCAGTGTGCGTCAGCGCATTGCCGTCGCACGTCAGGCGTTGGCGACAGTACCCCGCATTGACCGCGTGCAACTTTCAGCTAAATTTACCGAGTTACAAACCGGCGTGTTAAGCCTGCCTTTCAGAGGCGAGCCCACGTCTGTGCCTGAGGCCGAATTGCCGGCAGACGCCGGTTGGTGGGAAAGCCTGAAACAGACCCTGTCCTCGCTCGTGACCGTGCGTCGTCGGGTTAACGATAACGACGCCCTGCTGAGCCTTGAAGACAAGGACAACCTTCGCCAGGGTGTGTGGCTGCAACTTGAATCCGCGCGCCTGGCGCTGATGCGCAACGATGCTGAGACTTATATTTCCTCTCTTGGTCGGGTCGGGGACACACTGCAACAGTTTTTCGAGGCGGGTTCGCCCCCCGTGCAGGCTTTATTGCTTGAAGTGACAGCGCTTAAGCAACTTGATATCGCACCGGCAATGCCGGATATCAGCGCGCCCTGGACGCAGTTAAGGCAACTGCGGGACAGCCGCAGATTATTGCAGTCCGCCCCGGCCGTTGAAGCGGAGGAATCCACCGAATGAAACGGGGGGGGTTGGTGCTGCTGGTATTGTTACTGCTGTTGGCGGCCGGTGCGCTGGCACCCATGTTCAAATCCGATCCCGGCCGTGTGCTGATCAATTTTGGTGACTGGACGGTGGAAACCAGTGTGCTGGTACTCATTACAGCCCTGGTTGTATTGTGGTTTTCGGTACAGGTCATTGTCTGGGTCTGGCGCATGCCCCTGGTAACAGCCAGGAGAATGCGTGAGCAACGTGCGTTCAAACAGCTCGAGAAAGGCTTGCTGGCACTGACGGAGGGTGACTGGAGTGCGGCCGAGAAGGCGCTGGCAAAATCTGCCAGCGTGCAGGGCAAGACTACGGCACACTATCTCGCTGCAGCACAGGCGGCAGACGGCCAGGATGCCCACGAGCGACGCGAGTACTATCTTGAACAGGCTGATGGCGGCAGCTCCAAAAAACGTTTCCTGGTACAGCTGACCCGTGCCCGAATGTTGCTGGACAACGGCAATCATGCGGCCGCGCTGCCGACACTGAAGGAACTGCATGAGCGTCGGCGCAAACACCCTCAAGTGCTGGATTTGCTGTCACGTTGTTATCGTGCCCTGGGTGCATGGGACGAACTGCAAGCACTGCTGCCGGCGTTGCGCAAAGCGGGTGTGTTAGACGATGATCAGGCCCTGGCATTGCAGGAAGAGGTTGCAACCAGGCGCTTGCAATCCGCACAGGATGCCGATGCATTGCAAGCTGCATGGAAACACATCCCCCGGGCGATGCGCCATCATGGTGCCGTTGTTGAGGCATTTGCTGCCGGTGCCAGTCGGCTGGAACAGACCGAGCTGGCAGAATCTGTCATTGTGTCCAGTCTGAAAGAAGAATGGAATCCCGCCCTGGTATTGCGTTACGGCGATGCGGGTGCCGGCGACAGATCCAAACGCATGCGGCAATGCGAGAAATGGCTGAAAAAATACCCGGATGACGCCAGCCTGCATCTTGCGCTGGGGCGATTGTGTGCGGGGGAATCCCTGTGGGGCAAGGCCCGCGAGCACATGGTCAAAAGCCTGGAGCTGGAGCCCAGCAGCGCGGGATATGATGCCCTTGGCCAGTTGCTGGAGCGCCAGGGTGAGTTGGAGCCTGCCATGGTCTGCTTTCGCAATGCCCTGCGCATGAACCAGGGGCAACCACCGCAACCATTGCCGGCCGGCACGGCACGTCTTTCAGCGCCTTGAGAAGGCTAGTGAACAGAGCATGAAACTGCTGATCGGAAATAAAAACTACTCCTCCTGGTCTTTGCGCGTCTGGATTGCGTTAAAGGTCAAAGAAATCGACTTTGTCACCGACCTGAGGCCGTTTGCTTCAGCAAGTGATTTCCAGGGGTTTTTTGAATTCTCCCCAACAGGTAAAGTACCTGTGCTGCAACATAAAGGGCGTACGATTTGGGAATCGCTGGCGATACTGGAGTATTTGGCAGAGCAATTCCCTGCGGCGATGCTGTGGCCGGTTGACACCAACCAGCGCACCGAAGCGCGCTGTATCTCTCATGAAATGCACGCCGGTTTTGCTGCATTGCGCATGAGTTGCCCGATGAATATGCGTCGCCCGCCGGGTGCCATTGCGGTATCCACAGCCGTTAAAAAAGATGTTTCCAGGATCGAAACCATCTGGCAGGACTGCCTGGATGCCCACGGCGGGCCTTTCCTGTTTGGTGAATTCTCGATTGCCGATGCAATGTATGCACCCGTTGTAAACCGGTTTCAGATCTACCAACTCAGTGATACCGAAGCTGTTCAGCGCTACACCGCTGCAATGACAGCGCTGCCGGCGTGGCGCGACTGGCTGGCGGATTCCCGGGCAGAGACCTGGGTGGTGGACATGGATGAGGTTTGAGCGGGAGAGTTGGTCTAATGGGGCTTGGCCAGCACCCTGACAGGCACATCCAGACCGAACTCGAACGAATCAAAGAATATGCGCCGCGGTTCTGCACCGTTTTTCAGGAAAGCGGCCCGGCCGGTATCAATCATGGCCGGCGGGCCGCTCATGTAGATGTCAAAGCCGGAAAGATCTTTATACTGCAGTAGTACCGCCTCGTGTACAAAGCCGAGGAAACTGTCCCGCCCATCATCACCATGAGGCTCTGAAAGCGCAGTCGAAAACTGGATATGGTCGTTCTGCTCTGCCCATTGCCTGGCCTGCTCGTACAGGTATAGTTCAGCCCGGCTGCGCACACCCCAGAACAGGTGTAGCGGGCGCTGATCATGGTGTGACAACAGGTCTTCAAGCATTGATTTCAATGGTGCAAATCCGGTGCCGCCACCGACCAGAATCATGGGTCGCTCGGTGCTGTCGTGACGGATAAAAAAAGTACCCAGCGGGCCTTCAATGCGCAGAATATCGCGCTCCTTTAACTGGTCAAAAACCCAACTGGTAAAATCACCGCCTTCGACATGACGTATATGCAATTCAATTTCATCTTCCAGTTGGGGTGGGCTGGCGATGGAAAATGCCCGTCTTTTCCCCTCGGGTAAAAGGATATCTACATATTGCCCGGCCAGAAACTGCAGTCGCTGCGCGGCCGGCAGCTTGATTCTCAACAGCATTACATCCCTGGCCAGCAGCATTTTGCGGGTTACCCTCACCGGCATTTTGCGCACCTGTATATCCCGCACGGCCTCAATTTCGCGGGCGTGGATAAGCAGGTCCTCAGTCGGCTCTGCCTGGCACAGCAGGGCGGCACCATCAGCAATTTCAGTGCGGGTCAGCGCCAGTGGCGGGTGAAACGGGTAGTGCACGTCACCGGATTCCAGCCGGCCCTTACAGCTACCGCAGGTGCCGTTTTTACAGCTATAAGGCAGCATCACGCCCTGGCGCAAGGCTGCAGTCAGGATGGTCTCACCTTCATTGACGATGAAGGTGGCGCCGCTGCTGATGATCTCGACTTTAAACTGTTTCATAAACTGATTGACTGAAAATATACGCTCAGCAACACATTCACCGGAAATAAATAGTTGCGTATTGTGGCCTAAAAAGGGGCCGGATACATATTTTTAAATGTATCCGGCCCCTTTTTAGTTTAATCTTTGCGCCACTTTACTGCACCAGCACCGGATCATGATTTCATTGCTCACTTCAATTCTGCGATTTACTTTTCGCACCGTGCTGCTGCTGGTGTTTGTGCTGCTGTTTCTTTTTCCATCCCTGGCACTGATCAACCATTACCAGGGCCGTGGAACTGACCAAGGCAGGCTGCAGGCAGAGAAAATTGCAGTCCTGCTCGCAAACTTACTGGTGTGGCTGTTTGGTGTCAGTATTCGTGTTACCGGAACACCGGCAGACGGGCCGGTACTGGTCGTTGCAAACCACCTCTCCTGGCTGGACATACTGGTGATGCACAGCGTCCGGGCCATGTGTTTCGTGGGTAAAGCGGAAATTGATCGCTGGCCATTGTTCAGTTACATGGCACGCACGGGCAATACCATTTTTCATCAGCGCGGCAGCCAGGACTCGGCAAGTGATGTTGCCACCTTGATGGTGCAAAGGTTGAAGCAGGGGCATCGCGTCGCCATCTTCCCTGAGGGCGGTATCTTACCGGGCAATTCAGTGCGCCGGTTTCATGCCCGCCTGTTTCGTGCAGCGGTGGATGCGCAATGCCCGGTTCAGCCTGTCATGGTTCGTTATATCCATGCCGGCCAACGGGATGACGATATTTCTTTTCGTGAGGGTGAAAACATGATGATGAATATTTGCAGATTGCTGGCCCGGCCGGGCGCAATGGCGGATATTCATTTTTTGCCGCCGCTCGATGCGGCTGGAAAACCCCGGCGGGCACTGGCAGATGCAGCGAGAGAAGCCGTTGTCAACAGCTACGAAGGCTAGTGCTCCTTCAGCATGATAACTACGGATTCAGAGGTTCCCAGATGTTCCAGGACAAGGCGCAGCACGCAGAGAATGGCAAGTCCTTTTCAAGGGCTGCAACGCAGTACTGGGGCATCTGGGAACCTCCCTTCGGGCTATTTGGGAAGCGGTCGTCCGTGGCGTTGCGCCTCTTGGCAAGGACCGGGCCATTACCTACGAGGCGCGCCTTACGGTCAACCACTTCCCAAATTGCTGAACTCGCAGTTATCATGCTGAAGGAGCACTAATGCATGAAACGAACCAATATCACAGCGGAGACATTCCGCCCGGTATGCGGCTTGCGCAACACCCATGCCCAGTCGCTGATCAACAGTAGTGGCTTCCGCAGGCAAATTGTCAGCCGGCGGGCAAAGGCACTGTTGGCTGCGGAGCAGGATTGGGTGGTAGATGGCGGCAACGGGGTGCGCTTGCAGGGGTATTATTCGAAGCAGACCGGTATCAGCAAGGGTCTGGTCATTCTGTTCCATGGCTGGGAAGGCAGCAGTCGCTCAAATTACGTCGTCGGGGTTGGCGGAGAATTGTTTGAGCAGGGATTTGATGTGTTTCGGCTGAACTTTCGTGACCACGGTGATACGCATCACCTGAATCCGGGGATTTTCCATTCCTGCCTGCTGGATGAGGTCGTGCATGCCCTGAAGGATATTCAACAGCGCACCGGTGCGAAAAGCTGGGCGCTTTCCGGTTATTCACTGGGTGGAAATTTCGCCCTCAGGGTTGCTTTGGTGGCTCCTTCAGCCGGTTTGTTACTTGATCAGGTTGTAGCAGTTTGCCCGGTGGTTTCACCGGCCAATGTGCTCAAAGCCATGGAAGACGGACCTTCGGTCTACGAGAGCTATTTCATCCGCAAATGGGCGAAATCGTTGAAGCACAAGCAAGCACTCTTTCCGGATGCGTACGAGTATGAGGAATGGCACGCGTTACGGGGGTTGCGCGCAAGAACCGGCTTTTTTGCCACACGCTATTATCAGTTCGAGTCACTGGAGCAATATTTTGAAGGTTACTCGATTGCCGGTGACCGGCTTGCGGCCATTCAGATTCCAACCACGATATTGACGTCGGAAGATGATCCGGTTGTACCGGTGGCTGATTTCAGTGATTTGCCGGACAATGAGAACATTGAATTACTGGTGGCACGCTTTGGCGGTCACTGTGCATTTTTAAAAAACTGGAAGATGGAAAGTTGGGCGGATGACCTTATAGTTGAGCGCGTATTACAGAGTGCGAGCAGGTCAAACGCGATCCACAGCAGGCAGACAGCATGATCAAAAAAGCGATAAAACTGTTAGAGAAAGGCCGCTTTAAAGAAGCGGAGGATATTTTGCGCCCCATCGTCGAGAAGTCACCGACGAATGCAGAAGCCCTGTTTCACCTGGCCCTGGTGCGCCGCGATCAGGATGATATCTGGGAGGCGATCGAACTGCTGGAACAGGCCATCAAGGCCCAGCCCAGAAATGCGACCCTGTATTTCGCGCTGGGCAATATGCAACTGGCCATTCCGGATTACGATGAGGCTGAAAAGAATTTTCTCAAGTCCACCGGCCTGGATCCGAACAATGTCGATGCCCGCAATGGCATAGCTTTCCTGGAGATTCGCCAGTCCCGCTTCAAGGCGGCAGAGCACTCGTTGATGATTGCGTTGAATATTGATCCTGACAATGTGCAGGCGCTGATATTTATCGGCATAGCATTGCTCGAACAGGGCAAGCACGATGCCGCACTCGAGCATTTGAAGAAAGCCGTGAATCTGGACCCGGATGGTGCCCAGGGCCAGTTTTGCCTGGGTCGTGCATTGCTGGCAGCAGGCAACTCGGGCTTTGCTGTCCAGTGTTTTGAAAATGCAGCGGAAGCCGAGCCGCAAACGGCTGAATTCAGAGACTGGCTGGCTTGTGCACAATTAAACAGCGGCCAGATCGCGGAGGCGAAAGAGAATTTTTACAAGGCACTGCAGATGGGTCGCGTCAATGTTGAAGTACTGACCGGTTTGGTCAAGGTTGAAACACTGCTCGGCAATCCGGCCGACGCACTGGGTGTCATGGCACAAGCGGTGCAGTTGGCACCGGAGCGGCATGATCTGGCGATGCAGCATGCCGAAATGCTGATGGAAAGTAGCCGCCTTGAGGAAGCAATAGAGCAGCTCTATAGTTTGCAGGCCACAGGTTTTGAGCCAGAGCGGGTCAGCGTGCGCCTGGCCATAGCGCTGATGCAAAAAGGCGATGCAGACCAGGCACTGAGCGTATTGGAGCCATTGAAGAAGGATGTGGGTCAACAGGAGACAGGCATGGCTCCGGAGACCCGGCTGATGCTGACCTGGGCCTTGCAGGAATGCAATGATGAGGAGGCAGCAGCCGAACAACTGGAGATTTTGCTGGCAATGGAAAAGCCGCTATTTGATGCAGTGCTGTTCCGGGCACGGCGAATGTATGATGCGGGTGATGATCAGAGCGTTGAGTTGTTGCAGCAGATGCTCAAGCGGGAAGACATTGGTCCGGCGCATGCGCGGCAGGCACAGATTTTGCTCGCAGCGGCGTTGGATCAGGCAGGGGATTATAAAGCTGCCGTGATGGAATATCGCGGCCTGGCAGACCGCCCGGCGGCAGTGTTACAGGTTGCGGAACAGTTTTACCGGGGCGAGTCGACCGGTGAGATACCGGTTTCAGCGATGGATTCGGCGCTCACCGCAGACTGGCCGAAGCAGCCACCAGAAGATAATCGAGGTCAGGCGATATTCGTTTTTGCCTGGCCTGGTTCCGGTCGCACACGGTTTTTGACTGCGCTGGGCCAGCACCCCAAGCTGCTGTACCTGCCGGATGATCCCGCCGAACAACATAATCGCCTGGTCAGGTTGACAGACCGGCAAGGCGCTAATGCGCTCGCCGGTCTTGATGAGTCCAATATCAGGATGAGCCGTCGCCACTACTGGAAAGCGACCGGCCTGGACGGTCAGGTGCCGGCAGACATGCAGATTGTTGATAATCAATGGCTGCATGCAGAAATGCTACCGACCATTGCAAGGTATTTTCCGGGAACCTCTGTGGTTGTACTGACCCGCGAGCCACGTGACATGGCCATTGCATGGATGCAGACCGGCTACCAGGATCTGGAATCACTGGCGGCCCGGTACCAGTCGCAGAGGGAATTACTGCAGAAATGCCAGGCCTCTCTGCCGCTGAACTTTATTGAAGTGGAGTATGATGAACTGTGCAGTGATTCTGAAAATGTTCTGCACAGGGTCCAGCGCTCACTCGGGCTTGAACCGGATGCCGCGGTGGTGGAGCATTTCAACGCGGCAACGCTGCGAGTGCCGGCCAAATCCGGTGATTGGAAACATTACCGGGAAGCGTTGGCAGAGGTATTTGACAAGTTTGTATAATGGTCTGCCTGTGAGTGGGTCGTTTGATTGAAATTTGAAAGGGTGGCAAGGCCATGAAGAAAAAATTATTGATCGGCGGCGGCGGTGTGTTGCTGGTACTGGTTGTTTTTATCTGGCAGGTTGTAGCCAATCTTGACAGTATTGTGGCAGGCGTCATTGAAGATGTCGGCACGGACGTGTTGCAAAGCAAAGTGACCGTTTCCGATGTGTCCATCGAGCTGAGTGAAGGCAAGGCGGGCGTCGGCGAAATAACCATTGCAAATCCCGCCGGTTATTCCAGTGCAAATATTTTTACCATGGAAGGCATCCAGGTTGACATCGACTTACAGTCGCTGGGCAGTGATGTGCTGGTGATAGAGTCCATTCGCATCCAGAACCCACAGATAGTATTGGAGGATGATGGGGCCGGCGGCAGCAATATGCAGACGCTGCTGGATAACATTGAAAGCGCTTCAGCCGCGGCCGGTGAGGCTGCTGGTGGCAACACCACCAGGATGATCATCAAGCAGTTTGTTTTCAGCGGGGGCCGGGTCACGGCTACCACGAAACTCAAGCCCGGCAAGACGCTGGAATTTAAATTGCCGCCAATAAAGATGTCGGACATCGGCCAGGCAGAGGGCGGTGTGACGGCAGATGTCGTGATGGAACAGGTCGTCGGCAAACTGGCCAGGAGAGTGATGGAACAGGCCCTGAAGTCTGGCATTGACAGGGCGCTTAAAGACAAGCAAAAACGCCTGGAGGATGTGCTTAAAGCTGTGTTGAGGAGCAAGGGTTAATTGAGGACCACCATGCGGGTGTAGTTCAATGGTAGAACTTCAGCTTCCCAAGCTGACTACGTGGGTTCGATTCCCATCACCCGCTCCACT
>VAPH01057486.1_pt1 | contig 15854 bp, 14 predicted proteins | sample 3393861 | NCBI WGS metagenome assembly VAPH01 (sample SAMN08290439, study PRJNA428436) | hydrothermal vent metagenome | isolation source: Deep-sea hydrothermal vent chimney | place: Atlantic Ocean: South-mid Altantic Ridge | reverse complement strand
TGCACATGGCAGTTCGCGCAAGACATGTCGAGAAGGCCGCGGCGCGTGTTGTAGAACTTCTTGCCCTTTTCGTAGAACGGCTTGGCCGGCCCGTCGATCTTGACGTTCATGGGCATGCCGCGGGATTGAAGTTTTACGTAAACGGTCAAACCGAGAAGCCGGTCTTTGTCCCACTTCAGGGCTTTCGCCTTCATGTACTTGGTGCGGTCTTTGTTGATGCGCTGCTCGAGATTGATGAGCTTCTTTCTTTCCGGGTCGTACATTGGATACTTGGTGGCGACGCCCTTCATGGTTTCCGCGGCGTTGCCGTGGCATGCGGCGCAGGATTTTTTCGCCGCGCCGTCGACCTTGTTCCACTCGGTCTTGCCGATGTCGGCCCAAAGCATGCCCGGATTGGCAAAGTCGTCATCTTGTATGGCTTGCGTTTCGGGAGTAGAGAAATAGTAACCCGATTTTAACTCTTGCGCGTTTGCGGTGAACGCAAAGAGCATGGAACCGACCCCAAGCACTGCCGCAGCTCCCAAGAACTTAAATTTCATTATCGCCTCCTCTGACGGAACGTCTTTGTTAAACAAAACATTCTTATTTTTTATTATTATAGACGGGGAAACGGAAACCGGTACTGCCTTTAGGGTATCGTTCACCAATCGAGAAGGACCGTATGTTCTTCCCCCCGGCCCTATTATTCACGTCCAGCGGGCGAAGAGAAGCAATTTTTTGCTTATCCGGTTAAAAAAGGCGCTCCATTTCCGAAAAAATCATTAAAAATAGGGTGTTCGGGACTTTTCAGCGGGGCGTCCAACGCAAGACCGGGTCCCGGGCCGCCTTGGTTTCGTCCAAGCGGCGGCGCGGGGTTAGGCGCGGCGCGCCTTGGAAATATTTGACGTCTCCCTTGGCCGCCCTATCGGCCAGGCCTTTGAGCGTCGCGATAAAAAGGTCCAGGGTTTCCTTGCTTTCCGTCTCGGTGGGCTCCATGAGCAGCGCGCCACGCACGACCAGGGGGAAATACATGGTCATGGGATGGAATCCCTCGTCGATCATGGCCTTGGCGAAATCGAGCGTGCTGACGCCCGTGCCGTTTAGGAATCGGTCGTCGAACAAGGCCTCGTGCATGCAGGGGCCGGAAAAAGACGGACTGAGCGTCCCCTTTAATTGGGCCAGGAGGTAATTGGCGTTTAGAACGGCGTCTCCGGAAGCCTGGGCCAGGCCATCTCCGCCCAGGCTCATCATATAGGCGAGCGCGCGGACGAACATGCCCACTTGGCCGTGAAAACCCTTCAGACGCCCGAAGGATTTACCGGCCTCTCCGCCGGTATGTTCTTCGAGCCGATAGCCGTCGGGCCCCCGGGTGATGAAGGGAACGGGGGCGTAAGGCGCGAGGGCCTCGGAAAAAACCACCGGTCCGCTTCCCGGGCCGCCGCCGCCGTGGGGCGTCGAGAAGGTTTTATGCAGGTTCAAGTGCATGCAATCGACGCCGAGGTCGCCGGGCCGGACCCGGCCGACGATGGCGTTGTAATTGGCCCCGTCGCAGTAGAAGAACCCGCCGACTTCGTGGATGGCGTCCGCGATCTCCACTATGTCGTTCTCGAACAGGCCGCAGGTGTTGGGGTTGGTCAGCATGACCGCGGCGACGTCCTCGCCGAGTTTGTCCTTGAAGGCGTCCAGGTCTATCCGGCCCCGCCCATTCGCCGTGACGGAATCGACCGCGTAGCCGCAGGCGGCCGCCGTCGCGGGATTGGTGCCGTGGGCCGATTCGGGAACCAGGACGCGCTTTCGGGCCTCGCCCTTGTCTTCCAGGGCGGCGCGGATCGCCATCATCCCGCATAATTCCCCGTGCGCCCCGGCGGCCGGAGACATGGCGATCGCCGGCATCCCGGTCAGAACCTTGAGCCAGTGGGCGCAGAGGTCGATCAGTTCGAAGGCCCCCTGAACCGTTTCCTCGGGCTGTAAGGGGTGCAGCCCGGCCAGGCCGGGCAGGCGGGCCAGTTTCTCGCCGAGCCGTGGATTATGCTTCATGGTGCACGAGCCGAGAGGATAGAACCCCGAATCGATGCCGTAGTTCTTTTGGCTGAGCCGGGTGTAATGGCGCACCACCTGGGGTTCGGACAGGCCCGGAAGGCCGATGGGTTCTTTTCTTTCGATGCCGCCCAGGCGGGTGGCGTCGATTTCTGTTTTGGGCAGATCGACGCCGGTTCGCCCCGGCCCGTCCTGCTCGAAGATCAGCGGTTCTTCGAGCTGCAGGGCGCGGTTTCCCGTCAGGGTGCTTTGTTTCGCCGCCGTCATCGCAGGGCCTCGGCGAGACCGTCGGCGAGCCGGTCCATGTCGTCTTCAGTTGTGGTTTCCGTGGCCGCCACCAAAAGCAAGGGCTCCAGGCCGGGGTCGCCGGGATCGAGCCGGGACGCCGGGACGCCGCCCAAGATCCCGCGCCCGGCCAGGGCGTGAACGACCTCGGTAGCTGATTTGGAAAGGCGCAGGGTGAATTCGTTGAAGAAGGTTTGGTTGACGACCTCGACCCCGTCCAATTCCGCGAGACGTTCGGAAAGGGCCACCGCCTTGGCGTGGTTGAGCCGGGCCAGGCGGCCGAAGCCTTCCTCGCCCAAAAGGGATAAATGGATCGAAAAGGCCAGCGCGCAAAGGCCCGAATTGGTGCAGATGTTGCTGGTCGCTTTTTCGCGCCGGATATGCTGTTCCCGGGTCGACAGGGTGAGCACGTAACCGCGCCGCCCGACCTGGTCCTCGGTTTCGCCGCAAAGCCTTCCCGGCATCTGGCGCAGGTATTTTTTTCGAACGGCGAACAGCCCGACCGAAGGGCCGCCGAAATTAAGCGGGTTGCCGAGCGATTGCCCTTCGGCGGCGACGATATCGGCTCTCATGGCCCCGGGCGGAACGAGGGCGCCGAGCGACACCGCTTCGGTCACCACCGCGACCAGAAGCGCGCCTTTCTCGTGGCAGGCCTGGGCCAAGGGGGCGAGGTCGGCGATATGGCCGAAGTGGGACGGGTTCTGGACGACGACGCAGGCGACGGTGGCGTCGATCCGATCGATCAGGGATTCGCCTCCCCGCCAGTCGGCCGGGGCCGCCTCGAGTTCCAGGCCGATGTGGCGGCACAGGGTCGAGGTGACGTCCCGGTAGTGGGGATGAAGTCCGCCCGAAAGTACGGCCTTGTTCCGCTTGGTTACCCGGCCCGCCATCATCACCGCCTCGGCGGTCGAGGTCGCGCCGTCGTACATGGAGGCGTTGGCCGCGTCCATGCCGGTAATCAGGGCCACTTGGGTCTGAAATTCGAACAGGCATTGCAGGGTGCCTTGGGAAATCTCGGGCTGATAGGGCGTGTAGGCGGTCAGGAACTCACCGCGCTGGATCAGGTGGTCGACGGCGGCGGGGATGTGGTGGCGGTAAGCGCCCGCGCCAAGGAACGAAGGGGCCGTCTCGGGGCTGAGGTTCTTCGCCGCCAAGGCGCCGATCGCGCGCTCCACCTCCAATTCTCCGGCTTGGCCCGGCAGATCGATCGCACCGGTAAGCCGGGCGCTTTCGGGAACGTCGCGGAACAGGTCTTCGATTGAGCCCGCGCCGATGGTTTTCAGCATGGCGCGGCGGTCGGCCTCGGTAAGGGGCAGGTAACGCATCGCTTTTCCTAATCGAGGCTTTTCACGTAGGCGTCGTAGGCCCCTTGGTCCATCATGTCGTCCAGGTCTCCGGCGTCGGCGATCCTGACCTTGAAAAACCAGCCTTCGCCCATGGCGTCGGAATTGACCAGGGACGGGTCGGCGTCCAGGGCGTCGTTGGCCTCGATTACATCGCCGGAGACCGGGGCGTAAATCTCGCTCGCCGCCTTGACCGATTCGACGACGGCGGCCTCGCCGCCTTTTTCCAATTGTTTCCCCACATCGGGCAGTTCGACGAAAACCACGTCGCCCAATTGTTCCTGGGCGTAAGGGGTGACGCCGACGGTTCCGCTATCGCCTTCGATGCGGATCCATTCGTGTTCCTTGGTGAACTTCAGGGTCATTGAGTGTCTCTCCACTTAGCGCTATTTCACGTAACGGTGTTTGACGAAGGGCAGGCGGACCACCCGGCCCGGCAGGGATTTGCCGCGCACGACCAGGTTTATGGCCGTATCGGGCTTGGCCATGTCGGCGCGCAGGTAGCCCATGGCGATGGGGCCGTTGACGCTGGGCCCGAATCCGCCGCTGGTGATTTCCCCGACCGGTTCCCCGTCGCTCGATGTGACTTGTGTATGGGCGCGCGCGGGCGCTTTGCCTTCGGGGCGCAGCCCGACCCGCTTGCGGGGGACGCCTTCGGCCAGTTGGGATAAAATGATTTCCGCGCCGGGAAAGCCGCCTTCGGCCTCACCGCCTTTTCTCCGCCGCTTGGCGACGGTCCAGGCCAGCGCCGCCTCGATGGGCGTGGTGGTCTCGTCGATGTCGCTGCCGTAAAGGCAGAGCCCCGCTTCCAGGCGCAGCGAGTCCCTGGCTCCCAGTCCGGCGGGGTGAATGCCGTCCATTTCCAGCAGCCTCCTCGCCAGGGCTTCGGCGCGGGAACCGGGGACGGAAATTTCAAAGCCGTCCTCCCCGGTGTAGCCCGACCGGGTGACCAGACAGTCTGCGCCGTCGAGGGATAAATCCCGCGCGCTCATGAAACCCATGCCTCGGCAAGCGGGGTCCAGGCCGGCCAAGGCCTCGACGCCCGCCGGTCCCTGCAGGGCGATGAGCGCCCGGTCGTCCAATTCTTCCAGTTCGGCCCGGCCCGAAAGAGCTTCCCTGATATAGGCGAAGTCGTGATCCTTGCGCGAGGCGTTGACGACCAGGAACAAGGCGTCTCCCCGGTTAGTCACCATCAGGTCGTCGAGGATGCCGCCCCGGTCGTTGGTCAACAGGGTGTAGCGGGTCCGGCCGGGCTCCAGGCCGGCGATGTCGCCGGGAACCAGGGTTTCGAGCGCTTCGGCCGCGCCTTCCCCGCGCAACAAAGCCTGGCCCATGTGGGAGACGTCGAAAAGAGAGGCCGCGTCCCGGGTGTGGCGGTGTTCGGAAAGGATTCCGCTAAATTGCACCGGCATTTCATAGCCGGCGAAAGGCGTCATCTTGGCGCCGCATTCCGTGTGCAGGGCGTAAAGGGGGGTGCGTTTTGGGGCCGTGTTCCGGGTTTCGCTCAACTAAAGTTCTCCAACAGATCGGGCGCCCGTCCACCGATGAACCAGGCTGAGCACGCCCCCTCTGTCTTGGAACCTGAAAGATTCCCCGGTCCCAGAACGCCGGGTTACATCTTCGGTGAGGCGGCGGAAGTCCCGCCGCCCGCTTTCCAGAGTCTCATCACCCCACGGTCCTTTTGCCTGAGAGTTTCCGAGGCGGTTGCTCCTTCGGCGCCGTCTTCGAGCGGACGGTCTCTCCCGTGGGGATCGGCTGAGTATGCGGCACAGTTTAGACCGATGGCGGGGAAGGTCAACAGGGCCTATTTTTTCGGCGTCTTCTTCCGCATCAGCGGGCCGGAGCCGGGCAGGGCCGGTTTCCCGCCCGCCTTGGCGGCCTTGGCCTTGTAAGGTTTTTTGCCCTTCGGTTTGCCCTTGTTCCACGGTTTCTTATCCCGTCCGCCCGGCTTCCCGGCATAAGGCCTTTTTTTGGCGTAGGGCTTGTCCGCGCCGCCGCCGGGGGCCTTGGGGACACCTTCTATGCGGGTCACGGTTATGGTCTTTTCCATCTTGTTGGGGCCGACGGTTTCGAGGAACTTTTCCGCGCAGCCGGGCGCGAGCTCCACATGGGTTTCGTTATGATGGATTCTGATGGCGCCGATTTCCCGCTTGGTGATGTGTCCGGCCCGGCACAGCATGGGCAACAGCCAGCGCGGCTCGGCGTTGTCCTTGCGTCCGACCGACAGGGAAATCCAGACGCCGTTCTTGAAATCGTCGCGGCGCTTTTCCGGGCGTTCGGCGGGCGCGGTGTCGAGCAATTCCTCCGGCGCGCTTTGGGCGGCCTGATGGCGGCGCAAAAAGGCCGCGGCGACCCGCTCGGCGCTATAACGCCCGAGAAGTTCCTGGGCGAAGGCGCGTTCGTCCTCGCTTAACGTCCCGCTCAAGGACGGATCGGCGAGGATTCGCTCGCGGTCGCGCGCCTTGATTTCATCGACCGATGGCGGCTTGGCCCAGGTGGCCTTGATGTTGGCGGTGTCGAACAATCGTTCGGTGCGCTTGGCCCAGTTGTGCGGTACGATCAGGACGCTCACCCCCTTGCGCCCGGCGCGCCCCGTTCGCCCGCTTCGGTGCAGCAGGCTTTCGCGGTTTTTCGGGATGTCGGCGTGGATCACCAGTTCCAGGTTGGGCAGGTCGATGCCGCGCGCCGCCACATCGGTGGCGATGCACACCCGCGCCCGCCCGTCGCGCATGGCTTGCAGGGAATGGCTGCGTTCGCTCTGGCTCAATTCGCCCGACAGCGCCACCACCGAAAAGCCCCGGTTTGTAAAACGGCTGGTCATGTGGTTGACGGTGGCGCGGGTGGCGCAGAAGACGAGGGCGCATTTCGCCTCGAAATAGCGCAGCACGTTGATAATGGCGTTTTCCCGGTCATTCGGCGCGACGGTTAACGCCCGGTATTCGATGTCGAGGTGCTGGCCCTGTTCCCCCGTGGTGGTGACGCGCACAGCATGGCGCTGGTAGCGTTTGGCCAGGGCGGCGATGGAGCGCGGCACGGTGGCCGAAAACATCAAGGTGCGCCGTTCGCCGGGCGCGGCGTCGAGGATATATTCCAGGTCGTCGCGAAAGCCGAGATCGAGCATTTCGTCGGCTTCGTCGAGCACCACGGCCTTGAGCCCCGTGGTGTCGAAAGAGCCCCGTTCGATGTGGTCGCGCAGCCGGCCCGGCGTGCCGACGACCATATGCGCGCCACGGCTCAACGCGCGCCGTTCGTTCCGCATGTCCATGCCGCCAACACACGAGGCGACGGCCGCCCCGGTCATCTCAAAGAGCCATTCCAACTCGCGCGTGACCTGCAAGGCCAGTTCCCGTGTCGGCGCGACGACGAGGGCGAGCGGCTTGTCCGCGGGGCCGAATCGCTCCGCGCCGTCCAACAAGGTCGGCGCCAGGGCCATGCCGAAGGCCACGGTCTTGCCCGATCCGGTCTGGGCCGAAACCAGGACGTCGGCGTCTCGAAGTTCCGGGGCCAGAACCGCTTGTTGCACCGGGGTTAATTCTAGATAGCCGCGCTTGCTCAACGCCTGGCCGAGCGCCGCGACGACGCCTTTGAATTCTGTCATGTTTTTTCTTTCGGAATGCTGGTTTGCGGGAGCCCGGTCCTGCCTTAACGCAGATTTCCCGATATGCCCACAAAATACGCCGCCACCCTATCACAACCGGTCCGTGGATTAAGGGCGACATTGACTTCTCGGGGATATCCTCTAGATATCGCACATAGCGTATTTGCCTTTAACCAAGGCGCCGGCGGACAAAAGGAAACACCCCATATGGGCCGCAAACCCAACTACAAGTTCGAACGCCTGGAGCGCCAGAGGGCGAAAGACGCCAAAAAAGCCCTGCGGCTCGAGGCCAAGAAAGAAAAAGCCGAAAAAAGAAATGCCGAGGACAGCGCCATCGAACCGGCCGAAGACGGCGACGGCGACGACCCCAATGGGTGAGCGGGGCGTGACGCTTTAAGCCCAAGCAGAGGATTACCGAAATGTCTAAATCAGCAATATCGAGGGCCGAGCAACAGTTCGCCGCCACCCAGAAGAAGGACAAGCAGGCCCTGAAAGAACGGGAAAAGGTGCAGCAGGAGAAAGCGGGTCACGTGGCCGGCCTGCGGGCTCTCCGCCTCGCCAAGGAAGCCGCCGAGAAGAAAGCCGCCGAAAAAGCGACCGCCAAGAAAGCGACCGCCAAGAAAAAATAGTCGCCCGCCGCGCCGGCCCGAATGAACAGGTCCGCTCCCGTCAAATCGATTCCTGTCAATCCTGATACGCTCTCAAAGACTCAATTACGCCCTTCGGCCTTGAGGCCGCGGTTGTAGTCCAATTGCTTTTCGGAGAGCTGGTAGCCGATAAAAATTTGTTGGGCCATGCCGTTTTTGACCGGGACCAGGATGTTGACCGGATCGTCTTCCAGATCGATGCGCGTCCTGTATCCGGGGAAGGTTACATCGACCGGGAAGATTTCTTTCTTGACGATTTCTCCCGAAGGGTCGGTAAGGCCGACGAAATATTTAAGCAGGGTCCGGCTTGTCCTGTTCGCCGGGCCGCGCCGGAGGTCCATAACCACGGTCATTTTAACCGAGATAAAGCCGTCTCCGGTGCTTTCATCGATATCGTTCTCGCAGACGGCGAGAACGTCCTTGATCCGGCCCGAGGCGAAGACGTCTATGGGGTCGCGGCCCGGCCCTTCCCTGAACTGGGTAATGGACGCGGCGTCGCCGAGGACGCTTATTTCGGGGCAGGCAGGCGGGGCGTATTCCAGGAACAGGCTGCACCCGGTCGCGACCAGTCCGAGCAGACTGGCCGAAAGATTCCTCAAGCTTGTCCGGCGGGTACTCACAGGGAGCTATGGCTGCCGTCGCAAAGCGGGCTCGTCTTCGTCGCCTTGCAGCCGCAAAAGTGGACGGTTTTGGTTTCATGGGCCGTATAAAGCTGGGGCCTGAAGCCCGTTCCCTCGTGGGAACCGTCGCAGAAAGGCTGTTTTTTGCTGCGCCCGCAAGAGCACCAAAAATACTGTTTTCCGTTTTCCACCTCGACGGCGTAGGGGGCCTTCCGGGCGATGACCGGTGTATCCATGCTTAGGCGACCTTTCATGACGAAACTTTCTTCGAAGGGAACTCTAGAGTAGCCCCCGGACATGGGCAAGGGGCGACAAACACCGACACCCCCCCTAATTCTTCTTCCCGGCGTTCGCTTCAATCAGCGTGATTAATGTGGACGCCAGGCGGGCCATGGTGCGCGAACGTCCCCAGGCGCTGCCCAGGGTCTCGGCGATGTCCATTCCCCGCCTAAAAGCGATCCAGGCCAGGTCGTCTTCTCCGGCCCTGGCGTGTTTCAGGGCGATCTCGGTATGCATCCAGACCCGGCTTGTCGGGCTGATGATGTCCCGCTCGGCCTCGATGGCCTCGGCCTTGGCGCGGTCCCCTCCGGCCTCGTCGCCGGCGCGGCGTTGGGCGACGGCGATCGTCCAGAGGGCATGGGCGCGCAAGCGGGCGTCGCCGACCGCCAGGGCGGTCTCTTCCGCCTTGTCGAAAAGGGCGATGTCCGCCCAGGCCAGGGCGATGCGGCTGATGGCGTAGGATTTCGCGTAGGGGAGCGTAATCTTCGCGGCGGCCTTTAGGGCCCTGTCCAAGGTGTCCTTCGCCAAGTTTAATTGGCCGGAAGCGGCTTGGGCCACCGCGATCCGGCTGAGCACCACGGCCCGGTAGCGTATGGCTTCGATGCTCTCGGCGATTTCCAGGGCGCGTTCCGAATCCCCGGCCTTGGCCTGGGCGATGGCGGCGGTGACGAGCACCGGCGTTCGTCCGTTTTTGTCCGAGACCGTCTCAAGGACGGCGAGGGCTTCATCGGGCCGTCCCATGTCGGCGAGGGCCGAAGCCAGCGTGCGCAAGGCCGTGTCGCGCCGTTCCGCTTTATCCAAAGACAGGGCCAGGGATTTCGCCCGCTTGAACAGCCGCTCCGATGGCGCCCGGTCGCCGGACCGGTTCACGATGACGGCGGCCTTGGCGAGGAAGCCGACCCGCTTCAAGGCGTCGCCGGTTTTTTCCAGGGCTTCGAGAAGCCTTTCGAGGGTTTTTCCGAGGGGTTTCCCGTCGCCGCGCGTCACTTGGATGGCGGCGATGGAACTCAGGGCCTCGGCGCGCTTGGCGGGATCGGGGATGATGGCGGCGGCGGCCAGCGCGTTTTCGTTCCTGTTCGACGCCGCCTGGGCCTCGGCGATGTCGCCGAGGGCGACCATGATCAGGCGTGGATCGCGGATACGCCCCGCGGTTTTCATGGCCGCTTCGGTAAGGCCCGCTTTCGCCTGGACGGCGAGGATTTCCCCCAAAGCCCAATCGCGCAATTCATTCGTGTTGATGGCCTTGGCGCTTTCCGAGGCCTCGGCCAGGAGGCAGCGGGCCGTGGGGGCTTTAAAACAGGGCGAGGAATCGCGGGTGGGATCGGCCTTCTCGGTCTCGCCGCCGGTTATCAGGCCGCGCGTCGCCGGTTGATCGAGCAAGGCGCGCCGCGCCGCCGCGATGTTGGACCGGCGCGTCCGTTCCAGGCGTTTGAGCAGGATCGAGACGTTGATGCCGGTTTCAATATGAAGGGCCAGTTTTTCCGTGATGCGCCCGTCCGCTTTCATGCCGACGCTCCTTTGGTAGGCGCGGACGGCGCGGTCCAGGGCGGGAGTCATCCGTCCGGTCGCGGGGCCGGCATACTTCCCCGCCTTGGCCAGGGCTTCCTGAACCCGCCGGACGAGGGGGTCGGCGGGGCCTAAAGGCGTCGGCTCTCTTTCCGGGACGGCTTGCCCCCGGCGCGCCGCCAGTTCCACCGCATCGGCATGAAGCGGGGCGGCGCTCGCCCCTAAGATCAAGGCGGCCCCGAAAAGGAGAGTCCGGGATTTTCCAATCATGGGATGACTATAGGAACCGTCCTCTCCCTTGTCAGCAGGCGTGGCGTTGCTTAATAGGTTTAGGCTCCAAACTCACTCAGCTTGCGAGCTTTGGTTTGGACGAAAATGGTGCGGGATTAGGAGTGAGGACGAAGGACATGCACTGTATATTCGAGGACGCAGGACGCGATCCCGCGCCATTTGCGCCAAATCTCAAAGAGACGGGGCTCTTTTTCCACCGGATTGCGTTGCGAAAAGCTTGTGATGAGTGGCATCATGACGCTTCCCGCGCCTAATCCGGCGAAAAAATGGCTCCCGCCAAAGCCGAAACCTGAGTGAGTTTGGACCCTAGAATGGCGGTTTACACCAAAATTACCGACGAGGACCTGAACGCCTTCGTCGCCTCATACGATATCGGCGGCGTTAACGCATGCAAGGGTATCGCCGAGGGGATAGAGAACACCAATTACCGGCTCTCGACCGATGGCGGCGTTTTCATTTTGACCCTTTACGAGAAACGGGTGAACCCGGACGACCTGCCGTTTTTCCTGGGCCTTCTGGAGCACTTGTCCGCCCGCGGCGTTCCCTGTCCGGTTCCGCTCAAGGACCGCGCGGGCAAGGCGCTGAGGACGCTTTCGGGCCGTCCCGCCTCGATCGTGACCTTCCTCGATGGGATTTGGCCGAGAAGGGTGAGCCCCGATCATTGCGCCCTGCTCGGCGCCGCCATGGCCGAAATGCATGTGGCGGGGCGCGGCTTTCCCATGCGCCGGGACAACGACCTGTCGGTTTCCTCGTGGCGCGGGCTGTTCTCGTCTTGCGCCGGGCGCGCCGACGAGGTCCGGCCGGGACTGGCCGCCGAAATTTCAGCCGAGCTGGATTTTCTAGAGGCCCGTTGGCCCCGCCCCGGTGGGAAGGAAGGCCTTCCGGAGGGCGTGATCCACGGCGACATTTTCCCCGATAACGTCTTCTTCCGGGACGGGAAGTTGAGCGGCCTGATCGACTTTTATTTCGCCTGTACCGATGTGCTCGCTTACGATCTGGCCGTTTGCCTGAACGCCTGGTGTTTCGAGTCCGACAACAGTTTCAACATAACGAAGGCCAGCCGCATGTTAAGCGCCTACGGAGACGTCCGGGAATTTTCCGAAACCGAACGCGACGCCTTGCCGGTGCTCGCCCGTGGGGCGGCCTTGCGCTTTCTGTTGACCCGGTTGCACGATTGGCTGAACAGGCCCCATGGGGCCTTGGCGACGCCCAAGAATCCCTTGGAATATTACCGGAAGCTGAAATTTCACCGGGGCGTTTCCGGCCCCGCGGATTATGGTTTGGGGCAAAACGATGATTGACGACGGCGAAAAATTCGAGGCGAACGATACGGTCGATCTCTATACGGATGGGGCGTGCTCGGGAAATCCCGGCCCCGGGGGCTGGGGGGTTCTCATGCTTTGGAAGGGCCACGAAAAGGAACTGTCCGGCGGCGAAAGCGAGACCACCAACAACCGCATGGAGTTGACAGCGGCGATCCGGGGATTGAACGCCCTGAAACGGGGGGCCTCGGTTCGCCTTTACACCGACAGCACCTATGTGCGCGACGGCATAACCAAGTGGATTCACGGCTGGAAGAAAAACGGCTGGAAAACGTCGAGCAGGAAACCGGTCAAGAACGTCGATCTTTGGCTGGCCCTGGACGAAGCCCTGCAAGGCCTCGCCGTCGAATGGCATTGGGTCAAGGGCCATTCCGGCCACCCGGAAAACGAAAGGGCCGACGCGCTGGCCCGTGCGGGGTTAAAAAACGACACGTGCTTGTAGAACGATTTTTCCAGATCATTTTGGTGGGATATAGGCAGCAAGGAGATGATGTGGTAAGTTGAAAAAGAGTTTCGGTTTAGGGATTTTTTAGGGAATGGCGGGAGATGTTGAAGCCTTACCGGTTTTCGCCGTTTTCCCGTCGACCGGCTGAAACGGTATCGAGTGGGCCATTCTTGAAACAATGCACAATAGCGGCGTCGAAAAAAGATCGATAGATCAAACAATGACCCAGAAGGAACTGGACCGGTTCAATCTGGGTATTTGCATTTTCGATTCCGATCTTCGGATAAAGCGGTGCAACCGGAAATTCCAGACACTGAACGGCTTGCCGCCGTCCTTCTGTGAAGAGGGGGCTCCTTACGAGAACGCCGTCCGCGCCATGGCCGAACGGGGCGATTACGGCGCCGGTGACATCGAGGACCTGGTGCAACGCCATTTGCTTCCGTTCACCTACGGCAATCCGCATGTCTTCATGGAAATCCGTTCCAACGGCGTCGTTTTGGAGATTTGGACCAATCCCCTTAAGGACGGTGGCCGCGTTGCGATCTATACGGACGTCACCGAGCAAAAAAAGGCGCAGGCGGCGGCGCACAGCATCGGCAAAATTCTCGACCAGTCGCCCAACGAGGTTTTCCTGTTCGATGCCGATACGCTGCGGTTCTCGAGCGTAAACAAGGCCGGTCAACACAATACCGGCTACGCCAGGAAAGAACTCGGCGAAATGACTCTTCTGGATTTCATGCCGGAAATAACCAAGAAAATTCTTTTCGAGTTGATAGAGCCCCTTTGCGAGGGAAAAAAGAAAAAGGTCGATGTCGAAACCTTCTTCAGGAGAAAGGACGGAACGAATTATCCCGTCGAAGTCCGGTTCCAGGTGTCGCGGGAAACCGAGCAGAACGTCTTGGTCGCCTCCGTTCACGACATTACCGCGCGCAAGGAAGCCGAAAAGACCATCTGGCGTCAGGCTAATTACGATAGCTTGACCCAGTTGCCGAACCGGGCGGTATTTTTCGACCGCCTGCAAATGGCCGAAATGAGCGCCGAGCGCGACAACAGGATGGTCGGCGTGTTTTTCGTCGACCTGGATCATTTCAAGGACGTCAACGACACCCATGGACACACCGTCGGCGACGGCCTTTTGAAGGAAGTTTCCGACCGGCTTCGCAAAACCGTGCGTAGGACGGATACGGTCGCGCGCTTAGGCGGAGACGAATTCGGTATTATTCAGACCTCCATCAAACATGTGGACGATACGGAGGTTCTGGCCGCGAAGATCCTCGAAAGCCTGACCATGCCGCTCGACATCAAGGATAAGAAAATTTTCATCGGCGCGAGCATCGGCATCACCATCTATCCCCTCGATGACAAAGGACCGGAAGACCTGCTGCGGAACGCCGATATCGCCATGTATGCCGCCAAGGACAAGGGCCGCAATACCTACGAGCACTATACCGCCGATATGAGTTCCGCCATCAAGAACCGCAACGAATTGGAACAGGAACTGCGCGCCGCCATAGATCATGGCGATTTGTTTCTCGCCTACCAGCCGAAGGTTCTTACGGGGACCAGGGAAATCGTCGGCGTCGAGGCCTTGCTGCGATGGAACCACCCCGACCGCGGCGCCATCCCGCCGGCGGAATTCATCCCCCTGGCGGAAAGAAGCGGCATCATCGTTCCCTTGGGCGAATGGGTGATCCGCGAGGCGTGCCGGCAAAACAAGACCTGGCAGGACGCCGGGCTGCCGGTCGTCGATATGGCGGTCAATCTCTCGGCCGTTCAATTGCGCCAACCCGATATCGTCGAGACCATCGAGCGGATTTTACGGGAAACGGGCTTAAGCCCCCATTGCCTCGAACTTGAAATCACCGAAAGCACGGCCATGCACGACGCCAGAAACACGGTGATTATCCTCGATCAGCTTAGTGAACTGGGCGTCAAGATTTCGTTGGACGACTTCGGCACCGGGTACTCGTCGCTGGCTTACCTGAAACGGTTCCCGTTGAGCCGGATCAAGATCGACCGGTCTTTCATCAGCGACGTGCTCAACAATTCAGACGACGCGGCCATCGTCTCGGCGGTCATTACGCTCGGCCAGGCGCTCAACATGAAGGTCACGGCCGAAGGCGTCGAAGAGACCGGACAAATCAATTACCTGAAGGGCCAGGGCTGCGAGGAAATACAGGGGTTCCACTTCAGCCGCCCCATCGCCCCCGCCGCCTTCGCGGAAATGCTGAAGCTCAATCAGAAAAGCTAGGGCCTGTGGACAAATACGGAGCCACTCAGATCGTCTTGCTCGCGCCCGCTCCGGCGGCCGTTAACGCCAGGGAAAAACCGTTGTCCTGGCTCGATGAAGAAGTGAAAGACGAAGGTGTCTTTTGAGTCGTAAAAAAAGTGAAAAGCGGTAAACTTAAAGGCTGACGCCGATTGTCCGGAAGGGGCCGATGAAGCATATCTCGCCGTTTGCCATCCTGCTTGGCGGGCTGTTTCTTGTTTCCGCCCAAGCTTCTTTCGCCCAGGCCGTTCCCGAGAACTACGGCCAGGCCATGGCTTGGTATGAACGGGCGGCAAAAGCGGGCGATGCGGAGGCCCAATACTATCTCGGCATGATGGAAGAAAAAGGCTGGCGCGGAACGGCCCGTCCCGAAGCCGCGGCCCGCTGGTACGAGCGCGCCGCGCGTCAAGGCCATGGCGGGGCGGCGTTTCGGCTCGGCATGCTTTATCATTTCGGAACGGTGAAGGGCGGCGGCGGCGTTCCCCAGGATTTCAAGCGGGCGGTTCAATGGTACAAACAGGCGGCAAAAGCGGGCGTCGCCGAGGCCGCTTACAATGTAGCCCTGATGACCGAACGCGGACAAGGAACCCCAGCCGATCCGGCCGTCGCCGCAAGGCTCTATGAACAGGCCGCCGAGGGCGGCGTCGCGGCCGCTGGTTTGAGCTTAAGCGCCCTGTACGCCAGGGGTGGTGAGGGCGGGATTGGGCGCGATCCGGTGCGGTCGCTGATGTGGCTGGACTTGGCGAAGAAAGGCGGAGCCGGCGGGGCCATCCCCGGAAAAAACGGTGCGTTGACGGCCTATTACGAGAGTTTAACCAAGACGATGACGCCCGGCCAAATCGCCGAGGCCATGGACTTGGCCAATATCCGCTGGATGAAATGGAACGAAAAGGGCCGGGCGGCGGCGGCCCGTCCCTAAAGCTCGTCGATGAAACCGGGACGCGGCGGAGACGGTCTTGACACCCTTAAATCTTTAGACCTATATGCCGGTTCTCACCCGGACAGACCTTCCGGGAAGCCCTATGGCGGAGTAGCTCAGCTGGTTAGAGCAGCGGAATCATAATCCGCGTGTCGGGGGTTCGAGTCCCTCCTCCGCTACCAATTAAGGCCCTGTCCGACCCGGAGACATAGGTAGTCCCCTGTTAAAAACTCGAACACCCTTGATTTACCAAGCGTTTCCGCTGACTTGAAGTAACGGAATTTGCAAGAAAGGGTGGTTCCGGCGGTTATTTT
>VAPH01022663.1_pt1 | contig 15856 bp, 16 predicted proteins | sample 3393861 | NCBI WGS metagenome assembly VAPH01 (sample SAMN08290439, study PRJNA428436) | hydrothermal vent metagenome | isolation source: Deep-sea hydrothermal vent chimney | place: Atlantic Ocean: South-mid Altantic Ridge | reverse complement strand
GCTCACCTGGCGAACTGGATACGCGGGCAGGGTTTTGAAGCGCAATCGCACGCGGGACCGTGGGCCGGGCCACTGACACTGACGCCTGCCGCACTGGCCTGCGGGTTCGGAGAGTTGGGTAAGCACGGCAATATTATCAATCGGCAGTATGGCTCTTCATTTCGATTATCGGCGGTGGTGACGGAACTGCCATTGCTTGCTGATGCGGGTGATGAATTTGGCGCAGACGAATTTTGCACACGCTGCCAGGTGTGCATAAACGCCTGTCCGGTGGATGCCATCAGCGATGCCAAGCAGTGGGTGCGTGGATTTAAAAAATGGTATGTTGACTTCGATAAATGCATTCCGTATTTCAACGAAACCCACGGTTGCGGCATCTGTATTGCCGTGTGTCCGTGGAGCCGGCCCGCTGCAGCACCGCGCCTGGCAGAGAAAATTTTGCGTCGCAAAAAGCGGCTCGCGAAGCTGTCTGAGTGATCCGGATTGGAACGACATGGATGAATTAAACGAAAACTACCCGCTGGTGTTATCGCAGGATCTGGTCTGGAGTGACATGGACGCCTATCAGCACATCAACAATGCGGTTTATTTTCGCTTTTTTGAGGATGCCCGCATTGCATTTTTTCTGCAGGCCAAACTGATTGACTACAAAGAAAAGACACAAATTGGCCCGATACTGGCTTCCACCAGCTGCAACTTTCGGCTGCCCCTGACGTTTCCGGATACCATCCAGGTTGCTGCCAGGGTAGAAGATATCCGGCAAAAAACCTTCAAAATGAAATATGTTGTGTACAGCGAAAAGCTTGAGAAGGTGGCTGCAGAAGGTGAGGGCTTAATTGTCTACTACGACTATCAACGGGGGAAAAGTTGCGCAATCCCGGCAGACATACTGTCCGCCATCAATGCTTTTTAGTGCGACGTATAAACACTAACCTAAGACCGATTATTTAGAAGGAAAACCATGCCTATAAAAAGACATAACCACCATTTGGACTCAGGCACTGACCTTGAAAGTACAGGGATTCATCTGATGCCAGAAATACATATGCCGGCACGATATCAGCCACATCAGCAATTCTGCCTTTGGGGATTGATTTTCGCAGCGACTCAAGCATTTCTTCAGGAAAATCATGTAATGCCGGCGTGTAAGTTGCGCCGGGTGCCACGCAGTTGACGTTAACGTTGCGCTCGCCAACCTCAAGGGCCAGTGAACGGGTGAACGATATGATCGCTCCTTTGGTGGCCGTATAGTGAGTAAGCCCCGGCGCGCCTGTATATGCCAGATGTGAAGCTGTATTAATGATTTTGCCGTAATTTTGCGCATACATATGCGGCAAAATAAGTCGCGTTACTAAAAACTGACTACGTAGATTAACGGCCATCATCCGATCCCAGCTCTCAACCGGAATTTCCTCAATTGGTGCTGGACTACCGATGCCTGCATTATTAACCAATATATCAATCCGCCCCATCGCTTCGAATGCATTTTCAACGAGCGTTTGTACCTCAGCTTCCAGCGCAACGTCTGCTCGAATCGAACAGGCATTCGATCCTGCCTTTTTTATTTCTTCACATAAGGCATCCGCATTTGCTTGCTGGTCTTGATCGGGAAAGTTCACCACGACATCTGCACCTTCTTTGGCAAAAGCGATTGCAATCCCTGCACCAATACCCGAACTACTGCCGGTAATTAAAGCTTTTTTTCCTGATAGGCTATCCATCTTAGAAACCTCATGGTGGCACCATCTACTACACGATAAAGATCAATTCAAATGGCACTTAAATCTGGTGCCTATTTACTACGGACTCGCCCAAAGTGCCAGGCCAGAAAAAGACCGCTTACTAATGCTCCGATACCCGTGACGAGTGTATCGAAATTAACACCCGCTTTGAAATCCCCAACTCCCATCAACAGAGAATATCCCACAACAAAATTGAAAAAGCCCCATAGCACGTTTACTAAAGGAGAGGATTCCCCAACACCTGGTGGTTTGGCAAAAGGGCTTTGAAAACGATTGCCTGAAACCCCCTGAATAAAGTGTGGCAGTGCATTTACCAGGAAAAGGGCTCCGAAAAAGTGTGCCAAATACATATACCAAGCCATTATCTGAACCTTCATTTGTAAGTTAACGCCAACAGTAACAAGTCAACATCGCTGCAACCACACAAGACTTGTGCGTTCACCTTATATTTCTTACCAGTTGTAACGCGCTTGTACCGCTATGCTTCGGCCACGTTCCGTATTCATCACATAACTTCCCGGGCTGGCAGGCATGTCCGTAGCAAAATTTAAAATTGTTTCGTCAGTGAGGTTCTTACCGATAGCAGAGAATGACCACCGGCCATCTGCAGGACCAAATGAAACCCTTAAACCGACTTTAGCGTAAGCATCTTGTAATAGCGCAGGATCAAGATCTGCCCCCATATCCCTACTGCCACTGAAATAAACATTGAGTTCGGTGATTAATCTAAGATCATTCGGCAGGGGATGCCTATATTGCGCATTAAAATTTCCAGTATATTTAGGCGCGTTTCGCCTACCGGAGAGATCCTGGCTTGTCAATCCCCCCAAAACCTGTAGCGCTGTAGGTCCTGCATTTTTATAGTCTTCGAAAAAAGAATCTAAAGGAGCCAATTCGAGTCCGATTCTCAGGCGATCGCTAGCGGCCCATGCGAGTCCAATCTCGACGCCTTGCGATGTAGACGCTCCAACACTTTCTACGGTATTGATGATAGCTGCGCCTTGCAGTTGGACTATCGCCAACTGCAGGTTTGTGTACTCACTCCGGAATGCCGCGAGAGTAAACCGCATCCTGCCATCAAGGAATTTGCCCTTTAATCCCACTTCATACGCGTCCACTGATTCCGGGTCAAATGGCAATTCGGTTTTATCGCCTGTCCCACTCGTACCATCAAACCCTCCCGCCTTAAAACCCTGTGCATAGCTGGCGTAGGCCATTAGATCATCAGTTACATCGAATTTAACGTTAAGAGATGGCGTCACGGCTTCATCCTGGCGTGACAACACAATGGTTCCGGCTGTTCCCAAGCCAAGAAAACCTGCCAGTGGCTGTAATGCCGATGGCCAGGTTGTTAGCGAGCGAGCATACAGATCGTTTGGAGTGCCATAAAATATATTTTGTGTGAAATCTTTATTCACCTGTGTCCAGCGCAGGCCTAAAGTCGTACTGACTCGATCAGTGATATTCCATGTAAATGAACCAAAGAGAGCGGTGGACTTTTCATCCTGGTTGAAACCTACACTTTGACCCAGAGGCAATAAGGGGACCAGGGGCGCAAATGGTGGGATACCGGCTATGACCGGTGATAAAAAATTAAACGCGAAGTTGTTTTGATAAAACAGGTCAACTTTCTGATAATAAAAACCCGCCATATAATCGAAACGCCCGCCTGGAGATGAGGCGATACGAAATTCCTGGCTGAACTGTTGCAAATCTTCTGTAGAATCTACGTTAAACAGTTGCAACGGCGTTATGTCGATGTCTAACTGTAAACTATAATCGAAGTTTAAAAGAGCCGTGAGCGATGTGAACCTGTGGCCCCAGTTCTCGTAATTCAGTGTAAACACATACTCCTTATTCCGTGTTTCAACATTCTGCCCGGGACTTAGACTTCTTTTATCGTCAAGAACCGATTCAACACCCAAAGCAAGGTTGACAGAACAAAATCCGGCAGGTCCCGGGAATGGTGCCACAGGTGGGCAGTTTACTGCCTGGTTTTGAGTGGCGCCCATGGCACCAGTCTTGCCCTGATCTACCTTAAATGTTGCATCAAGGTAATCATTCGGCGTCCACACTAAAGTTATACGCCCGGCAACATCGTCAACTCTGGTTACATCATCATCTAAAGTTAAATCCTTGATGTATCCATCCATTCCATATTTTTTACCAGCAATTCGGGCACTTAAAGTGTCCGTTAATGGCCCACCTGCTGCAGCTTCAAAATTGTATTCTCCATAGGTAGGCTCGTATAGAGCAATGGCATACCCTTCGAACTGATCACCGGGTTTCCTTGTCGTGATATTCAATGCACCCGCAACCGCATTATTGCCGAAGAATGTTCCCTGGGGGCCCTTTAGAAGTTCGATTCGCTCAAGGTCCAGAAACGCACTCCTGCTCTGGCGGGCCCGTCCCCGATAGACACCATCAACAAACGTACCCACGGCCTGCTCGAAAGCCGCATTATTACCTGAGCCTACTCCCCGAATAATAAGAAAATCAATGGGGCCACCTTCTCTGACTTGAAAGGACGGTTCACGTTCGGAGAAATCAACCAGGGACACAAAATTCTGATTCTGGATGGCCTCACCAGTGGTTACGGACACCGAAATCGGTACGTCCATCAGGTTTTGCTCTCTTTTTTGCGCAGTCACAATAACCTCTTCCAGGATAGTGTCTTGCGCTAATACTAAACTCACAGGGAAACCGGACACGACAAAGATAATTCCCCAGCGCAGCAGCAACCCCGATATGGCACGACGCTTGGTAATAAGTGTGGAATTTTTTTTATTAATTTGAGGATTAGTCATAACATTAACCTCTAAATTCACATTTATGTACTCATATATTCAGGCTATAAATTAAAATAATCTGAATATATTATATGAATATATTGTATGACAATAAAGTTTGTCTGTCAAAGCACCTTAAAGTGGTTGGGGGATACCAGGAATGTTGCCGCTAGATTGAACTTCCTATCTTATGGCCTTCGCTGGTTGCGGCGATTACGGATCGAGGCATATAGGCATCACCAATTTGATGCACGATTAATCCTGCTTCCCTCAGTGGCTGTAATAGGGACAGATTTGGTGTGCGGGGCGTGGCATAGGTGAATAGGGCAACGTCAGAGATTTCCATCTCTACACCCGTCATCACGTTTCTGTAAACAAACACACCATCTTCGAATCGAGAATTCGGGGAAGGTACTGACCAATTAACGATTTCGATATCATGTTTGAACATACGCTCAAAGATACTTTGTCTTTTAACTGTCGATTCATCCCTGGCGATAGTTTCACAAGGATTGATTAATAGCACACGGTCAAATCTTTCTCTGAATAACTGTGCTGCAGAGTAGGTTACGTCTGTTCCGTCAAAGTCATAGATGATTGCCGTTCCGGAATTCTTATGGGGGTGTTTTAGCACAATCTGGATGGTGTCCCAGAGATCATGGATGAAACCTTCTTCCTGCAAAATAATCGGCAACTGGTTGGGCCAGATCATCGTGCCTCCGGTAGCAAGGATCACACAGTCTGGATCACATGCGAGAATATCTTCTACTTTAGCGTTCCAACCAAGCTGGTAATTAACACCCGCCCTCTGTCCAAAAACAATTTGAACATCAAATATCGAGCTGACCGATTCACATCCAGGTAGCGCTGCATAACGCTTCAACTTGCCGCCACATTCGCCTGACGAATTGAATAATGTCACTTCATGTTTGCGGGCCGCCGCAATCCATGCTGCTTCAAGCCCGGCAACACCACCACCAACAACCACCACGCGCTTATGATCCGCTACTGCTTGCGGCCACCAATCCGCTTCATTGCGCCGTCCCACCCGGGGGTTGTTGTCACAAGCAAGCGGGCGACCCAATACGGTTTCTTGCCAACAGTTATTGGATGAAACACATTTACGGATATTATTATCTCTGGCACCGAGGGATTTAAGACCCCAAGCGGCATCAGCAATCAGGGCTCGGCCCAACATTACAAAATCCGCCTTACAGTCAGACAGAATCACTTCCGCCTGGGCAGGCTCAAGGATTCGCCCTATTGCAGCCACTGGTGTCCCATTGCAGGCATGTCGCAGCTTGCCGATTTCATGAATATAAGTACCGCGTTCCGAATGCATGTCGGGTACATGCATAAACAGGGTCCAGGCATGTGAGCCCTGTACAAAGGCGAGATAATCAATCTGATAGTCCCTACTAAACCATGCGGCTAGTTCTTCTGCATCGGTCCAATTGATACTTCCCGGCAGGCCATCGTTACCTGGGAGTCGCAGACCAATAATATATTCAGGCCCACATTCGCGTCGCAATGCCTGAATTAATTCATTCACCAGACGGGCCCGGTTTTCAAAGCTGCCGCCATAATCATCCTCGCGCTGGTTCATCCACGGTGACAGGAACTGATGAAAGAGGTGACCATGCCCGGCAGAGAGTTCAACCCCACTGAAGCCTGCTGATTGAAGCTTGCTCGCTGATTCAACAAAGTCCTCAATCATGTAATTTATTTCGGCCAGGGTCATTGCGTGCGGTACGGTCCAGCTCAGGTCATCGGGTAGGGCGCTTGCACCATAAGCCGCCAGCTTTCTGATCGGCCGCATATCCCCCCTTCCCGGATCCTGGACTTGGGCCAATAGATGACAATCATGTTTTAAGACTGCATCAACCAGATATTTGAAATCATCCAGGTTGCTCTGACCATAAACATTTACTTGTGCGTGGGCCGGCGCCCCACGCCACATGCTAAAGGGTTCAGTAACAATCATTCCTGCCCCGCCCCTGGCCCTGTTTGCATGAAAATTAATCAGTTCTTTGGTGATCTTACCGTCCCTTGATAAACCCGTATAAATGGCGGCAAAGGCGATTCGATTCCGTATTCGCTTGCCGGCCAATGAAAAAGCAGAAAAAAGATGAGGAAAAGATATTTCAGAAGTCATATTAAAATACCCATAAGATTCTCTACATATCTGGAATAATCTTTATTGCACTTAGCATGGGTTTAATTGTACATTATTGTCTGTATATTTCGTCTGTATCTCAATATGTGAAAGATAGGTTTTCATGATTGCATAGTAATTATATTTTTAGGGAGTGTTGATCATGAACTTGATTTCAGCAGACTTGAGTACGGCGCAGGCTCTGGTACTCCTTCAAGGTGATATTATTTCTATGTTTATCGAAATCAACGGGATTAGCGTATGTCTGCCATTGAAAAAACAGTTAACAAATTAAAATCACGAATAAAACAAGGGTATTACGCGCCTGGACAGCGACTAATTGAACGTGATCTTGAGAACGATCTGAAAGTTGGGCGCAGCACTATTCGTGAAGCATTGCGACGTCTTGCCGGGGATGGATTTGTTGTCCAGGAAGCCAACCGCGGCACTTCTGTTCGTGCATTAAGTCGTAGCGATGTTATACATATATATTCAGTGCGGGAGGTGGTTGAAGGCCTTGCTGCAAGATTAGCCGCAAAAAATATCAATAACGGCGATAACGCAAGTCGCCTCAAAACCATCCTCCGTGATATGCGGACAATCAGCAATAAGAATGAAGTCTTAACCTATATGGAGCACAACGAGCAGTTACATAAGCTAATAATCGAAATAAGTGCAAACCCATGGTTGCCTGGTATAGCCGAGCAACTTTGGCTCCCTGTTTTCCGAATTCAGTTTAATCGCTTCGTTCAGGCGAATTCAATGAAGAAATCATTGGCAGGGCATGAACGGATCATAAGGGCCATCCTGGATGGCGACGGGCCTAAAGCTGAAAGAATCATGCGTTCGCACATTCGCAGCTCACAAAAATTTGTTTTAGTGATCCCGGAAGAGTTTTTTGGATCCTAAGTAAACCTCATTGTGCTGGAGTAGTGTAGTGTCACTTCCGCCAGTCTTCACCTGGTGGTGCAGCATATTCCAGTGAAGTTGGCCAACCATTCCGTATTCTTATAAAGATGATCAGAGCCGAGATTGACTCAATTGATCTACGTGACAAGTCACCTGCTTCCAGAATACTCCTTCCAGTATTTTTTTGCTTAACATACATAATTGTCATACAATATATAAATACAATAATATGAATCCCAAATAGGAAGTTTGCGTAAATGTCTCCGATGAGTTTTACCCTTGGAATAAATTCTTGCAAGGAATGAGCACTTTTGAAAGCTGAGCTTACTTACTTCGACAAGGTTTGGAACGATCATGTCGTTTTATATCTCGGTAATAATACCTGTCTGCTGCATATTGACCGGCACTTCTTACATGAACTGAGTGGCGCCATATCATTTAAGACCCTTGCTGAAAAAGATCATATGGTTCGGAGCACACGCCTTACCTTCGCCACGCTGGACCATGTTTTGGACACGTTTCCCGGACGTGATGACACGACCCAAATACCACAAGGGGCTGATTTCATTCGAGGTCTGAGAGAGGGTTGTCGCCGATACGGCATTACCCTGTTTGACCTCGATGATGAGCGGCAAGGTATAGTACATGTCATCTCCCCTGAATTGGGTATCGCACAACCAGGAAGCACCCTGGCCTGCGGCGACAGTCATACCTGTACTGTTGGCGGAATTGGCGCTATCGGGTTTGGTGTCGGGTCTTCTGATGGAGAAGTCGTTCTGACAAGTCAGTGCCTGACTCAGACAAAGCCAAAAAACATGCGGGTTAATTTTGAAGGTGTGCTACCACCAGGTATATTCCCAAAAGATCTCATTCTGTATTTGATAGGCCAGATTTCCGCAAGGGCCGGTGTGGGCTATGCGATCGAGTTTGGTGGTGCTGTCATTCGTTCAATGGAGATAGAGGGGCGTTTGTCGATCTGCAATATGGCAGTCGAATTGTCGGCCCGGACCGGGTTTATCGCACCGGATGATGTGGTGTATCAATACTTGCACGGCAAACCTTTTTCGCCAAAAGGCGCACTTTGGGACCAGGCTGTTGCTTACTGGAATTCCTTGCCAACGGATGAAGCCGCACACTTTGATCAGGAAATCACAATTGACTGCAGCAAAATCTCACCACAAGTCACCTGGGGAACCAGTCCGGAACACGTCATAGCTGTTACTGGCCAGGTTCCGGATATTACACATGGATCCGCGACGAGTAATGCCACGAATACGCACAGGGTCTATGACTACGTCGGCCTGTTGCCGGGCACAACGCTTGAGGGACTCAAGATTGACGCGGCCTTTATAGGCTCGTGTACCAACAGCCGGTTTAGTGATTTGCAGATTGCGGCAGCACTGCTAAAGGGCAGGAAAGTAGCACCACACGTGCAGGCGATTTGTACGCCGGGTTCAGCGGCCGTTAAACATCAGGCGGAGGTGGAAGGGATCGCTGATGTTTTTAAAGATGCCGGTTTTGAATGGCGTGAGCCGGGATGCTCATTGTGTATGAGCGGTGGGGCTGGTGGTGAAAGTTTTGCCCCCGGGGCGCGGATTATTTCTACCACAAACAGAAATTTTGAACATCGTCAGGGCAAGGGGGTTATCTCCCACCTGGCCAGTCCGGCAACGGTAGCGCTTTCGGCCGTGGCAGGCAAGATTGCAGATGTTCGTAAGGTAGTGCAATAGCAGTGGAGGGGTTCAATAAAATTAGCGATATTGCGGCACCGCTTCTGCAATCGAATATCGACACCGATGCAATTATTCCCGGCGATCAATTGATGCGTGTTGCGCAATCTGGTTTTGGTGCTGGATTATTTGCAAACTGGCGATTTCAAAGAAAAGCAAATGGTGAGTGTACTCAAAACCCGGATTTCATCCTCAACAAAGAGCCTTATAGTAAGGCCAAAATCCTGCTGGCCGGCCCGAATTTCGCCTGTGGTTCATCCAGAGAACATGCGGTTTGGGCGCTCCGGGACTGGGGTTTCCGTTGCGTCATAGCCCCCAGTTTCGGGGAAATATTTTATGCCAACTGTTTCAAGAACCACATGTTGCCCGTGATTCTGGATTTTGAAATCATTAAGACCATCGCCGGGCAAGTCGGGGCATGTAACGGTAATACGAAGGTGACCGTTGATTTGAAGAATGGCCTGGTCATAACACCGGATGGGCAACAGTTTGTCTTCTCAATCAATAATTACTTTCGCGATATGTTGTTGCAAGGGCTTGATCCTGTTGCAGCGATCCTGCGTTACGACACCGCCATAACCAGCTTCCAGGAAACGGACCGCAAGCGCCGGCCCTGGATTTATGCAGGCACCAGATAAAAGGGATTTATTCATGACAAAAAAGACAATCCAGTCGCTTATCGCCGAAGGGTCTCCCCTTTTGTTACCCGTTGCTCACGATGCGTTGACCGCGCGTCTTAGTGAACTAGCGGGTTTTCCAGCCTACTCCATCGGCGGGTTTGGTTTGGTTGGATGCCGGTACATGCTGCCCGATATCGGGCTCGCCAGTTTTGGAGAAATGACGGCGGGTGTACGGGACATCATGATGGGGAGTTCATTACCTGTACTGGTTGATGCGGACGATGGTTATGGTGACATCAAGAACACGGCACGTACGGTGGAGGTATACGAATCCATGGGGGTTGCCGGAATCATATTGGAAGATCAGGTGAACCCCAAACGCTGTGGGCATATGGGAGGAAAATCAGTAGTCACCACTGAAGCAGCCGCAAAAAAACTGGGAGTGGCACTGGCGATCCGTCAAAGCAGTGATTTTTTCATCGTTGCCCGTACCGATGCGCTCTCCGTACACGGTATTGAGGAGGCAATCCAGCGCGGCCACAGGTACGCGGAAACCGGGGTTGACGCAGTTTATGTTGAAGCGCCCACATCGCGTAACGAAATTGAAATCATTGCCAAGGAATTATCCGGGGAAACCCAACTGGTCATAAATATGGCGGAAGCCGGCAAGACACCACTTGTTCCTGCAAGCGAACTTGCAGACATGGGCTACTCGATCATCGCTTATCCATCCACATTGCTATTACGTGTCATCACGGCGATCCGCGAAGGCTTGCAGATGATAAAGGATCAGAATTTTGATCAGGGAGCGCAATTAACGTTTTCGGAGTTTACACAATTATTCGGAAGCGACAAGTGGAGTGAGCTTGAGAACCGCTTCAAGTAGAACGGGTGGTGATGCCGGTGGTTTTGCTCTTCTGGCGTAAAGATATTTACAGAACAGAAACCCTCAAAATTAAATGATCAATAAATCCAATGAGAATTTTACCGCATGGTATGCACTTTGTGTATTGACACTCGCCAATCTATTTTCAATAACAGACCGGCAGATCCTGGCACTACTCATTGAACCGATTCGCAATGAACTGAATATCTCCGACACTCAAATCAGCCTCTTGGGTGGCTTTGCATTCGCTATCTTTTATACTTTTTTTGCCCTCCCAATTTCTTACCTGGCAGATCGAAAGAGTAGACGCGTAATTATTACAATTGGCATTGCTACCTGGAGCATCATGACATCTGTTAGTGGGTTAGCCAGAAACTTCATGTACCTGCTGCTGGCAAGGGTGGGTGTCGGAGTGGGGGAGGCTTCACTGGGACCTGCTGCCTATTCAATAATTTCTGATTACTTCCCCCCCGACCGTTTGGGGCGGGCAATGGGAGTATTCGCCATAGGATCCTCAATGGGCACCGGACTCGCACTAATTTTCGGTGCTGTAATTCTCACGTTTGTTACTGAGTTGCCAACAATTACGCTTCCTGTACTGGGCGTTCTTAGTCCATGGCGACTAGCTTTTATCTTTGTCGGTCTGCCTGGCCTCCTGGTGGCCGGTTTACTGATGACAATGACCGAACCAAAACGTAAAAATAATGTAGCCATACAGACCGATGAGTTAATTTTGTCGAATACGCAAAATACAGGGAATAACATATTTATCTTTCTGATTCAGAACTGGAAAATCTACGTCCCCTTACTTTTGGGATTTTCACTTCTTGTGTTGGTGCTACAAGCCAATCTGCTCTGGCTACCTACCTTTCATATCCGGACATATGGTCTGGAGGTAATACAAAGCGGCATGATTCTGGGATCTGTATTATTGATTTTTGGAATACTGGGTTCCATTACAGGAGGTTTATTAGTTGACTTGCTCCGAACAAAAGGTCATGCCGATGCAGCGTATAAAGTACTATTGATCGCGACAGCAATAGCAATCCCGTTGGGGGTATCTATGCCGTTAATGACGAATCTTTATGCTTCGATAGCTTTATTATCGGGTTTTGTTTTTGTTTTATGGGTAATTGGAGCTGTCTATCCCACCGCATTGGTATTGATTACGCCAAATCATTTCAGGGCTCAGATTTCGGCTTTATCATTTTTTGTCGGAAATATTATTGGCATGGGCATTGGTCCAACAGCAGTGGCCTTAATTACCGACTATATTTTCGCCGATGAATTATTGCTCAAATATTCGCTGGCAATAGTCACAATATTAGCTCTCCCTATTGCAGTAATTATCCTTTTAACAGGAGCTAAACATTACTCGTTGCGCGCTATGGCTTATTCAAGTCATTAATAGGTTCAGCGAGCCGGGATTGCCGCGTATACCCCTGCACCCCCGGCAGCCTCTCTGCAGCCTCCCGCAGCGTGTCATCATGCTTGGCAAAACAAAAGCGCACGACCTGCTGGTCCGGTGCGTCTTTGTAAAAGACAGAGATCGGGATTGCAGCCACCTTGTATTCCCGGGTCAAACGCGCGGCAAATTCTGTATCCGGCTCAGCGCTGATTGCACTGTAATCGGCAAGCTGGAAATAGGTTCCACCTGACGGGACCAGGCTGAACTTTGATGGGGCCAGCAATGCGCAGAACAGGTCTCGTTTTTGTTGGTAGAAATTTCCCAGCTCATAGTGATGTTGTGGACAATCACGCAGGAAATCTGCAATGGCGTACTGCATCGGCGTATTGGTGCTGAAATTGATGAACTGGTGAATACGCAGGAATTCGTCCATCAGCGCTTGGGGTGCGATGCAATAACCCACCCGCCAACCGGTCGCGTGGTAGGTTTTGCCGAAGGAAGAAATTGCAAAGGTTTTTGCCGCCAGGTCCGGGTAACGCAGCAGGCTCAGGTGTGGCCTGTTATCAAAACTGATGTGTTCGTAGACTTCATCCGAGAGCAGGTGAATGTTGCGGCCCGCAATTACCTCGCGTAGCTGGGCGATGTCCTGCTCGTCCCATACTGTCCCGGTCGGGTTGTGCGGCGTATTGAGGATGATCAGGCGGGTGCGATCATTAATGGCATCGCGGACCTGCTGCCAGTCAATCGTGAAGTCAGGGTATTGCAGGGCAATATGTTTTGTCACGCCGCCGTTCAAGGTTACGCTGGGTTCGTAGGTATCGTAAGCCGGGTCGAAAATAATGGCTTCGTCGCCGGGGTGAATTACCGCCGTGACCGCACAGAATATCGCCTCGGTGGCGCCGGGTGTGACAGCCACCTCTTTGTCAGGATCAATCGCACAGCCATACAGGTCCAGCACCTTGGCAGCGATTTGCTCACGCAGATTTGGAACACCGGCCAGCGGGGCGTATTGGTTGTGCCCGTGAGCCATATGGAAAGCAACCCGCTCGCGCAGTGCTTGCGGGCCGTCGTAATCCGGAAAACCCTGCGACAGGTTGATGGCACCCTCGTCCAGGGCCATCTTCGACATGATGCTGAATATGGTGGTGCCCTTACCGGGTAGCTTGTTGCGCAGCATGTTTATGCACTTGCGTCACGAAGGGCAATAACGCTGATCGCCTTCATGCTCATGACTTTGACACCATTCTGGTTAAAGACCTCGGCGATGGAGTGCACCAGCCCACGGTCGGGCTTACTGTTTGAACGCCGTGAATCAACCACTTTGACCCATACCGTCAATTCGTCTCCGGGACGCACCGGGGCCAGCCAGCGCAGTTCATCGATGCCCGGCGAGCCAAGGCTGGATGCACTGCTGAGAAATTTATCTACCAGCAAGCGCATGGTGACCACCACGGTATGCCAACCGCTGGCGATCAGGCCGCCATATGGGCCTGTGGCAGCCTTCTCGGGGTCAGTATGGAACTCCTGCGGGTCGTACTTTTTGGCAAAGTCGATCATCTCGGCCTCGCTCAGGCTGACCTTGCCATATTCCCGCATCGCACCGGGCACGTAGTCCTCAAAATATCGATCAGCGCTGGAATTTGTCATTGTGTACCTTTGTTTTCTGAAATCGGGACCGTTTAGTCATTCTTCCGGCAAGACCTGCCCTGCGGGCTGTTACCGCTAACTGGCGGACAAAAAACCTGCTAATTCGCCCCGAAGCGGCGATACCGGCTCGTGAACCTGGCGCAGGAGAAATTCTGACTCGCTAGCTCCGGCGCGTAATCGGGACAGCCATTCTTCGGGGTCGAACTCAACCCCCAGAGCGTTGGCATCAAAGTGCTCGTTGATAAAGGCATTGGCCTCCTCACTCGACGTGTAGCTGTCCACCTGAAACTCCATCTGGTTGCCGTCGGGGTCAGCGTAATAAAGCGACGCCGTAATCCCGTGGTGGATACACCAGTACGGACTGATACCTTCCTCTTTGAGTCGTGCGTAATTCTCAAGGAGGTCGTGCAGGGATGGGTAGGTGTATGCGACGTGGTCCACGCCAATCGCGCCCCGGCGTTCCATTTCAGTGCCTTCCGGCTGGAAGACTGCCATATTAGCGAATGCAAAGCGGTGATGTTCGTCGTCGTAGGTCAGGAATGCCAGACCCGGGTTCTGATATTGAACCTTGGCACCAAACACGGTTTTGTACCAGCGCAGCATCTGCTCGAAGCGGCGGGTACGGTATAGGACGTGTGCTAACTTTGTCGGGCGGCTGAATGACATGGTTTCTCCTCTTTCACCAGAAAACTCAAATAATACCCCTGACTTTTGCAGCCAACCAAGGAGAAACTGCCGTAATGAAAAGAACCACGACAAATAAATCTCCTTTCTTCACATTGAAAACTTGCAATATTTCATGCCATGGTTTTCCGGCGACAAAATGACCCAATAGAAACTCGAAGGATAATGTTAACACTACCCAAAATATGCCAACCCAAATATATACCTGATAGTCCTGGGAACCGATGAACGAGATAAGTATTAACGTAATTATAAAAACCAGCACTGCTAATAAAATCCCGCTTAAAGGAAGCGCAACGTTTGCTCCTATCGTCGGCACAAGCACCTTTTCACGAAAAGTCCCATTTAAGATTGCAGCAACAACGATTACAAGCCATATCCCCATGGCCTTAAGCAGGATACTGGTCATTCCTGTTCTTTACTCCCAATGCCTGAATTAACCGGTACGCATGTTAGGCGTACCTTGACCATACTATTGATCTGACCATACAGCTAACTCGTTTCGATTGGGATCGGCGAAATGAAATCGACGACCTCCCGGGAAAGAGAAGGTGTCTTTGATGATGCTTCCACCGCTTGCCAGAACACGCTCCTTTGTTCGTTCCAAATCAGTAGCGTATATGACGATTAATGCAGCACCACTTTTCGCTGAAGATTGGGCCTCGGTTTTGTAGAAGCCGCCATTAATTTTTTCATCACTAAATGCCCGGTAGTCAGGTCCGTAGTCGGTAAATGACCAGCCGAACGTTTTTTCGTAAAAGGCTTGCACGGCATCAAGGTCTCGCGCAGGCAGTTCAAGATAGTCGATTTTTTGATCGGTAGACACCGTACACCTCCTGTCTCATAACGTCCGCATCAGCGGCAGTCGATAGTCTGCCACATTATTTTTCCTGGTTTCATAACTTTGACGCGCCATCGAATGTCCTGATTGGAATTTCTTCTATTTCATTTGGCTGCATGATCCGTGCATTTATCGCTATTCTACTATCGATATTTTTCTGAACACTTTCATAATGCGTCACGCAACCACAAGTATTGCAATGATAGAACTCGACGCTGACAGCACCACAATGGCAAGAAGCAGTTTTCATCTGTGGTTGACCTCGTGATCCGGCCGCCCGAGTTAACCGGCGCGCGTGTCGACGTTTCCGCGGAAACGCGCCGGCGCACTTTCCCGCGTCTGGTTAAATGATTGGCTATGTGTTGATACTACCACGGCTCAAATTCGTATTATCGTCTCGTCAGGTCAGTGGCTGGTCTTCAGTCTGAGTTAAATTATGTTGATT
>VAPH01065590.1_pt1 | contig 15888 bp, 14 predicted proteins | sample 3393861 | NCBI WGS metagenome assembly VAPH01 (sample SAMN08290439, study PRJNA428436) | hydrothermal vent metagenome | isolation source: Deep-sea hydrothermal vent chimney | place: Atlantic Ocean: South-mid Altantic Ridge | reverse complement strand
GAAATATAGGTGTAAAATCGAACACCAACGTCCTGAATATCAAATAAAACAATATCTACATCATTTAAAACTTCTAACTGAGGTTTTCTGTTTTTTCCGAATAGTGATATAATTGGTAAATTTGTTTTTTCGTCAATATTATCTACAACATGCTCACCTGCATCCGCCTTACCTCTGAATCCATGTTCGGGTGCAAATACTTTTACAATATTTACCTCAAGAGAAATTAAAGTATCAACCAAATGGGTAAATCGTCTTTTTTTTCTCTTCTCTTTAAAAATCACACTGGTTTGATTGGCAACAACTGCAACTCGTTTGCCTTTTAATAGTGGTAAATAAACAGGTATTTGATTGGCTGCTGTAATAATTTTTTTGTTTTGAATTTCTGCACTATAATTGGCAATTTTGTGGCTAATTTTTTCTTTAGAGGAATTGTTCTTACAAGAAAGGAAGCTAAAAATAAAAATGAACACGAATAATTTAGATACTAAAATTAAATACTTACTTTTGATTTGAATTAAATTTTTCATATCCATTGAATTACGAGTTATTTATTGCAAAGCGAATAATTGCTTCAAAAAAAAGTAAAAATAGTGTATCTTCTCCTATTATAAAAATATCGATTTTAGCTATTGCTATTGGTATTATTGTGATGCTTTTTTCTGTGGCTACCGGTGTAGGATTACAAAAAAAAATAAAAGAAAAGATATCCGGATTTAATGGTGATATTCAAATCAGTAAATTCGATGCAAATAACTCTAAAGTAACTGTAAGTCCGGTTTCAAAAAATCAAAATTTCTATCCGGAATTCAAGGATGTTCCCAATGTAAAAAAGGTACAGGTTTATGCAACAAAGGCAGGAATAATTAGAACACCAAATGAATTTGAAGGTATAATTTTAAAAGGTGTGGATGAGAATTACGATTGGTCTTTTTTTAAAGAATATTTAATTGCAGGAAAAATACCAAATATTAATACTGAATTAAGTAGCGAAGTTCTTATATCGGAGAAAACAGCCAAACGATTAATGCTAAAAAGTGGTGATAGTTTTTATATGTTTTTTGTTAAGGATGATCCAAACAAAGCACCAAATTCGCGCAAATTTTTCGTGTCGGGTATTTATAATTCAGGATTTGAAGAATTTGATGAGACCTATATCATTGGAGATATAAAGCACATTCAAAGGATCAATAAATGGGATAAAGATCAGGTGGGCGGATTTGAAGTTTTTCTGCACGATTTTGATGATTTACGAGAAACCGGATTTAAAATTTACAGCAATATAGATCCAACTTTAAATGCATATACTATAGCAGAAATGTTTCCTGCCCTGTTTGAATGGCTGAGTTTATTTGATACAAATATTGTAGTGATTATTGGAATTATGATATTAATTGCCGGTATAAATATGATAACTGCATTGTTGGTTCTGATATTGGAAAGAACACAAATGATAGGTATATTAAAGGCTTTAGGAAATACCAACTGGAGTATTCGTAAAATATTTTTATACAACGCAGCCTATTTAATTGGCAGAGGTTTGCTCTGGGGAAATATTATTGGTATTGGCTTGTTGCTGGCTCAAAAATATTTTGGATTTATCAGTTTAAATCCCGAAACTTATTATGTGAGTCAGGCACCAGTTTATCTAAATTATGAGATTGTAATTTTTGTTAATTTAGGTACTTTAATTCTTTGCCTGTTGATGTTGATTGTTCCTTCTCATATTGTAAGTAAAATAAGTCCGGTTAAAGCAATTAAATTTGATTAAATTTGCATTCTGAAATAAACTTTTTATAGTTTGATGTTGGTTAGATACCATACAAATAAAAATTAATTATATGAAACGCGCAGGGATGCGACCGTTAAAAAACAATAAATATTAGCACATGAAACGAACATAACCAAGTTTGTTCAGCATTGAGCAACGATTATATGTGAGTTCCATGTGACGATAAAAAAACAATAAACATTAACACATGAAATACGATATTATCATAATTGGTAGTGGCCCCGGAGGATATGTAACAGCTATCAGAGCATCTCAGTTAGGATTTAAAGTTGCAATTATAGAAAAAGAAAGCCTTGGTGGAATTTGTTTGAACTGGGGATGTATTCCTACAAAAGCATTGTTAAAAAGCGCCCAGGTTTATGAGTATTTAAAGCATGTTGACAGCTATGGTGTAAAGGCAAAAGAGATCGATAAAGATTTTTCGGCAATTATAAAACGCAGCCGTAATGTTGCGGAAGGAATGAGCAAGGGAGTTCAATTCTTACTGAAGAAAAATAAAGTTGAGGTTATCATTGGTTTTGGAAAAATAAAAGCAAGAAATAAAGTGGATGTTGCAGGATCTGATAAAAAAGTAACCGAATACAGTGCGGATCATATTATTATCGCAACCGGGGCTCGTTCACGTGAATTACCATTTTTACCAATTGACGGAAAGAAAGTAATAGGTTATAGAGAGGCGTTAATCTTACCAAAACAACCAAAAAAAATGATTATTGTTGGTTCGGGAGCAATAGGAGTTGAATTTGCATATTTTTATAATTCGATGGGAACAGAAGTAACTCTTGTTGAGTTTTTACCGAATGTGGTTCCTTTGGAAGATGAAGAGGTATCTAAGCAATTTGAACGTTCATTAAAGAGATCAAAAATAAAGGTTATGACCAATTCAAGTGTTACCAAAGTTGATTCTTCAGGAAAAGGTGTTATAGCCACCATCAATACAAAAAAAGGTGAAATTACTGTTGAAGCAGATATTGTTTTATCGGCAGTTGGAATTAAGTCAAATATTGAAAATATTGGATTAGAAGATGTAGGAATTGTAGTGGATAAGGATAAAATTTTAGTAAATGATTTTTATCAAACTAATTTACCCGGCTATTACGCTATCGGAGATGTGGTTCCCGGTCCGGCCTTGGCACATGTTGCTTCAGCCGAAGGTATCACTTGCGTGGAAAAAATTGCCGGATTAAACCCTGAACCAATAGATTACGGTAATATTCCGGGCTGTACCTATGCAAGTCCTGAAATTGCCAGTGTTGGTTTAACAGAGGCCCAGGCCAAAGAAAAAGGATTTGATATCAAAGTTGGTAAGTTTCCATTTTCTGCTTCCGGTAAAGCTGCTGCAGCTGGGGCAACAGAAGGATTTGTAAAAGTAATTTTTGATGCAAAATATGGCGAATGGTTAGGTTGTCATATGATCGGGGCCGGTGTTACCGATATGATAGCTGAAGCAGTATTAGGAAGGAAACTCGAAACTACAGGGCATGAAGTATTAAAAGCAATTCATCCACACCCAACTATGAGTGAAGCAGTGATGGAGGCTGTTGCTGCAGCTTATGGTGAGGTGATTCATTTGTAACAGTATTGGGTATCTCGAATCTGGTGTTTTTTATTGAACATCCCTGATTAGTGTTGATCGGTTTTTATTAATTTTTCACGCAGATACCGCAGATTTATTCGATTTCGCAGATTATCACCCTGAATTTAACCATTCCTTCATTTAATTCATAACTCATCATTCAAAATAGCCACTCCCCAATAATTAAAACTCCCGGGTTTCCAGCCCGGAATGTACATTTTGTTTAATTCTATTATTTTAAATCCGTTATCACTTATTATTTTTGGAATATCTTTATTTAAATTACATCCTCCTCCTATTCTTTTCCAAAACGGATTGATAGTGTTTTGCCAATATTTTACTTTTTTATCAGGTGCTATACCATGTTCACAGAACAATAGATTTCCTTCGGGTTTTAAAACCCTTTTAATTTCGGCTAAAGCTTTTTGTGTATTTTTAATCGTACACAGTGCATAGGTAATTACAACACTATCAAAACTGTTATTTTCAAGTGGAATTTCTTCCGCGAAAGCGTTAACAAAATTAAATTCAAATTTCAGATTGTCAATTTTGTGCTTATTTAACTCCCAAATTTCATTTGAAGGCTCCAGTCCGGTTACGCTTTTAACTTTTTTATCATCATAAAAAGAAAGGTTTAATCCTGATCCGATAGCTATTTCAAGAACATTTCCTTTTGCCAAAGGAACTATCTTGCTTCGCTGCTTCATATTGGGTTTTTGTTTACATGCCCAATTTACCACTTTAGGTAGAATATATTTGTTGTAAAAATTTGCCATTTTTTAATTTTTATTACTGTAAAATTATAAAAATAAATTTGCATATAAATAAAGTGTATTAAATTATTGCTTTACTATAAAGAAAATCTATTTAAATATAAAATATTGAAATTGAATCTTGAGAGATTAAGTTTAAATATTACTAAATTTGTAATCTAAATAATAATTTTAAAATATTAATAATATGGCTTTAGTAGGGAAAAAATTTCCAAATTTAGAGATTGATGCAATGGATGATATGGGTGAAACATTTAAAGTAAATGTTTTAGATCAGGCAGTAAGCAAAGGAAAAAAAGTTTTACTTTTTTGGTATCCGAAAGATTTTACATTTGTTTGTCCAACCGAAATTCGTGCATTTCAAGATTCATTAAGTGAATTTGAAAAAAGAAATACAATTGTAATTGGAGCTTCTGTTGATACAGCCGAAGTACACTTTGCATGGTTAAATACTCCAAAAGATAATGGAGGTATCGAAGGAGTTACTTTTCCGTTGTTAGCAGACACAAATAGAAACCTCTCTTCACAATTAGGAATTTTAGATGTTGAATCTGAGACTTATGATGAAGAAACAGGTAATGTGGTAATTGAAGGGTCGTACGTAACGTATAGAGCTACCTATTTAATTGATGAAGAAGGTAGAATTTTCCACGAAAGTATAAATGATATGCCTTTGGGTAGAAATGTGGATGAATATTTACGTTTGATAGATGCATTTACTCATGTTCAGGAAAAAGGTGAGGTTTGTCCTGCAAACTGGGAAGAAGGAAAAGATGCCATGTCGGCAACAAGAGACGGAGTTGCTTCGTATTTAAGTACACATTAAATAAATTTGAGCAATCCATCTTTTGGATTGCTCTTGTTTAACTATAAATTATGTTAACAGAATTAAAAGAAGATAATTTAGCGGATATTATTGCAAATAACCCAAAGGTAATTGTTCAATACATGGCAACCTGGTGTGGTAATTGTAGAATAATGAAACCTAAATTCAAAAAATTGGCATCAGAAAATGAAGGTATTTCCTTTGTGTTGGTAGATGCTGAAAAATTTCCTGCATCGAGAAAACTAGCTGTAGTTGATAACTTACCTACCTTTGCAACATTTGAGAATGGAAGCAAAAAGAACCAGGTACAAACCAATAAATTCGATGTCTTAAAAGAATTAGTAAATGAAGTCGTTTAACGATTACAATTATTAAAAAAATAAATATTTACTCATGAAACTACCAATTATTAAGCATCTCAATACTTTTATTGAAAATAACGATGAAGATTATGTTATTGAGGCTATTGAGGTTTTAGAAGATCTAACTGAAGTTTCTTCGCTAAAAGATGAAGAATTAGATGTTATCGGTGAATTAATTTCGAATATGTATGGCGCTTTAGAGGTGAATAAAACCATAAAAAAAGGTACACCGAAAAAGCAAGCCTTAAATGATTTTATGAAAAGAGTTTTGGGTTCAATAGATCAATAAAATAAGGTTTATAATTTTATGTAAAACTCTCAAATTTCATGTTGAGAGTTTTTTATTTTACGTAAATTTGAAAATCTAACTTATTAAAAAAATAAAAAATACGATTATGACAAGAATAACATTAAAAGGCAATCCTATAGATACTATTGGGAAATTACCAAAAGTTGGAAAAAAAGCACCAAAATTCAAGTTGGTAAAAAACGATCTATCAATTGCAAGATTAAAAGATTTTAGAGGTAAAAAGATCTTATTGAATATAACACCTAGTTTAGATACCGGAGTTTGTGCAGCATCATTAAGAAAATTCAATGAAGAGGCTGCAAGTCTTGAAAATGCAGTAATTATTAATGTATCTAAAGATTTACCTTTTGCACAAGCCAGATTCTGTGGAGCCGAAGGAATTGAAAATGCAATTACTTTATCAGATTTTAGAAATGGTAAATTTGGTAAAAAATACAAGGCTACCATTAAAACCGGACCGATGAAAGGATTACTTTCAAGGGCTATTGTAGTGGTTGATGAAGATGGGATGGTTAAATACACACAACAAGTACCTGAAATTATTGATGAACCAAACTATGAAGAAGCTCTTGCTGCTTTAAAATAATTTGGAATTTTTTACATGAAAAATCCTGAAGATAGTTTTTTTAAGGGTAGATTAAGAAGTTTAAAATTTGCACTGAAAGGTACTTGGTTACTAATTACCACAGAACATAGCATAATGGTGCAGATTGCAATTGCTTTGTTAGTGACTGTTTTAGGATTTTTCATGCATTTATCAACCATGGAGTGGATGCTACAATCTCTTGCTATAGGAATGGTATTGGTTGCCGAATCGTTAAATACTGCCATTGAAAAATTATGTGATTTTTTTCATCCTAAATACGATAAAAAAATTGGTTTTATAAAGGATATTTCAGCGGGTGCCTCTGCTTTTGCGGCAATAATTGCAATCATAATAGGTCTGCTAATTTACTTACCAAAATTTATTTAAAATCTTATTGTTTACGGTCAAAATATATAAAAAATGTTTAATTTGTAACCAAAATTAATTGTGTATTTTTGTGACCTATGGCAAAAGGAAAAAAAATCAACCCGAAAAAGAAAAGGGTAAGAAAGAAAAATAATCGCATAGTAAATTTTTTTAAAAGCCAACAAACTCATTTGGTATTTGGGGTTTTTATTTTTACTTCTGCTATTTTTTTATTGATCTCGTTTTATTCTTTTTTGCAACATTGGAAAGAGGATCAAAGTTTGCTGAATAATTTTACAGATAGATCTTTAGAAGCTAAAAATTTACTAGGAAAATTAGGAGTAGAATTAAGCAGTTTTTTAGTTTATGATGGTTTCGGAGTTGCAACTTTTTTATTCCCTATATTATTGTTTTTTAGCGGCTTATATATTATTTTAAACATCCCAATCAAACAACTGGGTAAGTCCTGGTTAAATAGTATTTTAGTGATGGTATGGTTATCTCTGGGTTTTGCATTTTTTAAACCGGAATACCAATTGATAGCCGGTAAAGTAGGTTTTGAAGTGAATTATTTTCTACAAATCTACGTTGGAAGAACAGGTGTTTTTTTAATATTACTCATTACATTTTTAGTATTTATTATTTCTAAATTTAAAATTACTCCTGAAAAAATTAAAAGCCTTTTTCCAAAATCGAAGACTAAAAAGAAAAGTAATATTATTGATGATTTAACAGATGACGGTTTTATTACAGAAACTATTCCTGAGAAATTAAATACTGATATTGATTTGAAAGTTGAAATTGATGAAACTGAGGATGAAACTCAGGTTATTACAGATTATGAAGCAAAGATAATTTCGAAAACGTCAAAAGATGATGGCGAACCAATCAAAGATGTTGAAATAGAGATGGAAGTTGAGAATCCGGTATATGAAGAACATACTATTGAAAATCTTTCTAAGGATTTGGTTAAAGATTTTGGAGAATTTGATCCTAAACTTGAATTGTCGAGTTATAAGTTTCCGGAATTAAATTTATTAAGAGATTATAACAATGAAAATATAAATATTGACAAAGCTGAACTTGAAAACAATAAGAATAAAATAGTTGAAACCTTAAACAATTATAAAATTGGAATTGCCAGTATTAAAGCGACTATCGGGCCAACGGTAACACTATATGAAATAGTACCGAATGCCGGGGTTAGAATTTCTAAAATCAAAAATTTAGAAGACGATATAGCACTATCATTAGCAGCTTTGGGAATTCGTATTATTGCACCAATTCCGGGAAAAGGAACTATAGGAATTGAAGTGCCAAATAAAAAACCATCGGTGGTTTCTATGAAATCGGTTTTGTCTTCAAAAAAATTCCAAAATACAAAAATGGAGTTGCCTATTGCCTTGGGTAAGACTATTTCAAATGAAACCTATGTAGTTGATTTGGCAAAAATGCCACATTTGTTGATGGCAGGAGCTACAGGGCAAGGAAAATCAGTTGGATTAAATGCCGTTCTAGCATCTTTATTATATAAAAAACATCCGGCCGAGGTTAAATTTGTTTTGGTTGATCCGAAAAAGGTCGAACTTACTTTATTTAATAAAATAGAAAGACATTATTTGGCAAAGCTTCCGGATACAGAAGAATCGATCATTACAGATACTATGGCTGTAATCAATACATTAAATTCATTATGTATTGAAATGGATAATCGTTACGACTTGCTTAAAAACGCCTTTGTAAGAAATATTAAAGAATATAACACCAAATTCAGAGCCAGAAAATTAAATCCCGAAAATGGTCATAGATTTTTACCTTATATCATTTTAGTAATAGATGAGTTTGCAGATTTAATCATGACAGCCGGAAAAGAAATAGAAACTCCAATAGCAAGATTGGCTCAGTTGGCAAGAGCAATCGGAATTCATTTAATTGTTGCTACCCAACGCCCATCAGTTAATGTTATTACTGGAATTATAAAAGCAAATTTTCCAACCAGAGTTGCATTCAGAGTTACCTCAAAAATTGATTCAAGAACTATTTTAGATTTTCAGGGCGCAGATCAATTAATAGGTAAAGGTGATATGTTAATATCAACAGGTAATGAATTAACCAGATTGCAGTGTGCTTTTATCGATACACCTGAAGTTGAAAATTTAACTGATTTTATAGGCTCACAAAGGGCTTATTCAAGTGCGCATATATTACCCGAATATATTGGTGAAGAAAGTGGCACAAGTGTTGAAGTAGATATTGCCGATAGAGATAAGTTATTTGAAGAAGCGGCTCATTTGATAGTAAATTCACAACAGGGTTCAGCATCTTTATTGCAAAGAAAATTAAAATTAGGATATAACAGAGCGGGAAGGATCATAGATCAATTAGAAGCTGCCAATATTGTTGGTCCGTTTGAAGGAAGTAAAGCACGTCAAGTTTTAGTAACCGATGTAATTTCGTTACAAAAACTATTTGATAATGAAAAAAAGTAAAAAAATGAAGAACTTATTAAGTGTTACTATTGCTGTTTTTATATGTATAACTGCAATTGCTCAAAATGATAACAAGGCGAAAATATTATTAGATGATGTTGCTAATAGAATGAGCTCATATGACAATATTTTTGTTGAATTTGATTATGTTCTTAACAATAAATCGGAAGATGTTGAACAGAAAATGAGTGGAGATGTACTATTGCATGGAGAAAAATATGTTGTTAATTTATTTGGATCAATACAAATTTTTGATGGAACAAAAACTTATACCATTATACCAGAAAATGAGGAAGTAAATATTTCAGAAGAAGATATTGATGGAACCAACACATTTACTCCATCTAAGTTTTATTCTTTTTATAAGAATGGATATTCTTATAAATTAGATGAAATAAAAAATATAAAGGGTAAACAAATTCAATTTGTTAAATTGATTCCAATTGATACTAATTCTGAAGTAATCTCGATTTTTGTGGGTATTGACATGAAAAATAGGCATATTTATCAAATTATTGAAAATGGTAAGAATGGCACAGATACTATTTTAACGGCAAAGAATATCAAAACAAATCAAAATTTTGAAAATGATCAATTTTCATTTGATGAAAAAAAATATAAAGATTTGAATTATATGATTAATAAATAATTTTTGATTTATTTATAAAAAAGTTTAATGAAAATATTAAACAAATATTTACTCAAGAGTTTTATTCTCCCTTTTTTGGCTACATTTTTCATTATTTTGTTTGTGTTGGTCATGCAAGCCTTATGGCTGCAATTTGATAAAATAGCTGGTAAGGGAATTAGTTTGGCAATCATCTTTAAATTTTTAGGATATATCGCATTGATGATGGTTCCTACAGCCCTTCCAATAGCAATTTTGTTGTCGTCAATAATGACATTGGGTAATTTGGCTGAAAACTATGAATTTGCAGCAGTAAAATCAGCCGGTGTTTCTTTGCAAAGATTTATAAGACCTTTGGTTTTGTTGATGATAGTTTTAAGTGGTTTAAATTTTTTGTTTTTGAATAATGTCTTTCCCTATGCTTCATTAAAATCAAAAAACTTGGTATATAACATGAAAATGAAAGAACCGGGTTTGGCCTTAGTTGCGGGTACTTTTAATACGGAAATACCTGGATATAGTATAAAATTTGAAGAAAAATATGGAAAAGACGAGAACCTATTAAAAGATGTGTTAATCTATGAAATCAAATCAAATAATGTGAATAATAAAGTTATAACAGCAAAAAAAGGAGAGATAATATCCGAAGAAGGAAGTAGATATTTGACTTTGGTGTTGGAAAATGGATTTTACAATGAAGAAATTGTAAATAGAAGGAGTAAGTTGGAGGAGCGTAAAAAAGTACCGGCCTTAAATGCTCATTTTGATGAATACAAAATTAATTTTGATGTTTCAAATATTGGAAATTTTGACCCTGATGATGTAAAATACAAGACTGGAAAGGAGATGTTGAGTTTAAATCAATTGGGATATTATATTGATTCATTAGAAACACCGTTTCACGATTTTGTCAATAATAGAGCAGACATGTTATACAAAACACTTAAAGGTAATTTACTTACCAAAGACACTATTTCTAATTCTAAATTAAAGGTTAATATTATTGAAAATTTTAATGATAAAAATAGAAAATATGTTATTGAAAATGCTTTTGCCTATGCAAGAGGAAACTTAGATAATATAAAAAGTTTTAAGGGAACATTAAAAGACAAGCAAAAAATAATCAATGGTTATAGTGCTGAGTATCACAAACGTATTGCGTATTCAATTTCCGTTTTGGTTTTGTTTTTTGTAGGAATACCTCTTGGATCTATCATTAGAAAAGGCGGATTTGGTTTACCCATGATTATGGCAATTACTATCTTTGTGATTTACTTTTTCATTTCTACCCTGGGTAAAAATATGGCAGAATCAAATACCGTTTCTCCATTTATTGGTGGTTGGTTGGCTACAATAATATTACTACCCTTTGGTATTTTGCTAATGATAAGAGCAACAAATGATAAAGGAATATTTGATTTTGACGCCTTTATCCAACCAATTACAAATTCAATAAATAAATTATTTAAATTAGATAAAGATAAAATCTCCTAACAATGGAAGCTACAAATAATACTGTAATTAAATTGAATTCAATCGAAGAAGCGATTGAAGATATCAAAAAGGGAAATTTGATCATAGTTGTTGATGATGAAGATAGAGAAAATGAGGGAGATTTTATTGCAGCATCTGAAATGGTTACACCTGAAATGATAAATTTTATGGCAACAAACGGAAGAGGTTTGATATGTGCTCCTCTAACCGAGAAACGTTGTGATGATCTTGATTTAAACTTAATGGTTGGTAAAAATACAGTATTACACAATACGCAGTTCACGGTATCTGTTGATTTGATTGGAAATGGCTGTACAACCGGAATTTCTGCCCATGATCGTGCTAAAACAGTAAAAGCCCTAATATTGAATGAAACCAAATCAAAAGATTTGGGGAGGCCGGGTCATATCTTTCCACTAAGGGCTAAAGAAGGTGGCGTTTTAAGAAGAACCGGGCACACAGAAGCTGCAATAGATCTGGCTCGATTAGCGGGATTAAAACCGGCAGGATTGTTGGTTGAAATCTTAAATGAAGATGGTTCAATGGCACGATTACCACAGCTTATGGGAGTTGCTAAAAAACATGATCTAAAAATTATTTCCATTGAAGATTTAGTTGCTTATCGTATGAATCACGATTCCTTGATTGATAAGATTGAAGATTTTTTGGTTGAAACAAGATTTGGTAAATTCTGCTTACGTGCTTATAAACAAACTACAAATAATCAAGTTCATTTGGCATTAACTAAAGGAAATTGGAACAAAGATGAGGAGGTTTTAGTAAGAGTGAATTCAACTTTGGTAAACAATGATATTATAGGTACTTTAACAAATAATCCTGACGATAAGTTAAGTAAGATGTTTGATTTGATCAATAAAGAAGGAAAAGGAGCTGTTGTTTTTATTAACCAGGAGTATCAATCTTTTGATTTGATCAATAGGTTAACCAATTTAAAAAATGTTCAAAACAATAAAAATAATATGAATTCAATTATAAAAATGGATGAAAAAGATTTTGGTATTGGAGCCCAAATATTGCACGATTTACAGATTAATAAAATTCGTTTAATTTCTAATGGAAAATATACGGGTAAACGTGTTGGAATGATTGGTTACGGACTTGAAATTGTAGATTATGTTCCTTTTTGATAAACCTTGATAATAAATTGTTAAAATAATTGATTCAATTTTTTTTGTTATTTCGAATAAACCACTTGCGTTTAAATTTTCTAATTCTTTCTAGATTTCTTTAAATAAAAAAATATTTATCATTTAATAATAAGTATAACTTCCATTTACAGCTTATTAGTAGCAGCTAGTTATTCATTATATTTGTTTTTTGAAAAATTAAATGATTACATTGCTTTAGTGAATATACCTCGTAAAATACTATATCCATTTTCATTGCTTTATGGTGAAATTATTAGCCTACGAAATAAGGCATTTGAAGTTGGATTAATTAATTCAACCAAATTTGCCATACCAATAATTGTTGTTGGTAATTTAAATGTGGGCGGTACAGGAAAATCTCCTCAAATAGAACATTTAGTTCGTTTATTACATAATAAATATAGAATAGCTATTTTAAGTAGAGGCTATAAAAGAAAATCTAAAGGATTTCAATTGGCAAATAAAAACTCTTCAGCAAAACAAATTGGAGATGAACCCATGCAGTTTTATACAAAATTTAGTAATATTGTTGTAGCAGTTGATGGAGATAGAGTAAGTGGTATAAATAAATTATTAAAAATTAAGACACCTCCTCAAATAATTTTATTGGATGATGCATTTCAACATAGAAAAGTAAAAGCCGGATTTAGCATTTTATTAACTTCGTTCAACAATTTGTATGTTGATGATTACATGCTTCCAACAGGAAATCTACGAGAAAATAAATCAGGAGCAAAAAGAGCAAAAATCATAGTTGTTAGCAAATGTCCTGAAAATATTTCTAAGATAAAGAAGTTACATATTTTGCAAAAAATTAATCCGGAAAACGAACAAACTGTTTTTTTTAGTACTATTGTATATCATGATACCGTAATTAGTCAAAGTAATGAAATAGCTATTTCAAAATTACATGAGTATGATGTATTATTGGTTACCGGAATTGCCAACACACAACCATTAGTAAAATTTTTGGATAGCAAGAACATTAATTTTCATCATTTAAAATATCCTGATCACTATAACTTTTCAGCAATGGATAAGGGTAGAATATTTGATGAATTTAAAAAAATAGAGAGTGACAATAAAATTATACTCACAACAGAAAAAGATTATATTCGTGCTTTTACTAAGGATAATAAAAATATATATTATTTACCCATACAAACTAAAATATTGGATATGGAAAATGATTTTAATAAACTAATTTTAAATTATGTACAACAAAATTCAAGAAACAGTTAAGTTTTTAAAAGATAAAGGATTATCTCATCCGGATTTTGGTATCGTTCTTGGTACCGGACTGGGTAGTTTGGTTCATATTATTGATATAAAGATCAGAATCCCATATAGAGATATTCCAAATTTTCCGGTTTCAACAGTTAAAGGACATTCAGGAACTTTAATTTATGGAAAATTAGCGAATAAAACTGTGATAGCCATGCAAGGTAGATTTCATTTTTACGAAGGTTGGGAAATGAATGAAGTAACTTTTCCAATTCGGGTTATGAAATTTCTGGGGGTTGAAAACTTAATCGTATCGAATGCATCTGGTGGCGTGAATCCAAATTTTAAAGTTGGCGATGTCATGATAATTACCGATCATATTAATATGATGCCTCAAAATCCTTTAAGAGGGGAAAATGATGAACGTTTTGGACCACGATTTGTAGATATGCATGAGCCATATAATTTGAAAATGATTGACGCGATGGAAAGAATTGCAGAAAAAAATAATATTAAAATTCAAAAAGGAATTTATCTGGCATTGCAAGGGCCAACTTTTGAAACTCCCGCAGAATATAAAATGGTTTCATTAATGGGAGCTGATGCAGTAGGGATGAGTACTGTTCCTGAAGTTGTTGTTGCAAAACATATGGGAATGCAATGTTTTGGATTGTCGGTGATAACAGATTTAGGAATAGAAGGTCATATTGAAGAAGTATCTCATGAGGCTGTTCAGGAGGCGGCAAAAGCATCTGAAAAAACATTAAGCAAGTTAGTGGAAGAATTCGTAACTAACTGGTAATATTTTTCTTTGTTCCTTATTAAATCAAAATGCACTTCTGGTAGGAAGTGCATTTGCTTACTAACTCAAAATTAATCACACTGAAAACAAAATTTTTGATTTAATTAGAAATTTTCTTTAACGCTACAATTTACAAAAACATTATAGAATTCACAACAAAAATAGTATTTATTTAGTAATAATATTCACCTTTGCTATATATTTTTATAATTTTAACAAAATATTAGTAAATGAGATATAATTTACAAAAAGTAAGTTATATTTAATACGGAGTCTTTTAGAAGATAAAAATTCCAAATTTAAATTTTACAAATATTTTTTAGTTAGACCTTTGTTGATACCTATATTTTATACAAATATTAAAATCGAAAAAATATCAGAAATTCTATTAAATGAAAAAAGCACTCCATTTTTGGAGTGCTTTTAGCTTACTAACTCAAAATTAATCATAATGAAAAACAAAATTTAATGGGGAACTTTGCTTCACGGTTACAATCTACAAAACCTATGCCAAAACACAACCGTTTTTATTAGAATTTTGTTAAAAATGGTTAATTTATGTTAATTGTTTATAATAATATTACCAATTCAATTTAGTAAATCTATTATTCCCCATTATAAATAATTAAAATCGTAAAATTAATAGCAAATGTTTTTATTGATTTGAATTTATAGAAAAACAGGTCTGGGAAATTGTATACAAAAAAAGCATCTCTTAGGTGGAGATGCTTTTTAGCTTACTAACTCAAAATTAATCATAATGAAAACAAAGTTTAATGAGGAACTTTGATTCAAAAATAATATTAGCAAAATTTATGCCACAATCATAATTTTGAAGATAATTATTTGTTAAAACAAAATTATTAAGAATTATTTTAAATGTTTGTGTGCACGATAAGATGATCTAACTAAGGGGCCACTTTCAACATATTTAAACCCTAATTCCAACCCTATTTCTTTGTATTTAATAAATTGATCTGGAGAAATAAATTCATCAACGGGTAAATGCTTTTTACTGGGTTGCAAATATTGGCCAATAGTGACAACATCTACCTCAGCATTTTTAAGATCTTGTAAAGTTTCAATCACTTCTTGCTCGGTTTCTCCCAGGCCAAGCATGATACCCGATTTTGTTCTTTCTTGCCCCTTATCCTTAATATATTTCAATACTTCTAAACTTTTATCATATTTGGCTTGTATTCTCACTTCACGTGTTAGCCGTCTTACGGTTTCTAAATTATGAGAAATTATTTCAGGAGCAACTTCAATTATTCTATCCACGTTTCTTTCGATCCCTCTAAAATCAGGAATTAAAGTTTCAAGCGTTGTATTTGGGTTTGTTCTACGAATTGCCTTTATAGTTTCAGCCCATATTATTGAGCCACCATCCTTCAAATCATCTCTGTCTACCGAAGTTATTACCGCATGTTTAATTTTCATCAAGTGAATTGATCGAGCTACTTTTTCCGGTTCATCCCATTCAACACTTTC
>VAPH01022458.1_pt1 | contig 15892 bp, 14 predicted proteins | sample 3393861 | NCBI WGS metagenome assembly VAPH01 (sample SAMN08290439, study PRJNA428436) | hydrothermal vent metagenome | isolation source: Deep-sea hydrothermal vent chimney | place: Atlantic Ocean: South-mid Altantic Ridge | reverse complement strand
GAACCACCCGATCCCATCTCGAACTCGGAAGTGAAAATGCTTAGCGCCGATGATAGTGTGGGGTCTCCCCATGTGAAAGTAGGTCACTGCCAGGCTTTTAATTAAAATACCCGTCCTTGTGATGGGTATTTTTTTGTTTTAATTAAAATATCAGAAAACGGATAGAATTATTTCTTCATATAAAATTTCGGTAGCACCCATAATGGGCCATACTGATCGACATGCCCGGCTTCTGTATCGCCTCATTTCGCCTAATATTTTGCTGTTCACTGAGATGGTAACGGCTAAAGCTCTTCTCCAGGGTAATCATCGAAGTTTGTTAAAATTTAACCCGCAAGAACATCCACTGGTGCTGCAGCTAGGGGGGGCGGAAGCGGATGAAATGGCCAAAGCGGCAATACTCGCAGAACAGGCAGGTTTTGACGAGGTAAATATCAATGTAGGGTGCCCAAGTGCCAGGGTTCAGTCTGGTGCGTTTGGTGCCTGTTTGATGAAAGAACCTGAGACTGTTGCGGCATGTGTTAGGAGTATGAAACAAAATATTGGCCTGCCTGTTACAGTAAAGATTCGTACTGGTGTTGATGAATATGACAGTTATCAATATCTTAAGCAATTTGTTGTAACCGTGTCTGAAGCAGGATGCCTTACTTTTATCGTGCATGCCCGAAAAGCATGGTTAAAGGGATTGTCACCCAAACAAAATCGAGAAATACCGCCACTGCAGTATGACTGGGTCTATCAGTTGAAAAGGGATTTTCCATCTCTGAAAATTATTATTAACGGTGGTATCCGGAAAGTCGATAGGGTGAAGAACCATCTTGAGTACGTCGACGGTGTAATGCTTGGTCGTGAGGTGATAAGAAATCCGTGGATTCTGGTTGAGCTTGAACAGCTGTTATCAGAGAAGGCCAATACGATTAATCGTCGGTCGATAACCCAGTTATATATGGAATACATCAAATGCCAGCTTGTGCAGGGGCAGCCGTTACATTTACTTTTGCGGCCACTTTATAGCCTGTCATTTGGATTACCGGGAGCAAGAAAATGGCGGCAAGGCTTAAACAGGCTTGCTCAGGAAAAAGTGAATATAAACGAAGGCTTACATGCGTTGACTGAAGTAATCATCGGGTAAAACAGAACGAATACACATTTATCCCGTCACCAGAATAATCTTGATCTCCATCAGTACTTGCCAGAAAGGCTGCTTTTCCCCTGTTTCATCAGAATTAGTATCAGTATTATCGAGGGGATACCGAGCGCTGCAGCATAGAGGAAAAACACCGGGTAACTTGTGGTGTCAACGACCACGCCGGAAAATCCACCGATAAATTTGGGCAGTAATAGCATAACTGAACTAAACAGGGCGTATTGTGTTGCTGTATAGGCACGATTAGTCAGGCTGGACAGATAAGCAATAAATACCGTTCCAGCAAGACCTCCCGCGAGATTGTCTGCACCCACAACGAGAATCAGCCAGATGACCAGGGGTGGCTGACCCGCCAGCCAGGCGAACAATAGATTGGTAACAATAACAATAATGGCACCCGCCAGTAGCATGCGCATAACACCATAACGAACCACCAGTATGCCACCAATCAGGGCGCCCGATATAGTGATGAATTTACCTACCAGTCCACTGACTACTCCAATCTCAGTGCCGCTATAGCCCATGTCCTGATAGAACGGGAAGGCCATCACACCCAGCGTAATATCACTCATTCGGAATACAGCGATGAACGATAAAATTAACAGTGCATTCCAGCCATTGCGTGCGAAGAAATCAGCAAAGGGGCAGATAACAGCACCGACAAACCATGCCTGCAGGTTTCTTATCTTCTCAGGCAGGTGTTGTTTACGCTCCAGCAATGAAATCACGCGTTCTTCAGTTTTCCACTCATGGTTTCTGAGCGTGTGATCGGGTTCAGAAATAATGAAAGTACTGATGATACCAACGAGCATGAACAGTGACATAGATAGATAAGCGACAGACCAGGAATAAAAATCAGCGATGACAAACGCCATGCTGCCAGCAAGTATCATGCCGATACGATAGCCGAGCTGATATGTTCCTGCCATCGCACCCTGATATTCCTCATCAATCGCCTCGATGCGCCATGCATCTACGGTGATATCCTGCGTGGCCGATGAAAAAGCAGTCAGTATGGCAAAGGCTACGATGATGCTCAGGTTGGTTTTAGGGTCAAACATAGAAAGCGAAACCAACCCTGTGATGACACCAATCTGGGCGATGAGCATCCAGCTGCGACGTTGTCCGAGTACCCGGGTTAATATCGGCAATGGCAGTCGATCAACCAAAGGCGACCAGATAAATTTTAAACCATAGGCCAGGGCGACCCAACTGACAAAACCAATAGTGGTTTTGTCAATTCCTTCGCTGTTTAGCCAGGCTGACAGCGTCCCAAAAACAAGCAGAATAGGGAGGCCTGCAGAAAAACCAAGAAACAACATGGCCAGTACTTTTGGCTCTTTGTAAATCTGAAAGGATGCTTTCCAGTTGTGCAAATGGCTTGTTGTCATGAACTGTAGTCAGCCGAGATGAGGAATCAATGGGGGCAGAGTCGAGAAGTCAAGAATCAATGGGGTCAGAGTCGAGAAGTCACGACTCTGACCCCATTGATTCCGAGTTCTTATATGGCTCATGGATTTTTCGGTGAAATCAGGCAGGTTTTTTACGGAAGCGATATAAAGCGATCTCACCGAATAAATTGGGAAACAGTTTCAACCCTGGCCCGGTTTTATTGTCATGGGTGACAGCACGCCGCTCCAGGATTTCTATGTCGAGTTTTTCACACAGCTCCTCAAAATCTTTAAGCGTGCAGAGATGGACATTAGGTGTATTGTACCACTCCATGGGCAGCGTTCTGTTGACCGGCATTCTGCCACCTAAACCCAATTGGATTCTTGATGTGATATTGCCAAAGTTTGGAAAAGTAACGATTCCCTCAGCACCGACACGCAGCATTTCACCCAGCAGTCGATGTGGATAATTGGAGGCCTGCAGGGTGAGTGACAGAATAACAAAATCGAAGGATTCTTCATCAAAATTAGAAAGACCCAGATCCAGGTCGCGCTGAATGACATTGATGCCTGCCTTGATACAGTGGCCGATGTTTTTATCATCGATCTCAATGCCGTAGCCGGAGACTCCCTGGTTCTTTGATAATTCACTTAATAATTCGCCATTACCACAACCAAGATCAAGCACGTGGGAGTTAGGTGTTATCCAGTCACAGATAACCTGAAAATCTGAACGTGACAGGTTCATTTTGTACACTCGCTGGCGATGCGATCCATGTAGGCGCCGAAAACTGACAGATATTGCGGCAGTGCCAGCAGGAATGCATCGTGGCCATGATGAGACTCTATTTCTGCGTAGGAAACATTCAGGTCATTATCGTGTAGAGCCTTGACAATTTCGTGGGAGCGCTGTGGTGAGAAACGCCAGTCACCAGTAAATGAAAGAACAAAAAAGTCCGCACAGGCCTTCGATAGTACGGCTGACAGGCTGCTGCCAGCTTCTGTTGCGGGGTCGAAGTAGTCCAGTGCTTTAGTCATTAGTAAGTAGGTGTTGGCATCAAAAGTACCGACAAAGCGGTCTGCCTGGTGGCGCAAATAACTTTCAACCTGAAATTCGATTCCATAGTCGAAATTAATAGTGTCGTCTCGTAAATCTCGACCAAATTTTTCTGCCATGATGTCGTCTGACAGGTAAGTCAGATGCCCGAGCATACGGGCAATTCGCAACCCCTTTTCAGGGATGGTGTTATGTTCGTAATAGTGGCCATCATGAAAATCAGGATCGGTACGTATTGCCTGGCGTGCTACTTCGTTAAAGGCGATATTTTGTGCAGTGAGTTTTGATGAGGCAGCAATTACGATAGCATGACGAAGTCGTTCAGGATAATCGATAGACCATTGCAGTACCTGCATGCCGCCCAGACTGCCACCGATTACGGCAGCCCATTGTTCTATGCCAAGTTTCGTTGTCAGTCGGTTCTGAGATTCAACCCAGTCGGTTACCGTGACCATGGGAAAGTCGGGGCCATACGGCTTGTCGGTGTCGGGGTTGATGGTTGTTGGCCCGGTTGAACCATGACAGCCACCCAGATTGTTGACCCCGACAACAAAGAATCGATTGGTGTCGATAACTTTACCCGGACCAACAAGGTTTTCCCACCAGCCGGGCTTTGGGTCATCTTTGCTATAATAACCCGCCAGGTGATGGGTACCGCTTAGAGCATGGCAAACCAGGATAGCGTTGTCACCCGTAGAATTTAATTTACCGTAGGTTTCATAGGCCAGCTCATAGGCATTAAGTGTCTCGCCGCAGGCAAGTGCCAGGGGCTGGTCAAAAAGAAAAGTTGATGATTCTACAAGACCAACAGTGTTCTGAGATTGCACTTCAGGCATCGTTTAACAGGGACTCTTGTGTATTTTTTCGCATTGTAATTGTTAGGAACCTCTGATTAATTCATGAACGCGTATCTTACGCCTAAAACACCCGGTTTTTTTGTTGCAAACCTTCGTAATAGCCAGTTATTACGTGCGATTTGCGCCTCAAACCTGGGTATTTTAGATCGCAATCTACTTCGTCCAGACACATCAGAGGTTCCTTAGGTTTACCCTGTACGGTTTGACGTTTCGCTCAGAAGATTATAACGAGAGCAGTGCCCGACAGGGAAGGATCTTTTGTTCGAATTTCCTTGATTATTCGGGACTTTGTATGCGAGCAAGGATTCTCTGTAATGTCATGGTTTTGTCTCGCAATTCGGCAATATTTTTCTCAATAGTAGCGACTCGCCGTTCAAGGTTACTGTGATTCGATTTCAGTTTATTAATATTAGATAGACGTCTACCGATCTGATCCTTATGTTCTTCAATTTGGGTGGAAATTGGCAGCAAAATAGCTTTTGACCAGGCTCTGAGCGCATAATTGGTTTCATCAAGAATGCGCCTGGCACGACTTGCCATGGTGATAAAAAAGCGTTTTATAACAAAATGTTGTTCTGTAACCACCAGCATCATACTGTCACGGAATTGTTCGCCATCCTGCTTCAGCTGCATAAAGTCTTCTATGAAAGGTTCGATGTCAAACTCAGGTGGGGCAACCATATCCAGTTTATGCCGCATTTTAAATTCCCTATAGATACGGTCGACCAGGTCACTGAGCTTAACGGCCCCAACATTGACTTCTGACAGCCGCTCTTCTGCCTGATCAAAAAATCCAGCCATGCCGCGTTTGAGTCCGAAGGTATTCCAGGTTTCCTGCATGGCTACACGAGAAGCACCAATCATAAAATCGATATTATTACTGCTTAAGTGCTGACGCAGGCGTTTTGCCTGATCGTTCATGATACGCACGGTTTTGTGATAATCATCCATCGCCAGGGAGAGCCGTCGGCTTTGAGCCTGTAGCTGCTTGCCCATCGTCAACAGTACTGTTTTGCTTTTACCCCGTAAATTGAGGATTTCATGACGTTCCTTGACCAGACCGTTTAAGCGTCCGAGATAGACATCTTTGGTTGATTTAACCATGACACCGAGTTCACGCTGTACTTTCTTCTGGATCAGCGACTGCTTTTTTTCGATTAAATCGACTGAGAGTTTTTCTTCAAGCTTTGGGAGGCCGCTACGATTCAGCAGCAAGCGGTCATTTTTTATTTTTGCGATCAGTCCTTTCTGTGCGGAAACGGGGACTACCAGATTCTCATCAATGTCAAGTATACGTGAGGTTTCTTCAATCTGTCGCCTGATATTAGCCTGCGTGAATGAATCATCATGCAGATCATCCCACATAGTGTCGATCTTATTCAGGACGGCTATGACATTTTGTTCACGTGGATTCAGTGCCACCGATATGTGGTTTCGCCAGATATCCATGTCTGATCGTGTGACGCCGGTATCCGCTGCCAGGACGAACATGATGGTATGTGCCATGGGCAACATATTTAGTGTCAGCTCCGGTTCGGTACCCAGCGCGTTCAGACCTGGAGTATCCAGAATAACCAGGCCGCTTTTCAGTAGTGGATGTGGGTAATTAATGATCGCATGACGCCAGACAGGCACCTGTAGCATATTATTTTCCAGAAGATCCAGGGTATGGGGTGGAAAGCCCAGTTTTCTGGATTCTTCTTCGGAGATTTCCTTGGTCTGTACCAGCTGCAGTAACGCCTCGGTCATCTGCTCTGGTGAGTTAATATCCAGGTCAATCCGAGACCAGTTGACGGCTGTTTCCTTGTACTCATCAATGGTCAGGGAGGATTTTCGGGTCTCTATCGGAAGCAACTGAATAAAAGGGGTGTCATTGTCAATATGGAGTATCTCGGTTGGGCACATGGTTGTGCGACCCACCGATGACGGTAAGAGGCGTTTATTATAATCGGCGAAGAAAATACTGTTGATAAGCTCTGTTTTGCCGCGCGAAAATTCTGCGACCAGGGCGAGCATGATCTTGTCTGATTTTAGAGAGTCAATTAATTCAAGTATTTGAAGTTCATCCTCCCCTTCGAGCAGACTCTCTTCGTCCAGCCAGCTCTTGTATGATTCTATCTCAGTCAGCAGGTCATGGCGCCAATTCGAATAATTGTCCAGTTTTCTCTGTAGTGCGGTTATTGTCATAATGTTTGTTTACGGATGTGGGGCGGTTTAATCTCTGATTTTAGGGTTCAGTTTACGTCAACTTCAATTTGCTCCGTTGCCCCGGGTAACTTTGGCAATTGGCCAGGGCGGTGAGTAATTACTGGCTTTTTCGTACTTTTAACATCGCACAAAATATCGATGGGTGATTTAGATCCCCCGAATTCTTTCGAGAATTATTTAAAATGGCGTCATTTGCCTGGCCATATATGGCCAGGTCTTGATACGAAACTTGATCCTGTCTTCTATGATTTCGGCACTATATTGACACTTGCTCTAGTCTGTACCTGTAGTCTTAGTAGCAGATTTCCAGATTTCCACTCGTACCAGCCCTTATTTACCATAAATATTGTTTTAATTACAGTAGCATACGTGCACCAATATCAAGTATTGGTTGAACAATCAAGCGCAAAAGCAGGCCAAGTATGAGAAAAACGACAATAGGTGACAGATCTAGCATACCGATGGGCGGTATTATTTGACTCGCTGGCCGCATCATGAAGTCGGTCAGATTTCTGAGTAAGGCGGTGACGGGGTTGTACAGCTGAGGGTTGACCCATGAGATGATGATGCGGGCGAAAACAGCAAACATAAAAATATAAACAGTCATTTCGAGTAATTTTCCTGTTGCGAAAATCAACAGTCCCACGACGGATGGGGTCGTACCATAGAGTAGAGATATTAGAAGGAGTTCCAGTACCTGTAAGGCCAGCATTAATACTAGAGCAGAGAAGTCTATCCCACCGTAGCCCGGGATGAAGCTGCGCAAGGGGCGTAGGGCTGGATTGGTCAGCATAACAATAAACTGTGAAATCGGATTATTGAATTGTGCCCGTAACAGCTGGAACAGAAAACGCAGTAATACGGCTAGAATGTACAGTCCAAACAGTGTCTGGATGATAAAAGAGGCACTATTTGCAAAATATTGGCCAGTCATGAGTCAGCTCCCAGTTCGTCTCCCATTTCTCTTGAACGATCAATTGCAGCATTAATGGCATTTTCAAACAACTGTTCGATATTCCCCCGTTCGAGCTGCTGCAGTCCCTTTTCAGTGGTGCCACCGGGGGATGTGACCTTACAGCGTAGCTCTTCCGGGGTATCATCAGATTCCATGGCCAGTTTGGCGGCTCCCAGGACGGTCTCTATCGCCAGCAGGCGGCTTGTTTCACGTTCCATGCCTGCCCTGGTGGCGGCCTCTTCCATAGCCTCAATGATTCGAAAAATATAGGCCGGGCCACTCCCTGAAAGAGCCGTGACAATATCCATCTGTGCTTCATTCTCCAGCCAGACAGTAATCCCTACTGACCGCAAAATCGATTCTGCCAGGTCTCTTTGCAGGGGGCTGACCAGATGGTTTGCATACAGTCCAGATGCACCGGCACGCACCAGTGCAGGCGTGTTTGGCATGACACGAACAATTGCAAGCCCTCCTCCCAGCCAGTGATTAAGGTCGGTGCTTCGGACGCCGGCAGCAATTGAAATAATTAACGGGCGTTTTGCCTGTACGGCCTGTTTCAGTGGTTCAGCAACCTCTCGCAATAACTGTGGTTTTACTGCAAACAGCAGTAAATCAGACTGCCCGGCCAGCACTGAATTATTGTTCAGGCAATGGATATTGTATTTTCCCGATAATTGGGTGCACCGTTTTTTGTTCGGTTCAGAAACCTGAATGGCCGATGCCTTGTGAGCGCTTGCGAGTAGGCCGCCAATGAGGCTTTCTGCCATATTGCCGCCGCCAATAATTCCTAATGTTTTCATAAAATCAGTTTCAAGTTTCAAGTTTCAAGTTTCAAGTCCAGAGTGAATTGTTAATTTCTGGATCCAAATAGTGCGGTTCCGACTCTTATCATCGTGCTGCCTTCCTCTATTGCCGCCTCAAAATTCCCTGACATACCCATTGAAAGAGTGTCTACCGAAGCATGTTGAGATCTCATTTTGTTAAAAAGGCTGTACATCCTGCGAAAAGACTGTCTCTGTTTTTCAGTGTCTCTGGTATTTTCAGGGATGGTCATCAGACCACGTAAAACAAGCCCAGATAATGAACTGACAGCATTGGCCAGAGAGAGTAGTTCATCAATTGATATTCCTCCCTTGCCGTACTCTTCACTCATGCGAACCTGTATGCACACATTTAATTTATCCATTTTTGCCGGTCGTTGAGCCGACAGACGTTCAGCAATAAGCAATCTGTCGATACTCTGGACCCAATCAAAATTTTCCGCGATAGCGGCCGTTTTATTCCGCTGTATTTGCCCTATAAAATGCCATTCAAGTGCCAGATCCGCAAGCTGATTTATTTTCTCCAGGGCTTCCTGCAGGTAATTTTCACCAAAAGACTGCTGATCCAGTACCGCTAAGGAGCGAATGGTTTCGGCGGTTTGTCTTTTGCTTACAGCCAGTAAGCAGATTTCACCCGGGGCACGATTCACCCGTTTGGCGGCAGTATTTACACGCTGATCCAGTGATTCTTTGTTTGTTTCCAGGTCCATGCTATTGGCATTATTTGAATGAAGACGTATTCTACCGTATAACAGCAGTATATGGTTTATAACAAAATGATATTATGATGAGTAATTTCTGCAGGGGCATTTGCTGCACCACGGAGACCTAGATGGATATTGCTGAGCTACTTGCCTTCTCAAATAAACAAAATGCGTCTGATCTTCATATATCAGCAGGTTTGCCGCCATTGATACGTGTTGATGGTGACATCAAGCGAATAAATGTTGAGTCACTGGAAGATCGGATCGTGCATGACATGATCTACGACATTATGAATGACAAGCAGCAGAAAGATTATGAGGAGTTTCTGGAAACGGATTTTGCCTTCGAGTTGCCTGGCATTGCCCGCTATCGCGTCAATGCTTATAACCAGCAGCGTGGCCCTGCCGCCGCTTTTCGTACAATTCCCTCCAAGGTTTTATCGTTGGAGCAGCTCAATGCCCCAGAAATATTTAAGAAGATATCAAGCCAGCCGCGTGGCCTGGTGCTGGTAACGGGTCCGACGGGCTCGGGTAAGTCCACCACGCTAGCGGCCATGGTCAACTATATCAATGAGAATCGGTCAGATCACATATTGACAGTAGAGGATCCTATTGAATTTGTTCATACCAGTAAAAGCTGTTTGGTAAATCAGCGTGAGGTAGGGACACATACACTGGGGTTCCCCGAGGCATTACGATCTGCTCTGCGAGAGGATCCGGACATCATTCTGGTTGGTGAGCTGCGGGATCTGGAAACCATCCGGCTGGCATTGACGGCGGCTGAAACAGGCCATCTGGTCTTTGGTACATTGCATACCACCTCCGCAGCAAAAACTATTGACCGTATTGTTGACGTATTTCCTGCAGCAGAAAAGGAGATGGTTCGTTCCATGTTGTCTGAATCCCTGCGGGCGGTTATAGCGCAAACTCTGATGAAGAAACTGAGTGGCGGGCGCGTCGCTGCGCATGAAATCATGATTGCCACACCGGCAATACGCAATCTGATACGTGAAAATAAGATTGCTCAGATGTATTCATCCATCCAGACCGGCCATGCGCTGGGTATGCAAACGCTGGATCAGTGTCTGCTGAAACTGGTCAGGAATCGAGTCGTTCACGTCGATGAAGCACGCAGCAGAGCACAGGACAAGAATAAATTCCAGGCATCAGCAGGGGGTGTCCCCAGGGCAGGCGGAATTTAAGGGCACCTCAAATAACCCATGAATATTCATCTTACACCCCAAATCGTCCCTCTCTGCGTTAAGAATCTTCGCAATAGCTTGGCTATTACGTGCGATCCTTGCCTTGATATGAACGATTTTGAATGCAATCTGATCTATCCAGAATTAATGGAGGTGCCCTTAAATCATGGTATTTACTGATCTATTAAAATTGATGGTGCTAAAAAATGCATCGGATTTGTTTATTACAGCAGGCGTTCCGCCCTGTTTAAAAGTCGATGGCAAAATCACGCCTGTTACCAAGCAGGCACTGACACCGGACGAAAGCCGTAGCTTTGCCTACGGTATAATGAACGAAGAACAGCGACGTAGTTTTGAAGAAGATAATGAGTGCAACTTTGCTATTCATCCCAAAAAAATCGGTCGTTTTCGTGTCAATGTTTTCGTTCAGCAGGGCATGGTGGGTATGGTATTGCGTACTATTGAAACCCGCATCCCCAAGTTCGAGGAACTAAATCTACCACCGGTGCTCAGCGAGATTGCCATGGTTCAGCGGGGGTTGGTGTTGTTTGTAGGCGGTACAGGTACCGGTAAATCTACCTCGCTGGCCGCACTCATAGGCTATCGGAACGAGAACAGCTTCGGCCACATCATTACAATTGAAGACCCGATTGAATACGTTCACGAACACAGAAACTGTGTCGTGACTCAGCGCGAAGTCGGTGTCGATACCAACTCCTTTGAAGCGGGGTTGGTCAATGCCATGCGCCAGGCGCCCGATGTGATTTTGATTGGTGAGATACGCACTCGTGACACTATGGAGAAGGCCATTATTTTCTCAGAGACAGGCCACCTCTGTCTTGCAACCCTGCACGCTAACAATACCTACCAGGCGCTGGAGCGTATTCTCAATTTTTTCCCTGAGGAAAGGCATAATCAGCTATATCTGGATTTGTCCATGAATCTGCATGCCATTATTTCGCAAAGATTACTGCGCAAACGTGGAGATGAAGGTCGGGTTCCTGCGATTGAAATTCTGATTCGTTCGCCGCTGATTGCAGAAATGATTCTCAAGGGCCGGGTTTCAGAAATCAGGTCGGTTATAGCCAAGTCAACTGATTCAGGCATGCAAACCTTCGATCAGTCATTATTTCAACTGTTTGAGGACGGTTTGATTGATTATGATGATGCTATCCGTGGGGCAGATTCGGGTAACGACCTGCGATTGAAGATCAAGCTTGAAAGTAGCCGAAATGAATCAGGGGAACTGGGAGACAGCCTGACCGACGTGTCTTTTTCCTCGCTCAATCAAGCGTCATCTGAACAGTAAATAAATTAGAGGCGCCTTAAGGGGCACTCTATTAATTCATGAATAATCATATTGAACCCAAAGCTGGCCCTCTCTGCGTTAAGACTCTTCGCAATAGCTCGCTATTACGTGTAATCCTTGTCTTGATATGACAACTTTTGAATCACAATCTGAATTATCCAGAATTAATAGTATACCCTTAAATATTTCCCTGAATTTTCTTTACAGTTGCCGGTCTATTTACTATGTTTCACTCTATGGTAGACTTTGCAGACGGGGTGGCCACATACGGGAATTTTGTAATATTCTGTAATACTGACATTACGAGTTCCGTCGAACGTTGTACACGTAAGCCAAATATTATAACTTTCTTGAAAAATAGTTCGATATTAAATCGCAATAGTCTACAGAAAATACATTCAAAACATTCGGAGGAAAATAAATGAATCTTTCACGCAGAGAATTTGTCCAGTTGCTTGGGATAGCAAGTGCTTCTGGCATGCTGCCGACCAACGCCCTGGCGGCCAAAAACCCAGCATCAATGTATAATCAGAAAAAATTCGGCAATGTCTGTCTGATGCATATGACTGATTGTCATGCCCAGCTCAATCCAATTTATTTTCGTGAGCCAAATGTCAATATCGGTGTGGGGGGTGCTTTTGGTAAGCCCCCACATATCGTCGGTAAAAATTTTCTCAATCATTTCAAAATCAAACCTGGAACTATCGAAGCCCATGCATTTACTTATCTGGGCTATGACAAAGCAGCCAGAACCTATGGCAAAGTGGGTGGTTTTGCTCACCTTTCAACCCTGATAAAGAAAGTACGTGCTGATCGAGGAGATAAAAATTGTCTGTTACTTGACGGTGGTGATACCTGGCAGGGTTCTGCCACGGCCTACTGGACACGCGGCAAGGATATGGTCGGGGCCACCAATTTACTGGGTGTTGATGCCATGACAGGGCATTGGGAGTTCACATATCCGGATACGGAAATGATCGATAATGTACGCAATTTCAAAGGTGATTTCGTCGCCCAGAATGTGCGTGTTAAGGAAGACGTCCTGTTTGATTATAAATTCGAAAATTTTAAAGATTTTAACGAAGAAACCGGGAATGCCTTCAAACCTTATGTGATAAAAAATGTAAACGGCGTCAAAGTGGCCATCATCGGTCAGGCCTTCCCCTATACACCGATTGCTAATCCAAAACGGTTTATCCCAGACTGGACTTTTGGCATTAATGACGAATCGATGCAGGAAGTGGTGGATCAGGTTCGTTCGCAGGAAAAACCAGCCGTTGTCGTTGTCATCTCACATAACGGTATGGATGTGGATTTAAAAATGGCCTCACGGCTCAGTGGCATTGACGTTATCTTCGGCGGTCATACCCATGATGGTGTGCCTGAACCCTCGGTGGTCAAGAACCCGGGTGGAAAAACCCTGGTTACCAATGCGGGTTCAAACGGTAAATTTCTCGGTGTCATGGATCTCGATGTGCGAAAGGGCAAGGTGCAGGGATTTCGTTACCGTTTGATGCCGATATTTTCAAATTTACTGGAGGCGGATCCTGAAATGTTCAGGTACATTGAGAAGGTTCGTGCGCCCTATCGCAAAAAATTGCGCAAGAAGCTGGCGGTCGCCGATCAGACTTTATATCGCCGCGGAAATTTCAACGGTACTTTCGACCAGGTTATTTGTGATGCCCTGCGTGAGGTGAATGATGCACAAATCTCGCTGTCTCCGGGTTTCCGTTGGGGCACCACCGTACTAGGTGGTCAGAGTATTACTTTTGAGAATGTCATGGATCAGACTGCAATTACCTATCCAAACACCTATCGTCGTGAGATGATGGGTGGGGATATCAAGATTATACTTGAGGATATTGCAGATAACCTGTTTAACAAAGACCCCTACTACCAGCAGGGCGGTGACATGGTTCGTGTGGGGGGTATTAACTACACACTGGCACCCAACAAAAAGATTGGTAGTCGGGTAACAGATGTACGGCTTGATAATGGCAAGAAGCTTGAAGCAACCAAAAAATATACCGTATCCGGCTGGGCTGCGGTCAATTCGATACCTGACGGCAAACCAATTTGGGATGTTGTTTCTGCCTATCTTAAAGACAAAAAGACTGTCCGGATTAAAAAGATGAATATACCTAAGTTGGTTGGGGTAAAAGGTAATCCGGGCGTCGCTGATTATGGTAAAGTTTGATCTTAGAGGCACCCTTTAGTTGCCTATGCAGTTCACCTGGCTGAAATATTTGGCTGGCATTTTGTTAGCGGTGCTTGTCGTCGCTGTAGCAGGATGTCAGTCAGATTCACAGGTGTCACAGCCACGTCAGGTTGACTACGATCTCGGGAAATATCTCTCCAGCATCCCCAGGGACTTTCCCGAACAACGGGAATTTCATGCCAGTGACGGCTCTCTCCAGGCATTTACAGGATACCGTCGCGGTGGCAAGCAGCGGGTTGCTATAATTTATCTGCATGGACTCGAAGGCCATGCAGGCTGGGGCCGTGCACTGTCAGAGAAACTTGTGGAGCGGGGTTACGATGTATTTGCACTGGACCGTCGTGGTAGTGGTTACAGCAGCAAAAGCTCCCGTACGGTCAACGGCAGGCCTGTTCAGTATGAAGATTATGTCAGTGACGTTCATTCCTTTCTAAAGCCATTAAGAGCCTATTACCAGTCGGTTTACATTGTTGGTTATGACTGGGGTGCGAGGCTAGCACTGGCCTATGGCATTGCCTATCGGGGACAAAGCAAAGGTTTGGTGTTAATTAACCCGCGGCTAATAAAACCGGGCACCAGTCTGACGCAAAAAGTCAAATCCCTGGCTGGGATGTCTGACCTGAGCGAGCGGGACATGGCCGCCGAATTCGATCCTGAGCTTCATGTCTCGAGCAGTAAAATTCAGACAGCCCTGGCAATGGACAAGTCACGAGTAAAAAAATTGGATGAGAACTTTCTCAGGCAAAGTATGCGCATGAGTGAATTTATTAAAAAATACATCAAGCGTATCAGACAGCCGGTACAGCTTTTTCTGGCCAGGCCTGACCCTCTTATTGATGAAAAGGGCCTGATTACTCTGCTCGAAAAAGGTCGCCAGCCCTCATTTGATGTCCAATATGTAGACGGTGCGAGGCACGCGCTACAAATTGAGGCACCGGATCGTCTTGCCCGTGATATTTATCACTGGATACGCTACCAGGAGCTGTCACGAAATGGCGGGTAGATTGATTGAGCCAAAAGTAATTACTGATTTTAATCAGGAATTGGTTTGTGTATTACCGAAAGGCTTCTGGTTTGATGATGTCAGATGGCAGAGTATTTGGGCCACATTTGACGAGAAAGGTGCAACGCTGAGTATGGCCGATCTGAGGGAAATATTTCCGGATGAAGAGGTGCTGTACGAAGAAAACCAGAAAATCAAACAAAATTTATACTAAAAATTTACAACTCCGCTTACACAAAATGCTAATAAAGTGTGGGCTTGGCATGTTTCAGGCAGTAAGGTATGCTAGCGTGCAATGTCTCTAAAAAGTAAAGACAGTCAAGGTGTTTTCCCTGATTACGCAGGTCTTTGGTTACCGTAGTTGCCGCGCAGGCAGTGAATGACGTCGCCGTGCATTTATAAGGCTTTAAGCATTTAGTAATGATTGTGATTGCCGGGGCCTCATCAGGTCGGGTGTGCACATCGGGAATCCCGAAAAAGAGGAATATCCATGGCAGTAAATCGGGCAGCTTTCCCGCTGCGGAAAAATAAATTCAAGTTCTTGCAATGTATAGCCACACTTTGTCTTACGCTCGTGTTCCCGGTTGCAAATGCCTGGAAAATTGTGGATGTTGAGCAACAGATTGTAGGCAGTTCATCAGTTCTGGGTGGCACAGTTATCCCCTATAAGGAGGTTGTGCTGAACGCACAAATGCCCGGGCGAGTTACTTTTATTGGAGGCTCGGAAGGCGATAGTTTTACTAAGAATGCATTGCTGGTAGCACTTGACGACGATGAGTTGCAGGCTAAACGTCAGGCAATACAATCACGCATCTATAGTGCTGACAGCGCACTGCGCAATGCCCGTGCACAATATAACCGGGAACTCTGGTCACCACAAAGCAGGGATATTTCACGTGCGCCCGGTATGGCAATACCGGGTTTGTTTGACAACATGTTCACCAAAAACTTTGCCAGCATGTTTGACAGTGGGAACCCGGGGCTTGTACGTCAATCCGATCTCATTCAACGTGGCACAGG
>VAPH01006725.1_pt1 | contig 15901 bp, 11 predicted proteins | sample 3393861 | NCBI WGS metagenome assembly VAPH01 (sample SAMN08290439, study PRJNA428436) | hydrothermal vent metagenome | isolation source: Deep-sea hydrothermal vent chimney | place: Atlantic Ocean: South-mid Altantic Ridge | reverse complement strand
GAGCTCAAATGGGTTTATAACATTGCCAAGTGACTTGGACATTTTCTGACCATCACTCATAACAAAACCATGAATAATTATCTGTTTAGAAGGAACATCTATTCCTGCAGCCATAAGCATTGCCTGCCACATAGCAGACTGTTGCCGATTTTGATCTTTACCTGCAAATTGAACAACTGGCCACCATTTTGAAAATCGCTCCATATCATTCGGCCAACCAATAGCGGAAATATAATTTATCAAAGCGTCGAACCAGACATAAAATACTTGCGTGTCATCTCCAGGAACAGGGATTCCCCATGGCATTTTGGAGGCAAGACGGGAGATACTAAAATCCTCAGGACCTCTTTCTACAAATGCTTTCATCTCATTAAAACGATTCTCAGGAACAATAAAGTTTGGATTCGATTTATATAATGCAAGTAATTTGTCTTTGAATTCACTGAATTTAAAGAAATAATTTTCTTCTTCAAGAATTTCAATATCGAGATTCGGATGTATTGGACAATGTTCGTCTTCTAACTCTGACTCTGTTTTCTCTAATTCACACCCAACACAATACTTGATCTTATAATTCTTTTTATAGATATATCCATTTGCATCACATCGTCTCCAAAATTCTTGTGCAGCTTTTTTGTGCTCAGGATCGGTTGTGCGAATAAAATTAATATCATCAACAAGACCGAGCTCACTTACTAATTTCTTGAATCGAGCCGCATATTCGTCTGTATATTTTTGCGGATCTTTATTTTCTTCAATTGCCTTTCGGTAAACTTTAAGTCCATGTTCATCTGTACCAGTATTCAAAAAAACTTTGTTCCCAATTAAACGATTGTATCGTGCAAAGATATCTGCTTGCACTAATTCCATAGCAAAACCAATGTGCGGGTCCGCATTTACGTACGGAAGTGTTGTTGTTATATAAAAAGGTTTTGACATTTGAAAATACTACGCTGGTGATTCTTCTTTATCAAGTCCTATCTCTTTCTTGCGTTGTATGTCGCTTACCAATTCCTGTATTACAGCGGCAATTGGGACAGCTAATATAACGCCCAAAAATCCCGCTAACTGAGCTCCAATAAGAAGAGCCAAAATAACCAGAAGTGGTGGCACCCCAACGACTTTTGTTACCACAAGTGGATAGATGAGATGATTTTCAAACTGCTGTATAATTATATAAAGACCTATAACTAAAAGTCCAGCAGTTGCCCCACCATCCACGAAACCAATCATAATAGCTGGGATTGATGAAAGAATTGGACCAAAAACTGGAATAAGTTCAAACACTGCCGCAATTACCGCAAGCAAAAGTGCATACCTTACTTCTAAAATCATAAGGCCAAGATATACAAGCACTCCAACTATTACCGCAAGTATAATTTGTCCCTGCATCCAAAGACCAATTTTCACCTGTGAACGTCTCCAAAGGTTAATGATATTTTTTTGATACTTTACTGGAGAAATAACTCTAAGAAAATCATCAATTCCTGTTTCTTGAACAGCAAAATAAAATGAGAACACTATAATCAATATAAAACTAAATACCCCACCAAATACGAGAGTTATTGTAGCCAAAAAGCTTTCTGATACATTAGAAAAGAGTGCGCGCAATTCTGTAATTACATTGGCTATTGAAAACGTATCAACAACACTCTGAGTTCCAAGTAAAACAGATTCTTGAAATGGACTTGATGAATCAAACTTATCAAGATAATCTGGAAGTACTGCTAAAAAGTTAATGACTTCACTAAGTACAGGCGGTAAAAAGAAGTAGAAGAATCCAAGTAGAAATGTAAGAAATAAAAGATACACAATCATTACCGCAACCAATCGTGGGAACCTATATTTAACAAACCATCTTGTTGCTGGCTCAATGGCTGAAGCGATAACAACTGAAGTTAATATAACCAGTACAAGCTCCTTTAAATAGAAAAGAGCAATAAAAAGGACGACAAGCAAAATTGCTTTGATTATTGTTCCTGTCGTAATGTTTACAACAAGTTGTTTAGCGTTATCGGACATACATATATGATAACATTCTACTCTTTTGTTTCAATCCGTTTTTTAATGTAAGACTGTAATTCTTCTATCAGAACACGTTCTTGTTTTGCAGTATCACGATCTCGTACTGTTACCGAATTGTCTTCAAGTGTGTCAAAATCAATAGTAATACAAAATGGAGTACCTATTTCATCTTGTCTTCTGTATCGTTTCCCAACATTTCCGTTATCATCAAACATAACCTGAGGTATGACTTTCTTAAGATTCTTATATACTTCACGAGCTTTTTTCTGAAGTTCTGGCTTATTCTTCAAAAGTGGAAATACCGCAGCTTTAATTGGTGCAATAGACGGCTTAAACGCAAGATATGTCCTTTTCTCTCCACCAACTTCATCTTCTTTGTATGCACTAACAAGAAGAGCTAGTAATGTCCTTCCGATACCAAATGTTGGTTCAATAACATGAGGTACAAATTTATCTCCATCACTTGTTGTATATTCCATACTTATACCACTCGCCTTCATATGATTCTTCAAATCATAATCTGCGCGGTATGCTAATCCATAAAGTTCTTTCCGTCCAAATGGAAAATCAAATTCAAAATCAACTGTTCGTTTTGAATAATGTGCTCGGTCATTTTCTGGCACCTCAATCTCGTGCACCATACTTTTTTCAATTCCTATTACCTCTATCCATTCCCACATCTCATTCTTCCAATACTCAAACCATTTCTCCCACTCAGAAGCTGATACAAAATACTCAAACTCAGCAAGATCAAACTCACGTACTCTAAACAAAAAATCACGCGGTGAAATCTCATTACGGAATGCCTTGCCAATTTGTGCTATTCCAAATGGTAATTTAGGACGCACAGTGTCAAGAATATTCTTAAAATTAACAAACATGCCTTGCGCATTTTCTCCTCTGAGATATGCTCTGGATGTTTTATCTTCACTGCTTCCAATATCCACAGGAAACATCAAATTAAAGACTTTTTCTTCACCAAGCTCACCACCGCATTCTGAACATTTTTCTTTATCTTCAATATGGTCGGCTCTAAAACGGCGCTTGCATTTCTTACACTCAACCATTGGGTCTGTAAACCCTTTTAAGTGACCACTAGCCTCCCACACATTCTCAGGGACAATGATAGAGCTTGATATCCCATACATATCATCTCGCGCAGAAACAAATCTATTCCACCACAAATCTTTGATATTACGGTCAAGCTCAGAACCAAGATATCCGTAGTCCCATGTCCCGGCTAGTCCACCATAAATCTCAGACCCTTGAAATACAAAACCACGTCGCTTTGCAAGTGAAACGATTTTATCCATCAATCCATTATCTTTTCCCGCATCAGTATTCGTTGCCATATCTATTTTATATTTATTAAATATCTATTATTTTGATACTCTATCATACCCACTAGGAAGTCCTGTCTCAGACTTAATCTGTATATTTAATGGTAAAACTTCATTACTTATCTGAGTTTCAGTAAATTGATCAAAACCAGTAACAGTTTGAGTATGCACTAAAACAGGGGTTTCCCCAACTTGACTTAAGCTTGGTGTAAAACCAATTTGAAATGCCACTTCTTTTGGAGAAAGACTTGAACCCACTCCTTGAGAAACTTCTCCAACATTCCATATAATTTGATTACTGTTTGGATTAAAACTTATATCTGAATTATTCGGGCTGAAGTTTCCAATCCATCGTGCATACGAAGGAAGAATACCTACGACCTTTACCCCTGAGACATGATTTGCTGTATTCGTAACAGTCCAAACAACTGTGTATATTGTCTCCTTTTCTATCACTGGAGGTATTGGGCCTCTATTTGATAGTGGTCCAGTATTATACAAAAGTCTTGGTATAAGAGATAAATCAGAAATTATGCGAATGTTTCTAGTAAGTACTGATTCAATCTCTTCTGGAACATTATTTTCATTTTCTCGTTTACCACGCACTGTAACATCTACAACAACCTCTGGGTTCTTTAGCCCTAATGCTGAAATATTTTTTGTCTTAAAACTAAACTTAATAATCCCCGCCTGTGATGGATTTAATTTAATAAAGTCAGGCAATGTGTCTTTACCCCATCTAATTGTATCTGTCACAGAGTTATAAAAGCCACGTTCAACCAAGATTGAAGACTCATCAACAGACACTCCTGATAGATGAACTTCAATCTGAGCATCCGATACCACCTCTGTAAGATTATTCTTCCATGCAATTTCTCCTTGAATCCGTTCCCCACTATTAAATATATATAAATCTTCTCTTTTATCATTTAGTGTTAAATCGGTGCTTATAAACGGACGCTCTATTGTAACCCCTCTAGTTGACGCAACAAATGTAGTAGCAAGTTTTTTTACATCAAACTCATCCCTCACACCGACAGCAAAACGAAAAGTTCTTTCTTCATTGTCTTGACCTGTCATTGTACCCGTTATATGTATCGTCTTTTCCTCTTCTGGCCTTAAATCACCTATTTTCCATATTGAATCTGAAAATTCCGGCTTAGGATTAGACTCAGTAAAAGAAAAACCAAACGGATATACCACTTTGAGTACTAGATTTTCAACATCAGTACTTGAATTTGAGCTTACAACAATTGAAAAATCAATCTTTTGTCCAGAAATTACTTCACTGAACGAGCGTACAGAAATACTTACAGGTGAAGATGAAATAGTTAATTGATATTTCTTTTCGGCAAAAAAGATTGCATTTGAACCAGCAACTCTATATTCAACCGTAACAACAATCTCTTTTTGAGTATTTTCTTCACCAAAAAGAATTGCGCTAATGTTCCTCTTTACTCTCTCACCAGGTAATATATTTCCAAGAGAATCTCTAAAGCGCAGCAACTCTTTACCAAGATTATCTGAAGACCGTGTCCCTTTTGGATACTTAACAATCAAATCAGCAAGTTCAAGTGTAGACGAGTTCTTGTTTACAATAGAAATCTGAAGTCCTAATTTATTTCCACCACCAATCGCTGTCGGACCCTGAATTTTGATTTCTACCTTATTAGATGAAACAACATTTTTCCCTCCAAAGAAATAAAAAGACCCAAAAAGTATTGAACCTATAAAAAACAATATAGAAATTACCAAAAATGGACGAAGTAGTGAAAGTTTATTTTTCTTGCGAACAACTTTTTTATTTCCCTGATTAGACCACTCTTTCTCTACTGAACTGCGGTTGGGACGAAGTCCATGACGTCTTTGATTTTGTATATTACTATTGCGAGAATATAGTTTCTTGCGTAAACGATTTATCTTGTCTTTATCATCCATATTGTTGTTATAGTACTATTATAACTGGCTTTCTTGAAGCGAAGTATTAATCTGTTTAATCATATCAAATCTAATTGGGGAAATGTGCGACATTATATTCAATGTTACGTCAGCTGTCTCAAGAAAATGAGCGTTATTATTATCTTTAGCCAGATATCCTAAATTATAAAGTATACGAAGTGCTACTAAACATTCAAAATCATTAAGCTCTTTACTATTAAGAGTATTAGAACATAAAAATGATATAGAATCAGACACTGCTGTGTATAGTATATTGTTTTCCTCTTCTCCATTTAATAGCCTCTTTAATAAGAAAAGTAATCTTACTACTGTATCTCTCTCTTCTGTACGTTCTATAAGTTCATTGTAAAAGTTACACTTACTGTGCGCCCCGACAATGCGCCATACTTCTTTACCACGAACTAATGAAATATCAGAGATTGAAAAATCTTGCAAAGAAAACCTAAGTTTTGAACGCTCTTCCCGCACACTTCTTGCCACAGCTTTAAGTCTGCCAAAATCTTTTGTAAACATATCAACAAACCGATTTGCTTCTCCTATTGAATGGTTCCCTAGTATTATAGCCTCAGTTTGATACTTTTTATGTGACATAAATATTACTACTAAATATCCTTATCTTATCGCAAACGTTATTTTATTCCCTTCAATAAATATCTCTTCTCCAGATATGGGTTCAAAAGTAACTTCTTTAAGTAGCGCCACTTTTTTTATTTCTTCTATATTTTCTTCAATAATATTTTTAAGTTCTTCATTTGTATCTACAGAAAGTCTAATTACATCTTTAGGAGTTAAATCGCTATTTTTACGAAATTGTTGTATCTGTCTAATAACATCACGAACTAATCCCTCACGTTTTAGTTCTGTGGTTAGTTCTACATCAAGCAGAACTTCATTTTCAATATTCTCATCATTTACCACCTTTTTAACATTTACCTCTTCCTGGATGAGCGATAGTAATTCATCATTTTCTTTTAATTCTTTACTTTTAACCTTCAACTTAAGAAGTGGTTGTCGCACTTTTATTCCAGCTACAGATCTAGCTTCAAGACCTAACGATACAATATTTCTAACTTGTTTCATCTCATTAAGAATTTTCTCATCAATAGATTTACTAACTGGCCAATTACACAAATGCACACTCTCTGTGTCAGAGTCTTTCTTAACACTTAAATAAAGTATCTCGGCATAAAACGGCATAAACGGCGCTATTATTCTAGAAAGTGTGTGCAATGTTGCGCGTGTTGTGTGGAGAGCGTCTTCTTTGTCCTTTTTATCCTCACTCTTAAATCTATCTCTGGAACGACGAATATACCATGTTGAAAGATCATCAATAAACAGATTTATTGGACGTGTCGCGCGATCTAGTTCATAGCGATTCATAGCATGAGTAACCTCATTAACTAATAACTGAGTACGCGCGACAATCCATTTATCAAGTACATTATTACTTTCTTTATATTCTTTCTTTTCATCTTCACCTGCATAAAGTTTGTAAAATGAAAGTACATTTGATAGACGACCAAGTAGCTTCTTCATAACTTCGTCAACTCCCTTTTCTGAAAAACTCAAATCTTCACCTTGTACTATTGGAGATGAAAGAAGATAGTATCTGAGCGCGTCAGCTCCATACTTATTCATAACTTCAACCGGATTAGGATAATTTTTAAGACGTTTACTCATCTTCTGCCCGTCTTCTGCCAACACTAATCCATTTACAATAACGTGTTTATATGGAGTCTTTCCAAAAAGACCAACTCCAAGCACAAGAAGAGAATAAAACCACCCTCGCGTCTGATCCATTCCTTCTGCTATAAAGTCAGCAGGGTATCCTTTTGATTTTTTAAACCAACCACCTTTTGGTTCAAATATGTCTGTGTTCTCAAAAGGGTAATGTTGCTGTCCATATGGCATTGAGCCAGACTCAAACCAGCAATCAAATACACCCTGTACACGATCTAAAATATTTCCTTCAACATCAACAATTTCAATGTCATCTATATATGGGCGATGCAGGTCAAGTTCATAATCCTTGTTGTGTGAAAGTGGCACAAACGAAATCTCGCGTACTTCACCAGTCTGTAAATCAAACCTATTATCTGATACACATTCTACACTTTCATCTAAGTTAAATCCTTTTACACCAGCTTGAATCATCTGAAGCGGTCCATTATGAGAAATAATAAGTATTGTTTTATTTTTATTTTCTTTCTCAAGCTCAGATAATGCGTCCATTATTCTATTTTTCACCTCAATCCACGTCTCACCTCCTTCTGGTTTTGTAATCATTCTTTCTTTAATAGATTTAAAGAAAGAATGATATTCATTCACTAACCCACCTTCAAACTTGCCAAATGCTATTTCTTTAAGGCGTTTATCTTCTTTGAGGACATTTTTTGATAAACCAAGCTCCTCTACTAAAAGCTCTGCAGTCTCTTTTGTTCTCTGAAGTGGAGAATGTACTACCATATCTATCTTCTTTCCTTTTAATTTCTTCGCAACAGTACGAATTACTTCTCTGCCATTATCGGTTAATGGATTTTCAACTGATGGGTCGGCATTGAGTATGTTCTTAGTATTAAAGACGGCTTCTCCATGACGCATTAACAGATATGTATTTCCTGATTTTTTTGTATGAGCTTTAAGTTCTTTAATTGAACCAATAGTTAAAAATGAGTTGTCTTTTACATTACACCAAACGGGAATAGGGGCACCCCAGTAACGACTTCTAGAGATTGACCAGTCGCGTGCGTTTGAAAGCCAGTCACCAAAACGATTCTTCCCAACTTTTTCTGGTACCCAATTAATTTTTTTGTTTTCTGATACTAATTTATCTTTAAAATCTGTCACTTTTACAAACCATGATGATGATGCGTAATTAAGCAGAGGAGTATCACATCTCCAACAGTGTGGGTATGAATGCTCAATTTTCTCCTTTGATAACAATAGACCTCTATGTGCAAGTAATTTTATAATTTCAATATCTGTAGCAGTGTGGTTATCTTTGGGTTTAACCATCATGCCAGCAAAATCAGTTACTTTATCAGTAAAGGTTCCATCTGTTGTAACGTGGTGAATGATTGGAATATTTTCTTTTTGTGCAATAAGTAAATCTTCTTCACCAAACGCTGGAGCCAAGTGCACTATTCCTGTCCCGTCTTCTGTTGACACATATGAAGCATGATATATTTTCCACCCATTTTCTTTTCCTTCTATATTTTCGTCTGTGTAATAATCAAAAACTGGTTTGTATTTCTTTCCAATTAACTTCACCCCGTTGTATGTATCAATGATTGTATATTTATCCTCTCCGAACACCTTTTTGAGTCTATCTTTAGCAAGAATAAACCGTACTAAATTCCCTGTCATCTCATCTTTTTTTTCTACTGTGACGTACTCAAGGTCTTTATTAACAGCAATACCAGTGTTCCCAGGAAGTGTCCATGGAGTAGTTGTCCAAGCTAACAAAAAGGTTCCATGGTCATCCACAAGTTCAAATTTAACTGTTACTGAAAAATCTTTAATATCTTTATACCCTTGATTCACCTCAAAATTAGAAAGTGTTGTTCCACATCGTGGACATAGATGCATTGACTTAAAGTCTTTATAAATGAGACCCTTTTTATGTAGAGTCTTGAAAACCCACCACACTGATTCTGTGTAAGATGTGTCCATAGTCTTATAGTCACTCTCCATATCAATAAAACGTCCCAGTTGAGAAATTATGTCCTTCCAATCATCAGTGTAACGGAGTACCGCATTACGCGCCGATTCGTTAAATTTTCCTACACCGATTTTTTCAATGTCTCTTTTTGTTTTTAAATTAAGTTCTTTCTCTATTTCATTCTCAAGTGGTAATCCGTGACAATCCCAACCCCAACGACGCTTCACACGATACCCACGCATTGTTTGATACCTAGGAATAGCATCTTTAATGGTCCCAGCAAGAATATGTCCGTAGTGTGGCAATCCTGTTGCAAATGGAGGACCATCATAAAAGACATACTCCCCTTTTGGAGCATTTTTTTCCTCTGTTTTTTTGAAGATATTATTACTATTCCAAAACTCTAGAATTTCTTCTTCATGTTTAGCAATATCGCTTTTTGTTTTTATATCTTTTGTATTAACCTCCTTATTTCCTACTTTGTTATAGGAGTCTTTATTGTCTTCCATATACCAATAGATAGTAGCAGATTGCATAATGTTATCAAATGAAAGCGCCGGCAAACTGCTAGTTTGCCGGCGTCGTTATTTAATTATTATTGAATTAATAATGAAATGGTTTAAACACCTGTGTGTCTGTGTACCTTCATAATCCCAACCTCTCCCACTGGACTCTCTTTAAGTGTCTGATTGAAGTAAATCCTTAATTCCCTTTCGTTTTTGACAACAAGTGTATTATCCCACCCAAGACCGAAAGCCGAGCTAATAGAAACTGGGTAACCAATTCTTTTAGCTTCTTTAACTGATTCTTCAACGGAAGATACGACAAAAACGTCGTCATTTGGCATTTTAAATTCAACAACCTCACCCATAATACAAAACTCCTCTTCTTGGTCTGTTTATGATTATTTTTCTATATTTAAAACTATCAGACTTTATATGAAAAGTACATTGTATCTGCAGTTACATCTTACTAGGGGCCTTTATACCCAAGAGCCAGAGACCATTTTGAAGTGTTATTGAGACTGCACGGGAAATCGCAAGTCTGTGCGGTGCCCTATCAGTTCCGTCAAGAATCTTCGTCTGTCCATACCAGCTGTTAAACTCTCCTGCAAGTTCTGTAAGATACGTTGTCACGTAATGAGGTTCATATTCTTTTACAGCTCGCTTAACCACTTCCGGGAAACGATGTAGTAATTTTTCAACTTTTGTTATCTCCATAGTCTCATCAAGTTTTTCTATAACCTCATCACTTTTAGCTTTATCCAACACAGAAAGAATCCTCGCATTTGTGTACTGTAGATACGGACCTGAATCACCTTCAAATGAAAGTGATTTTCCAACGTCAAAATAAATATTTTTTCCTGATGACTGTTTAAGCACTGAATATTTAATTGCAGATATTGCGACTTCTTCAGAAATTTTTTCCTTATTATCTAACTCTTCTGTCTTCATTTTTTCAAGCGCACTTTTTTTCACATCATAAATTAGCGACTCGCCTGTAATAACATTTCCATGCCTTGAAGACATCTTCCCATCTGTTAATTGCATCATGCCGTGCGGAATATGAACAAGACTACCTTTAAAATCTGGGCTCAGTAATGAAAATACTTTAAACACGACATCAAAATATGTTTTCTGTTCAACAGCTGTTACTGTAATACTTGTATCAAATGAAAACTTTTTTTGTTTAAGGATTGGTAACCCCAAATCGCGTGTTTCATACGTTGTAGTTCCGTACCGTGTCTTAAATACACGCGTATGAAGTCCATATTTTTCTCCACGAAACACAATCGCCCCATCACTTTCTTCAAATATACTTTCTTTTAACCCTTTATCAATCATCTCAAGCCCTATTGGTAAAGACTCACTCTCAAAAAAATAATAATCAAATTTTGTACCAAGTATTTTATAAATCTCTTCAAAATGGTTAAGCGACGTCTTAAGTCCAATATCATATATATCCATTAAATCTGAGTCTTTTATTGCAATCCGCTTATTGAGTTCAGTAATTTCAAGTTTTACATCTTCGCTTTCTTCATATTTTTTATGTCCATATGAATACGCTCTTCCAATATCATCAATATTGCACAAATTAAATCCTTCCTTACCTACAGCCCATAAAGCTTTGGCAACATGTAGACCAATGTCACCTTGATAGTTAGCACGTTTTACTTCAGCACTAGAGAATTCAATAAGACGTGAGATTGATTCTCCTATCGTATTGCTCATCAAATGCCCAATGTGAAAAACCTTGAACGGGTTAGGGTCGGTATATTCAACCATTATTTTTCTACCTTTAAGTAAATCATTCCTTCCCCACTTGTCTTTCTCTTTTAGAATATTACTAACTACACTTATAAAAAAACTTCTTGAAAGTGAGAAATTAATAAACCCAGGACCAGCAACTTCTACCTTATTAATCTCTGGCGAGAGCTTAATATTGTTTACAATTTCTTTAGCAAGTTCCTTTGGATTTTTCCCTTCTTTTTTTGCAAGAACCATTGCAATATTGCTTGAAAAATCCCCATGACTTAAGTTGGTCGGATGCTCAAGATTAATTTTATCTGGCTCTATATGTACAGAATCAGCTATTATACCGCGTAGTTTTTCTCGTATCATGCTCGTATTGTACTCTACCAACCCTAACTCACACAAACCAAAAAAAATATCACTAGACTGCATCGGTTAACAGATGCAGTCTGTGTGGTTATTTTGTATGTTTATTTTTTGCTATATAATCAGTCCTCTCATAAAAAGCTCTCCATCTACCTTTTCCCATTGGAGGAAGTCCTGCTCTAATCAATACTTCAAACGCGGTCTCTTTATTATAATTTGATTTATTGCGATTTTTCTGTTTAATCTTTTTTCTGTGTGTGTATTTGATTAAGTCGTCAAACACGCCACTTTTGCGAAGTTTCTGAATACGAAACACAGTAGATAAACTTACCTTGAGTACATTTTGTATATAACGATAACTTGCTCCTTTATTAAGAAGAACAATAACAGCAAAGCGTTTCGCTAACATAATACGCTCAGAATCAGTAAGTAGCGCCCCTACCAATTTATTTGCTTGCGACATTGTTTTTGCTTTATAAATTTCAACAATAAGTAAATCTCCAATATGTTTTAGAACTTCTTTTGAGAGCGGTCTTGTAGAAACATATGTCATGTATATATAATACCACATCTGCATCGGTTAACCGATGCAGATGTGGTATAGATTATGTATTAATTTTAATTATTAACGTATCTCTGTTGCATAACTGCTAGAGCTTTTATTTACAACTTCAACTTTAGCGCGTCCAAGTAACGCACCTCGCTTTGTCTCCACAGAACAGCGCCACTTTCCTTCAGTAACAGTTTTTTCACTATATCCGCGGTATCCATCCACACGACCTCCTGTAATTGGAAAGTTAAATCGCCCTTTTTCTTCCCATTCACCCGTTTTCTTATTAAATTTATCCCACACATGAAAAATCGGAGTCTTTAGTTCTGTTGGCGCAAAAATAGCACTAAAGCAAGATGCTGTGTTTGTATCTTTAAGATAAATAGTGGAGTCAGATTCATTTAGAAATTTATACCAAAACTCATACCACTCCTTCTTTTCATATGTTATTAGATAGTCTCCTCCAGTGCGTTTAACTGAATTGAATATTCCAATATCACGTACAGCAAGCGGTACTGGTGGAATAATATTTGAATAATATAAGACTGCGAATGTTATAAGAATTGCAAAGATACTTCTTCTAAGTATTTTTTTATTTTGAATAAATACATCTCTTGCAATAAGTTTAAGAACATACAAAAAACCTACAATAACAACAACACTAAGTAATGAACTTAAAAGAAATGTCCATGGAGCTATAGATCTAAAAAACACAGGAACAACTAAGATTGAATACAGTAGTATAAGAAGATAGTAAACTGTCGTATTAAAACGAAGTCGCTCATATCTGGTTTTAAATATCTCATTTCCAATAAGTAGACCGACAAGAATTAATAAAAACGGCCAGTTACCAACAAATGTTGCACTACCAATATAGAGTACGAGGAGTCCCCCTGCTAAGTTTCCAAAAGAGAATTGAACAATAAGAGAAAGCCACAATTTTGGTTTCTTCTTTAGAGATTCCCTTCTTGTCATTAAAATTATACAAAACCCTGAAATGAACAAATAAGAAAGCAGTACAAGATTTCCATATAATTGATCTGGGCGACCTAATGTGAACGAATCCCATATTAAACCAAGCACTAGAGCAAGTGCTGGAAGGTGTCGTTTATTTTCTTTTATAAAATTAATCATTTGTTAGTAAAGTATATAAAAAATGTCCCACTAAAACAGTAGGACATAGTTATTTATACAATGAGATCTAGAATCCAAGTTCTTTCTGCGCTATTTTAAGAATCTCGTTGAATACTTCTTCTGGCGGACGGTTTGAATCCACTATATGCACAGCAGATGAAACAGCGCCTTTGGGAGGAAATGCTGCAAAACCTCTCCTAACACGATTGTGATACGCAATCGGCTTTAGGTCAAATCTGCTTTTTTCTTGTTGTGCATCTTTATTACGACGATCAAAAGCAACTTTCGCAGGAAGATCAAGAAAAATATATGCATCTGGGACAACCTTTTCCATAATCAACGAACGACAGTGTAAAAAAGAGTCAAGAAGTTCAGGGCGTTTTTCACCACATATTTGAAATGCGTATGTTGCAGAATCAAATCTGTCAGAAATAACATGTATACCTGAACCAAGTGCAGGTATAATAGTCTGTTCAATATGAATTGCGCGTGATGCCCAAAACAAAAGAAAATCTGCCAACGGTGTTGATTTATTCTCACCACTTAGAAGCAACTTACGAATTTCTTCTGCTTTAGGTGTCCCACCTGGCTCACGAGTGAAAATAACACCATGTCCTTTAAGTTTTTCTTGAAGAAACTTAATCTGAGTTCCTTTTCCAGAACCATCCATACCGTCAATAACAATTAATTTACCATGTTGCATTGTGTTTTCCTCCATCATCTTTTAAAATTATTTAATCTATCTAAGGTATAACATAAAATACACAAAAAAGAAAAACACGGGTATCTCATAATGAAATACCCGTGAGTTATCAACTAACTGTAAAGTGTTTTGCAAGTTTCGGTCCATTTTGGACACCATAGTTTGGTGAACCTGCGTCGTAATGAACTTCAGGAAGACCAATCATCCTTTCAAAGCGGACTTTTGCGATTGCTTGACCAGGTCCAAGGACCATATCCTCATGAGCACGAACCTCAAGCGTCAATGGACGACCTTTTCCTTTCCCTTCTACACCCCAACCCCAACCAGGGTCAATGAATCCAGCGTAATGAGCACGAAAATCGCCGAAACGATCATTCATAGGACGCATTTCACACGCCATATGAGGTGGTACACGGACAAACTCCTCAGTTGAGAGAATATAGAACCTATCCTTCTTCATTTTAAGGTTCCCTTTCTTGTCCAAACTCACAGGACGAAAGAAGTCACTGGCTCTATATTCACGCAGAGATAAATCAAGTGATTCGTTGGTGGCTACGCACTCCCACCCAACCATTTCACTGTTGAGATCCGCAGTAAGTATAATTGAACCGTCACCGTCACGGAGTCTGAGTTCACTGTACATAAAAGGGTCACCATTCCGATGCCACAAGAGTTTATCATTCCTAAGCGCGAGCTCAAGCTCCACCTCACTTAACCTTGTATTTTCAGTAAAAAGACGAAGTTGCGCAAGAGCAATTCCTTTAAACAATTTGACAGGAATTGAATGCGGAATAATATATGCCCAAAGTTCTCCATTAAATCCCTCAGGGTAGAGAGTATCGTATTGAGCGATACCATCCGCAACAACTCGCACATGTATATCCAACCTTCCTGTGGTGGATTTCGGGTTACAATACCCATATACATTTTCAGGTAAAGACATTCTCTCTTTTAGTCGTGCAAGATACACAACATTAACTTCAAGCAGTGATCGAACACCGTGTTTCTCGCCACCAACACGAATAACGAGCTCTTTTGCACTCTCACCAATCCGCAACTGTGTAAGTCCCGGAAGACGATACATGTCGCCAGTGAGGGAAAGATCAAGTGATGCTGGCTGTATGTTTTTAGACTCAGCACCTTTAATGTTTCCAGATTGTATAGCTTCGCCGATAAGCCAATCAGGTAGTGTTCCTTTTCTATGTGACATTGAATGTCCTCCATTTAAATTTGCTTTCTGCACTATTCTTATCACATCGTTTTAGAAAAAGAAAGAGGTTCGACTTTTGCCGAACCTCAGTGATATTATTTTTTTGCATTATACCGCGATGGGTGCAGTAATGTTTTGCATGGCCTCGTAGCTAACCAACTTGAAGTCTCCAAACTGGAAATTGAAGATATCATTAACTTCAGGGTTTATCTTCATAACCGGAAGCTGACCCGGAACACGTAAGAGCTGTTCTTTTACTTGCTCATTGTGATTGAGGTACAGATGTACATCACCACCAGTCCATACAAAATCACCTGGTCTGTATCCAGTCACTTGTGCAACCATCATGGTGAGAAGTGCATAACTTGCGATGTTAAATGGTACTCCAAGGAATGTGTCGCACGAACGCTGATACAGCTGACAACTTAGTCTGTCACCTGTGACATCAAACTGGAATAGAAGATGACATGGTGGCAATGCCTGGTTCTTAATTTCATCTGGATTCCAAGCAGTTACAATGTGCCGACGCGAATCGGGCGTTGTGCGGATTTGTTCAATAACCTGTTTGATTTGGTCAATATGTTCTCCACTGGCTGTTGCCCACGAACGCCACTGCGAACCATAGACTGGACCCAAATCACCATTTTCATCAGCCCAATCATCCCAAATTTTTACCCCATTGTCGTTGAGGTATTTGATGT
>VAPH01010534.1_pt1 | contig 15914 bp, 12 predicted proteins | sample 3393861 | NCBI WGS metagenome assembly VAPH01 (sample SAMN08290439, study PRJNA428436) | hydrothermal vent metagenome | isolation source: Deep-sea hydrothermal vent chimney | place: Atlantic Ocean: South-mid Altantic Ridge | reverse complement strand
TGCTTTCGATAAGACGCTCCTCGGAAAACTGATTGCGCCCGGAATCGAACGCCTCGGTCAGGCCGTCGGTATAAAACAGGATCGAACAGCCCGGCTTCACCGATACCCGGTCCTCGGCGAAAGACAAGCCGTCCTGAATGCCGAGAACGGTCCCGCCGCCACCGCCGAGAGGCTCGGCCTCGCCGTTTTCATGAACCATGAAGGGCGGGGGGTGGCCGCCGTTGGCGTAGACCATTTCCCAGGTTCCGGTATCGAGAATTCCGTAGAACACGGAAACGAACATGCCGGGTATGTTATGCTTGTAAAGCAAGACGTTGGCCTGTTCCAAACAGGCGGCGGGGGCGACGCCGGTCATCGCCGTCGCCCGAAGCAAGGTTCTCGCCACCGCCATGAAAAAGGCCGCAGGAACCCCCTTGCCAGAAACATCGGCGATCACCAGGCCCAGTTTATCCGGGGCGACTTTAAAAAAATCGTAGAAATCGCCCCCCATCTCCTTCGCCGGGTTTATTCCCGCATAAACATCGAAACCCTGGCCTTGGGGAAATTCGGTCGGCAGGATGCGTTTTTGAATCTCGCCGGCAATATCGATTTCACGCCTGATGGCGGCCAACTGGGCTTCGGTCCGCCAACTTTCCCGCCTCGCTTCGCATTCCTTGTAGGCCTTGTCGATGGCCGCCCTCAGGTCGTCGAGGGATACGGGCCTGGTCAAAAAATCGACGGCGCCGTCGTTCATGGCCCGCCGGATGGTTCCAAGGTCATGGCCGGAGGTAAGGGCGATCCGCGGAATTCGAAGTTTTTCCCCGCTCAACCGGCGGAACAGGCCCATTCCGCCAACGTCCGGGTTATCGATGGAAACGACGGCGATATCCAAATCCCTCTCGCCGGTCATGATTTCGAGCGCCTCGGCGTCGGTGCGCGCGAAGAGGAACGAATGGTCCCCGGACGCCACCGTTCCCCCGGCGCAATCGCCGAGCATCCGTTCAATCTCCGTGCCGGAGTCGATGACAAGGGTTCTCGGCATCTGGTCCTGACCCTACTCTCCGCACAACTCGGAAATGAAATCGTGAAGGCCGACCAGGCGTTGACGTTTTTGCCGTTCGGTTTTCAGGATTGCCTGGACGTTGGCGACGCTTTCTTCCAGGTCGATATTGAAGACGATGTAGTCATATTCAATATAGTGGCTCAACTCGTTGGGGGCTTTCCCCATGCGGTACTTGATAACCTCTTCGCTGTCCTGGCCGCGGCCGCGCAACCGCTTTTCCAGTTCCTCCATGCTCGGGGGAAGAATGAAAATACTGACCAGGTCGTCCCGCGCGTTCTCGGCCAGTTGTTGCGTTCCCTGCCAATCGACGTCAAACAGCACGTCGCGCCCCTGTTTCAATGCGTCCTCAACGGGTTCGCGGGGCGTTCCGTAACAATTTTTAAACACCCTGGCGTGTTCAAGGAAGTCTTCGTTCTCGACCATTTCATGATATTTCTCCAGGGACAGGAAGAAGTAATCCTTTCCTTCGACTTCGGACGGGCGGGAAGGCCTGGTCGTGGCCGAGACCGACATTTCGACGTTGCTTTCCCGCTTGAGAAGTTCTCTCGAAATGGTCGTCTTTCCCGCCCCAGACGGGGAAGAAAGCACGAGCATCAGGCCGCGGCGGCGAATTTCATGGTGGTTATTCAATGTTCTGAACCTGCTCCCTGAATTGATCGACGACCGTTTTGATGTCGATGCCGATGCGGGTCAAGGCCGCGTCGGCGGATTTGGAACAAAGGGTGTTGGCTTCGCGGTTGAACTCCTGACAGAGGAAATCCAGTTTGCGGCCGACGGCCCCGCCCTTTTCCAGCAAATTCCCGGCGGCTTCCATATGGGCGGACAACCGGTCCAATTCCTCGCGAAGGTCTCCCTTGACCATAAGCGCGGCGGCTTCCTGGGCGAGGCGTTCCTCGGGCAAGGCCGGAATCCCGGCCAGAAGCTCGGAAACCTGTCTCTTCAGGCGATCCCTGACGGCTTCGGGCCGCAGGGCCGCCAAGGCCAGCGCCTGGCCGTGAAGGTCCTTGAGTTCGGCAAGATGCCCTTCGAGAATATTGCCGAGTCCGAGGCCTTCTTCCGCCCTCATTTCGGCCAACGAGTCCAGGGCCCGGTCGAGGCCTTCGAGGACCGCCGCCTCCAGGGCCTGCCTGCCTTCGCCCGAGGTTTCGGCCTCGACGGGCTCGATAACGCCGCGAAGGGCGAGGAGGCCTTCGACGCGCGGCGGAGAGGCATCGGCCAAGCGGCCCTGGATTTCAGGCAGCAGGGAAAGGTAGCGGTCCAGCACGTCCCGGTTGACCTGATACCCGCAAGCGGCCTCGCTCCAAACGGTCGAGAGGGTCATGGAAATATTACCGCGCCGGAACTTTTTTTGAGCCCGTTCGCGCGCCTTCGGGTCCAGGGACTCGAACCCGCCCGGAACCCGGCAGCGGACGTCCCGGCCCTTGGCGTTGACGCTGCGGACCTCCCATGTCCAGGAACAGGCTTCATGTGAGCCTTCGGTCCTGGCGAACCCCGTCATGGATGCGATGGACATGGCCTTCCCCGGTCAATGGATAATTCCTTCGGCGCACTCTATCCCCAGGCTTCCCCGGCAACAAGCCGGGCGGGCAATAATTAGTGTTAAAGCCCCGCACTCAAAGGGTGACGAAAGCCGATATTTCCTGCACAATTGCGGCCATGAAGGTGTTTCGCGAGAAAGGGATGCGAGGCTTAGCCGTCCTGCTGGTCCTGGCCATGGCCGCCTGTGCGCGGACGCCGCCGCCCGGAGCCGACGCCGCGCCCGCCTTTTCCAAACTGGCGGCCGTTGAGGTCTTCGAGGTCGGTTACGCCAACATTCAAGCCAAGTATATCGACGAGGTTTCCATCGGCGATCTGGCCCTTGACGGCATGAAGGGGCTCGAAGCCATCGACCCGTCCCTTGGCGTGACCCGAAGCGGCGGCGCCGTCACCCTATCCTCAAACGACCGGCCCATCGCCCGTTTTCCGGCGCCCGGGAACGACGACGCCCAGGCCTGGGCGGCCATGACCGTCGAGGTCTCGGCCGCCGGACGGGACGTCTCCGATGATTTGCGTAAAGCCGAAGCCGAAAGGATTTATGAATCCGTTTTCGATGGGGTGCTGTCCAACCTGGATGTGTTCTCCCGCTACGCCGGCGCCCGGGAGGCGAGGCGGAACCGGGCGAAACGGGACGGCTTCGGCGGCATCGGCATCCGCTTTCGGGTCAAGGGCGGCCTTGTCCGGATTACGCAGGTCATGCCCAAAACGCCCGCGGCCCGATCGGGCCTGAAAAAAGACGACGTCATCACCCATGTGGGAAGCGTTTCCCTTGAAGGCCTCGAAACGGGCAGGATCGGCGAGATGCTGCGCGGCCCCGTCCGCAGCAAGGTCCGGGTGACGGTCGCCAGGACGGGCGCTCCCCTGCCGCTTTCCTTCGTCATCAAGCGCACCCATATCATTCCGCCGACGGTGACGAAAACCGTGAAGAACGGCATCGTTTTCCTGAAAATTTCCAGCTTCAATCAAGGCACGGCCCGCAACCTGGCCGAAAAGCTGAAACAGGCCCGCCGGGAACTCGGCCGGAACATGTTGGGCGTCGTCCTTGATTTGCGGGGAAACCCCGGCGGATTGTTGCGGCAATCGATCAAGGTCGCCGACCTGTTCCTCACCCGGGGACGCCTCATCAAAACGAGAGGCCGCCATCCCGACAGCATCCAATTTTACGAAGCGGGCGGACGGGACATGGCTTTCGGCCATCCCTTGGCCGTTTTGCTGGACGGCGGGTCCGCATCGGCCGCCGAAGTGGTCGCCGCCGCCCTCCAGGACCGGGGGCGGGCCGTCGTCATCGGAACGTCGTCGTTCGGCAAGGGCACGGTTCAAACCGTCGTCCGCCTTCCCAACGACGGCGAAATGACGCTGACATGGTCCCGGTTAATCACGCCGACCGGCTATACCCTGCACGGGATCGGCGTCCTTCCCGTCATCTGCACAAGCGGCCGGGACGGCGATCCCCTCGAGCTTATTTCGGCGGCCCTTAAGCACCGTTTGCAAACGGAAGCGACCATGGAATCCTGGAGAACGGCCGGACTCGAACAGAAAGAACGCCGCCGTCAACTGCGCGCCACCTGTCCGGCGGAACGGCGCAAGAAAGCCGTCGAGGGCGACGTGGCGAGCCGGCTGTTGAGCGACAGCTCCCTTTACGCCCGCGTCCTCGACTTCTCCGCGCCGGCGACGGCGGCCCGCGAATAGTTTTGGGGTTTAGGGCTTTGAAGTAATTGCCGAGAGTTTTGCGTCACTCTCCCTTGACAGGCGCGTCTGGCCCTGTATTTTTCGCCCCCTCAAGACGTTCATTCTTTTCTCAGCAAGCGGAACAACAAGATGGCCAAGGCAAGCACTATCCTCATCAAGCTGGTCAGCACGGCCGACACGGGCTTCTTCTACGTCACCAAGAAAAACCCGCGCACGTCCACCGAGAAACTTCAGTTCCGCAAATACGACCCGGTGGCGCGCAAGCACGTCCTGTTCAAGGAATCCAAGATTAAATAGCCGTTTGGGTTTTTGCCGGGGGCTCCGGCGGAGCGTCAGTCGGCTTTACCGAGAAACTTCTCGACCGTTTCCAGGAAACTGGGAACGGATATGGGCTTCGCGATGTAGCCTTCGCAGCCCCCTTCGCGGATTTTTTCCTCGTCGCCCTTCATGGCGAAAGCGGTCACGGCAATAACGGGAATCGCTTGCAGATCCTCGTCGGCCTTTATCATCTTGGTAACCTCCAGGCCGGAAATCTCCGGCAACTGGATATCCATGAGGATCAAATCGGGCTTGTTCTCGCGCGCCAGGTCAAGCGCCTTGCGGCCATCCTTGGTCTGCACCGTATTGTAACCATGGGCCTGGAGAAGATCGTTGAAGAGCTTCATATTCAATTCATTGTCTTCAACGATCAGTATGGTCTTCGACATTTTCCGTCCTTAAATTATTGGGCCCGTTCGATCGAATTCCGAAATGATTGAGGGCTTATGAATGATGGATGATTACCCCTTGCAAGTCAAACGGGCCGGTAATTTTTTTTCAATCATTTTTCGGTGAAATCTTTCTTTCAAGCCCCTTCGTTTTATCCTCCACGGACCTCCTCGACCATCTCCTGAAGCTTGCCCACATCGGCGACGACCATGGCGTCCTTGCCGCGCTCGAGGATGCCTTTTCGAGCCAAATCGTTCATCACCCGGGCGACGGTTTCCCGCGTCGTGCTGACGCGGCTGGCGACGTCCCCGTGAACGGGAATGGGCTTGAGGACGGCTTTGTTTTCGCCGTCCATATGGGCCCTGGCCTGGCGCAGGAGATCGGCGTGGACACGGTTGTTGGCGCCGAGCGTGCTCAATTCCATGATCCGGTCCGTGGCGTCCCGGACGATCCGGGCCAGGCGTTTGAGAACCCGCGTTGCGATGATCGGGCGTTTCTTCAAAAGCAGCAGGAAATCCGCCTGGGCCATGGCGGCGACCAGGCAATCGGACTGGGCGACGACCCGGGCCGAGCGCGGCCTGTCGTCGATCGCCGCCAGTTCACCGAAATAAGAGCCGGGAGACAATTCGTCGAGAATGATGCTTCGGCCGGAAAAGGAATAATTGACGATACGGACCCGTCCCTCGACGACGAAGAAGACATCCTTGGATTCCGCCTCCCGGTCGATGACCTGCTGGTGGGCGGCATAGCGCCTCCAACGGCAATTTTTCTCGATAACGGACAGTTCCTTGGGGGTCAGACCCTCAAGAAGCACGATCCCCTTCAGACTTTGCGAACCGGTTTCCGGCAAATTCTTTTCTCCAAACGGCTCGAACCGCGAAGCATGTTACAAGTTAATAGATTTCAATGCGAGGGGGACTTTACACTTAAACCCGGCCCGAAAAGCCATGATCCTGGAAAGGCTTAAACGATTAGGGAGACGCCGCCCCGGCGCGGGTCCCCGGCCCCTTCGAAGCGTCCGTCCCGGGGATCGAAGGTAACGGTATGAACGCCTCCGAAAAAAAGGTTTTTTTCGTCCCAGAGCTTCCGGTCGGAAAAACCGGCGCACAAATCCCCAACCGCGTCCCCATCGAATCCGGCCTCGACGCTCAACAGGCCGCGCTCGAAATGGATGCGCGGACTTTCCACGGCCTCGCCCACGGACATTCCGAAATAAAGAAGGTTGACCAAAACCTGAAGGATCGCCGTTCGGATACGGTTCGAACCGCCCGACCCCAACGCCGCCAGCCGCCCGTCTTCGCGTTGCAACACCGTCGGGGCCATCATGGAGCTCATCCGCGCGTCCTCGCGCCATCGATGAAACCCGGACGGATTGATGTCTTCTTCACCCAACATGTTGTTCATCATGATCCCCGTCCCGGGAACGACGTAGCCCGCGCCCTCTCCGTTAGAAAGGGTCAGGGCGCAGGCGTCGCCCTTGGCGTCGATGACGCTGATATGCGTGGTCCCGCGAACGGCGGCGGGCCTGCCCATGACCCGTTCCCGATAGGGGGCCAGAAATTCTGGGTCCAACAGGGTCGGCGCGGCTTTTTCTTCGTGGATTTCATGCAAATCGCTTTCGATCCGCGCCTTGTTGGTCAGGCCCATGACCCGGGCCAGCTTACCCAGATGCCCCGACGACCCGAAACCGCCCTCTTCGACGGCCGTCCCATTGAGCAGTTCCAGGGCGAAAACGATGAGCAGCCCGCCCATGGACGGCGGCGGATTGGTGAACAGTTCGGCTCCCCGGCAGGAGACTCTCAAGGGATCGCGCAAGGGAACGCGGTAGCCTTCCAAATCCTGCGCCGTCAAGGCCCCGCCACCGTCCCGGCAATCGGCGATGATTTTTTTAGCGATGTCTCCCTTGTAAAAAAGATCCGAGCCTTCGCGCGCCAGGGCGTCGAGGGTATCGGCGAATTCGGGAAGGCGGAACGTCTCGCCTTCCCCGATCAGGGTCCCGGGGTTCAAGGCGCTTCCGAAAATCTTCCGGCAGGCGGCGTTGGCGGAATAAATCTTTCCGACGACGCCGAAGATATAAGCCTGCAATTTATTGACGGTCACGCCGCGTCGCGCCAGTTCGGCGGCCGGCTCGATGATCCGCGCCATCGGCATGGACCCCAAATCACCCTGCACACGGAACAGGCCCTTGACCGTTCCCGGCGTGGCGATCGAGGCCTTTCCGATGTGGAATTCCTGCTGGACGGTCCCGAAATCGGCGACAATGGGGAAGAAATCGCGGTTTCCAATCCGCGGGCGGCGCTTCGGCGTCTGGGCGAAGAAATCATAGAGAACGGTTCGGCCATCGGCCTTTCGCGCAAGCAGAAAGCCGCCGCCGCCGAACGACGTCAGGACCGGTTCGGCCACGCAAGCCGCGCAAAGCCCCGCCAAAGCCGCATCGAAGGCGTTGCCCCCTTCATCGAGAATAATCGCGGCGGCCCGCGCCGTCTCGGGGTGCCCGGCGGCGAGGACGCCTTTGGCTTGGCGAAGGACGCTCAGACGATCACCCTTTCCGCCGGGAATTCCACGGTAACGGTGGTGCCGCGCCCTTTCTCGCTTTGCAGGTCGAGGGTTCCGTCATGCATTTCGACGAGATATTTTACGAGCGGCAGCCCGAGCCCCGTCCCTTCATGGTCTTTCACGGTGGCGTCGTCCACTTGACCGAATTCCGCCAGAGCCTTCGGAATATCTTCCTCCGTCATGCCGGTCCCGTTATCGGAAACGATGATGTTGAGGGATCCGCCGTTGACGTGGAAGGCATCCAACGTCACTTCGCCGTTTTTTGGCGTGAATTTTACGGCATTGGACAAGAGGTTGAGCAGGATCTGCTTGATACGCCGCCCGTCCCCGTGGAGGTCGGGGATATCTTCCGCGATATCGACCTTGATCTTGACCATGGCGTTTTCGGCTCTCGGACGAATTAAACGAATGGAAGACTCGGCGACCTCGCTGATGTTCACGGGCCCTTCGGACAATTCCAAGGCCCCGGCTTCTATCTTCGATAGGTCGAGGACATCGTTGACCAATTCGAGGAGGTGAAGGCCCGATTCATGAATGTTGTGTATATATTCCTCGTAACGGGCGTTGCCCATGTTCCCGAACAATTTCGACTTAATGGCGTCGGAAAAGCCGATTATGGCGTTCAACGGGGTGCGCAATTCGTGACTCATTCCGGCGAGAAATTCCGATTTCGCCTGGTTGGCTACTTCGGCGACCCTGTTCGCCCGAACAAGCTCTTCCTGGGTGCGCTTGCGTTCCTCGACCTCCTGTTGAAGCTGATGGGTCCTCTCGTCGATCCGAAGCTCCAATTCGTCATGGGCCTTCTGCAAATCCACCGAAGCCCGTTTGAAACCGGTTATATCCCGGCCATAAACATTCACATACCCGTCTTTGGGAAAAGGAACGAAAAGCAAATCATAATAGGCCTCGCAGCAGGTGACTTCGATACTTTCCTCTTTTCCCGAAATAAGAATTCTTTCGATCAGCCTTCGCTTATCCGGGCAGCGGCCGTCTATTTCCCAGCAAGACAGGAGGGGGGAACTGGAATGATTGGCGTAGAGAACGACGCCGTTCTTATCCAAACGCAGGATAGGCTCGGGGCTCTCTTCGGGAAATTTCGCCAGGTCCCTTATTTTCCGTTCCGCATTCCTGCGCCGGGAAATATCGCGGTCGATGCCGAAATAACCGGCGAATCGTTTCTCCGGGGTAAACAAGGGGGCCCCACCGCTTTCAAGAACGATTTCCCTGCCGTCCCCACCGATGAAAGTGTAAACCAGGTTGGTGAAGGGAGTGTGGTGTTTGGCGATCTTGCCGAATGTCTCCACAACCATGGAGATGTCTTTTTTCGCCATGAAATCAAACGGCGTTTTCCCTAAGACCTCATCGGCGTCATAGCCCAGAATCTCTTTAACCCTGGGGCTGATATAGGTGTAGACCCCATTGGCGTCCGTTTCCCAGACCAGATCCGATGAGCTTTCCACCAGATTGCGAAACCGGTCCTCGGTCCGCCTTCCGGCGGCGAACATGGCTCCGATCCGGGCGAACCCGAGAACCATAAGGACGGAAACGACCAGGGCGATCATTTCGGCCGAAAAATCGGCCTTCTGGGACCCCGAGGTAACGAGTTGGTAGAACGTAAAGCTGCGCCTTATCCCCATAACGAAAACCGCGATGGCGATCAACGTCCAGGCGACCCGCCAGCCGGTCATGCGGATAAGACGCAAGGCCAACCCGGCGGCCGTAAACTGAAGCAATATGGAGATGGCCAGAACCATCGATGAGAGTGTCACGCCCACCCCCCGGAAAACTCCACGAGCAGGCCGGCCCCAGGGGCGGGGCGCAAAACCGTGGGCGGTTTGCCACAAAAACGCCCGTTAAGAAATAAATTTTCCTCACTCATCATCAGACGAAAACCACCCCTATTTACAGGCGACGCCAACTTTACAGGCGACGCCAACCGGTTTTCTTCCGAACCTGCGGCCACCACGTCCGCGAGGGTAGAGACCTCTTTTATTTGTACCCATGGTATTCATTTCCAGTAAATTATGCAAATTAAGCCTCGTACCGGGCATCCCGGCATTCCCTTCTTATCCCATCCCCGTTAGGCTGTTCCCTCCATGTCCTTTCCATCACCCGCCCCAGAAACATCCCGCCATGATTGATCGAACATTTTTCAAGGTCCTGACGGGCCTCCTCTTATACGCCCTGCCTTTCGCCGCGGGGACGGCCCGGGCCGAGGACAAGGCCAATTGCGTCTCACAGGGACGGTGGATGGAGCCCATAAGCCGGCGACCCCTTCCCTATGGCGGCGTCATGGCGGATATGGCCCGGCGTCCGGTCGTTTTGCTTGGGGAAACCCATACCAGCGCCGAAAACCACCGCTGGCAGCTTCAGGTCCTTTCTGCCCTTTACGGACGTAACGTCAATATGGTGCTCGGCTTCGAGTCCTTTCCCCGTTCCGTGCAGCCCGTTCTCGACCGTTGGACGAGGGGGGAGTTGAGCGAAAAAAAATTTCTCGAAGACAGCCGGTGGAACGAGGTCTGGACCTTCGACCCGGACCTTTACATGCCCTTGTTTCATTTCGCCCGCATGCACCGGATTCCCATGATCGCCTTGAATGTGGAACGGGACCTGGTTTCAAAAGTCCGTGAAAAGGGCTGGAAGGAAATTCCCGAAGAAGACCGCGAGGGCGTCGCCAGCCCCGTCCCCGCCTCGACGGCCTACCTCGAAGAACTCGCCGAAATTTTCGCCTTGCACGTCAAGGCGTCGGGGCCAAAAGATAAAAAAAATACCGATGAAAGCGCCCCGAAACCCGTTAAGCTCGACGACCCGGCCTTTCTGAAATTCGTCGACGCGCAACTGCTTTGGGACCGGGCCATGGCCGAGAAATTGGCCGAGGCCAGAACGGGCGGCGGAGATCCCCTGGTCGTCGGCATCGTCGGCGCCGGCCATCTCGAATACGGCTACGGCATTACCCGTCAATTGGCCGATTTAGGCGTCGCCAAGGCCGCCGTCCTTCTCCCCTGGTCCGTAGAAAGGCCCTGTTCCGACCTGGTCTCGAAGGCGGGCGTCGCCGTCGCCGACGCCGTCTTCGGCGTCAAGGACCCGAAGCGGGATCCCGAAGCCGATAAACCCCGGCTCGGCGTCATCATCAACGATGCGGCCGGCGGCGTCCGTATCGAGCGCGTCGCGCCGGACAGCGTCGCCATGGCCGCCGGCCTGAAAAAAGGCGACCTGATCATCGAGGCCGCCGGAATGCCGACGAAAAAGACCGTGGACTTGATCGCCGTGATTAAAAAACAATCCCCCGGAACATGGCTGCCGCTCGCCGTCAAGCGCGGCGGGAAAACCCTCGACATCGTCGCCCGGTTTCCCCCCAGGCGGTCCCCGTAATCTCCATGAAGGCGACGCTTGCGCTGCTCGGCTTGGCGTTGTTTTCGTATCCGGGGGCCGTCTTGGCGAACGGGACTCCAAAACACGACATCGTCCTTCGCCTCGATCCAGTCAACAGGAAGTTAGTCGCCAGCGACGCCATAAGCCTCGCCGGTTCGGGCCCGGCGGCCTTCACCCTGTCCGCCCGGTTCAAGGTCACGGCCCTGAGCCTGGACGGGACCAAAGCCCCGTTCGAACGAAACGGAAAGACCATAAGCCTCGATTTGGGGCGCGGCGGCGTCCACGAGGTCGGGATCGATTATGAAGGAACGCTCCCCCCTTTCCCCATAGAGGGGGAAAACCCCGACCTATCGAAGCCCATGGCCGGGCCCGAGGGCGTTTACCTTCCCGAACACGCCCCTTGGTTGCCGAGGATTGCGAACAAACCTTTTTCCTACCGCATAAGCATCGAGACGGCGGCCCCTTTCAAGGCCGTCGCCACGGGACGGCTGATGGAGGAAATCAACACCGCGGCGCTCTACCGGGCCGTCTTCGCCTCGGACCGGCCCGTCGGGGGCTTTGTGCTGCTCGCCGGGCCTTACCGCATCAAGGAGCAAATCCACGAAGGGATCAGGATCAGGACTTATTTCGATCCCGGCATGGCCGGACTGGAAGACGCTTATCTTCAATCGAGCGCCGATTACATCGATAGGTTCTCGGGCGGCATCGGCCCTTATCCTTATTCGGCCTTTCACGTGGTCTCCGGCCCGTTGACGGTGGGTCTGGGCTTCCCCGGCCTTACCTATATGGGCGCGCGCGTGCTGGCCCTGCCTTTCATCCGCCGCACCTCGCTCGGCCACGAGGTCCTTCACAACTGGTGGGGAAACGGCGTTTCCCTCGCGCCCCACGGCGGCAACTGGGCGGAAGGCCTGACCACGTTCATGGCCGATTACGCCTTTGCGCAACAAAAAGGGCCGCAAGGGAAACGATCCATGCGCCTGAATTGGCTGCGCAACTTCACCGCCCTGCCCCCCGAACGCGACCGCCCGGTCAAGAGTTTCCAAGGCAAAAGTCACGACGCATCCCAGGTCGTCGGCTACAATAAAACGGCTTTTGTCTTCCACATGCTGGAAAATGAAATCGGCGCGGAGGCCTTCAAAAAGGGGGTTGGCTTGTTTTGGCGGAAGTGGCGCTTTTCCGACGCCGGGTGGGACGATCTTCGAGGCGCCTTCGAGGCGGCCTCGAACCGAGACCTTAAGACCTTTTTCGCTCAATGGCTGGACCGGACCGGAGGCGTCGAGCTTAAACTGAGCGGCGTGACGGCGGAAAAGAAAAACGACGGGTATCGCGTTACCTTCACCTTGGCCCAGACCGGCCCCGTCTACGAAATCGGCATTCCCGTTTCCGTCGTCACCGAAGACGGAACGGAAAACTCGAAAATCAAACTCGACGAAGGCCGCAAGACCTATGCCCTTCCCTTGACGTCCGCGCCGAAGGCCTTGGCGATCGACGGGGATTTCGACCTTTTCCGCAGGCTCGACCCAAGCGAGACCCCGCCCATTCTAAGGGATGTGACCCTGGCCCCGGGCGTCGCCGTCCTCATCCCCGGAACCTCGGAAAAAACCCTGAAGACGGCCCGCATCCTGGCCTCACGCCTGCTCGACACCCCGGCCCGTTTCATCGATCCATCGGACCTTGCCGCCCCATGGGGCCCGTTGCTGGTCATCGGCGTGGAAGAAGACGTCGCCCCCCTGCTCGACCGGCTGGGCCTTCCGGGCGCGCCCCGGGACCTTGCCGGGCGCGGCACGGCGCGGGTGTGGACGGCGAGGAGAAAAAACGGAACCGCCGTCCTGGTTGTTTCCGCCGAAACCACCCAGGCCCTGGACGCCCTTGTTCGGCCCTTGCCCCATTACCTGGGAAAGGGATATTTGATTTTCGAGGGACGCAAAGCGATCGAGACGGGAATCCGCGCGGCGGTAGCGGGCCCCCTTCGCGTTCGCCTCGATTGAACGGGCCGTCCCGCCTGCGCTCTGTTGACAGGCGGGCCCCTAACCGTTAACCGTTTTACAAGAGAATCCTGCTAACCTCATCTGAGTGACCGGAAGGATCGGGTCGATGAAACGACTTGGCGCAATCATTGCCTGCTTTGGGCTGTCCCTGGCCTTCGTTCAGGTCCAAACCGCCGCCGCGCAAACAAACGAGGGCATGTTCAATTCCGTCTCCTACAAAGCCGTGGAGAAGGGCGCGGAGATCGCCGTCCTTCCTCTGGACAATTCGGATAACAACCTGATCCTTCAGCGGGAATTCGAGAAGCAGCTTAAGCGCGCCGGATTTAAAGTAACCGGCGCGGCCAGGCTTATCCTCAGCTTCGAGGTGCGCGATGAAATCGGCGCTTGGTCGACCACCGGCAGGCGTCATATCCTGGAACTGCGCGCGCGCGGCGGAAAGGAAGGCGGGGAAGACGCCCAGGCGCGCTTCAACCTTTTCGACAGCAACAAAGGCGGCATGTTCAACAAAGGCTCCGGCGGCACCCGGATCGTCACCCCCAGCCAATACCGGATCGACGCCACCATCGACGACAAAACCAACGGCAAGCGCCTTTGGCAAGCCTGGTCCAGCGCCGATCTCAGCACTTACGGCAGCCTGGAGCTGACCCGCGCCATGGTGCCCATGATGGTCAGGAACCTGGGCAAAACGGTCAAGCAGGAGTCCTTCAAACTCCCTTAGCGAATATGCCCCCCGCCCACCGGATTGTTAGATTATTAGATTGACGCCATGAACAAAGATCGCGCAGAGAAGGCCCTGCTGCCCGCCGGCATGAGCGACGGGCTGCCGCCCCACGCCGGGTTCGAGGCCCGGGTGAGCGAGGCCCTCATGGCCGGGTTTTCGCGGCGCGGCTACGAACGCGTCAAGCCCCCCCTGATCGAATTCGAAGAAAGCCTGCTTTCGGGAAACGGGGCCGCCATGGCCAGCCGCGCCTTCCGGCTCATGGATCCGGTCTCGCAAAAAATGCTCGCCATCCGGCCGGACATGACCCCGCAGGTTTCCCGCATCGCCACGGCCCGGCTCAAAGGCGCAGCCCGGCCCTTGCGGTTGAGTTACGCCGGCCAGGTCTTGCGCGTTAGGGGATCGCAACTCAGCCCCGAACGCCAGTTCGGCCAGGCCGGAGCCGAATTGATCGGCGCGCTTGGCCCCAAGGCCGACGCCGAAGTCATCGTCATGGCCGCCGGAGCCCTCGAAGCCCTTGGAATAGACGGCCTCTGCGTGGACCTCTGCCTGCCCACGCTGGTCCCCGCCATCACCGCGCCCTTGGCCCTAGACGAGCAAACGGAGAGGGAACTGCGCCGGGCGCTCGACCGCAAAAACGCCGCCGATCTTTCCCCACTGGAAGGAAAATTGGGGGCGGCGCATGGCGTTCTTTCGGCCCTGCTCGCCGCCGGCGGTCCGGTGAAAGAAGCCATGGATAAACTCGCTCGTCTCGACCTGCCGCCAGACGCCCGCGCGGCGTGCTCGCGATTGAGGGACGTTATTGAGATGATCGCCGGCGATGCGCCCGGCCTTCTCCTCACCGTCGATGCGGTGGAAAACAGGGGGTTTGAATATCACACCGGCGTCACCTTCGCTTTCTTCGCGAAAGGCGTCCGCGGCGAATTGGGCCGGGGCGGACGCTATCTGGCGGGGAACGGGCCGGAGGGCGGCGAACCGGCCACGGGCGTCAGCCTGTTCATGGACTCGGTCCTGCGCGCCCTTCCAGCGCCTGACGATACCGGGCGCCGCCTTTTCCTGCCTTCGGGAACGGACCGGGTCACGGCCCGGCGTTTGCGCCATGAGGGCTGGATCACGGTCATGGATTTAAACGAAACCGCAACCGGGGCGGCCGCCGAGGCGGCGCGGCTGGGGTGTACCCACATCCTCGCAGAAGGCGTCGTCGAGAAACTTGAAGATTAAGGAGTAAGACCAAATGGCCAATGTGGTGGTCGTCGGCTCGCAATGGGGCGATGAAGGCAAGGGAAAGATCGTCGATTGGCTTTCCGAACGCGCCGATGTGGTGGTGCGCTTCCAAGGCGGACACAACGCGGGGCATACCCTCGTCATCGATGGCGTGACGTATAAGCTAAGCATGCTGCCGTCGGGCGTCGTGCGGGGCGGGAAGCTCTCGATCATCGGCAACGGCGTCGTCCTCGACCCCTGGGCCTTGATGGAGGAAATCGATAAAATCCGCGCCCTCGGCGTCGCCGTTTCGCCCGAAAACGTGCGCATCGCGGAAAACGCGCCCTTGATCCTGCCCCTTCACCGAAACCTGGACAAGGCCCGTGAAACGGCGCTGGGCGCCGCCAAGATCGGCACCACCGGGCGCGGCATCGGCCCGGCCTACGAGGATAAAGTCGCCCGGCGCGCCATTCGCGCCGGCGATCTGGCGGACAAGGACCTGCTCGCCGACAAGGTCGGCAAGATGCTGTTCCACCATAACGCCCTTTTACGCGGTTTCGGCCAGGAAGAAATCAAGGCGGACGGACTGATCGCCGCGCTCGAAGACATGGCGCCCAAGCTCCTGCCTTACGTCGATACGGTCTGGAAAATCCTCGACGAAGCGCGAAGCGCGGGCAAGCGCATCCTGTTCGAAGGCGCTCAGGGGACCATGCTCGACATCGACCACGGCACCTATCCCTTCGTCACCTCGTCCAATGTGGTCGCCGGGCAAGCCGCCGTCGGTTCCGGCCAGGGCCCCGGCGCCATCGATTACGTGCTCGGCATCACCAAGGCTTACACCACCCGGGTCGGCAGCGGCCCCTTCCCGACCGAACTCGACGACGAAACCGGGCGGCTCATCGGCGAGAGGGGCCACGAATTCGGCACCGTCACCGGCCGGGCCCGGCGGTGCGGCTGGTTCGACGCCGTGCTCGTGCGCCAGGCGGTGAAAGTGAACGGCATCGACGGCATCGCCCTGACCAAGGCCGACGTCTTGGACGGTATGAAAGAGTTAAAGGTCTGCACGGCCTACAGGATCGACGGCGAGCTTTACGACCACCTG
>VAPH01023688.1_pt1 | contig 15924 bp, 17 predicted proteins | sample 3393861 | NCBI WGS metagenome assembly VAPH01 (sample SAMN08290439, study PRJNA428436) | hydrothermal vent metagenome | isolation source: Deep-sea hydrothermal vent chimney | place: Atlantic Ocean: South-mid Altantic Ridge | reverse complement strand
TACCCACAACACCAGGTATGGACTCCACAATCCGCGGTGCCGGTAGTTCCGAAATGCAGGCAATCCTGGGTTATGTCGAGGTTGAGCCTGATGGTTCGGCAAAATTTGAAGTCCCTGCCAATGTACCCCTGGCAGTACAGGTAGTGGATAGTGAAGGCCGTGCTTTTGCCTTGCATAATGCCTGGTTCCAGGTGCGCCCAGGTGAGACCTTGCGTTGTACCGGTTGCCACACCAGCAAATCGGCCAATAGTTTTCCGGCAACACTGCCCCATGCCGGTCAAATACCAAATGAACTGGGTGATCCCCAGACCATGGCCGAGACCCGCTTTCCTTTTGTGCCTTTAACGGGAGATGCCGGCGCCATCCTCAGCCCCGACATTGCATTTATCCAGTTCTGGTCACTAGGCCTGGAAGTAGATCCGCCACTCAGTCTGGGGGTGTACTCAAATATTAATCCTGCCTGGGCCATTGGTAATGCAGCCTCGCCTTATGTGGTCAACCAGGACAATTCTTATAGTCGCATTATCATTAATTTTAAAACCCATATTCAGCCGATTCTGGATGCGCGTTGTTCGTTTTGCCATACTGCCGCAAACCCACTTTTGCTAGACGTGCCGATTCTGAACCCACCATCAGGTTGGTGGTTGTCTTACCGCGAGCTAATGAATGTCGGAACTGGTGGCGACCCCGACAGAATTAATGACGGCACCGCATTTGGCGGCGCCAGGGGTAGTTTTATCACCGAAGTACTTAACAATATGCCCATGCGTAATATTGGTATGGGCGCCGGGTCGCCAACATTACCCATGACAAATCATTCAGTAGCCGTCATGATGCCGCCGGCTGAATTTCGTTTATTGAATGAGTGGCTGGATATCGGCGCCCAGTATTATAACGAACCTTACGTGGATAATGCCCTGGCCGATGGCATCAAAGATTTGAGTGAATTGCGCGCTCGCAACCAGTAATAACTACAGTTTTAATTTATTTATGATAAAAATTCCCAATTTATTTTCTGATCCTGGCCTGAAAAAAATAAAGTTAGCTTCTCTGCTTGTGATTATTTTTTCGGCGACCGCGTGTGACGTGGTAGATAATTCTGAAGGTGAGACCGCAACCTTGTGTATTGACTATTACCAGCAATGCGTCAGCCCGTTATTGAATACACCCATGCCGCCAAACGGGATAACATGCGCCAATGGTGGTTGTCATTTGATTGGCAGTGGCAGTGGCGGCAGACTTGCAGTTGAGCCGACAGGCAACATTGACAGTTTTAATTCGGCGTTTGGCATGGTAGACCTCTTTAACAAGGATAATAGCCTGTTATTACGCCGGCCAAATGATCCAACACACACAGGTGGTACTTTTGCTGCCCTGGCACCTGGCACTGCTTGTTATAACCAGATTCGTACCTGGATGGATACGGTTACTACTGAACAACCAGCCAACCAGACAGATCCACCTTGTGCATCCGTACCAGCTTGTCCAGTGGCAGATGCAACCGGTTGTTAGGCATTAAATATTGAGCTGTATATAAATATAATAAACTATTTTAATCGTGAGCATTAATTACTTAAAAAAAATTCCGATGTTGGTGTTTGGGCTAATACTCATTGGTGGTTTCGCATCAGGAAATTTGTATGCTGACGAAAATGAGCCGGACAATGACCCGACCCGGGTATTGGTAGCTGATCCGTTTATGGAGTTGCGTACCGGACCAGGGCGTGGTTTTCCTGTTTTTTATGTTGAAGAGCGCGGAAAATGGGTGCGATTACTAAAAAGAAAAACCAGTTGGTACAAGGTTGAGCTGGATAATGGCCAGGTTGGCTGGGTGGACATGGATCAAATTTCAAAAACCCTGCTGGCTGTCGGCCTTGAGCGAACGCTTAGTGATAGCGTAGCGGATGATTTTTTTAATCGCAAGAATGAAGTTGGTTTTGTATGGGGATCACATGCGGGATTCTCTTTTATAGGTATTTCTGCCGCCAGAAAGCTAGGCGACAAATTTTCCCTGAAAGTAGAATACGCAGAAGTGGCAGAAGTATTTTCTACTTCAAAGTTATTTAATCTAAACCTGGTGTCACATCCTTTTGCCGAATGGACGTTTTCTCCATATTTTGAGCTCGGGGTTGGCAAGAAAATTGTTACACCTATTCGATCCCAGGTAGGACAGGAAAGGACAGATACAATTACGGCAAATGTCGGATTTGGCCTGCGGGCTTACGTAACCAAAAATTTTGTGGCGCGCATATATTATCGTCGTTATGCGTGGTTTTTTGATGATTTTGATACGCACCCAATTGACGAGTTTGCTTTTGGTGCAGCATTTTTCTTTTAAGGTAAATTTCCGGTAGGAAATAAATATGATGAGAATAAAAAATAGTACAATTCAAATGTTAATGGCGGGGTTACTCCTGCTGGTGTCTGGTAATCTGTATGCCGCTGAATCAGAGCAGGTAATCGAAGCGGATATCGACCGCAGAGAAATACAGGCACCTAAAATCGGATCCCAGGATATCGAGGGCGGGCTCTTTTTCGGAGTCTTGAGCGTTGAGAACTTTGGGTCAAATTCTGTCGTTGGTTTGCGCCTTGCTTATCATATTACGGAAGATTTTTTTGTAGAAACGACCTACGGTCAGTCAACCGTATCCGATGCAGTCATCAGGGATGAAATTGGCCAGGGCCCCTTCCCTGACGGTAGTAATGAGCAGTTGTACTATTACAATATTTCTGGTGGCGTCAACCTGTTTCCGGGAGAATTATTCCTGTTTGGGAAATGGCCAGTGGGTTCTTCTGTTTATATGAAGCTGGGGGTTGGCACAGTTCATCTAGTAGAGGACAGGCAATCATTTAATTTCGGTTTCGGGCTTAGATTGTTGCCACTGGACTGGCTAGCGGTTCACATCGATATGGAAGATTTAATTTTTGAACAAGACTTCCTGGCCGGACAAAACAGCTTAACTCATAACTTCCAGTTAACAACTGGTGTTACCTTCTATTTTTAAAAGAATATATTTTATTTAAGGAGCGTTTAAAAAATGAAATTAAGAAAATTAATATTTGCTACTACGCTAAGCATTGTTTTCGCTTTCACGACAGTCAATGCAATTGCCGGCATCTCAAAAGGCAAGCTGGCGCCAGACTTTTCACTCAAGAGCATGTCCGGGGAAAACATTCGTTTAAGCGAAATGCGCGGCAAGGTGGTCATGATAAATTTTTGGGCTACCTGGTGCGCACCATGCAGAAAGGAAATGCCATTGCTGAATGACCTGTACAATAAACATAAGAATTCAGGCTTTGTTTTGCTGGGTGTCAATATCGATAATTCCCCCAAAAATGGTGAAAAAATGGCCAAAAAACTGGGCATAAATTTCCCGATACTCTTTGACAATAGCAAAAAGGTAAGCGAAACCTATAAGGTCAGCGCCATGCCTTTTACGATTATTCTGGATAAGAGCGGCAAGATTTCCCAAATTCATAAAGGCTACCTGCCTGGATATGAGAAAAAATATGACGCACAAATTACTAAACTATTGGGAAAATAAAATGGCCAGGCTGAGTCTAATAATAATTAGTTTTATATTTCTAAGCGCGTGTGGGATCGAGCCGTGGGTTAAACCCTACGAAAGAGAGATATTGGCCGATCCTATCATGAGCCTGTCCCGAGACCCTGTTGCTGATAACTACAGGCAACATGTTTATGACACGAGAGAAGGTGCCCGTGGCGCCGGAATCAGCCAAGGCGGAGGTTGTGGTTGCAACTAATACCATGATTAGATTGAAACAATTATTTTCGCTATTTGTATCAGCCTGTCTGATAACGGCCAGTACTTTGAGTTTTCTGGTTTCAGAAAGCTATGCTGCCGTACTGCCGGAAGACAGGACTGATTTGATGGTTCATAATTATGAAGGCGGCGGTCTAACGGTCAATGGCCCGGCGCTACTTGTCAGAAAGAGTTTTGCTGATACCGTTTCGGTACGAGTCAATTATTATGTAGATAATATTACCTCTGCATCAATCGATGTGGTTACGACTGCCAGTAAATATAATGAATTCCGTGAAGAATTTTCAACCGGTGTGGACTACCTTTATGAAAGTACGCTCTTTAACGCTGGCTTCACCAAGAGTGACGAGAATGATTATAATGCCAGTACTTTTAATTTCGGGGTTGCGCAAGAAGTATTCGGCGGCCTGACTACAGTCAGCATGGGTTATGCCCATGGTCAGGATATCATAACTATGGTAACTGACCTGACTTTTGAAGAGGATGTTGCCCGGGACCAGTTTACGCTTGGTATCAGCCAGGTATTAACAAAGAGTTTTATTCTTAGTGGGTCTTACGAGGCTATATCTGACCAGGGTTTTTTAAATAACCCCTACCGTAGTGCCAGGATTGATGGCGGTAATCCACTCACTATTAATTCTGCGACCGTGCCCGAGGTGTACCCGGAAACTCGTCGTAGTCAAGCGGTTTCCGTAACTGGCAAACAGTACTTACCTATAAAAGGAACTATATCAGGAAGTGTTCGATATTTTACAGATACCTGGGGTATAACTGCGCAAAATATTGAACTTGGCTATAGCCAGTATTTGGGGTCTCAGTCATGGATAATAGATACGCATGTTAGATTTTATAACCAGGGAAAAGCAACGTTTTATGAAGATTCATTTGTCAGCCCCCAAAGATATATGGCCAGGGATAAAGAGTTAAGTAAATTTAAAAGCTATGGGGTGGGCGCGTCTGTTTCTTACAAATTTCTGGAAGACTGGTATTTTCTCGACAAGAGTTCTGCAAACCTGAGCGTCGAATATTTACAGTTTGATTATGATAATTTTACAGATTTAAGGGTTAATGAAAGTACTTACCTGAAGCCCTATTCATTTAATGCAGTTGTTATAGAAGCATTTTTATCACTTTGGTACTAAGGTTCGATATTTATATGAACACGTATTTTTTAATACATATTTTTTATCTGCAAGCAGTTCAAGGCAGTAAACAAGGAAAATAGCTATGAAAAAATTTATAACCGCAGCAGTCGTTCTTGTTTTAGGCATTTCTTTATATTCGTTTGCCCAGGCAGCGAAAAATTCTGAATTCAAAAGCCTCGATTCAAGGGTGCAAAACCTGAAGCATGAAGTTTTACAGCTCAACCAGGAATTATTTACGTTAGAAGAAGAGCTGCTCTTTCCTGCCAATACCCAGGTCGCAGTATTTTTATCGCTGGATGTGGGGAAATTTTTTAAGCTGGATTCAGTACAGCTAAAGATTGACAAAAAGGTGGTCACTAATTATTTGTATACCAAGCGTGAGATAGAGTCCCTGGAAAAAGGTGGCGTCCAGAGATTATATGTTGGTAATTTTCGATCAGGCAAACACGAGTTAGTTGCATTCGTACGGGGTAAAGGGCCAAAGGGCCGTGATTATCGCCTCGGAACCAATATAAATTTTACAAAAAAAGCAGACCCAAAATATATTGAATTAAGAATACTTGATGTCCAGGGCAAGAAACAACCCAAGTTTGATGTCAAGGTTTGGCAGTAATTAGTGGAAGCAAGGAAGCCGGATATGACCAGCAGATTGATTATTAAAGTGCGCATGCCGATAAAAATACTGATTATTCTTTTAACGGGAATGACGGTGGTTACCGGCGCCCAGGCAAAAGACAATGATCATGAATGGCGGCTGACCAAAGATCCATTTTATGGTGATGCCCTTTACTATTATTCAAATCAACAATACTTCTCTGCAATTACAAGACTGCTGGCAGGCAGGCGTATGGGCAGGCTGGGCGCTCACAAAGAAGAAGCCGAGCTTTTATTGGGTGGTATGTACCTGTCTTACGGCATGCACAACAAGGCAACAAAAACGTTTGATCGCCTGCTGAACAAAGAAACAGTTACACCAAAAATTCGAGATCGCGCGTTATTTTATCTTGGTAAAATCAGGTACCAGCGTGGCTATACAGATAAAGCCGAAGTGTCACTGCAATCCGTCGGTAAAGCATTGCCCGCTAACCTCCAGGAAGAACATGCCGTGTTACTGGCAAATATTTTAATGTCAAAAGGCGAATATAAAAAAGCAGTCAAAATTCTGAAAAATATAGATAACGAAACGGCCTGGTCTATCTATGGAAAGTACAATATGGGTATTGCCCTGATTCGTCTTGGCCAGCAGAAACGCGGCATAGCGCTATTAGCGTCTATTGGCGATATGAAGGCGAAAACAGAAGAGATGAGATCCCTGCGCGACAAGGCCAACACTGCGTTAGGATATAATTTTCTGAAAGAAAATAAACCAGATGAAGCCCTGTCTTTTTTAAGTGACGTTCGTCTTGACGGGTTGCTGGCTAACAAGGCATTGCTTGGAACGGGTTGGGCGTATTCTTCCAGGAAGGAATATAAAAAAGCACTTGTTTACTGGACCGAGCTACAAAAAAGAGACGTGATTGATTCTGCAGTACAGGAATCGTTACTAGCCGTACCTTATTCACTGGCCAGTTTGGGCGCAAGTGAGCAGGCCAAGAAACATTACCGTGAAGCAATTGCAATATATGAAGCGGAACAACAACGCCTGAATTACTCAATGCAGGCTATCAGGTCAGGCAAGTTAATAAAAAATATCCGGGAGCTTGACGCCAGCAATGAAAAGGGCTGGTTCTATGCATTGAATAAACTGCCAAAATCATCAGAGAGTCGTTATTTGGTCAACCTGATGAGTGGCCACGCATTTCAGGAAGCACTGAAAAATTATCGTGATGTTCGTTTTTTACAACAACATCTAAAAAAACAGGAAAAGGATTTATCGGCCTATAACTGGATGGTTGCAGCCAGGAAAGAGGGGTATGAGTCACGTTTACCCTATTTATTAAGGAACTTCAGGAAGTTAGAAAGTGGTTCTATTCAGAATCGACGCAATGTTCTGGCCAAGGAAATTAAACGTATTGAAAAAACTAAAGATATATGGGCGTTAGTCAATGAAAAAGAACATAAGCTTATTGGAAAAATAAACGCACTAAATAATAAAATTAAACATGCCAGTAAAGCAGATAATGTCGATGATCTAAAAAACAAAATGAGAATACTGAAAGGTGCGCTTGCATGGAGATTAGAGACCCAGTATGTAAAAAGACTGTGGAGTGCAAAAGCGGCCCTTAAAGAGCTGGATAAAGTAATCGCTGATTCAAACCGGGCCAAATCAGTAGTTGTGAAAGCTAAAAAACAGGCGCCAGCGAGTTTTGATGGCTATTATTCAAGGCTCAGGAGATATAAACAGGCTATTGGCCAGTTGCGTGCAAGATCATCCACGCTCGCGAATGCCCAGGCAAGGTATATAGAGAAACTGGCGATCAGAGGATTACAACAACAACAACAACGACTTGGTACTTATTTAACCCAGGCAAGGTTCGGTATTGTCCAGATCCTTGATAAAGACATCCAGGCAAAATAATGATGCGGTACCAGTAAATGTTATTACGAATATTTTTAATCACCGGTGTAGTGTTTATATCAGGTTGTGCATCGCAATCTGGCAGGACAGGTGAGTCCGACACAATTGCAAGCCTGGAAGGGCGAACAATTGATATTAAAGTAGATTCAAAAAAAGAAGTTTCGCGCGAAAAAGCGATAGACAGTTACCGTAAGTTCCTCGCTAAACAACCAGATTATCCATTGCGGGCCGAGGCCATGAGGCGCCTGGCCGATCTTGAAATCGAAGCCCGGGATGATGATTTTGCCGAGAGGGCGCACAAGAAAAAAGTAAAAAAAGAAGCAGGCAAAGCGAGAGCGCTTGATGATGGATTAGCTAAACCTGCAAACTATAAAAGTGCAATCAAGTTATACACGGGGCTGTTAAAGGCTTATCCTTACTATCCTGGAAACGATCGTGTCATGTACCAGTTGGCCAAGGCCTATGAACAAGCAGGCAAACCCCGTAGCGCATTAAAGACCCTGAGCAAACTTGTTACGAAATATCCCAATACCCAATTCCTTGATGAGGCCCAGTTTCGTCGAGGTGAATTGTTTTTTGTCCGCAAAAAATACCGGGATGCAGAGATTGCTTATCTTGCAGTTGTCCAGTTCGGTTCAGGATCATTTTTTTACGAACGTGCCCTGTTTATGACTGGCTGGTCTCAATTTAAACAGGCCAAATACAAGGCAACTGTTAAAACATTCTCGGACGTACTTGACCGAAAACTGGCAGGTAAAACCTACCTAAATGTCCAGGATGCAATCAGGTCTATGTCCAGGGGTGACCGCGAAATGCTTGATGACAGCATGCGGGTGATGACCCTGAGTTTCAGTTATATCAATGGTGCTCAGGCTATGGCCGATCATTATAGAAAAATAGGTAACCGTGCCTATGAGTATATGATGTATCAAAAACTTGCTGAACTTTATCTCAAACAAGAACGTGTCAGGGATGCGGCGCAAACCTATGCCTCATTTGTTAAGCGCTATCCCGATCATGAGCAGGCACCAAATTCATACCTGAAAATGATTAAGGCCTACCAGCAAGGCAAGTTTGCTTCCAGGGTGCTGGAGACCAAGGAACAATTTGTTACGCTTTTTGGTGTTCAGAGTGATTACTGGAATTCTACAGATGATGCAGGCCGGGCCAGGTTACGACCCCATGTTCAGAAGCACTTGAAAGATTTGGCCAGCTACCATCATCACCAGGCTCAAAAGAAACGCAGTCGTCAACATTACGCTAAAGCGGCGCATTGGTATCATGTCCGTATTGAATCATTCCCCAATGATAAAGGCACTGCCGGCATTAATTTTTTGCTGGCTGAATCCTTGTACGAAAGCGGTCAATATCAGGCGGCGGTCACAGAATACAAAAAAACTGCCTATGTTTATCCGCAGCACAAGCGTAGCCGGGAAGCTGGTTATGCAGTATTGCTGGCATATAAAAAACAAGAGGCCCTGGCAAAATCAACCGGTGCTCGACTTTCCATCAAACAGCAATTTGTCGATAGCTCAATACAGTACGCGGGCACATTTCCCGAAAGTAAAAAAGTAGCCAGTGTTTTAACAAAAGCAACAGAAGAGTTGTTTGCCATGCATAACCCGGACAGGGCAATTGTACTTGCTAATCGTGTTGTCACCATGAAACCAAGATCGCCTGCAAAATACAGAAAAGTTGCATGGACGGTTATTGCCCACGCAAGTTTTGAGCGGGGAGATTTCGAGCGGGCAGAAAATGGTTACCGTCAAATATTACGCCTTACCAGTAAAAAGGATAAAAAACGCCCTGAGATCATGACGCGCCTGGCTTCATCTATCTATAAACAGGGTGAGCAACAACGGTCGATGGGTAATACGCGAGTTGCCGTTGGTCATTTCCTGCGAGTTGGCAAAGTTGTACCGTCATCACCTATTCGTGCCACGGCTGAATTCGATGCTGCAGCCGGACTGGTTAAACTCAAGGACTGGAAAAAGGCCGCTATTGTCCTGGATTCATTTCAACGTCGTTACCCGAACCATAAACTACAGGGTCAGGTAGTAGAAAAACTGGCATCTATATATATGGAAACTGGCCAGTCCAGTCGCGCAGCGGCGCAATTCGCAGCACTGGCCATTAGTTCCACCAATCCTGATGTGCGTCGGGAAGCCAGTTTGCAAGCCGCAGAGTTATACAAAAAATCAGGCAAAAACAGCAAAGCGATCAAGGCCTATAAAGATTATGTGAAAAAGTATCCTAGTCCGTTTGAACCGGCAGTCGAGGCTCGCCAGGCGCTTGCCGACCTTTATCGAAAACAACGGGATGCCAGGAATTATGCCTATTGGCTGAAAGAGGTAATACGGGCTGACAGTGCTGGCCGCAATGCCAGGACAGACCGCACCAAATTTTTAGCAGCGACCGCTACCTTTACTTTGTCTGAGCCCTATTACAAGGCCTTCGCAAAAATTAAGCTGGTCAGACCGCTTAAAAAGAGCCTGGCGAAAAAGAAACAGCGTATGCAGGAGGCCATTAAGGCATATTCCAGGGCCGCCGATTACGGGGTCGCAGATGTTGCCACAGCTGCAACGTTTCGAATTGCTATGATATATCAAACGCTAAGCACTGATTTAATAAAATCTCAGCGACCCAAAGGTCTGTCAAAAGAAGAAATTGAGCAATATGATATTCTCCTGGAAGAACAAGCCTTTCCATTTGAAGAGAAGGCATTTGAGATTCACGAGAACAACACAAAACGTGCCGCTGCCGGTATTTACGATATATGGATCAAGCGAAGTTATGCCAGCTTGAGAAAACTTCGTCCCATCCAGTACGCCAAATCAGAGAAAACAGTGAGGGCGATCAATGACATTCACTAGAATTTTCTCAATTGCTGCTATTGCATCGGTCTTGTTCCTGGCAGGTTGTGCCAGCACTGGCAAGAGCTCGGGATATTCTGCGCCAAAGGGCCCAGTTAGTCCTGCTGCCCAGTCGCAGTATAAAAGTGCATTGGCGACCATGAAAAAAAGGAACTACACGTCTGCCCTGAAAAAATTTAAGACCTTATCGGTAAAATACCCCAAGTTTGCCGGACCAAAGGCTAATATGGCCATTATTTATACACGCAAAGGCCAGTACAAAAAAGCTGAGTCAGCATTTACAGAAGCAATCTCGATTAATTCTGCAAACCCGGGAATCTATAACGAACTTGGTGTGTTCTACAGGCGTACTGGCAAGTTTGAAAAATCAGCAGAAGCATACAAAAAAGCGCTCTCTATTGATTCTGAATTTGCCTTTGCCCACCTGAACTTGGGAATTCTTTATGATATTTACATGCGCAGGAACAGCAAGGCACTCAAGCACTATAATAGATACCAGGAGCTTGTAAAAAACGATAAGTTAGTACACAAATGGATCGTTGATCTTAAATTGAGGATAAAGCGAAATGAAAAAGTTGCCCAACGCTGACAGGAAATTCTTAATTCGGCTGCTATTACCGGTAATTATCATGCTCGGTATCGCTTCTGTGCTACGTGCCGAGGACAGGGTAAACCTGGAAGGTACGTCCATTACGGGTAACAGGGAGCTGCCTAAAGTTCTTTATATTGTACCCTGGAAAAAGGCACCGGTTGGCGACCTGGTCGGCCGGCCAGTCGAAAGTTTACTGGATGAAGTACTGGCACCACTAGATCGTGAAGTATTTAAAAGACAAGTTGAGTACCATAAAGCATTGAGTAAGAAATAAATTTGTCTAGTATTAGATAGTGTTTAATAAGTTAATTTTTTTATATTTTAGTTTTAATGATATCCGGATGATTTGAGGAGTCCGATTATGGAATTTTATGCATCAGTAGTGAGATTTTTTCAGGAAGGCGGGGTATTCATGTATCCCATTATGATTGTATTCGGGATTGGCATTATTATCGCTGTCGAACGATATTTATATTTGACTGTCGCCAAGACCAGCAGTCGCCGTATGTGGAATGACCTTATGCCATTAATTCAAAAAGGTAAGTTGCCACAAGCTATGGCGATGACATCAAAATCAAAGTCAGCGATGGCAAAGATTTTGAATTATGGCATTGCCCGCGCCACGACCGCACGCCATCGTGATGATATTGAGACCGCGATGGAAGAAGGTCTCATGGAAGTCATACCGCGCCTTGAAAAGCGAACCCATTACCTGGCAACCTATGCCAACCTGGCGACCCTGTTAGGTTTATTAGGCACAATTATGGGCCTGATTAACGCGTTTACTGCGGTATCCAATGCCAACCCGGCAGATAAAGCCGATTTATTATCTGCCAGTATTTCGGTGGCGATGAATACCACGGCGTTTGGGCTCATGGCAGCGATACCCTTGTTGCTTATATATACGGTGTTGCAAGCCAAAACAACAGAGCTGGTTGATAGCCTGGAAATGGCTGCAGTGCGCTTGTTGAACTCCATGAACATCAAAGCATAGAGCATTAAATAATGCGCAAGCGCCTCAGAAGACAGTGTACAGAACCAGCTGAGCTGAATATTACAGCCTTCATGAACTTGATGGTTGTATTGGTACCGTTCCTGTTGATTACAGCGGTATTTTCACGGGTTGCGGTTCTTGACCTTAATTTACCTACGCCAACAAAGGCAAGTAGTGCCAAGCAAAAAAAACAAAAGTTGCAGTTGGAAATCAGGATCTACAAGAACAGGATTGATATCACTAATGGCAGTCGCGGTATTATTAAAAGAATTAAAAATACCAAAGACGGTTATAACTACAATCGATTATCCAAGGTACTACAACTGATAAAACAACAATATCCAAATAAAAAGGATGCCATGATTCTCGCCAGGTCTGATACCTCATACGAGACCCTGGTTCAAGTGATGGATAAAGTGCGGGTCGCGACTGTTATCCAGTATGGCAGCGCAGAAAAAGCAGAATTATTCACTGATATATCGATTGGTGATGTGCCCGGCCAAAGCAGGAGCAGGAGTAGGCGAAAAAGATGAAAATGTCACGACGGGCAAGACGTATGGAGCGTCACCACAAGAGAAAAAAAGCCTTTACGGGTTTTAACATGGTTTCATTGATGGATATTTTTACCATCCTGGTGTTCTTTTTGTTGGTGAATTCGTCAGACGTACAAACCTTGCCAAACACCAAGTCGGTTAAGCTGCCCGAGTCAATTGCTGAAAAACTCCCCAAAGAAACCATTGTCATAGTTGTCAGCAACAAGGACATTATTGTCCAGGGCCGAAAAGTGGTTTCTATCGCAAGCATAAAACGAAGCAATTCACTAATTATTGGCCCACTGAAAAAAGAACTGGATATCCATGCCCGGCACGCCATGGCAAAAAGAAAAAGTATCAAGGTATTTAACGGCGAAATTACTATTATGGGCGACAAGAAAATACCATTTTTGTTGCTTAAAAAAATCATGGTGACCAGCGCCCAGTCGCACTATGGGCGTATCTCCCTGGCCGTAATGCAAAAGGCTGATTTATAAAATGTCTACTTTTGTATATAACACCGCGGTGCCCGAATTACCCTGGATGTCCATGGAGGAGGAAGATGAGCGCCTGCGAAAAATTAGACGTGTCGTTACTTTATCTTTTCTTGTATTTGCAATTGCCATACCATTCTTGCCGACACCAGAAATCGATAAAGACAAGGCCAGGGATATCCCGCCACAATTGGCAAAACTGATTCTTGAAAGAAAAAAACAGCCCAAGCCGGCTATTGTAAAAAAAATAGCAAAAAAGAAAAAAGCCAAGGCCAAGGCCAAACCCAAGAAAAAAGCCAAGCCTAAAAAAGATACAGCCCGAGCCAGGAAAAAGGCACAGAGCTCTGGTTTGTTGGCATTTAGCCAGGACCTGGCATCTTTGCGCGATGTTTCGTTAACCAAAAATTTAACGAGTAGCAGCCTGAACAAGAGCAAAGGCAAGAAACGGACGCAACGTTCAATCATTACGGCCCGGGCCGATTCCAGTAGTGGCGGTATTAACACGTCGAATCTCAGTCGTGACACCGGTGGTGGCAGTCTGGCGGGCCGAACCACCACCCAGGTTGATAGTACTATTGCCGTGGGCGGCGGCGGATCCACCCAGCGTGGCCGTAGTGGCCGCGCCAGCAGGCCAGTAGAAGAAATCAGGCTGGTATTTGATCAAAATAAAAGCGCTATTTACAGTATCTATAACCGGGCCCTGAGAAAAGACCCGACACTCCAGGGAAAGGTTGTGCTCGAGCTGACCATCCTGCCTTCCGGCCAGGTCACGGCAGTTCGTATTATCTCGTCTGAGCTGGACTCCAAAACCCTGACCAGGAAACTCGCTGCTCGCATCAAAATGTTTCGGTTCAGCAAAAAAAATGTCGATACGGTCAAGGTGACTTACCCGATCGATTTTTTCCCATCCTGACAAGCATTTATTCCTGATTATAACTAATTAGTTCCTGGGCCAGCTTGTTTCCCGGCCCTTCATACGCCATATTCTTTCAGTAATAGTGATTATCTGATAAACATGATACCTGTGAAGAATAAATTAACTATTGAACAATTAAACCTGGCTGAGTTACGGAAGTATCGTAGCAAGGTTTTTCGTGAAGGCCGTGGCACACGACCTGAGGTAGTGCTTATCACCTATGACGGCAAGAAGGCCATACTCAAGGATTACACACAGTCTGACCCCTGGTTCCGCCGGTTAGTGGGGCCGCTGCTGGCCTATCGTGAGGCCAGGGCCCTGCGTATGCTCAAGGGCTTGCCCGGGGTGCCACAGCTGATTAATACCCTGGGACGGCAGGCAGTACTCATGGATTATATTGAAGGGCCGACCACCAAGGAGCTAAAAAATACCGGCCAGGTTGACCCGGAAGTCTTTAGCCGAATATACAAACTGGTAGACGAGATCCACGCACGTGGTGTCGCCCATTGTGATTTACGCAGTGGCGGCAATACTATTATTACTGCCAGCGGCCAGCCTTATTTTGTAGATTTTGTTGCTTACGTGGCCCGCAGTAACTGGAACCTGCCCTGGCGCTGGGTATTTAACAAGTTTTGTATCGCCGACCAGATCGCCGTGGCCAGGATGAAAAAACGGTTACTGCCCGATCAACTCACTGATGATGAAAAAAAGAACCTGGAGCTGGACAAAAATCATCCCATTGGCAAGTTTGCACGTTTTATGGGACGGAGTTTTACCCGTTTGAGTCGATTCTTTTTGACTGAAAAGAAGTCATAAAGACAATACTATGCCACGAATGGCACTGACTTAAGCAAAAAGCACTGTCATTCCGGGCGAAACAAAGTGAAGACCCGGAATCCAGAGATTTAAAACTTTGTACATTCTGGATACCGGCTTCGGCATTCTGCGTCTATGCAGTCGTTCGCGGTATGACTACAAGTGCCATTCCACTATGCTACCAGTTTTCTAACTTTTATTTTTTTTCTTTCCTTTTCTGCCAGCCATAGATCATATTGAAACAAATAATCGGATGGCCATTTCGGGACTGACGTTTGCATGGCCGTTTAATACCTTGGACAAAGTATTGCGGCTAACACCCAGTGCCTTTGCGGCATCAGTAACGGTTAATTCCAAAGGCTCTATACATAGTTCTCTTATGATTTCGCTTGGGTGAGGAGGGTTGTGCATCAACATAATAGTTTCACCTTAGTGGTAGTCTTCATAATCAACAACGTTTACATCTTCGCCTTCAAAAACAAAGGTGACACGCCAATTTCCGCTTACTTTTACAGACCAGGTACCCGATCCATTTCCTGTTAAACCGTGCAAGCTTAAACCGGGTAAATCCACTGCTAACTTACAAGTTAGTCATTCCCGCGGAAGCGGGAATCCAGGTATTTTAATGATCAGCTTATCAGTTACTTAGTGGATTCCCGCTTTGGCTTTGGCTTCCTGCGTCGCTCTACCTCCTGCGTCCATGCAGTCGTCCGCGGGAATGACTGAATTTTTTATTTGGAATTTCATGAGTGGCAGTCTTCATGTGTTTAATTTATTTTTCAGCGCTGGCGATCCAGGTGACGCCCTTCATGCGCAGGGTTGCGCCTTGTTTCATTGCATCGGCGGCGCTGATGACTTCATTGACATAATTTGCCCGGGCCGATATATCCAGTTGATCAACAAGCGCCATTACCGGTGCCGCCAAATCCGAAATCGTCTCCCAGTAGGCGCGTCCATCTTCGACCTCGACCACATCTATGGCCATTTCTTCAAGTTTTATATTTTTAAAGCCCGATACCGCCATCACGTCCTCAAGTCGGGTCGGGTCAGCAAAGGCAAATATACCAGGGGTGCCGGGCGGGGGAGTGGGCACATCCATGTACTTGCTCAAGGTCTTGAGCAGGACACCCACAAAAGGGTTCTTCTCCGGCGCTGCCCAGCAGGCCAGGCTGATGCGGCCTCCCTGTTTCAGTGCCTTGTGGGCGGCAGTCAGGCAGGCCTGGGGCTCAGGCATAAACATCAGGCCCCAGCGAATGGT
>VAPH01020745.1_pt1 | contig 15951 bp, 12 predicted proteins | sample 3393861 | NCBI WGS metagenome assembly VAPH01 (sample SAMN08290439, study PRJNA428436) | hydrothermal vent metagenome | isolation source: Deep-sea hydrothermal vent chimney | place: Atlantic Ocean: South-mid Altantic Ridge | reverse complement strand
CAGAAATTAAAAATCTCAAACCGACCGAGACCCAAAAACATTTAATTGAGCCTATATCGGATAAAGTATTAGAAAGTGCTGTTATTTATGAGGCTAATATTCGTCAATATTCGCCGGAAGGGACTTTTAATCAATTTACCAAAGACATCCCGAAATTGAAGGAATTGGGTGTGAAAATTCTTTGGATAATGCCGATTTATCCAATTTCAACTACCAAAAGTAAAGGAACATTAGGAAGTTATTACGCTGTATCTGACTACACCAAAGTAAATCCTGAATTTGGTAGTCTGGAAGATTTTAGAAAATTATTACAAACTGCTCATAATCAAGGTATTTATGTTATTTTAGATTGGGTACCAAACCATACAGGTTGGGATCATATTTGGATTAAAGAACATCCTGAGTTCTATACTAAAAATGATAAGGGAGAAATCACGGATCCATTAAATGATGATGGGACTCCTGTTGGATGGTCGGATGTTGCCGATTTAAATTATAACAATCGGGATATGCGAAATGAAATGATTTCCAGTATGAAATATTGGCTGACAGAAGAAAATATTGATGGTTTTAGGTGTGATGTTGCTGGTTTTGTTCCAATTGATTTTTGGCAGGAAGCAATTCCGCAATTGCGAAAAGAAAAAGAAATATTTATGTTGGCAGAAGCATGGGAACCTGAACTGATGTATGACAATTTATTTGATATGGCTTATGGATGGGATACGCATCATGTAATGAATGCTATTGCCAAAGGTGAAAAAAATGTAAAAGCATGGGATGAAAGGATGATTCAAATAGATACCATGTATCAAAAGGATGATATTTTAATGAATTTTACATCAAATCATGATGAAAATTCTTGGAATGGTACAGTTTATGAGAGAATGGGAGACGCCGCGGAAGTATTTGCAGCTTTGACCTATGTTGCTCCAGGAATGCCTCTGATATACAGTGGTCAGGAATATGATATGAATAAACGATTGCGTTTTTTTGAAAAAGATACTATTGTAAAAACTAAGGGCAAGTTTTTTAATTTGTACAAAAAACTAGGCGTACTTAAAAATAATAATACTGCAATTAATGGAGGTAAAAATGGAGCAAAATACAAACGAATTAATACTAATAATGATATTAATATTTTAACCTTTACAAGAGAAAAAGAGGGAAAGGAAATACTATTTATTGCAAACCTGAATAAGAAAAATTCAGAATTTAGTTTACCCATTTCCGGTAATTATTTGGATTATATTTCTGGTGCGAGTTTTACCCTTTCTGAAATAGAAAATTTAAACTTTGATCCCTGGGAATATAAAATCTTAATAAAGAGGTAGTTTTATAATAAAACCACCTCTTTTATCTCAAATTATTATTAATGAGTGAGGGGATGGGGGAATAATTTGAATAGATTTATTGCATTTTCAATAACAATTTTTGCTTGTGATCCTTCATTATTTCCTTTATCATTCTAAATACTTTCTTTTTAACATATTTAAAATTAAGTTTAACAGTGTTAAAATCAATTTCAATTTGATCATGCTCTTTTTTTAATGCATTTTTACCACTAATTTGTAAACTTTCAATCAATGTGGCCATATGTTTATTGTGGATATGAATAGTATCTATTAATTCATAACTCATTTTTTCAAGATCTTTTATTTTTTTAATTAATTTTCTGGTTGGATCGTATAGTTTTGGCGTACTTAAATCTAAAAAATGTGAACTCAGTAAATTTTCTAAAAAAATTTGCTCGTCTTGCATAAATTCCAACTCATTTAACCACAATAAACTTTCATCATGCAATTTTAATAATTTATTCTTCAAATTATCTTTTTTTAAATTATCTGAAGGTTTCATTTTATGTGTTTTTAATTAAAAGTAGGGGGCAAACCCCCTACCTTAAAATTTAAGAAATTTTGATAACTCTTTTGTGAGGAATTTCGTTCTTATGAAGTTTAGTTAAAACTAAATTCAAAATACCACAACAGTATGTTGCTTCTATTTTTTCGTCTTCATTTACATTTTCTGGTAAAGTAAATGAACGTGAAAATGAACGATAGTCGAACTCCTGACGAGTATATAAATCTTCTTTCTCTTCAATTTCTTCTTTATTATCAGCAGAAATGTGAAGTACACCATTTTCAATGGAAATATCAAAATCTTTTTTTGTAAAACCTGGAGCTACAATGTCTATTTCAAAGTTTTTTTCATTTTCTTTGATATTTACTGCAGGAATCCATTTGTTTTCTCTAAAAAAGTCATTGGTAAGTAATCTATCTGTACTCATTAAATCGGTAAACATAGAATCGTACCAGGGCAAACGTTGTTTTTTAAACTTTACTAAAGTCATGATAATGGGTTTTAAATTAATACTGGATTTAACAGACCAAAAGTATATTTCATTTTATGATGTTACAATGATGGTTATCAATAAAACAATTGATTGTAATCAAGTAAATTTATCAAAATAAGAACAGGAAGCAAATACTTCCTGTTCTCTTTGAAATGAAAACAATTTTTACATTTTTTAATACCCTAATCTTATTTTAATACCTTTATCTTATTATTTCTAATACTGAAATACAATATTAAAATAGAAATACAGTATTAATTTGTAAAAAACATTTACATCTCTAACTGGTTGAACTCAATCTTCATCAACTCAACCTAGTTTATATGTTTCATAGTAATTTGTAAATCAAAAAATTAATACTTCTTTAATTTAGTTAACAAAGTTAAACTAGTAGATATCCTTAAACAATGACGATGATCAATAAAATAAATGATTATAGACAGTTAAATCAAAAATTCACCATTTTTATATATAGCAAAAGTATAAGCTTGATTCAATAGTAAAACTCAAATTATAAAGAAAAAAACATCAAAACATTTGAAAAACACTTGTTACTGTAATTCCTTATTTGATTTTGTAAAGTTTTTTAAAATTAAGGATTTTAACAGAATTTCTATCTGTTTCGATTATTTTTTCTTCTTTGAAATCCTTCAGGGTTCTAATTAAAGTTTCTTTTGCTATTCCAATTAAATTGGACAAATTTAATCTTGATATTTCAATACAATCTGTATTATTATTTAGCTTACTTAACTCAAGTAGCATGTCGGCTGTTTTTTTTCTAACTGAATCATAAGCCAAATGAATCAAATGTTCATTTACATTTTTTAAATTTTCTGACATCAGATCCATAAAGTTCACTGCCAATTGTGGATTTTGTATTATTAAATTATAAATTTCTTCTTTTGTGATTTTCAATAAGGTAGTATTGTTAATGGCAACTGCATTCTCATCATAAGATTTATTTTTTGAAAATGAAGTAAATCCAAATAATTTTTTGCTTTTAAAAATCCCTGTAATAAGTTCTTTCCCATCTTCATTGTTTTTAAAGGTTTTTACTTCTCCATTTAAAATGTAAAAAATATGGTTACTATTATTCCCTTCACAATAAATTGTCGACCCTTTTATATATTTAAATTTTTCTTTTTGGCTAAATTCATCTTCTAAATGTTCAAGGTTTATTTTATTAATAGTTTCGGCATTTTTTTTGCCTCGTTTATCAAAAATTTTTTTTCTTTTCAATCTGGAAGAAATTGCACTTAATAATTCAGATTCTTCAAAAGGTTTTGTAATATAATCGCTCGCACCCAGATCCATTCCTTTTCTAACATCACTATGTTTTGTAACAGCTGTCATAAAAACAAATGGAGTGTTTTGCAATTCTTCGTTTCTCATTATAATTTGCAACACTCCATAACCATCCAGTTCAGGCATTAAAATATCACAAATAATTATATCCGGTCTATTAACAATTGCCTTATCTATTCCTAATTTACCGTTTTCTGCAGTAATAACTTCATAATTTGCCATTTGTAAAATTTCGGCTGTGTTTTCTCTTAAGATTACATCATCTTCAATAAGTAAAATCTTTTTTTTCATATGGTAAATATTGTATCGTTTTTCTAAAAAAATCGAAATTTTATTATTTCATTATTATTGGTAGCTTTATAACGAAAGTAGATCCTATGTTTTCTTTGCTGGTAAAATTTATGCTGCCTCCTAATTCTTCAACATGATATTTAACTATATTTAAACCAATCCCTGTTCCTTGATAGTGCAAAGCATTTTTGGCTCTAAAGAATCGTTCAAAAATATGTTTCTGATCTTTTAATGGAATTCCTATGCCACTATCACTTATTTTAACTTTGATATATTTATTGGCACTTACTTTAATCTTTATCACAGAATGGTCAGGGGAGTACTTTATTGCATTATATAATATGTTTCTAAGTATAATATCAACAATTTTTTTATCTTGGAATACTATTGTTTTTTCTTTGTTCGGAACAAATTCAATTTTTTGACCTTTTTTTAAAACTGTTTTTAAATTTACAATGATATTAGTTAAAAAATCACAAAAAAGAAATTTAGTAATTTCATATTTAACCTTTTTTGTTTCTGTTTTTTCCAGGTACAGAAAATCATCCAGTACAGAGTTTAATTGATAGACAAGTTTTTTAATAGTTAAAACATGGTTGTCAATATTCTCGTTTAAATCTATTTTGTTGTATTTATCAATTAAGCTTATAGATGTTAAAATGCCGCTTAAAGGAGTTTTAAATTCATGGGATACCAATGATAAAAATTTAGCTTGCAATAAGTTCAGTTCCTTTTCTTTTTGAAACGCTTTTTTTACTTTGTTTTCAGCGCTAATTTTATTTTGAATTTCTTTTCTTAAATTTTTATTCGACAATTTTAGCTGACTAACTGCTTTCGTTAGCTCTTTTGTTCTATATTTTACTTCATCTTCAAGTTCAATGTTTATTTCTTTAAGTTTAAGCTCGTCTTTTTTTCTAGAACTAATATCAGTTATTAATGCTTTAGCATAAGTTTTACCTTGATAATTAAAATGGTTTAATCCTATTTCAACGTGTAAAATATTACCTTTTTTATGCAAACCATAAAATTCTCTACCCTTTCCTTTTTTAAGTTTTTTGGGTATTTTGAAATAATTTTTAAAATGTTTTTGATGAATTTTCCGAAATTCAGCAGGAATTAACATTTCAATATTTTTATCTAGCATTTCTCCTTTATCATAGCCAAAAATTTCTTCCAAAGAAGAATTATTCAAAACAATAATTCCATTATTATTTGTAATACATATCCCTTCTAAAATAGTATCGAAAAATATTTTATAAAAAATCTCATCATTTTGTATCATGATATTCTTCTAAACTCATAAGCTATGAAGTTACGATTTTTAGCTATAAAAATGAGTATTTCGCTCTTTTAAATTTAAATATAATGTATAAAAAAACCCTTAAAAATAAATTTTTAAGAGTTTTAAGTGGTACCTCCAGGAATCGAACCAGGGACACATGGATTTTCAGTCCATTGCTCTACCAACTGAGCTAAGGTACCTTTGCTTTTAGCGGGTGCAAATATAAATTTATTTTTTATTCTAATCAAAACAATTGATTAAAAAATCTATTGTATTTTTGTTTTTCATTTTTCAACAATAATGAATCTAGTAATTGACATTGGAAATACCCAAATTAAAGTTGCAGTTTTCAAAGATCATACTTTGATGTTTAAAGAGATTTATGCAAAAAATGAATTGTATAAAAACTTAATTCGAATTTCAAAAAAAATTCGAATTTCTAATACTATTTTGTCTAGCGTTGGTGATTTTAATAAAAATGAGTTAGATGAAATCCAAAAATTGTTTTCTGTACTTGTTTTAAATGAAAATACAAAATTGCCATTTATCAATAAGTACAAGACTCCCAAAACATTAGGTGTCGATAGAATTGCTTTAATTGCTGCAGCAATATTTCGTTATCCAAATGAAAATGTTTTAATTTTTGATGCCGGTTCCTGTTTAACCTATGATTTTATAAACAATAATAAGGTATTTTATGGAGGAGCAATTTCTCCTGGAATCGAAATGAGGTATAAGGCATTAAATTCTTATACAGAAAATTTACCCAAATTATCTGCCATTGAAAAAATTCCTTCTGTAGGAAATACCACGGAAAATGCAATTCATTTTGGAGTTATTAATGGCATAATTCAAGAAATTGAAGGTGTAATTAGCCTATTTAAAGCTAAAAATAAAAAATTAACAGTAGTTTTAACAGGAGGAGACACAATTTTCTTGGCAAAAAACATAAAAAGTACCATATTTGCCAATCCAAATTTTTTGTTGGAAGGGTTGAATGGTATTTTGATTTATAATATACATAAATGATTAAGAAAATAATAGTTGTTACTATTCTTTTAAATTCAGTATTTATTTTTGCACAAAGCACAAATTCGTCTCCATATTCTTTTTTTGGTATAGGAGACCAAGCAAAACTTAAATCAGTTGAAGAATCGGCAATGGGTCAAATAGGTGGAACTCTAAATAGTGAATACCGTTTGAGTTTAACAAATCCGGCTTCTTATGCTTCGTTAAAATGGACAACTTATGTTTTTGCAGGAGGAAATAAAGTTAATCAAATTAATGACGGAATTGATAAACAAACTAGTTCGGCAGCATCATTTACCTATATAGCATTAGGAATCCCGATAAGAGGAAATCAAGGATTAGCATTTGGCTTACAGTTAAATACTGCAGTGGGGTATTCATTATTGGAGCAAAATTTTAATGAAGAGGATGTTTTGGTAGAAACTAATTTATTAACCGGAAATGGTGGCACGAATAGAGTTTTTCTTGGATATGCATATCAGTTTCCATTTAATTTAAATTTAGGTTTTGAAGCTGCTTATATTTTTGGTGAGATAAATAATAGTATCTTTAACAGAAGGTTGGGTGTGCAATTGGCTACTAAACATATTAGAGGCTCATATGTTAAAGGGTTTTCTTATAAACTAGGTGCACATTACACTAAAAATCTGTCGAATGAATTGAAACTAAAGCTAGGAGCCACATTAGATTTGGATTATAAACTTAATGAAGAGGGTGATCAAATATTGTTTTCATTGGATAATCTTTTAGATGGTAATGGAATCCCAATTGATACGATTTCACAAACTAGTTTTAAAGGAACGATTAAATCGCCATTGAAAACTTTATTAAGTGTTGGTGTTGGCAAGGATAACAAGTGGTTTGTAGGAGCCGACTATTCATTTCAAGATGCATTGGAGTTCCGTGGAAGTATTTATGATGATATTACCGCTTATGGGTATGCAAATTCGAGCACAATTGCAATTGGAGGATTTTTAATTCCTAAATTTAATTCAATTTCAAACTACTGGCGAAGAGTAACATATCGGGCAGGTTTTAATTATAAAAAAATAGGATTAGTAATTGATGATACTGAAATAAATGAATATGGCATATCTTTTGGTGCTAGTTTACCTATGGGACTTAGATTATCAAATGTTAATTTAGGTTTTGAACTGGGCAGAAGAGGTACAACCGATAATAATCTGTTGGAAGAGAATTTTTATAACTTTAGATTAAGTCTTTCACTTAATGACAAATGGTTTGGAAAACAAAAAATTTATTAATATTAACAAATCTTAAAATGAAAACTAAAAATACGGTATTAGCACTAGGTTTATTTCTTTTTTTAGGAATGACTTTATCTATTTATGCGCAAGATAAGTACGGAAGCGAACCTGAAACATGTAAAAGGAATTTATCTCTTTTTAATGAAGCTGCAAAAATGAAGAATTATGAAGCTGCCTATGAACCATGGAAATGGGTTTTTGAAAATTGTCCAAAAGCTTCAAAGGTTATTTATAGCAGTGGTTTAAAAATGATTGAAGCAAAATACGATGGATATGCAGGTGTAATAACTCCCCAAAAAGGTCAAAAAATTGTAACCAATGATCATATTTTTAAAGTAGGAAAACAATACTTTGACGTTTCTAAAGCAAATAAAGCTGAATTGGCTAAAGTGGCTGTAGAGATTGATAATATCTATAATATGCGTATCAAATATTTTCCGGATAATTTAGGTAAGGTTTACAGTGATTGGGCAAATTTTTTATTCAAAAGGGCGGTAGTTGAAGATATCAAAATGAAAGATCCTATTTTTGATAAATTAGGAAAATCTTTTAAAGCTGACCCTTCAGGTATGAGTGTTAAAAATTTAGGGAAATATTTCCAGACATTAACAGATATAAATAAAGATATTAATCCACAATTTGTTTTTGATGCTTATGATGACATAACCGAGGCAGTGGGAGAAAAAATGGAAAAGTACTCTAAAGAATTAGATGCTTTAAATAATAAATTAGCTAAAGGACAAACCTTATCGTCAAAAGAAAAACGTAAGAAACATGCTCGTGAAGTTAATCTGGCTGCTCTTGGTAAGGTTGAAGGGTATTTAGACAATACTTTAAGTGAGGTAGCTACATGTGACAGATTAATTCCGTTATACAAAGATAGTTTTGAAAAGAATAAAACAAATGTTCAATGGTTAAAAAGAGCCGTTTCTAGATTAAATCAAAAAGATTGTACTGATAATGCTATGTATCCAAAAATGGTTGAAGCTTATGTAAATGCTGCACCTTCATCTGATGCTTACGTGTTCTATGCGGGTATTTTAATGGATAAAAAAGAAACAAATAAAGCCGTGGAGTATTTTAACAAAGCGATTAATCTTGAATCAGATAAATACAAAAAAGCAAGATATTATTACCTAGTTGCTAATGTTTATAAAAAGAGAGGTTTAAGAAGTAAAGCACGAGAATATGCTCGTAAAGCTTTAAGAGAAAGACCAAGTATGGGAGTTGCTTATTTATTAATAGCAAACTTGTATGCTGCAAGTGCAAATAACTGTGGTACAGATGAAATTTCAAAACGTATGGTATATGTTGCTGCTGCAAATAAAGCAAGAAAAGCAAAATCGGTTGACCCGGGTATTACATCAACCGCAAATAAATATATTAAAAGTTATATGGCAAGTGCACCATCAAAAAAATTAATCTTTACAGAAGGCTTAACATCTGGTAGTACACATAAAGTTGGTTGCTGGATCAATGAAACGGTAAGAATTCCGTAAATTAGCATATGCCTAAAAAAATATCATATGAATTTTTAAACATTGCTGCTATATTTTTAGTGGCAATGTTTTTTTCATGTAGTAATGATATTAAAGAAGTTCAGGATTTTCTAGCTGAAAAAAATTTACCGATTGGAGTTGCTAAAAATATAAATTTAATTCATACAGATTCCGGTAAAATCAAAACCAATTTAATTTCTCCTCTAATGTATGATTTTTCGAATAGAAAAAATCATCCCTATACTGAATTCCCAAAGGGAGTAAAAATTATAACCTATGATAAAAAAGGAGATTCAGTGATTCTTACAGCCGACTATTCGATCAGCTTTAATAAAACAAGTATCTCTGAGGTAAAAAATAATGTAATAGTAAATAATCCATCTGAAAACACAAAATTAATTACAAGTCAGCTTTTTTGGGATGCAAATGAACATTATATTTATACGGAAAAAGAATTTACCTTAATTACAATTTCAGATACTATTAAAGGTAAAGGTTTTGAATCAAATGAAGACCTAACAAAGGTAAATATGAAATCAATTAGAGGTACCCTATATGTTAATGATAATTAAAATATTATGACAAAATATTATAAATTTTTTGAATATGCCTATTTAATCATATCCATAGTTTTTACAGTTGAAACTGTTTTAAATTGGAATGAAAACAGGCAAAAGGCATATATTTATTTGGCTTTTGCTGCCTTAGCAATATTCATGTATTTTTTTAGAAAGAAATATAGAAAAAAATTTGAAGACCGAGAAAAATGATTGCCGAAATTATAATCATATTAATTTCAATTGTTCTTTCTGCCTTCTTTTCGGGTATGGAAATCGCTTTTGTATCTGCAAATAAAATACATATAGAACTGGCAAAGAAAAAAGACACATTCTCAGCTAAAATTCTTACCATACTAACTCAAAAACCTTCAAAATTTATTACTACGATGTTGGTTGGTAATAATATATCATTAGTGATTTATGGTTATTTTATGGGAGATGTAATAATGCGTAATTTTGGGCAGTTTATTCCCAATGAGTTTTTACTTTTATTTATTCAAACAGTTATTTCTACTTTAATCATTTTGGTAACTGCCGAATTTTTACCCAAGGCCATTTTTAGGATTTACGCTAATGAAGCTTTAAAATTATTCACTATTCCGGCCTATGTGTTTTCCGTGCTTTTTTACTTGATATCTCAGTTTATAACATTTATTTCTGATTTCTTTTTAAAAGTATTTTTTAATACAAGAGAAGATGAGGTTCAACTTGCTTTTAGTAAAGCAGAGCTAGGCAATTACATAACGGAACAATTAGAAACTGCGGAAGATGAAGTTGACTCTGAAATTCAAATTTTTCAAAATGCACTTGAATTTCACAATGTAAAAGCAAGAGAAGCAATGATTCCAAGAACAGAAATTATTGCTGTTGATATACTTGAATCTCTGAAAAATTTAAAAACCCTTTTCATTGATACGGGTTTGTCCAAAATTTTAGTCTATAATAATTCCTTAGATGAGGTGATAGGTTACGTACATACATTTGAGCTTTTTAAAAAGCCTAAAAATATTCGATCCATACTGTTACCTATTGAATTTGTACCAGAAACAATGATGATTCACCATGTTTTAAATGAATTAATAAAGAAAAGTAAAAGTGTTGCTGTTGTCTTAGATGAATATGGCGGAACATCAGGTTTGATAACTGTTGAAGATATTATTGAAGAATTATTTGGAGAAATTGAAGACGAATATGATTCCATTTCATTATTGGAAGAAAAAATAAATGATCGAGAATTTAAATTTTCAACTCGATTGGAAGTTGATTATATCAATGAAACCTACCATTTAAATTTACTCGAAGATAGCAACTACGAAACACTTGGTGGATTAATTGTTCATCACACCGAAAATATTCCTTCAACAGGTGAAGTAATTGAAATTGACAACTATCAATTCACTATTTTAAAAGAATCTACATCAAAAATTGAAGAAGTTTATCTAAAAGTTTTATTTAAAGATAAATAAGTGTTTTTTTATATAAAAATTACTACAAAACTACTTTCATTATTAAAAAGTAAATAGTACTTTCGCAACCTAATTTTAATAGGAAAGAAAAATGGCAGTATTATCCAAGATTAGAGAACGATCACTATTTTTAATTATTATAATAGCTTTGGCTTTATTTTCATTTGTTTTAAGCGGTTTGTTTGATGGAAATCTTTTTAATAAAAATACAACAAGTTTGGGTGAGGTTAATGGAGAACCTATTGATAGAGAAGAATTTGCACAACAAGTTGAATTCTATCGAAACCAATCAAATGGCAGAACTTCAAATATCCAAAATATTAATAATGCCTGGAATAGTCTGGTTAGGGAAAAAATATATGAAACTCAATTAAAAAAATCAGGTATTATTGTTGGTGAAAAAGATATTTGGGATGCTATCGTAAGTCAATTTACTCTTCAAAGTAATCCTCAATTTATGAATGAAATTGGTCTTTTTGATCAAGAAAAATTAAAAGAATACATCGCAACACTTCAAGATAATGCCGGTGAAAATGAACAAGGAAGTGCTGCCTGGATAAGTTGGCTAGCTTTTGAAAAAAATATTAAGAAAGGTTTAGAACAAAACACCTATAACGCTTTGATAAAAGCAGGATTAGGAAGAACTTTGACTGAAGGTAAAATAAATTATTTTTATCAAAATACTAATGTTGACCTTAAATATGTATATGTATCTTTTTTGAGTATTAATGACAGTTTGGTCAAGGTAACAACAGATGATTTAAAAAATTATATAAAAAAGTATCCAAAAGAGTTTAAGGTTAATGAATCTAGAAATATTAAGTTCGTTTCTTTTGATATTAAGGCTACTGAAGAAGACGAAAATGAAATCAAATCCCAATTAAGTCAGTTAATTGATGATAGAGAAGAGTATAGTAAGGCCGCAAAAACAACAGTAAAAATTACTGGATTTAAAAATGCGAAAAACCTAGCAGAGTTTAATTCTGATAATGGGTCAGATAGCTCTCTGGACACTAATTTTTATACAAAATTAAGCCTGACAAAAATTTTATCCGATTCTTTGTTCAATTTAGACAAAAATGAAGTTTACGGACCTTATAAAGAAGGGGGAAGTTATAAGCTTTCAAAGATCACTGCAATAAAGCAATTACCCGATTCTGTAAAGGCTAGTCATATTTTAATACCATTTATTGGTAGCTCAATTGCTGACGCATCTGTCACACAAGATGAAGAAGCAGCAAAAAAAACTGCAGATAGTATTTTGAATATTGTAAAAGTTACTAAATCTAAATTCGAAGAAATTGCAAAAGAGTCATCAGTTGATAAGCAATCAGGCGCAAAAGGAGGCGATTTAGGCTGGTTTGTTTATACTACCATGATTCCGGAATTTAGAGATTTTGTTTTTGAAAATAAAGTTGGTGATATAGGAGTTGTTAAATCTAAATTTGGTTATCATATTATAAGAATTGATGGGCAAAAAAATCATCAAAAAACGGTTCAGGTTGCTACATTTTCAAGAAAAATTTACCCTTCTGAAAAGACAGAAAATAAAATTTTCGAAAAAGCAGAGACTTTGGCTTCTGAAATAAATTCAGGTAAAGATTTTAATGAGCTAGCAAAAGAAAATAATTATGTAATTAAACCAGTTTTAAACATTGAAGTATTTGACGATAATTTATCTACACTTGGGTCACAAAGACAAATTGTTCGCTGGGTCTTTGACGAAAATACTGAAGTTAATGATTTAAAACGATTTGATACGGATAAAGGCTATGCCGTTGTAGTATTAACCAAAAAAAACAAAGCTGGATTATCAGTAAGGGGCAAAAATGTTCGCCAAATAATATTAAATCAGAAAAAAGCTGAATTTATAAAAAACAGATCTACAGGTGAAACATTAGAGGAAATTGCCAATCAAAATAATACCAATGTTCGAACTTCATTAGCTATTTCTAATTCAAGTCCTGTATTTGCAGGTCAGGGAAGATTTGTTGAAATTGCAGGTGTTGTTACTTCTTTAAAAGAAAATACCTTAACAAAAAATATAATTGGTAAATTGGGTGTTGCATTTGCAATTGTGACCAATAATAAATTACCTGTTGAATTAAAAAGCTATAATGCATTGAAGAAAAACTTCGAAAGGGATTTACAAAATAGAAATATTCAAATTTACAATTCTATTAAAGATAACTCAGAAGTAGTTGATAACAGAGCTTATTTTTATTAATTAAGTTGATATTAGAAAAATAAGATTAATTAAAAAAAATGGTCTTAAAGTGTGTTTTTTATTCAGATTTTATATATTTGTTAAAAATTACTTAAAATTTAAGCTTACTTACATTTAAAACAAAAGATTATAAATTAAAATTGATTACAATGAAACATTTAAAAAAAGTATTATTAATTGTATTGGCTGTTGTTTTTATAAACAACGTTAATGCGCAAGATGAAGACAATCCTTGGATAGTTGAAATTGGTTCCAATGCTGTTGACTTTTACCCAACAGGAGCTAATTTTAACCCTGACGGAAGTGGGACTCCTTACCTAGGAAGTTTCTTCGAAGATTTTACTAACGTTAACGATTACTGGAATTTTGGTGCTGTTTTTTCAAGATTACGTGCTGGTAGATATATCGGGAATGGATTCTCAATCGGTTTAGCAGCGTCTATGAATTCTATTAGTAAAATTGGTAAATATGAAACTAAAAGTATATCATATTTTGGATTGGATTTTGATATAAAATACCGTTTTGTTAAAAATGGTTGGTTCGATCCTTACGCTTTAGTTGGTGGAGGTTATACTTGGATGGACAGTGGTAACCCTTCCTTGAATGGTGGTTTAGGAATGAATTTCTGGTTTACAAAAGTTTTTGGAGTTAATATACAATCTGTGTATAAACACTCATTTGATGAAGCAAAAATGTTGCCTCATTTCCAGCATTCTCTTGGTATTATTCTTAAACTTGGTGGAGTAGACACTGATGGCGATGGAATTTATGACAAATATGATGCTTGTCCTGAAGTTGCAGGTTTAGAAGAATTTAATGGTTGCCCTGATTCCGATGGTGATGGTATTCAAGATTCTGAAGATGCCTGCCCTAATGAAGCTGGCCCTGCTGAATTAAACGGTTGTCCGGATTCTGACGGTGATGGTATTGCTGATAAAGATGATGCTTGTCCGAAGGAAGCTGGCCCTATTGAGTTAAACGGATGCCCAGACAGAGATGGTGATGGTGTAGCAGATAAAGATGATCAATGTCCGGATGTTGTTGGTCCTGTAGAAAATAGTGGCTGTCCTTGGCCAGATTCTGATGGTGACGGTGTATTTGATAAAGATGACCAATGTCCAAATATTGTCGGTCCTGCATCTAACAATGGTTGCCCAATAGTTACGGAAGACGTTCAAAAAGAAATCACTGATTTAGCAAGAGCTATCTATTTCCAAACAGGCAAAATGACCTTTACTGATGAAACAGCTATTAGAATGGATAAAATTAGCGCTATTCTAAATCAATACAAAACATTGCATTTTGATGTTGAAGGTCATACGGATAGTACTGGTAGTGATAAAATAAATAACAGATTGTCTCAACAACGTGCAGATGCTGTTAGAACTTATTTAGTTGAGCATGGATTCCCTGCAGATATGATTGCTGCTAAAGGTTATGGTTCAGCCAAACCAATCGGTAATAATAAAACAAGAAAAGGAAGACAAGAAAACAGAAGAGTTGAAATTTACTCTGAAGATGCAGTGAGAAAATAATTATTTATATTTTTAAATTATTAAAAAACCATCCGTCAACCGACGGATGGTTTTTTTATTTTATAAATTTGTCAAATGCAAACATTTTTGTCAAAAGTAGTTAATCAGGTTCTATCAACAAATAAAAATATTTCTGATATTACATTTATTCTTCCCAGTAAAAGAGCAGGTCTCTTTTTAAAAACAGAGCTTAAAAAACAAATTAAAACCACTACATTATTACCAAAAGTATTAAGTATTGAAGAGTTTATTATTCAAATTTCCGATTTCGATCTAATTGATAATATTACGTTAATTTTTGAATTTTATAAGATCTATTCTAATCACACTCCTATTGAAAAATTAAATTCGTTTGAAACATTTACAAAATGGGCTAGCATTTTATTACAAGATTTTAATGAAATTGATAGTAATTTAATTGATGCCCAATATATTTTAAATTATGTGAATGACAGTAAAAGGATTGAGAAATGGAATTTAGATGAAAAAGATCACACACAACTAACTCAAAACTATTTAACTTTTTTTGATCAGATAAAAATTTATTATTCGAAGTTATTTTCCCATCTAAAAAATAAGAATATTGGATACCAAGGTATGTTATATCGAAAAGCATATGAAAATACCAATAAATTTATAAACCTTAATTCAAACCAAAAATTTGTATTTGCAGGATTCAATTCATTAAATAAAGCAGAAGAGAATATTATTCAAGAATTCTTGTTAAATGATATTGCAGATATTTATTGGGATAATGATGACTTCTATTCCATATCCAATAATCAAGCCGGAAAGTATTTTAAATTGTATAAAGGCAATTGGAACTATTATAAATCGCATTCATTCAAATGGAAAGATAGTAATATAAATAAAAACAAAAATGTTTTTATTTATGGAGCTCCCAAAAATATTAGTCAAATCAAAAAAGTAGGTGCAATTTTAAGCGAATTATCAAAAAAAAACCGCTTGAAAAATTCAACTGTAATATTAGGCAATGAAAAATTATTACCCATCTTGTTAAACTCCATTCCTAAAGAAATAAAAGAAGCAAATATTACGATGGGCTATGAGTTACAAAATATACCCTTGGCTAATTTTTTCGAATTTATTTTCAAACTCCATTTAAATAAAAACAAATT